>Ga0302325_10018743_pt1 | contig 14571 bp, 15 predicted proteins | sample Palsa_T0_2_FD_201948 | JGI IMG/M metagenome (GOLD analysis project Ga0302325, IMG submission 201948) | Peat permafrost microbial communities from Stordalen Mire near Abisko, Sweden - Palsa_T0_2 | ecosystem: Environmental > Terrestrial > Soil > Palsa > Peat permafrost | place: Sweden: Abisko... | reverse complement strand
TATCAACAACTTCAGACATGCGGGATTCTCCAATGCTATTGTGATTTGGTCCGTGACCTCAGAGCTTCCAAGTCCGCCCGCGAATAGTAGAAGCCGCCGCGCACAACCGCCGAGAGGGTATGCAGGTTCTCAACGCTCTCGACCGGGTTGCCATCGAGTAGAACGATGTCCGCGTTCTTGCCAACGTCGATGCTGCCCATGGTTTCAGTGCGGTCAAGAAACTCAGCCGGGTTCAAGGTTGTCATTTGGAGAATCTTGAGTGGGGACAGCCCTGCCTTGGCAAGCTCGTCGAACTCCTGGTGAATCGACTGGCCGGGTGCCTGCCCTCCGCCATCGGTTCCTACCATCATCGGAACGCCCGCATCATCGAAGAGTTTTGTGAGTGCCAGTTGACGCTGATACTCTTCGCGATCCGTGGAGTGCATGGCCGGAGGAAGCTTGTGGAATTTGTCCGTGACCTGACGCCAGGCTTTGAGAGAAGTGGCAGGTATATAGGGCATGGCCGGATCACTTAGATACTCTTCAGAATCGGCAAGCTCCTGGGTACGCAGCCGCACCAAAGTAGGAACGTTCCAGGTGTCGTTGGCAACAAAGACCGCCGCCAGCACACGGCAGTTTGTCTCGCTGTAGTGATCGAACGCGCGCTGCAACCTCACGTCATATGCCGCAGTATCAAATGCTGCCGGATTGATAAGACGTGTCTGCAGGTGCTTCATCAACATCGTTTGCACGAAGGCAGGAACCGAGACCGGTGGCGTCTTCACGGTCGGATTCCGCGCAGCATCAGCGAGCAGGTCTGCACCCTCTGTCGAACACCCTATCCAGATCGAGTCACCGGGACCAAGGTGCTCAATAGACCGAAATCCGGCCTGCGATGCCTGTGCGGCATCGACGCCCTCCTGGAGATGGCCGAGGACTGGAAGGCCAACTTGTTTCCCCTCTGCAATCGCTGCGAAGAACACGTCCGGGCTGACCAGGCCAACCTTGATGAAGTCTGCTCCCTGTTTCTTCTGTTCGCGGATTTGCTCCTTAACGCTATCGGTAGACCGGGCGTTGAAGGGCGTTAGTATGCTTCCCGGCATCGCCAGCAAGGCGGGAGCGTCCTTCCCAATCGGCAGTGTTCCGTCACGACGCTCTTTCAGGAATTCAGGTGATCCGGTCATCTGGCGGAAGCCGGTGACACCATCGGCGAGCATCCTTGCGAGCACCGACGAGGAGTCTGCCTGGTCAATCACGTGCATGTGCATATTGTTGAAACCAGGGATGGCAAACTTGCCGGTAGCGTCAATCGACTTGACCGACGGATCACTTGGCACCTCTGAGGTTGGTGAAATGCCTACGATTCGTCCCCTGTCCATCAGAATGTTCATTCCCGGAGTGAGCTTGCCATTATGTGTATCCACGATGGTGACTCCGTCCAATCGCAGCTTGCCTGAAACGGGCCGCTCTACCTTTGGGAGAGCTTGCTGATGGCACCCGGAGAGCAAGACGACAGAGCAGGCTAGTTGCATCGTTACTCCCAGCGAGGATCGTGACATGATCTGCTACTTTCGTTGACCGGTGGTACGTCCCTTAGAGGTGATGGATACGTGTCTTAGGTAGTGAGCTACTTTGGATGTTGCTGCCTTTGAGAGTGAGAGACGACATCGACGGCGATGGCCCATGAGTTGCGAATGGCAAGCGCAAGCAACGACAGCATACCGGCAGCCACCAATGTGAGTCCGCGTTGAGGATCTTGGAAGAACAACACTCCGCCGATTACATGGAGTCCGTATGCCGCAGATGGGAGCATTGCGTAAACAATGCGGTCTTGCAGCCCGTAGTAGTGTTTCTTATGCCGCCGCCCCTTCAGAAACGACCCCGAGTAAATTAGCCCAGCACCACCCACGAGGCAGATGCAAAGAGAGGCCGTGAAGCGAGTGTGGTTCGGAAACGTCAGGAGCGCAGCGAGTAATAGCACCGTCGAGAAATAAAGAACAGTGGGAGTAAGGTACATGCGAATCTTAGCGGCGTCGTCTTGCACGACTCGCTCGGCGCCGAGCGTGATCACTACAAACAACAGACCGATCAGGGTCGCAGCGGCGGCCGATATGAGAAGGTAGAAATTCACCCATCGCGCTAATTCGTTCATAAGCTCATTTGGAATTCGCGTAAGAGCACTCTTGGATTCAGGGGTTCATTCACGATGCCCTCGAAACGAATCCCTTGCCGAAATTCTGTCAAGACTTCGCCCAGGTAGCTCACGGTGCCATCGAGCATCAGGTCCGTCGAGCCTGCTATGTGTGGAGTGACAAAGATTCGCGGCTCCGTCAGCAGAGGATTCCCTTTGCTCACTGGCTCATCCTTCACCACATCCAGACCAGCCCCATAGAGATGACCGCTCTTGACCGCAGCCAACAAGGCCGCTTCATCGACCAGGGCTCCCCGACCTACATTCACCAACACGGCATTCTGTTTCATGGCGGCGAGGACCGTCGCGTCGATCATGTTCTCGTTGTCCTTCGTTCCAGGAATGGCCAGGATCAAATAGTCTGCGTCTGCGGCTGCGAGCTTCAACTCATCATGCCCGTACCCTTTCACTCCGTTCGGCGCGTGTTCCGGATGATTGTCCACACCCGATAAGATCATCCCGAATCCCCGAAGCCTTTCGATGAGCAAATCGCCGATTCCGCCCAAGCCCACGATGCAAGCGGTCTTACCGAAAAGGGCCCTATTCACTTCCAGCTTGGCCGAAACCTGCGCTGGGCCATTTGTCACGGCCAGCTCCTCATTGAGTCGACGAGAAACCGCAAGCATCAGGAGCACCGCAAGCTCCGCCACCGACTCGCCGTTGCCTGTCTTTGTGGTCGGTGCCGACCCCACCCAGACACCGGCCTTTGTCGCCGCGTCAACGTCCACTCCCTCGTAACCCGCGGAGGCCATCTGAATGAGACCAAGCTTCGTCTGGGCTGCGATGTCTTTAGAATCGACCTTTCCGAAGGCAACGATCACTTCAAGCTCCACCGATGGAGCTTGATCCCCGGGCTGCCATGCCGAGAACTCGTCTTCGGGATGTTCGCTCTGAAGTCGCCGCAACATCTCCAGCGCAAACGCATTCTGCTTCCCCAGAAAACAGATCTTCATCATGATGCCTCCTGTTCAAACACTCATAAGGAACAATACCCGCGCTAACTGCTGCGATCGTCTTTGGTCGATACCATCCGGTTAGTCACACGCCCTCCGGTCTCGTCCAGCCAGTCGAGGATCACCTTCAGGGCTAAGCCCATATTGCCGATCTGGCAATGGTTCTGGGCTGACTCGGCTTCAGTGAACACCCTGGCGCTGACGGAATGCGCGGCGGTCAGCGCCATCAGCTGGTCCGGCAGCATGCTTAGCGGCATGTAGTGGTCTTTGCTCCCGGCCATCAGGAGAACGTCCTGGGTAACCAGGGCGGAGATGTCATCCGTGCGATATTCGCGCCAGGCCGCAAACACGTCAGCCGGCGTGGCGCTACCCATGACACGCTCGCCTTGAGCAATGACCCAGTCCGTCAGCAGGTCCGTCTTCCTGACCGAGGCAACGGCCGCGTTGACGAGCGGCGCCGGCATTTGATCGGAGTTCGCCGCGATGACGGAGAGCCCGGAAGCGGTGAACCCCTTCGTCGCCGCAACGAAGAGGCTGGTGCAGATGTCCATCGCGATCACGCGGCTGACCCTCGGTTCGCGAGCCGCGGCACGGATGACGAGCCCGCCGCCGAGGGAGAAACCGATCAGGGTGAAATTCGAAAGGCCAAAGTGATCCACAATCGCGGCAACCGGTAGATGCCAGTCTGGTGTCATAGGAATGCCTGCGTCCAGCGCCGTGCCCTGGCCGGGACCGTCGAAGATGATCGTGTCGAGGCCGGCATCGCGCAAGGCCAGCGCCGCAGGCAGCCATTCAACGATGTAGCTGTCGTAGCCGCCAAAGACGACGATCTTCCCTCGCACCACAGGGGGCGTGAACCGGTAAGCTGACAGCTGCTTTCCTTGATAGGGGACAAGGTGATGGTTGTCCGGCGTGACGCCGTTGTCCTTGAGAACGATGTCCATGAATCTTTGGAAGGCAGGCTTGACCCGCGAATCTGAGGGATCAAGGAAGAATATCGCCATTTTGGCGTAATAAGCGGCGGGTAGGCGACGGCCAGCCGCCAGGCTGCTATCGCTGAGCTCAAACATCTCTCGCGCCCAATCATCGTAATTGCTGATGCGTTTACCGGCCGCCTTCAGCTCCTCCAGCATCTGCTTGTCGCCGACCCAGGTCCAGAATCGATTCATCTGGAAATTCAGCGAGACATTGGGGTGGAATGAATAGTAACCAACTGGAAAGCGACTTAAGATTGCTCCTTCACTGAGATCCATATACGCGGCTCCGTTCTCTGTTGAATGTGACGGCAATACCAAACCTCACTGCACTGTGCAGTGCCATCTAGAGTAATAAATTTATATCGTCAATAAGTTCATCTACTGGAACACTCCATCCGACCCCTACGATTTGAACAACTAGCCCGTGGCAGGTAAGGCAATGCAATTGATCATTACGGAATTCGCGCCGATCAAAATGTATGCGATCAGGCAGGGTTCAGTGCTGTTGTTCATCCAGTTGTGAACTGTTCCTCGTTGAACCAATAGGTCTCCCGTGTTCAGCTTGACGGTTTCAGTATCCAGCTCCATTTCGATCGAGCCGGAAAGTATGACCCCATAGTCGACTGAATCTGTGCGATGATGACGGGGCGTCACCCCCGGGGCGTACTGCACAATCCTCAGTACTGTGCCGTCGCTTTCAGCAGTGTGAACCTTTCGCAATCCAGCGTCCGATGGATCATCATTGTTGGCGGGAAACCCCTGGGTCGTCCAAACAACGCTCGACGCCGCTCCGGCTCGATCTTCCTGTCGCGCCCCAGCGCCACTACCGTCTTGTTCAATTAGCGGCAAAAACGAGTCAAACAAAACCGTCGACTCTCCGTCTGCAGTATGCCCCGTTACAACCCGGCGATATTGGTGCGTCATAGCTCTGAGCCACTCTTTCCTATTAGGTTGGTTGCGCTCGCTGACTAGCCGGCGATGAACTTACTACTCCTCGGCTCGCACTTCGAAAGCGTTCAAGGTCACCGACACTAAGCAGTATTGGCCAACCAGAAACACCACGTGATTGAATCCATCCCGCCGCGGCCCGGCGTTCGCTTGCTTGAAGAGTGGACCGAGCAGCACGCCACCCATGACAAGCCTGAATCATCTGTGAATGCAACCTTCATTGGTTTTCCCTCATCTGTCAATGTGCCTGGACTTCGGAAACTTCGTCGAAAACTCCACACGGAGAATCTTTGCAGCCCTGAGCACACCGTCCGGCGCCAATGCTGTCGTTCCGCCGTCGGTTGTAAAGTAGGCCACCCGACCGGCTTCACCCGGTGCACGTCCCCATGCGCCACTAGAAGGCCCCACAAGCTCCGCATCGAATGGATTGCCCGCGACACTTTCTCGTTCTTCGTTTCGATCTGGCTCCAAAGACATACGATCAATTGTGTTTTCACGGTGGGTCGTTACATAGGCGACTCCTGCCTCCTCATCGAGGAGAAAATCATCCATCATCTTGTCTCCGCCCAGATATTCCGGGACGCCAAGAGGGGCAAGAGTCTGCCGATCAACTCGTACTCGCATAAAGAGCTTGAGTACGGTCGAAGTGTAGTAGAGAAAGGACGTTGTCTTCGCGAAGCGGAGCCCGTTCACTCCCGGCTGCTCAGGCTTCAACTCCCCAGGATGGTAGAGCATGCTGTAATGCTTCAACCAAATGGAGGCGGATGCACTATGTCCATCCTCGGAGAGTTCAACTCGCCAAATCAAACTTGCAAAGGAGTCGGCCACTAGCATTGTTCTTGGACCTATCAAGCAACTTCCATTGAGAGCACGAACCTGAGAAGGAAAAGCGAGGATGAGCTCTGGATGTATTGCCAGACCAGGCTTCCAGTCACGAAGATCAATCCGGTGCAGATCCGAAGCATGCGTGGCGTATCCGTCGGTCGTGAACAAATAAAATATATCTGGTTCCAGTTCGATCAAGCTCGTCGGAGACTTGTCGAACGTAAACAGAAGTACCGGTTGCACTTGTTCGCTCGGACCTATGGGGGGAACGTACCAGAGCTCATGAGTCTTGATCGATGTGACCAGAATGGAATTGTTGGCGCGCACGGCGAGATTTTCAAGAAAGTACCCCTTCGGAAAGACTGCCGCCGAACTCAGTGTTGCCTTTTGCTTCGTTGCTTCCATTGAATACTCCAGGAGTTCGAAAAACTTTGTCCGCGAGGTAGAGTGACGCCTGCGATTTCAGATGACTATTTGAGACTCGATGCGGGAGCGGGTGTCGCATCGAGCGGGACTCGACCGGTTCGCGCGATTCGGGCGAGCAGCATGTAAGTTCCAACGATATAAAGAAGCTCAGTGATGGCTTGAGGGCTAAAGAATCGTGAAGCTTCGCTATAAACTTCGTCGGTGACTTCAATAAGCCGAAACGCCTCCTCTGCGAACAGGAAGGCCGCCTTTTGCGCGTCGCTAAAGCAATCGGCCTGAGTTTCGCTTTTCTCCAGGGCGTCGATCTCTCCTTGGGGGATGCCTAAGCTCTTTGCCACCAAGACATTCTGTCGCCAGATGTAGATACAGTCCGAGAGCTTGCCGACGTAAAGGACGATAAGACGCTCAATTCGACCGTCAAGTTCCAGCGGCTTGAACAGAAGGTACATGTACTGAATGAACGCGGGGTAGAGCGTCCTGGCATTCGCAGCCGCACGGAACAAGTTGATCGGCGGCAGCTTGTCGAAGCTCTGGCTGATATCGTCAATTAGTGGGAGCCGCGCCTGTGAGAGCCCTTCCGTCATAGTGTCCTCCAGAGGTTTACTTGTAGGGACTGTAGTCGGGAGCTTCCGACGGAACGTCATAGAACGCAAGCGTCATCGAAACTGATGTGAAGTATCCGATGAGCACCGTCACGTCCGTAAGCCCGGCGTCCCCGAGCAACGCGACAGCTCGCTGATAGAGCCCTTGTGGAACGCGACGAGGTGCGATGAGTGTCTGAGTAATCTCATAAATGATCTGCTGTCGCGGGTCCTCGAAACTTGTCGGCAGACCGGCGATCAACGCGGCAACTTTTTCGGCGGGGAGACCCGCTTTCTCTGCGATCTCCTCATGTTCCTTGTTGGAGTAGCCGGCGGTTGCCCATTTGCCGTTGATGCAGTTGGTGACGATTTCGTGTTCCTGCCTGGTTATCTGCAGTTTCTTCTGGAAATAGACGCCAATTGGCGTCATAGCTTTGAGCAACTCTGGATTCTGAAGCCAAATGCGATAGGGGCCAGGACACATTCCACGCGCCTGCACGATGAAGTCATAGGCTTCTTTCTGCGAAGGGCTGAAGTGTTCCGGTGGGATCTCACCATATCGACCAAACGTTGGGGGGTGCTGAGTTGATATCTGCTGTTCTGTCATGTTCCATCCCTCTTTCTATGTTGAAGGCCCGTGGTTAACGCGCAATCAGATATCTATTTGCTCTGAAGGTCCGGCATAACCCTCTTGAGCGCTTGTAGAAAGCTATTCCTGCTTCGCGGGATACACAGGAGTGACGGTGAATTCAAGCCCGCAACCCTTCGGTTGGTACTGAGGAGAAGTCACAGTACAACGAAGCGCCCCTCCAACGCTGAGCCGTTGCGGTCCCAGCTTGAGCAGCTTGGATACTCTTATCGGATTCACGATCGCCGTCCAGCGACCTGCTGTCCAGTTGTAGGTGTCATAGGAAGTGGCTGCGAAGGTCCAAGCCTTTGGGGTTGTATAGGCCACGAATGGTTGAGCATAGGTTTCGCTGACGTTTGGATGGCTGTCACTTCCGGCCACGGACCAAACGTGACTAGCAAGCAGGCCAGCATTTGTGTGGCCCTTGTGCTTGAGCACCACTGCGGTCGGCCCGACACCGAACTTGCGCGTGCTGAATAGTCCGTTCGTGCCTGTCGGCACCAAGAAGGCCGGGCCGGCTCCCCAGATGATGGACTTGGTATGAACCGGGGAGAGGAAAATGCTCTCCGTCGCATCGCTCAACCCGGCCTGGGTTGTTCGGCCAGAGACGTTTTGCTGATAGATCACTGGAATTGTTGTCCGGCTGAGCAGGTTCCAGTCTCTTGAAATCTGGATGGGATAGACCGGCTGTGCCTCCATCGTGTAACGGAAGCCGTCCTTCCTCGGCCCGAGGTTGAAATCAAACCAATTCTGGAGGGGCACGCTGATCATTGCAGCAAGCGGATTCGTCAGCCTTTGAGCGATCTCTGCGGAGTCGTTTTCCTCCGCTGCGACTGGGGGCTGTGAGACAGCGCTTTCAGTCTTTGGGGCACTTGACGTAGGCACTTGCGCGGTGAGCATCGACGACATCAGGAGCAGAGGAGTAGCCATCACAAAGTACAAAGTCTTCGTGATGGCCATTGATATTCCGATCATTGCGTCTCCGAAGGACTCGTGAACGAAAATCAAGCCGCTTTGGGGACGAGGGGACGCGCCGGTTCAGCCAAATGGAGTAAAGCGAGTGTGTTGGTCGAGAAGATCTTCTCGCGATCTCCGGCGTCTGGAATCGTTTGGTCGACGAGGTCGATGTGCAGCTCCGGACTCATAGGAACCGGACCGAAATCGGTTCCAAACAGGACGCGGTCAACACCGCACATCTCAACCATGGCTTTGAGGCCGATTGCGCTTGGACCCATCGAATCGACATAGATGTTCGACTTGAAGTACTCCGAAGGCTTACGGAGGTTCTTGTCCACTTTGTGGATGGGCGGGTTCTGGATGCCCTTGTAGTTCAGCTCCCAGTTCCAATCGAGCCTACAAATCACCGGGGCGAGTGCGCCGCCCATGTGAACGAAGAGAACCTTGAGCTTTGGGTATCGATCGAAGACGCCGCTGTAGATCATGCGGGCCGCCGACACCGCCGTATCGAATGGGCGGCCTAAGGCTTCAATGAGCCTGTACTGCTGCAGTGCGGCCGCGGCTACCGAAACCAATGGCGGATGGATATGAACCAGGACATCCTTGTCCTGCGCATACTCCCATAGCCACTCGGCCTTGGGTGAGTCGAGGAAGACCTGATCTGCACCGGCACCGTAGCTGCTTGAGATGCTAATGCCGTATGTTTCCTTGCTAGAAATCAGCGGATCGATGACTTCGCGCGTGTTCTCTTCCAAAGCATGTGCGTTGGCCATGCAGGCAATGTCCTTGGGGAACCGGGCTCGAAGCTCGAAGGACTCGTCATGCAGGAACTTGAGCGTGTCGATGGTGCTCTGTTTAAACAGAGCGTAACTCCACTCTTCTGCTGAATCTCCATCGAATAGTCGACGTCAACCGACTCACGATAGAAAAACATTTCACCGGCATTGGCCTGTGGCAACGGTTTTGTGTCGTCAAAGCCTATGTTTTCAACGAACTTTTGCTTCAGCTTGGGACCGAAGATGTGCCGATGAGTATCGATGATGCTTCTGGTCGGCTTGGAATCAGACATCGGGAATACCTCTGCTAAGAGCTTCTACCCCAACAGTTCGGTTGTCTGTGTCGGATAGCTCATCATCAGACAGACGACCGCTATCCCGGGGCGGACTCCTTTCCTACCACTGCCTACAGTTGGCTTGCTAGGGGCACGCAGTTTCGCATGCGCAACAACGTGTTCCCTTCGCTGCCGCGTCTATAAGTAAATAACAGGCTTGATGAAGACTTGGTTAAATGCCCAAGTTATGACAGTGTTACATCCGCATGCAGCTGCCGCAAGCCTCTCTCGATTCCTGATCCGCACGATTCCGCGCCGATAATCGAGAAGTCCAGCCTGCTGAAATTCGCCCATGAGTACCGAAACTGTGGAACGATTCGCGCCTATCATCTCAGAAAGATATTCCTGAGTGATCTGAAATGTGTCTGCCCGGGCATGGTGAAGGGCTATGAGCAACCAGCGCGCCAGTCGCTCGTTAAGCGAATGCATCAGGTTACATGCGCAACACTGGCTGGCCTGAACGTATCTCGCATGCACGTATCGGTGGACCAACTTGTGGAACACGTCGCACTCTTCGAGTAAGCGTCGTAGTTCAACGGCTCGGACGCGCCATACACTGCCGGTGAGTTGCATGACGCACTCGTGTGTGCTTGTACTGTCACTCAGGAGGACTGGAAGCCCAAGGAAGCCTTCTACTCCCAGCGGCGAAACATCGACGGCCCGGCCATTCGCAAGTCGTACCAGCTCCGAGATCATTCCAGATTCGGGAAAGTAGCCATACTTGAAGGTATGCGATGGCAAGGCGAAGATGTGGCGTTGAGGCGTGTCGATCAGCGTGGCGCCTGCCAAGATTCGTTGCCGCTCTTGTTCGGGCAACGCGCCCAGTATCATGTTTCGCAGCTTCGGGAGTACGGCAAGTTCTTCTCGTCTCATCTAGCGGGAAGTGGAAGCAAGGAGTGTCTCGTGCCCGAACCCGACTGAAACAATCTGATCACAAGCGCAATAGAAATGTCAGTAAAACCAAGCATTCAAGGACCTTTTCGTACAGCGCGGCTTGGCCTCAAGCTTAAGCTGCGCTAAATCGCTGCGCAAGCGGAAACTGCTCCTTTGACACCCACTTGGATCACCCGCAATAGATTTGGAGTCCTTCCTTAACCACGAGATGTGTCTCGCAAAATGCTTGCTCGGACGGTCTCCTAATCAACCAACCCTGCTAGCGGACCGCTGAAGCCTTGAGAATACAAAGGCGTTCTTTACTTTGTTGCGTTGCCGACAGACCAATCAGCATTTGGTTTGCAAAAATGAATAGTTGTGCTCGAAATGGACGCTAATCTTAAAACTGATGCTCGTTATGAACGAGGAGGAATGGACCTTCCGGATGCCTGAAATTCCGAGCCCTACATTTGACGTCGCCAGCTTCCTGACAAACGCCGGACTAGGGCGGAGAATTATCCACTTTAAGCCTGGACAGGCCATCTTTTCGCAGGGAGATCCCGCGGATGCCGTTTTCTATTTGCAGACCGGTCGCACGAAACTCACGGTGGTTTCAAAAGGGGGTAAAGAGGCCGCAATCGCGCTGCTCTCAGCGGGTGACTTCGTTGGTGAAGAGTCGATTGCTGGCGCGGCCGGGCTTCGACTGGCGACTGCGAAGGCGATTACCCGTTGTTCAGCGCTGAAAATTGCCAGGGTGGAAATGATCCGCGTTCTCCACGAGGAGCACGCGTTCTCGGATCTTTTCTTAGGCTTTCTGCTGACCCGCAGTATGCGAACCCAAGCAGATCTTGTCGATCAGCTATTCAACTCCAGCGAGAAGCGTCTGGCGAGGATTCTCCTCTTAATGGCGGAACTCGGCAAACCAGGAGAACATGAATCGCTAATTCCAAAGATCACGCAGGACACTCTGGCGGGGATGATCGGTACCACCCGATCCCGCGTTAGCTTCTTCATGAACCGCTTCCGCCAGCTTGGCTTAATTGAATACAACGGCGGCATCCGGGTTCGCAAATCGTTGCTCAACGTAGTTCTGCACGACTGAGCGCCAGATCCGAACTCCCCGAAATACGATTCGGCGTCGAGACAGCGATTGAATCAACATCCGTTCCCGAGGGATCGTGTTTCGTTTAAGCGCCACGTTTCGAAATGCTGCTGCCAGTTGGGAACCACATGAAACGGAACACAATCAAAGCGTCGAGATACTCAGAGCAGCAGCTCTCGGTGTTAAAGAACGCAGCAATAGTCAAGAGAAACATAGCCCAGACCGTCTCGATCAACATAAAAAGAATGTTTGGTCTGCAGCGGTGAAGCCCCGTGTTAAGCCAACGTGAAGTCGCAGGGTACAATTAGCGCCATGAGGTAATCCTCGTGTACGAGAGCCAACGGATTGATCATGCCTACCACGAAGATAGGTTGCTTTTACTGATTGCCCGACGGGCGAAGCTACGAGCGGACTCGGATCAGATGCAAAAACTTGATATTGAAATCTTGGCCGTTACAGATCTTGTGAGGTCGTATCGCATCGTGAAAGCCTTGGGACGTTAATACCAGTGGCGGAAGATGACAGTTGCAAACCGCAATTGTCGTCCCTTATGCTCGGGCAGCAGTCGGATCGCAGAATACCGCCCTGTTCCAACGATGGCTGTTTGCACGTACGCGGACCTAATCTTTGAATGTCCTTCGCCGCGCCGCCCCGTGGATTAGTAAGTAGGTTATTGTGTCGGCTATGCCTGAAGGCGTTCAGTTTTGTTCAAATTAGCCGTCCGACGTCTGGTCGGTTTTGTTTCATCGTCCAGGCCGCCCAATAAAGAGGCACTAACGGCATTGTGTTCGGGCAATTGGTCGTGCAGAACTACGTTAAGCAACGATTTATGAACTCGGATCCGGCCGTTGTATTCAATAAAGCCGAGGTTACGGAAGCGATTCATGAAGAAGCTAACGCGAGACCGGGTGGTGCCGATCATTTCTGCCAGCGTTTCCTGGGTGATCTGCGGGATGAGCGTCTCCGGCTCTCCGGGTTTACCGAATTCCGCCATCAGCAACAGAATGCGTGCTAGGCGCTTCTCGCTGGAGTTGAATAGCTGATCGACAAGATCTGCTTGGGTTCGCATACTGCGGGCAAGCAGGAACTTTAGGAACAGATCGGAGAACGCATGCTCCTCGTGAAGAACGCGGATCATCTCCTCCCGTTCTATCTTGAGGGCTAAGCAGGCCGTAATGGCAGTGGCAGCGGCCAGTCTAAGCCCCACGACTCCGGCGATCGACTCTTCACCAATGAACTCTCCAGCTGACAAAAGAGTTATCGTGGCTTCTTTTCCATTCTTCGAAACAACCGTCAGCTTTGCGCGGCCGGTCTGCAGATAGAAGACAGAGTCAGCGGGGTTCCCCTGGGCAAAGAAGACATCCTTCGGTTTCATTTGGACAATCCGACGTCCAAGTCCGGCATTCTTAAGAAACGCCGCAACGTCGAATGTGCCGTTCTCTGACCCGGTCATAAAGTCCTCCTAGACGGCGATGCAGGCATACCCGCGGAAATAGGCGATGAACTCAGACAGACATACGCGGCGCCGGGACTCATTGATGCTCCCCGCAGATTCCATTGTTGCCTACTGCAAAGGCGGTGTCTGTTCTGTTTTGCTCATTATAGGCGAGCAACTTGCGGGAGGGGCCGCTTTCCGGCCGCGATTTTGAATTGGAGGCTCCTTCCGGGCAGAACCCGAAGGATTAGACTGACTTGTCCACGCGGAAGCTATACGAACAAAGGCGACTACTCTCGACGCGATGGACCTGTTGAAGTGACGCTTAAGTGTGGATTTAGCAAGCCTGGCACTCCTTCACGATAGGCACAAATCATCCGCTTGCTGTCTTGTTCAGCGATATCTAAAAGAGGCCTGATCAGGTAGAGGGTGCGAATGAAGATCAATTCCAGACCTCCCAATCGACGGCAGCCTCGGTTGTGTCCGGTCCTCTGCCACTAGAACCCCTTCCTTAATTTGCGTCAAGATTTCGCAATACACGATTTGAGGCCACGCTACTTTTGGGGGCGTCTTGCCATGGGTGGCTGCGAGGGATGAATGCCAGGTCATCGCTCCTCACACAAACAGCCGACGCATGAAAGACGGAAAACACCGCGATTCAGAAATGCCATCCCCCAATGTCAGGCCCCCAATGGGGCGACGAACTGTATTCCGCGATGATGACCGTGTTGCACCTCACCCATTGTTGTCCGGCCCGCTCGTTCACAGAACACGTTCATAGGCCGCTATTCCGCATCCACTTATCAACGATTTGCTACGTCATCGGGGTGTTGTGATTAGTGACCCGTTATCGCTCGCACTTGTGTGTGCCGTCATGATGCCGGCTCGTGAAATCGGCAACAAGTCGCTCTCCGGTGTGGGCGTAGGGATATTGCCAATTGCCGGTACTGCATCCTTCTCTTTTCTTGTTTGTTCCTGACCCAATCCCATGGTCAAAGCTGTCAGCCCGGCAAGGCCCCCTAATTGCATTGATTCGACAGCGGTGCTGGGGACGATGACAATGGTAGAGTTTGCCTTGAGACCTTCGTACAACATGTTCATGGCCCTCAAATGCAGAGCGACCGGATTGTTCATATAGGTTTTGGCTGCTTCGCCAAATTTCTCTGCGACTTGACGTTCGGAATCTCCCAAAATTACACGCGCCTGGCGCTCTCTTTCCGCTTGGGCCTGCATTGACATCGCATCTTCCAGGGAAGCGGGAATCAATACGTCCTTAACCTCAACCGAAATGACGTTAATGCCCCAAGGTTCTGTGCGCTCGTCGATAATCTTACGCAGAACATCGCTGATCTTATCTCTGCCCTCGAGCATGTCCGATAGCATGGTCTTGCCGATGACATCGCGCAGGGCCGTTTGGGAGGCCCAGTTGATTGCGCTCTGATAGTCAGCTACATCCAGGGCTGCCTTTTTGGGGTCCACAATCTTCCAGAACAGCACTGCATCCACATCCACGGGTACCGTGTCCTTCGTCAGAGTCTTTTCCGCTTTGAAGGAGCTGGTGAGGACTCGCGTGTCAATCCAGTAG
>Ga0302325_10018742_pt1 | contig 14571 bp, 8 predicted proteins | sample Palsa_T0_2_FD_201948 | JGI IMG/M metagenome (GOLD analysis project Ga0302325, IMG submission 201948) | Peat permafrost microbial communities from Stordalen Mire near Abisko, Sweden - Palsa_T0_2 | ecosystem: Environmental > Terrestrial > Soil > Palsa > Peat permafrost | place: Sweden: Abisko... | reverse complement strand
GCAATCGGCGGCGGCCTTGCTGGCGCTGTAGGGGCTGTTGGGGGCCAGCGGCGTCTGCTCGGTGAATTTCAGATCGGGCTTGTCTTCCGGCAGCGAGCCGTAGACCTCGTCGGTGCTCACCTGAAGGAATCGACCGCACCCTTTGGCGCGGGCGATGTCGAGCAGCACCTGTGTGCCCACCACATTGGTTTGCACGAACGGGCCCGAGGCGAGAATGCTCCGATCGACATGGCTCTCGGCGGCGAAGTTGACGACCTCGCTGATGCCATGCTCATCCCAAGTGGCGGTGACCGCGGCGACGTCGCAGATGTCGGCCTTGATGAAGACGCATCGCGAGTCGTCCAGCAGGCCGGCGAGATTGGCGAGATTGCCGGCGTAAGTGAGCTTGTCGAAGGCGACGATTTTCACGTCCTCATTGCCGCGCAGCGCGCGGCGAACGAAGTTGGATCCGATGAATCCCGCGGCGCCGGTGACGAGAATGGTGCGGCTCAACCCTGTGGTTCCTTGTTGGCGCCGCTCTGGGCGACGCGGTTGCAGGCCTGGAGATAAAAGTCGATGTTCTCGCCGGCGTCGGCCCACCAGCCGCTCAGCTTGTCGGCGGTCATCTGGCCGCGCTGGATGTAGGCGTTGTTCACGTCGGTGATTTCCAGTTCGTTGCGGGCCGAGGGCTTGAGCGTGTGAACGATGTCGAAGACCTGCCCGTCGAAGAAATAGATGCCGATCACGGCCCAGTTGCTCTTGGGCTCCTTGGGTTTTTCGACGATACGGACGACCTGGTCGCCTTTCATCTCGGCCACGCCGTAGGCGCTGGGGTTCTGCACTTGCGACAGCAGGATTTTCGCCCCGGTGCCTTGCTGCTCGAAGCGGCGGGCGCAGTCTTTGATGGCGTATTCGACGATGTTGTCGCCGAGGATCAGGCAGATCGGCTCTTTCTCGGCAAAGTGCTCGGCCAGGGCCAGGGCCTCGGCGATTCCCCCGGCGTTTTCCTGGTAGGTGTATTGCAGATTCTCGAGGCCGAAGGCGCGCCCGTTGCCCAGGAGGCGGATGAAATCGCCGCTATTGTTGCCGCCGGTGACCAGCAGCACCTGTTGGATTCCGGCGCGGACCATGCACTCGATGGGGTAATAGATCATCGGCTTGTTGTAGACGGGGAGCAGGTGCTTGTTGGTGACCTTGGTCAGAGGGAAGAGCCGCGACCCGGTGCCGCCGGCGAGAATGACGCCTTTCATTTGGGTCCTTTCCACATCACGGTTGCCGCGCGTCGCGTTCCTGCTTGGCGCGGGTCAGGTTGTCGCGCGCTTCCTGGAAATCGGGGTTGAGTTTCACCGCCGTGATGAAGCTGTCAATTGCCTCGTTGAAGAATCCCTCGGCCTCGAGGGCTAGTCCGAGGTGGTTGTAGGCGTCGGCCGAGTCGGGCCGAAGCTGCGCGGCGGCACGGAACATGCGCTCGGCGTCCTGATAATTCTTCAGCGCCATGAGCATCATGCCTGAGCTGTAGTAGGCGTCGAAGCTGCGGGGGTCGAGTGCCGCCGCGGTCTTCAGTTCCGCCGACGACTCGTTGAGTTTGCCCTGTGCGAAAAGCGCTTTGCTGAGGTTGATATGGGCGGCGACGAAGTTGGGATTGAGGCGGATCGCCTGGCGATAATGATCGATCGCTTCGTCGAGGCTTCCGCTGTCGACCAGGGCCTGGCCGAAATCATTTTGCAGCGATTCATCGTTGGGATAGTGCATGACGGCCTGGCGGAAGCTGGCCAGGGCGTTGTAGTTGTCGCCCTGCGCCTTGTAGGACAAGGCCAGTCGAACCGCCGCTTCGTGATTGCGCGGATCGATGACCAGAATGTGTTGATAAATTGTTGCTGCTTCGGCGAATCGGCTTTCAGCTTCGAGCACGTGTCCCCAGGCGAGCATCGGCGCCGCCGCCGCCGCGCCCTCGGCTCCGCCGTAAGAGGCCTGCAACTGCATGGCATTGACAATGCGCTCGGGAAACTGCTTGGCCGCCTTCTGGAGTTTTCCCTGTTTCAAATAGTATTGCGACAGGATTCCCCGCACCGCCAGGGACGAGGGATCGGTCGCCAAGGTGGATTCCCACAACCCCGCCTCGGTGGAATACGGCAGCGTCGCCAGCCAGCTTAGCGTTCCCAATCCGCCGATGATGATCGCGCCCCCGAGCAGGCGGAGCAGCAGTTGCCACTGCAGCGAACGAACGAGCTCGAACAGGCGCACCAGTGCCGTGGCGAGCAGGGCGATCAGGGGAATGCCGGGCAGATATTGCAGGTGATCCGCCACGAAGCTGTACGCCATCCATTCCGAGCGGAGCAGTGGGAGGTGGGGGAGCAAGAGGCATAGATAACAGAGCCCCGCGACCAGCGGCCCATTGCCGATCCAGCGGCGGGCCCACCAGAGGCCCGCGATCGCCGCGAGGACCAGCGCGGGGAACAGTGCCATCCAGGCATCGTCGGTCAGATGCCAGCGGGGATAGATGAACATCAGCGGCACCGGGCAGATCAGCGATGCCACGTAGAAGCAAGCTGCCCGCCCGGAGATCAGCAGGCGGTCCACGGGCGCCAGTCCCGCGGCTGGTCCGCCGATGTGCATGGCCAAGAGGAAATAGAACCCGATCACGCCAACGACTGCCGCGACCACAAGAAGCGGGACCAACTCCAGTGCCTCGTCCTGTCGGAAGGCGCCGCGCTTCCGGGCGAGGATGAGGGCGAAGACCCCCGCCAGCATGCAACTGGCCGGCTGACACAACACCGCGCCGAGGAATAGGCCGATGCACAGCACGCGCAGCCGCAGCATCGCCGGCGGCTCAAGCGCGAAATCCGCCGGGGCGGGCGGATGAATTTCGTTGAGCTTCAGAAAAGCCAGCAGCGAGGCGAGCCCCAGCAGGCAGGCGAGCACGTCTCCCTGTCGGCTGGCCCACGCGACCGACTGGACCTCGATGGGATGCACCGCGAAGATCGCCGCCGCCAGCCACGCTCCGGGCGCCTCGAGCCTGCGGAGGATGACCCACAAGAGCAGGCAATTTGCCGCGTGCGCCAGCAGGGTCACCAGGTGATAAAAAAACGGGCCGTTGAAGAACAGGTTTTCGAGATAGAGGAAGGTATTGGCCAGCGGTGCCTGGCCGGTGAGCAGGGGGTGAATCCAGAATTGTGCCAGCCCACCGGGCGAGTGAAGCAGGGCGTTGCCTGGCACCAATGCCAGATCGGTCCAGAGCCAGGGGTAGGGCAGTCCGGGAAGATGCGCCAGCAGGGCCAGCAGCGCCAGGGCGCCGCCGCGCAGCAGGAAGCGTCCGCGCCGTTCTTCATAGGCGTCGGCGGGGAAATAACTGGTGTCCTGGGCGAGGGACAACAGCGGCTCGAGCTTTTGCGATAGCGCCGTGGAAGGCGGCCACCAACTGCTCATGGGGAGGACATCGAGGGCTCTGTCGTCGCGGCCCCCAGGGTGCTCGAGCGGGTGGTGGGCTGCGTCGTCAGATTCACGGTGATGGTGGGCGGAGCCGGAAGCTGCGGCAAGGGGACGCTCGTGAGAATCGGCGGATGGGCGCGGGCGGCGTCAATGACCGAGTCGGTGACATCCGCATCCGGGTCGTAATACAGCACCGAGGCGTTGCGCTCGGAGATATACCAGAGCCGCTTATCCTCGGCCACCTGCTGCACAATCGGGCTCAGCGCCTGGCGATATTGCAGAATGGACTGCTGGCGATAGTTGCTGTCCAGGTTGACCGCGGCCTGCTGCAACTTGTCCAGCAACTGCTGCGCGACCTGCTGCATTCCCTGGATAATCTGCTGCTGCTCGGGGGTCAACTTGTCGCTGTCGTGGGGAGCCAACTGCAGCTTCTCGCTCTGAATCTGCGCGATGTACTGCTGTTTGGCGTGATCCAGCTCGGTGGCGAATTCCTTGTGCAGCTCGTCCAGACTCCCCTTCATGTCGTTCATCCACCCCAGATCGGTGGCCACTTTGTCCAGATCGACAACGCCCACGCGGGGATTGCTGCCCCCGGCGTCTGCCGAGTCCGTCTTCTGACAGCCGCTGAACACCATTGCCCCAGTCGCCGCAAAGGCGCCGGCGCAGATCACTGCCGCAAATCGATTCATTGAATACCTCGTTGATTGCGGCAGCGTGCCCCCCATTGTCGCCGCATTCCTCTTATCGTCAAAAATAGCCCGGTTGCGCGAAGTGTCAAGTAAGCCCCGAAGATGGAGGGTGCGGCTGGGATTTGCGGCACGGTCGAACGTCCCGGTTTTAGCGGCTGTCCGGAAAGGACGGGGTTTGGCGTTCGAATCGCGTCCCTTTGGGACAGCCGCTAAAAGGGACGTTGGACGGTGTCGCCACAAAAAATTGGGCCGAACTCTTTGCGCGCCGCGTGCACGGCGGACGATGCGTCCGATATTGTTCGCACAACCGGCCGCGATCCCCCTCAAAGGCATTTTGCAGGAAGAGCGGCCAACCGTGAGTTATGATTGAGGAGCATGCAGTCGCCCCCGCCGCTCCTCATCCAGGCCAACGCTCCGCGGCCGAATCACCCGGCCGATCACGCGTCCGATATTCGGCCGATCGCCATGCGCTTCGCTGGGGCCGCGGCGTGCTTCACGCTGCTGGTGATGGTGGGCGAGCTGCCGCTGCTGCTCAAGTTCTTTGCCAATCTCTGGACGCGGCCGCAATATGATTTTTATCCGTTGATCCTGGTGGCAGCCGCGTATCTGGCGTGGGACAGGCTGCGCGAGGTTCCATTTCCACAGCCCACCGCCGACGCCCGGCGCGCGGGAGCGGCGCTGCTGGCCGCCGCGGCGGTCCTCCTGCTGGTTGGGCTTGTTTTGCTGGTTCGCTTGTTGGGAGGAGTGTCGGCGTGGCTGGCGCTGGCGGGGTGCGCACTGTGGATCGGCGGCTATGGGTTGGCGCGATTGCTGCTGCCGTCACTGGTGTTGTTGGCCACGATCATCCCGCCGCCGTTTCAATGGGATGAACAACTGGCCCTGACGCTGCGCAAGTGGGCGGTTTTCGCCAGTGGAAGAGTGCTCGACTGGATGCAGGTTCCGCACGTCGTCACCGGCACGCTGATCAACATCGCCGGGCATCGACTGGGCGTCGAGGGCGCGTGCAGCGGGATTCACTCGCTGATGGCGGTGCTGGCCGTCACGCTCATGCTTGGCTTCTGGTGGCGGCGGCCGGTGTGGCGCATCGCGGCCCTGGTGGCGTGCTCCGTGGTGTTCGTCATGTGGGCCAACGTGCTGCGCATTGCCCTGGGGGCGCTGCTGATCATTCGCTGGAAGATCGACATTCTTTCCGGCTCCGCTCACGAATTGCTTGGACTGATTCTGTTTCTGATCTGCATTGCGCTGGGGGCGAGTCTGGATCAATTGCTCTTGCTGTTGCGTCCCGAGAAGCCGCACGATACGTCACCGCGGCCGGCTGTTGCGAGCAACGCTGCCCCCGCCGTTTTGACGACCCCGGGAAGGATCGGATGGTGCATCGGGGCGGCCTTCGTTCTGGTCGGCATCGTTGGCCAGGCCCGCGTTGGTGGCCTTTGGAAAGGCTCGGCGTTGCCGGCGGATGCCACGTTCAATCTCCCGGCGTCACTCGCCGGCTGGCAGCGCGTCGAGGGAAGCGAGCAGGTGATCGGCCGGCCCGAAGTGCTCGGCACGTATTCGTCGATCTGGACCTTCCGCAACGGTTCTCAGAGCGTTCTCGTGGCCCTGGATTATCCGTTTCCCGGATATCACCAGCTGGGAAACTGCTACAGCGCCTCGGGCTGGAGCATCGCGGCGGATCAACTTTATGGCCAGCCCACGATGGCGGGCGCGGCGGGAAGTTTCCGCGAGCTGCGATTGCAGAGGCCCTCGCCGGCATACGCGGATTTGTTTTATTCTTGCTGCAACGAGCAGGGTCAATGGCTTTCACCCCAGGAGTGGGCGCAGGGGCAAGGCCTGAGATGGGCCCTGCGGTTTTCCTACGAATTGGCCAAGTCGCCACAGGCCTATCAGGTGCAGGTGCTGGGGCAGGGATTTGAGCCGATCACGGAACAGCAGCGCGTTCAGATGCGGCAGTTGTTTCTGGCCGCGCGACAGGAATTCGCCGCGCAGCTCGTGCAGAAGGTGGAGGGCCGCCCATGAACCGGCCGAACCCATCTCTGCGTCGCTCGCCGCGGATCATCGAAGCGGCGCCAGCGGGCATTTCGCACAGATGGCGCTGGGCCGCCGCGCTGCCGGCAGTTTTTGCGCTGACCACGAGCATCGCGTGTGCCGCGATGCTGGTGACGCGCTCTGCCGCGCGGGAATTGCCATGGTATCAACAGCTGGCCCAAACCGCCCTGGCCGATCATGACTTTGAGTTGGCCAGCGTCTGCTATCAGCGATTGTTGCTGGATGAACCGAATAATCCGGAGCACGAATTCGGCTTGGCCATGAGTCTCGCCGCGACGGGGCAAGCGCACGAAGCGCGGCAACTTTTGGCGCGGCTCGCTCCGCCCGACGCACCCGGGTATCTTCCCGCACGGCGCTTTCTCGCCGAGCAATTGCTGGCCGCGCCGACGCCGACCCCCAAAATGCTCGATACCGCCGAGGCGAATTTGAAATGGCTCGTCGAGGCCCAGCCCAATAATCCCGAGATCCATGCGCTCCTGGCAAGAGCCTATGCCGACCAGGGGAACTGGGAACTTTGCAAAGCGGAGCTGTCGCGGACCGGCCCGCTGCAACCCATCTTGGAGGATCGGCTCTTGCCCCATTCTCCTCCCGCAGAGGCCGTTCCACATTAGCGCAATAATAATCTTATCGTAATGCAGGATAAGCATTTAGACGGAATACTCCGCGCCGTGCCAGGAAGCGGGAAACGAGGCGTGCTTGGAACCGGGAACGCGCAAGGACGGCCGCCAGATTTTCGCCAGTTTTTCCTTGCATTCGTTCGGATAGCGGGTACTTTAGTTGCACGAGGTTCTGGATTCATTCGTAGAAGTGCGAGCGAGGGCTGCTCCGAAGCGTTTACGATTGAGCATCGTTTAGTGTTGAAAATGCACACAAACTGCGAGCAACGCTCGCGTTTTCAGGAGGCGGTAATGCTTGGGATCAATCGAAAGAATGGGCGTCTGGCGTTAGCTGTTCTCGCTGGGCTCGGGCTTGCCACTTGGGCCTCACCGGCGCGGGCATCGACGGTACTGTACCAGACCGGCTTCAACGCCTCGGACAACACCGGCACCATCACCAGCGGGCCGTTTACCAATGGCAACACGTTTACCGACCCGGGCCCCGTGGACGGTTTGACCGGGCATATCGCCGGCACCGCATCCGGGTCCATCACCAACACAAATCTGAGCGCCTACACCGGCAACGCCTATAGCTCTCCCGGCACCGTGAACCAGCCGTCATGGCAGGGCGCGCCGGCGTTTACCAGCCAGGCGCTGCAACTCAACCGCTCGGATGCCAGTGCAGTGGGTGTGTCTCCGGATTTCCATAGCGTGACCAACGTGGCGTCCGCCTCGCAAAACACCACGATCACCGTCTCGACCTATGTCGGCTCCGTCCCTGCAGTCGGAACCGGGAGCGGGCCGTTTGTCGGAATCAATCTGTTCGGCAACAACGATGCCGTGGAGATCGGAGCGTTCGGCATCGATGAGGCAACTGGCAACGTGGTGTACTCCCTCAACGGCACAAACTTCACCGACACAAATATCTCCGAGGGCCCACTCGCCACGAACGGCGAATATGATCAGCTTCAATTGGTTGCCGCCTTCCTGAATGGCAATGGCGTCAATGCCGGGTCCGTTCAGTTGGCCGGTTACGTCGATGGGGCGCTGGCCTTTACGGGAACCTCGACCAACGGCGCGTTGGTCAACAGCTTCTATCATGCGTATTTGTGGTCCGGCACGCTGAACTCCGGGACCGATACAAACAGCCCCTACACAGCGTATTTTGGCGACTATGAGGTGACGCAATCACTCAGTGCAGTTCCTGAGCCGACGGCATTGGGCCTGATCGGTGTCTGCGGCATGATGCTCGCCGCCCGCCGCTCGCGGCGGTCCGTGGCGCTCTAAGAGGCGGATTCGCCTCACGGTCCGGCTTTTTTGTGTCGATTATTATTGGAGATAAAATGAAAGTTTCCCGACTCATTCTGTGCGGAGCAATTCTGGCGGCGGTCGTCGCGATGACATCTTCCAAGAGCATGGCCGGCGGCAGCAGCGGAAACTCGTCAACGAACACCGGCAATGGAGGCAACTCCGCCGGGAGCAGCTCAGGGACCGGCAGCGCTGGTACTGGCAACTAGCGACGGTGTCACTTGGTGGCGCTCGACTGAGGAAGGGAGCCAGCCGGGTTATACGGTTGGCCGGGCATTTCCTGAGTTCTGGCGGCGTTCGATGTACACGCATTTGGCTCGGAGTGGTCCCTTGGATCTCCGAGCCCATTGCTTTTTGGGACGTTCGATAAATATTATTTGTCGATCCACCCACAAGTCGCCGACGTAGATTCTCTGCACCATTCGATGAATTCGCTTGATCACATTTTTGGTGGTAATTTGGACCTGGGGCGGATGTTCGGAGGATAACGGTGGACACGTTCCGCGAGAACAGCGTCAAGGATCCGATGGTTCCGGCAAAAATCCGGGAGGCTGGCGACTCCCCGGTGCCGTTGAATCTGGCGGCCAATCCCGACCAGAACAAGGGTGAGCTGCTCGAGATTTTCTGGCGCGGTCGATGGATCATCATCGCCGCCGTGATTGTTGCCATCGGCGTGGCCATCCTCTACCTCCAGAGCACCACGCCGCTCTACAGCAGCAGTTCGCAAATCTACGTCGAGCAGGGTGGCCCGCAGATCAAGAATGATGCGGCAGTGTCACAAGGTCCGCAGGACGCCTACTACCTGGCGACTCAATGCGAGGTGATCAAATCCAGCGCCATTCTCAATATCGCGGTCGATCAGCTCCGCGACCGGCACGTAAAGAGCTTTGAGGCAAGCGACAGCCCCGTGGGCGCGCTCAAGGGCGGGCTGTCCGTCGATCTGGGCAAGCTCAATGACATCATCACCGTGTCGTTTGAATCGCCCTCTCCCGACGACTCGGCCCAGGCGGCCAACGCCATCGTGGACGCCTACAAGCAATACAACGATGCGCAGCGCAAATACACGGCCACGGAACTCTTGAAGATTCTCGACAAGGATTTGAAGGAGCGTGAGGCCGACCGCGATCAGAAGATGAACGCGATGCTCGAGTTCCGCCAGGAGAACAGCAATATCGATCTGGAAGACACCGCCGGAGCCAAGACTCCCGTGGCAACGCAGGAGTTGGAGGGCCTGACCCAGGCCCTGACCTCCGCCCGGCTTGCCGAGGCCAACGCCCAGGCGACGTACGAAATGGCCAAGGACGCGATTGCTGATCCGGTGAAGCTTCGTCAGCTCATGGCGGCACAGGCCATGCTGTCGGGCAATTCGCAGCAGGCTGGCAACGGCTCGCTAAGCCCCGACGAGACGAACCTTCTCGAGCAATACCATGAGTTGCAGGGGATGCTCGACGATCTGCAAGGCCGAGGGGAGATGCCCGACCATCCTGACTATAAAGCCGTTGAACGCCGCCTCGCTCGCGTGGAGGCTGCGCTGAGCGGAATGGGCGTCTCCACGAGTGGCGGCGAGACCAGTCATGGCATGACGGCCTCGGAGCAGCAGTTCGCCAATGCCTACGTCGGCGCCGCCGAGGCAACCTGGCGGCTGGCCCAGATCAAGGTCCATGCGCTGGACGAATCGTTCGGCCAGAGCCTCAAGGCGCAGCAGGACCTGGCCATCCAGAGCGGCAATAAGGCCGCCACCTACGCGCTGTTGGCCGCCGCGTTCGAGATGGCTAAAGAAGACTGCACCAAGACCGACGAAAAGATGAAGGACATTCACGTCGGCGAAGAGGGTGGCGACATCAACGTCCACATTCTCGAAGTCGCGCGTCCCTCCATGACGCCCAGCAAGCCGCAAAAGCCCAAGGTCCTGGGAATCGCCCTGATGCTCGGCTTGAGCTTGGGCCTGGGCCTGGCGTTTTTGAACGGCTGGATGGATCAGCGATTCCGCTCCGCCGAGGATGTGGGCGGAAGCCTCAGCCTCCCGATCCTGGGCGCGGTGCCGCAGATCGGTGGCCGGGAAACCATCGTTTCCCGCGGCCAAAAGGCGCATCTGCAGCCCGTTTCCGACTTCGCCGAGGCCTGCCGGGCGATTCGCACGGCGATCTATTTCGGCATGCCCGACTCCCAGGCCAAGACGCTGCTGGTCACCTCACCGCTGCCCGGCGACGGCAAGTCCACCGCCGCCAGCAACCTGGCCATTGTGATGGCGCAGGCGGGACAGAAGACCATTCTCCTGGATGCCGACTTCCGCCGTCCCAATCAACATCGGATCTTCGAGCAGAGCGCGGCGGTCGGCTCAACCAATGTTTTGGCCGGCACCGCCACGTTGGAAGAGGCAATCAAGCAGACCGGGATCAAGGGCGTGGATCTGCTTCCCTGCGGCCCGACGCCAACCCACCCGGCCGAGTTGTTGAACAGCCAGGCGTTCGCGGATTTGTTGCAGGAATTGAGCCGCCGATATGACCACGTCGTCGTCGATTCACCTCCCATCATGCCGGTGACCGACGCGCGCATCCTGGGCGCCATCTGCGACGCCACCGTCTTCGTCGTGCGGGCCGAGAAGTCCACCCGCAAGGTCAGCGTTTTTGCCCGCGATGTTCTACAGAGCGTGGGAACCAATATTCTCGGTGTGATGATCAACGGCTTGTCGCGCGGGCGCGGATATTACGATGCCGGTTATTACCAGTACGGCTACGGCGGTAAGAGCGGCAAGCGGAAGGAAAGCTCGCCCGCGGAACCCGCGGCGTCCGGTTCGGCAGCGGACGCGATCGAAGAACCCGCTTCAGCGATCGACGGCGATGCGGACGCATGAGACCCCGCGCGTCGGGTCGCCGGGTGGTTGTTGCTGACGCCCGCGGCCCAGTCTCGCTGAGCGAGGGTGTATTTCATGGGCGGCGCGAAGGCTTTGGCATATCCCGCTAGTTGGGCGGGCCAGGACGATCCACCGCGATTTGGCCGGCTCTCATTCGGGCTGGATTGCGCCATCGAGGCGCTTCTGGTGGGCATGCTGGCGTTCGCCCCCTGGCCGTTTGGATCCACTGACCGCTGGAGCGAGGAAATTCTCATTGCCGGTGCCGCTGCTCTGGCACTCTGCTTCATTCTGCGGGTGCTCACCGATCCCTTCCGCACGGTCGTTCGCACCTGGGCGTATCTGCCCATCGGGTTGTTTCTGGCGCTGGCCCTGTTTCAACTCACACCGCTGCCAAACTCGGTGCTGAGGTGGATTTCACCCCATACCGTGGCCGTCAAAAGCTGGCTTCTGGCGGACCTTCCCGCCGCGGCGTCCGGGCCGATGACGGTGAGCTTCTATCCCTGGGCCACCCAGCACGATCTGCGGCTGGCGTTATCGCTCGGAGTCGTTTTCGTTGTTGTCTTGAACGTCGTGCGAAGCCTGCGGCAGATGAAGCGCCTGTTGGCCAGCGTCTGCGCGATTGGGGCCGCGGTGGTCGCGCTGGCGCTGGCCCAGGACATCAGCGGCGCAGATAAAATCTTTTGGATCTATCAGCCGATCGAGCTCAGGCCCATCGGCGGCCCATTCCTGAACCACGCCCACTTTTGCCAATACCTCTCGCTGACCATCGGCGCGGCCTTGGCGCTGCTGCTGATGATGGCGGCTCCGTCCCAATCGGCTCGACGCCGTCCCGAGGGGACCGGCGAGAAACGCTCTGCGATCCAGTGGGTTTGTCTGTGGCTGCTGGGCCTCCTCTTGGTTGGAGCTGTCGCGGCAATGTGCCTCTCACTCAGCCGCGCCGGGCTGGTTGCACAAGCCGTTGCCGGGGCGGTGATCGTCACGCTCAACGCGGTGCGCCGCGGTCGCCGCGATGGGTGGATCTTCGCCGCGTGCGCGGCGGTCATCGCCGCCGCCGTCTTCGTCTACGCCCAAAGCGACGTGAGTCAGCGCGTCGCCACCTTGCTGCATCCGGTGACTGAGTACAACGTCCGCTGGCAAGTTCTCAAGGATATCCTTGCGGCCTGGCCGCATTTCCCCCTTCTTGGAGTGGGTCTGGGCACGCATGAAGTGGCTTATCCCATGATCGAGCATCTGATTTATACGCCGGTGTTCGCTCACGCCTACATCGAATTTGCGCAGATGTTGGAGGAGACGGGGGCGTTAGGCCTGGCGGCGGTCGTGGGCTTTTTGGCGGTCGTCGCGGCCGCGTTTTTCCGGGCGGTCCGCGGCAGCGGCACGATTCGCGCCGCGGCGATGGGACTGGGCTTTGGTTTCATCGCCATTCTGGTGCAGAGTTTTTCCGATTTCGGTCAGCATATCCCCGCCATCGCGCTGCTCACCGCCGTCGAGTGTGCTCTGCTGATCAATCTTGCCCATCTGCGCGGCGGAGACCACCGGTCCGATGATCGGGTGACTCCCAGCCGGGTTCGCGTTGCCGTGCTCCTCGTCGGCGCACTGGGAGTGAGTCTCGGATTGGTTGTCGCCCTCACCCAGGCGGACCGTGCCCGCGTCGCCGAGTCGATCTGGCGACCGTCCGCGACCATCGCCGATACCCTCGGGCTCTCATTTACCGAGCTTTCCGACGACCAGTTTCGCCAGGTCATCGATAGTGCCGGCGCCGCACATCACGTGGACCCGGGCAACATCGTTTATCTGTATCAAATGGGCAATTTCCAATGGTCGCAGGTGGAAGCGAGGCATGATCCGAAGGTCCCGGAAGACGTGCGCACGGACGCCGAAAAGTTGATCGCCACCAACGCCCTGGGCATCTTCAGCGACGTGCGTCGCACCTGCCCGTGCTACGGTCTGGCGATTTTTATGACCGGGAATCTGGAGTATCTCGTATTCGATCAGCCCGGCGGCGCGGATTTGATCCGCCTGGCCCACCAGATCACACCGACCAATCCACAAGTGGCGATCCAGGCGGCGTTCGTTGATGCCAGCCAGGGGCGCTACGCTGATGCGGCCGAGGTGTGTCGGCAATACCTGAATCTGCAGGGCGTCATCCACGGAAATTTCTCCGCCGTGGCCTTTGTTCTCGTGCATGAGGCCAAGCGCCCGGAGCTGGCGATTCAGCTGGCCGACGACGACCCGGATCGGCTCACGGACATCGTTGACCAACTGCGTAATCTACCCGACCGCAAAGACTTTCAGACACTTGCATCAGCCTTGGAACTGCGAGCCAATTCCGATCGGAAAGCGCTTCTTTTCAAGATCTGTCAGGCGCCCGACGCCGCCGCCGACGATCTGGCAAAGCTGGCGGGGATTTATCGCTCCGAGCACGATTTGGATCACGCCATCGAATATTATCGGCGTGCCTTGGTGTCGCGCTATGATCAGGTTGACTGGCGGATGGAGCTGGCCCAGACGCTTCTGGATGCCGGGCACAAGGATGAGGCGGTCAGCGAGGCGGCGATCGTCTTGAGACTCCAGCCCGATTCCCAGCCGGCCCGGCAAATGATTTTCAATGCCACTGGGTCTGGCGCAACGTCAAGCGGACAATAGAAGAGGCCGCCTGTGTCCGATGATGGAACGGAGCGGCGACATACCCCGATCGACTGAATGCGTCGGTGCACCGACGGGGACGGAGTGCGCCTTGAGCGCCAGGTCGGGATCAATTCCCCCGATTCAGAAGACTTTATGAGCCTGCGAAGCGCCTATACGCTCTGCTATTTTGGGACGTTCCTCGCGGCGATCCTGCTGACTCCGCTGGTCGGGCGGCTGGCCAAGCGCTGGGGCATCGTCGACTTGCCCAACGCCCGCAAGATCCACTCGGTGCCCACTCCCCGCATTGGGGGCGTGGCCATCGTCCTGGCGGTGTTCGCCGTGCTGGTTCCGCTGCTGCTGTTCACCAATGCCATCTCCTTCCCCACTGTCGCCGATAGAAGTCAGATCACCACGCTCCTGGGGTCCGCCCTGTTCATCGCCGTGGTCGGCTTGGCGGACGACATCTTCGAGCTGCCCTCAACCTACAAGCTGATCGCGCTGCTCGCGGCCGCCGCGGCGCTTTGTGCCATGGGAGTGCGCATCGAGCGCATTCAGCTGGGCCAGTATCGCTCCCTGCCCGTCGGGATGTTCTCCTGGCCGCTGACGATGCTGTGGGTGGTTGGCGTCACCGTCAGCATCAACTTCATCGACGGCATCGACGGCCTGGCCGCCGGCGTCGTCGCCATCGCCGCCGCGGTCCTGGCCCTCAGCGCCTCGTATTATCGAAGCGACCCCCTGGTCGCGATCATCTGTCTCTGCCTCGTCGGAAGTCTCAGCGGGTTCCTCATCTTCAACTTCCATCCCGCGCGCATCTTCATGGGCGACAGCGGGAGCATGTTCATCGGCTATACGCTGGGCGCCGGCAGCGTCATGTGTACGGTTCATTGGGGAACCACCAGTGGAATCGTCGTTCCGGCGCTGGCGCTGACGATTCCCCTGGTGGATGCGGGTTTGACGCTGATTCGCCGCGCCGTCCTCCAGCGGCGCTCACTTTTCTCCGCCGAGCGCGGCCACATTCACCATAACCTGCTCCAGCAGGGCCTCT
>Ga0302325_10018740_pt1 | contig 14572 bp, 13 predicted proteins | sample Palsa_T0_2_FD_201948 | JGI IMG/M metagenome (GOLD analysis project Ga0302325, IMG submission 201948) | Peat permafrost microbial communities from Stordalen Mire near Abisko, Sweden - Palsa_T0_2 | ecosystem: Environmental > Terrestrial > Soil > Palsa > Peat permafrost | place: Sweden: Abisko... | reverse complement strand
ATAATTTTTTTTTAAAAAAAATTTTAATGCAACGGTTTTAAATATTTATGCTTATTTTTATTGGGCCCCCCCCCCCCCCCCCCCCCCTGCTAGCGTGGACAATGTCTCACCGGACGAAGGGATAGTGACTCAGGTCATGCTTAGGCTCGGCTCAGGTATGCTCACCCTCAGCTCAGGTTAAAGCAGCAGCTGCTCACGTCTGAAGACTAAAACGGAACCAGCGAAAGGGAAAATTAATCCTGAATCTATGGGTATTCTCCGTCCTCGTCAACGCGACATCGAAATCCCAAGACATAAAGATGGGCTTCATCACACACGCAGATGTTTACACCAACCGTCTTGGAAGGAATCATATACTCGCAGGTTGGATGGCAACTATGTTCAACAAGAGCTATGGAGTTGCTTGTAGCAACGTATCCATACACAGCACAGTCGACGTTGAAGTCGACCTCGAAAGATGACCCCCTATCTGACACCTCCTTCATCGAAGTCCTTGAATAACAAATAACAAAAAATCAAAAGCCCTCCTTTCGTTTGCACGGCATATCTATATCTCGAAGGTCTTCTTCTGGTGGTACATTATATGCCGATTACATCATGTACTGCCTGCTGCGTCACTCAGCATCCAACTCCACACTTCAAAAGAACGCTGAGTACCTATCCTGCGCCAACCTGCCTCACTCCAACGACGAACCAACCCGGTGACGTGTTCCTGCGCTTGTCTCTCCGATTGAGTTTCCGATCCGCCGTTTCGATGTCATGTTGAAGTCTTGAAAGTGTAGCGGAGGGCCAAGGCGACGGCGACGGACAAATCCATGCGTTTAAATACTGAAGTGGCGTTGGAGTTCATGGACAATGATGTGTATCGAACCCGACCGGGGAGGATGGCTGCTGACAAGGATGGCCTAGCAGCAGGAATGAGCACGGCTGTCACATCGACTTGGTGTAACGCCTGCCAGAAGCATAACTCGCATGTTCATTGCAATCATTAATGCAAGCTTTGTCTTGAGATCCATGACCCGCAGGCGCGGTACGCTCCCGATATAAAAGAGCAAGCCACAGATGTAACAGAAAATCCACATGTGGCAAAAGATGAGAGTGCTTGCCTTGCAAGAGTGGCAAGTTTTCGCTGGTAGCTAAGTCGTAATAGCCATCCGTTGTATATGTGAGGTGCTGTTCTGTCGATATTGATCGGGCCTGTGTCCCCTGGTATGCAACCTCTGGAAGTCCTGTTTCCGCGCCTTCCTTTTTGATCGAGCTTTAAACAAGCCTTACTTTGGCTCTAAAATAGCAACAAGCAGTGGTAAGATAGGTCTCAAAGATGCTATTTGGTAGTCCCCAATCTCCTATGCACCTGGGGCGATCTCCTCCTGGTACTTGGTGCGAAAACACATGCACGTTACTGGGAGTCCTGTCTTATTTCTTAACTGATGGTTTATGTCCTTCGATACACATTGGGCATTGAATATGCTGATGAACGTATGCAATACCTTATTAGGATATTGGCTGTCGGGGCAGAATTGTCGAGGCGGACCACTGGCAGGCTTCAAAGTGGCCCTTGTCCGCGGAGTTGGCACACCCAAAGACCTCATTGGTGGACAGCGGTTCCATGAGGTCTTCTCTCGGATTATCAAAGACAATGGTCTCTTGACCCTGCTGACCCTGTACTAGATCCAGCCTCTTGGTGGAGTCCTGATTCGAGGTCTACACTGCTAGGATGATTCGGTGAATCTGGCCCCCTCATTTGATATTGTCCGGGGATGTATCCCATGTGGTCGAACGCTAACGGATGTGGTACTAATTCAATATCTCTAGAAGATGCTCCAACGGATCGGATTGAGAATGGGTCCACAGCAGCTCGGTTTGAGCCTCCGGAAATATCACCACGGGTAGCCATGACGTAATCCCCAAGGGTGATTGCATTCCTCTGCTGAATAGATGTTCTGATCCAAGGCACGACATGTATTGTAACCAGGAGACTCAAGGCAATCCAGATTGGGATGTAAGGGCCAAAATCCTCTGGAGAAATGCGTTGAGACAAGAGGACGAATAGGACGACGATGATAGACCCGGCTAGGGTATATTTTGCATTCCTACCAATATAATTAGTGTTTTTGGACTAGCGTTCCAATGCCAAGCGCTATTTACTCCGCAATCTCTGCTGCATTTAAGAATGTAAATAGAATAGCAGAGCAAAGGAAGATACCGAAGTCGCTGTGCATAGTTAGCCTTGGCTAGCTACTAGAAGAGGAAGTGATTTTGTACAGCAGATAAAGACTTCTCAATTTCAGGGGATACAGAAATGGCAGACCGGCCGAGGATCCGAAGAGGAACCCGCAGGTCGCAACATTGATCTTGGCGAGATATTTTTGACCGAGTTTTTGCGCTTCGCTAAAAAGGGCGATGAAAGGACGGGCAGCGGGCCGGTTACCAAAGTTGAAACCATGGCCAATTGGGGAAGACATCTTGCGGGCCGATCTTGGTCAATCAATTGTGCAGGTAGCTTCGGGGATTTCTGTGGAATTGTTGGTTCCTTGGATTAAGTTTTTGAGATGTTTACTTTCTTGCGATAAGAAAACCGTTTGAAAGTCGCAGACCTCTGGAGTAGGGTCGACGGGTCGTTGGGTACATATACTTCCATCACACATGCCCAACCCAGGAATAGAGAGGTGCCATTGGAAGACATGAAGAGGATCGAATCGAGGTATTCGTGAGGGCTCTGCGTTAGGCATTAATGCGTTCGCTGCCGTAAGGCATATAATTCTTGATTGGGAGTATCATTACATACGGAACCGACACTCAGGCACGGTACTGGGTCTCCTTCACGGCCGGATGAGCTCCGCGGAAGACACTTTTGAAATTGAAACCAATCCGGAGCTTCGGTAGACGACAAGTCTGCCGCGACATACGTGTCTTTCCTGAAATTTTGTTATCAGTGGAGCTTCAGTTGTTATACTTCGCCGAGCGTGGTTCGCAAATTGTTCAGCCTCGCGCCTCCTTTCGCAAGCGGTCCAATCCTGGCAATCCACCCCCCTGACCTCTCGCTTACGTTGTATGGTGAGCGAATGCGGATTTCTGCCTGACTTCATTCAGCCTTGCAATCTGCCCTTCCTCATTCTTGCTGCCCAACCAGTCTGCCTCGACAGATCGCATCGGAAAATCCAGCCCATCATGTCCCGCGCGTAAGCGACCTGGGCTCGATGAGAGAGCTGAGGCGTTCGGTGAAACCGTGTGTCGCTTTCTGTGGGTTATTACCGGCCAGCCCGTTTCGCCCTGGTGATGAGCATTGATGTTGTGCGAAAGCCTTGTTGAGGCGAGCAGATTGCCCCGCCAATGTTGAATTATTCCGGGAAAATGCAAGTGAGATGGGCGTGAAGATGCCTTTCTATATCTCCCTGACGCTGCCTGCCAGCCTCCTTTTCCGAGGTTAGCCTCAAGTTTGCGAGGAAAAGGACATAAAAGAGTTGAACTCTTGTTCCTTACGAAGCGTGCCTTTGCTAGAATCAAAATGGAAAGCATTTTCTACATCTCAATCGGGCATTCAGGTCGTTGTAGCAGGTACTCGCGCACTTTTCCTCGCGGGTCAATGGGATCTGCATCTTGTTCAGACCAGAGCGTTGAGTTTCTGCATAGGCATTGCCCGGCGCGAACACTCGCAACTTGCTGGGAACTTCTTTTCGCGACATTCACATCGCTGATATGTTCATCATATGCAATCCGTCATGAAAATAGCGTTAGTAACCCCCAATGGAACTGCAATTGCTCGAGCTGATAGACCTTCCAGGATATCAGCGTCCCGGATTCAGGACTGCAGATCCAGCTTCCGGCAGTTGGCTCAGGCCATTTTGAATGGATCCTCGATCCACCAGCAGCATTGATGCTCATCGCATGTCTCATTTTGGGCTTATCTATCTCCTCCTTCGCATACAGGCGACAGGAGGGAGATAGGTTTCAGACGCCAATTTTCGTCCTAGCAATCACGTCCGCTACGGTTTTCGGACTTGCTCTAGGTGTCAATGCCAATGTTATCATGCTAGGCGTGATTCCATGGGCACTATGTCTAGCGATGATAGGAAGCGTAGCCGTGCATTGGCTCATACGACGCTGTTCTAGAGATCGAGGAGCTATCTACACTGAGATCCATTGCTGCGAACAGGGCGAAAAGGAGCCCTTAGCCCCTGAACCACAATCGTGCTGACGGCCTAGGGGCTGGTTCTGGTGTCGTGCGCTTGGCTACAACGCATATAGATTGTTGTCTCCTGTAAATTGCGACCCAGAATCATTACTCTGAAAACCATTAATCAAACCACAGGCAAAGCTGCAAAGTCTAGGACTGGAAACCCCACAAACACGCCCCCAATCAGACACACAAACACACCAACACACATCGTATTAAAACACACTCGAATACCAAATACTCGTCACGCAAAAAAAAGGCAAACAAACGCCACAATTACGACCATCCATGTTTACTCGAGGTGTCTACTTCTGGACAAAGCAAACCTCATACGTTAGCGGTTACATTCCCTACACACACATTCGACTCATCTCTCTTGAACTTGATTCGATAATTCCGCGGCTCTTTCCGCGCCCGCACTACAATATCCTACATCCCATGGCATGTTTTTCCACTCTTGGATGGCTATGAGAAATAACGTTACTGCAAGGTCTTGATTGAACCGGACTCTGAAAAGGGGATGGTTGGATTGGGCCTTGTAGTTTTACAATTTGATAAAAAAAAATTGGAAAAAATTTAAAAGGAAAGGGGGAGGGGGATAAAAGGGGTGAAGATTTTTTACGTTTTGATACATATTTGGGGGGTAATGAGTTAGTTTAATTGAAATTTATTTCTTGTGCTTGTGATTTGAAGTAATAGATGGGGATATTCTAGAGCCCTGATGCCTAGGAGGCGGAAAGGGTGTGATGCCGCTATGATATGCTTCGTGACCTTTCGAAAGCGGCTTCCGACAAAGGAGCCAAAACTTGGGGCTCTGCTCCTGAGACGAGGCAGGTTTCCGAGAGAATAGGAGATTGTCACCCATGCCATGGAGAGAGCCCGTAATCCACGTGACGCGAGCGACCCCTTTGAAATCCGAAAGTACCCTGAAGTAATGAAATACACATATTTGAGACTTGAATATGCAAGAACGAGAAGATGCAAGGCGAGACTCATCAATGGGTATTATTAATGGGTATTTTGTCTTTCTACTCTATCATAATCATTCCGTAACCTTTAGCTTTTGCAATGTCTCTTCCGTACTCGGTCCAACATTTACTTTTTCGCGCCTGGTACCTCTACGTGTCCATCTGGTTTTGCAACAAGGGCCTTACGGGCCGCGGCGGCTGCTGGTCGCAATGCTGGATCACCTTTGTCCTTGACTTTAGGCACTACCTTGTCCGGTGGGTAGGCTTGGATGGCGATCTCCTTCCATTCGGGTGATGCTTCGTACTCGTCTATTATGAGCTTGAGGTGGTGCACGAGCGCGGATTTTACGAGTTGGGGCGTGAGCTGAGCGGTTTAAGTGATGTTTGAGATATAATAGGCATGCGACTTATAATATCTGTAGCCTAATCTTCCTTGAGCTTGTCTATTGAGTCGTAGACGAGCGGCCCTTGGTCTTTCCTTTGCACAGTGAACGTTGACTCTCGGTCGACCTTCAGTACAATGGCTCGGAAAATGACATGCTTGACGAAAGCAATGACTCCGCTACCCTTGACTTCTTTGACTACTTTCTTCAGCTGGTAAGAGCTTCCCAACACGAACTCTAGCCTCACAATATCGACAACCACAACCTTCAACGGTGCCTTAATCACTCGTTCGTGTCTTTCCCGAGGGAGTTGGGGATGTGGTCGGAAGAGAAACAGCAAGAAAGTCTTTCGGAAGAGACCACGGGCAACGGTGGATAAATCAAATGGCAGAACGCAGGTGGCCTCATATGCATCGATTGAGGGATTGCGGACGCCAGGGTCATTCTGAGCAGTGTATTCCTGGAAGCCTTCTTTGCGGCCCTTTTGTCTAAACTTGTTGCGTGACCGAACAATGCGATCTCTTGGTGAACAGTGAACACGCTCGGAGTTAGTATTGCTTGGTTGTGAAATTTCAATGTCCCTCAATTCCTAGGACATTCAGAGGGGAAAAACTCCGAATCTCCTAAAACTCGTGGGACATTCGGGTATGGGAAAATAATCCCGAGAATATTCATACCTTTGAACCTGCCAATTCTCCCTTTCACCTCTACGACTTCTCTAGCAATGTCAATCTGTAAGGCAAAAGGTAATTTCACCCAAGAGACTGCGAGTCCACGAGCGTCCTGGATTATCCAGTCGTAGGGGTTGATCGCTACAGCGGCATTCTTTACAACTATCTCGTTCTGACCCGGCGCGGTGTAAGTCGATGGCTGCACTTTCAATGGTGTTCCTTTTGCGGGACGGATTACCGCAAGGTTGGAGGGAGCCATGATGCTGTTGTCGAAGAAAGCTGAGCTGTAGCTGAAAAAAACGATGCTGGAGATATTATTGTCTTAAAAAATGAAGGAAGCTCGATGGTTTATATATCCTACGGCGAGTTCCTGCGAACTATGGAGAAGTCCATATCTAGCAGTAATAAGCTGGACAACGGTCCATTTTGCTGAGAGCTCGGAGGTTCTAGTTGACCCGGAGTTCATCTTCACAAGACGTTGGAAAATATCTTTGAGCCTACGTCTGAGTCGAAATTGATGTAATTGAGCTGGATGGAGAAGCTGAGAATCCCATATGCTGCTCCCCTGGTCAGTCCATGAATGGCATTGGTGGAATACGGGACTTAGCGTCGGATGATAGGGCAGATTTCTTTTCAACCCTCCTTTACCAGGGGTAACCATTATCCATGACGAGTTCTTAATGATGATGGCTTGCTGCTTCCCGGTCATTCCGGTTTCTAGAGCTTTGACAGTCTTATCATATAAATGATACGGGAGTGTACTGCAAAAAATCTGTTGAAAAGGTCTGTCACGTGATTGGTTTTTGTCTGCATTTACATTGACGAAAGCAACTCTATATTGACAGAATCTAGTTTACACAAGACATGGAATCTACTGGTTTCCGGGGGAAAATTAGCTAGAAGTACATCGCTGTCTGGAGCTGACTCATTCAAACCTCTACCTCGCCGTTACACGTTTCTTCCCTTCGATACCCCAGCTTCCCACCAGCCCCATAGCACTCTTTCCACCTCCTTCCAATCTCTCATCTATCAGCACATTCGACAAACATCTCCATGGATCTCTAGCACCACCCCATTTCAGCACATTGTCCTTGAATCTTTCCCCGTTGAGTCTGTCTGTTGCACCGCCATCCTGACCTGAGGCGAAAACCTTCTGCCAGACACGTTTTGCGAGCACTCTATCAAATAGATAGCTGTAATACGAGCCGCCATATCCATATAAGTGGCCAAAGAAACCTTGCCAGCTCGTTCCAGGGGGGTCAGGCGGTAACGTGCCATGAGCGCGTTGCAAATCGTGATATACCTTAGTCGTGTCGAAGGATGGGTTTAGGGGAAGTGAAGAGTGGTATGCTTGGTCGAGCATCGAGAGGATGATTTGATTTTCGACATCCGAACCCTCAAACTTCTTGTCCAGGGCCAATTTCTCAGCTACCATCTCATATGGGAGAGCTTGGTCTGTTTCGTAGTGAGATGCGAACAGGGCCAGGACGGAAGGATCCGCTGCGAAATGTTCCATCAGAATGGATGGTAATTCAGAGAAGTCAGTGGCGCAGCGAGTGCCGGACACTGCCTGGAAGAGGGTTCGTCCTATAATCGAGTGGATTGCGTGGCCCATTTCATGGAAGAGCGTTGAGACTTCGCTGAAATTGAGGAGTGAGGGTTTGTTTGATCCAGGCTCCGTTGCAAAATCGCAGATCAGAGCAATCGTCGGGAGTTGCATAACACCTTCTGGGTGAGGTTTGGACATGGCCATGCCATCATTGGCAACTTGTTCTGCTGACTCGAAAATTGGATCTCTTGCCAATGCGGCTTCCTGGATCTCTTCACTGCTGATCAGACGAGAGCATCGTAGGGTGAAGTGCGCAGGATTTGGCGATTTCCCGGGACGGGAAAAGAGATCGCAGTAGAGGACGGCTACATGCCCATCTGTCTCTGATATGACATCCAGCCGTCGAACATCTGAGTTCCATGTTTCGCCGGGTAAAGATTCATGGGGCACAAATCTGATCCCGTAAAGTCGAGAAAAGAGCCTTGAAAGGCCCTGCATAACTCTTCCAAGTGAAAAATAGGCAGACAGGAAATCGGGGTTTCGTGACGTCGAACGCACTGATGACAATATATGCGACATATAATACTCTTTGTCCCATGGTTGAAGAGTAGGATGCGATGTATTTGTCTCTGTCATCTTCGCCATTATAAGATCAACCACCTCTGCCTCTACCATAGGCCGATTATCTTTCGACAATGCCTGAAGGAAACCATTAACAGATTCTGGTGATTTTGCCATTTTGTCTTGAAGCGTCAGGTGCGCATAGCTCTGAAATCCTGATAACTTAGCCAGCTCCGCTCTCTTGGTCAAAAGACTTCGGAGCCTTTCTAGGGTCGCTCTTGAAGATGTTCGGCTGGCCCGAAAAATCTCCTTCCTTGTCGCTTCATCCTGAACAGATCGCAAAGCAGCAACTGCAGGTCCACCAACCGATGGTAAAGTAACTTGACCCCATTGCGTGAGCTGCCTAACAAGCATTGGATCCATGCCTTTTAGTCTGCTGCTTTGAAAGGTCAAACGTTCCTTCTCTGGAGCGAGAGAGTCTACGAAATCTAGCCCGACTTCACTGATCTCCTGAGAAAGAGTCACAAAACGTTCGCGGTCTGCTTGAGGTAGGTCGATGGCAGAATTAGCAAAATCTCTCTTCAAGATCTTTGCAACCATTTGTTCTTGTTCGCCCCACTTTGGCATATTGGCCGACTGTTCTATAGCGGTATCTAATTGCTTGGCCAACCCTGTAGTTGTATTCAACACGTTCATATATTCAAACACCACGGCGTAAGCCCTCGTGGCAGCCACTTGCATCCGGGGATCTGGGTGTGTAGCTCGAACAAAATCCGAGATGTCAATGACTCGACAAAGCAAATCACTAAGCCTATCCAGATCCTTTACAATTCGGTGGTATTGTTCAACCGATGATGCTGCTAGAATCTTAGCCACTAGCTTCTTTGCCTTCCTTAAAGTCATATTTGCGAAATTTTCGAAGCCTCGAGGTTCGGTTAAATATCGATTTTGAAATAGTCCAATATTTCGTCCGGCTTTCGACGACTGGGAAAAGTCCTTCCAAAAAGCCGGGGAGTCGAAGATCTGCCGCAGGGTTCTGTCATCGTGCTGAGACCCGGGGATTATACCATCGATAGATATACGGTTGCGAGAAGCCTGGAATCCCAGGTGAGGTGGCTCTTCAAGGGATGTCGAGGACGTGGTTCGGACGTGGTTGCGCCGAAACCGTGTTGGCAGCTGCCTTCGAATACACCTCGAGCATATCCATGGTCGAGGAATGGCAGATTTGAACATGCCTCGCCGTATGTACGGAAACCGAGTATGTACAGAGGAGGTCGAGGAGGATGTTGAAAAGGGAGGTCTCGCTCTCGAAAATATTTATGCGCAGTCGCTTAACCTTACTGTATGCAACCGGCTTGCAGGGAAACATGCGACCTTCATCGAACCTCGGATTTCATTACCCTCATTCCTCAATTGAGCATCCACATCGACGCCAATTGAGCCATGGCCTCGAGAGTGTTTCTGCGGCAGGTACGTGAATCAGATAGTTCACTTCAATAGTTCCTAACATATAGCAGCGTCTCGCGCCCGCAGCTACTGGAGTGGTCGTTCTCGGCATAACTCTTTTCCCGAAGACTGTTCTCCATGCAGAGTCTATTGAGGGGCCAAACGTGAGGCCCCAGCCTGCAGAACGTTCTTCAGCATGCGCTGACATATTTTGCAGTCAAGAAAGCCCATCTACGATGACTTCGAGAGCGCACCAGCCCCTCCAACGAAGACAGCCCCTTCATCCGAAAAAACACCACCTCCCACGAAATCTACATCTCCTACACCGACTGACCGACTAGCTGTTCAGATTGGAAAGACCAGATTGTTCCTACATGGCCATGTTGCGGCGGCAGAAAACAAGGTCAACGAGTTTATGGATTCCGTTCTGCATCTCGAACAGAGCTTCACGAGCACGGTTGCTTCTTTAGCACCACCACCTCAATCTGGAGAGAAGCTCATGCCAGGATCATTATACGTTCTTGTAGCAGCTATGACTGGTAGCATTGCGTCGAGGAACAGGAATATCCTTCTGCGGGCAACTGTACCTTTGGCTGTTGGCATAGGCGCCGGATGGGTCGTGTTACCGGTTACTATGCGGAACGTTTCGGACCTATTATGGAAATATGAGCAAAGATTCCCTGCCATTGCGGATGGACATATTCGAACAAGAGAGGGAATCGAGAAAGCGTGGAGAATGGCACGAATTCATACTCAACAAGCTGTAAATATTGTGGATGACAAGGTCAGCTCAGGAAGAGAGGCTGTTGAAGGGTGGGTCAGGAAGGGCAAATGAGGTAGCATTTGAGGCATTACAGATGTGTTCTCTGTACAAACAATAGATATCTTTTATGGCTATAATCTGGAGCCATACTATGTATGGCCTTTGAGGCAGTGTCAACGGTTGGGTCTTCCTGCTATAGTCCAAGACCAACCGCTTCTAAGTGCCTTTGTATGGCTTCTTCAGACAACAAGGTAGATATCCTGATGAGATAGATCACGTGATGATGCCGTCGGGTTCCTGACTAAAGGTGCCTATAGATCAACATCTCTAAACAGCATATTGAAGCACAATCGCCAAACTTTCATCTTAAGTGAGACTAGAAATTCAAACGCAAGCATTGTCTCGTTCTATGATCATCTATCTATCCCGTGGAGCTCCCAGATCGATGAAAGGTTGCGCTACGGAGACAAGGCTCTGTCAACGTTGTCTGATAACACGCAAGCAACAACGCGGATGAATCCAGTGGATTGGCTGATTTGCTTTGGTTCGTATAGTTACGAGTATGCCCAGTTCCTAAAATTAGGTCCCAAAATCTCCTTCTTAGGAGGGCTCCAATGGCCAGTTCTCTATTGGTGCTACAAATGCATCGGCGAGGAGCCTACCATATCGAGACACCGATGAACGCCTCGTTACAGTGCCCTGCATACGTTTCAGTGTCTTAGGCTGCCTCTTTTGTGGCAGTAAGGTTGTGCATTGGAAGAAATCTATTGGTGGCCTTCAACAAGCGGTAACCATCGCTGCGAAGAACGCTCGATTTCTTCTGATTGGCGGCCTCTCAGAAGTTGCTCATGGTTCGGGTTCACGCTTTGTCTATAAATAAACGACATGTCTCGATTTCATAAACTTCCTATTCAGCGAACCGGATATTGTTGTTGACCTTTGTAACCTTACAACTTACAAACTGACGACGCGTCGGCCTATCCGGCGCATATCTCTCCTAATTCTCAACACATTCTGCTTGGATTGTTACGTACATTCAAACGATACACAAACCGTGAAACCTCTATCTACTCTCCTTCATAGCTTGAACTCCAAACAAATTTCAGCGACATGCTCGACGAACAGCTCCGCCGAAAGAGCTTCGAGACCGTTGCGGCTTGACATTTCGTTAAAGAATAGTTTTGATCTTTTGTTACAAGCCAGTACTATTTCAATATGCTTGCAGTCTTTCTTGGTTCATACTCGAAGATCCAAGTGAGTAAGTTTAAGCAAGGCAGAGGGCACATGATGGTCAGCCAAACCCCTTTCTGCTCAAATCCGCAGGCAGCAAGCCGCACCAATCCAACAACAGCTGCAGAGCAAAGAACTTGTGTTGGTACGACACAACAATATGAATCCCCAGATGCATTGATGTCTCAAAGCGTCGATACTTTTGGAGAAGAAAGAAACTTTGTAACTTTGTGACCCAGGTCGCGTCAATGCCGAGGATGGATCCACGTAACTGTGGCGCAGTACGTTGTAAGCGTGATCCCGTCGCTTCCACCCTACGAAACGGCTCACGACGCTAGAGAAGATATCCGGAAGCTACACGAGTCTGTCAGGAGCCTTAAAGCAATTATTTCCAGCATTCAGAAACTTTTCAGTTAACGGGACTCGCCATTTCTGCTCACGTGCTGCTCTGCTCATCAGCCCTAGAACAAATTCGGAGTGAGCTTAGACAGCGACAAGAACAGTTCAGCACTTCTTCAAGTTTGTAGCGCCTAAGGGAAGTGTTTCGATCACTGGCATGGCCATCTAGCCCCAAATTTGCTTGATAGAACAATAACGTAGTAGTTCCTGGCTAAATTCCAGGTCTTGGACACTTGACTCGCCAACGAAAGCCTGAAAAAGGGGGCGGGGTTCTCGCTAAAAGCCGCAAGCGAGGTGGGTATAGGTTTAGCTTGTGGAATATTCCCAGCTGAGTTCCTCCCACAAGGGAAAGCAGAGAGACAGTTATGCGGAAGAAGGTAATTCCTTTGTGTTTCTATTTCCCCCAAATGAAATCTCACTTATACTACTGTAATGGCGGCGAAATCAAGAGAATCATTCGCCATTCTCAATAATTCAATGTAAACCACCCTCGTTAAAGTGCATATAAATCACTGTTTCCCAAACATCCAAGGCATCAAACCGTGCAGAATCCCCCCAAGCATTCTCTTCCACAGCCCAAGGTAGGAAATTTTTACACCTTTTCCCGTGGGGAGCACTGTAACATCGACCCAATCATACTTCCCGTTCTTCTCTTTAGCGATCTCAATCATCCCGGCAGCTAAGTCCCCATAACTCATAAACAAACCTCCAGGCGCCTCAGTGGTGACTCGATGTCCCAGAGCCCTCTCATCGACATCCGTGAGGCCCGCGGGGTACACAAACACAGCCTTCACCCACCCCTTCTCCTTCCCAACAGTCTTCTCCGCAGCTTCTAAATCTTTGTATACATGCCCATAGGCGCTCCACAATAGCCAGTTGACGAACCCGGGTAGTTTAGTGCGGAATTTCACAGAAACAGGGCCTGCGCTGAGGAATATAAGTCTCGGGAGTTTCGCTTCTCCTCCTTCACCTCTCAACAACTCCATAGCTGCAAGAACAGCATGCGCTGTATCCTGTGCAATTCTGCAGCCTGGCTGATTCGTATTTGAAGCTACGACGCAGAATACTGTATCCACGTTCTTGATGCACGAAGCAAGAAGTCCAGTATTCGTAAGGGGGCCAATGAAGAAGTGGGTCGTTGGTGGAGGCGTGGGAGAGAACGACGAGTTTTGAGAAATGAGTTTGGATTCTGAGCGAGCATAGAGGTTAAGAGTGTTGTCAGGAGACAAGGAAAGATTTTTGAGCAGTGCTCGTCCTGTTTGGCCTGTTGCACCGAGAATAGCGTAGGATGGCATGCTTCAGTAGCTCGGGAATGGAGACTTTGGATTGAGTCCAAGTATATTTGACGATTGATAGCAGATAACTGTGGAAATAAATGGAAAGAGCGCTGTCCGGATATAATTGAGTTTTGAAAAGAGTGGCAATCACGTTTGGAATATGTGAAGCTTTTTGTGTAGCCTCGGAACTTAATCAACGCCGAGGACCGAAACGAGGCTATACTGTAATATAGAAGGGATATACTAAGAATTTCAGCACCGGTACTTATAATTCAACGCAACGCATGAATTATAAACCGTTGCAAAGAGGCAAGGAAAAGGCAACGTCGGTCAGATTATAGTCACGTGATCCTCCCCCTTTTTTTCAACCTCCCGGCACTCGGCTCAGGCTTTACTGGTCCACTTGGTGTGGTCCAGAGTCTTCAACGCGCGTATGAGCTTCAGTACGTCCTGTTCTTATTTCTTCAATCGCTCCTTCAAATAAATCAACAGGAAAAACGAATATCGCGCACAGAAATGCCAACTTGCCAATAAGAGCCATTCCAACAAAAATCACGGTTAGAAGAAGAGGAAGGAAATTTCTATCTCGGATTTGCTAATGTGTGGTTTGTGACTGAGGCTCCTCCTGTCCTTCGTATACGACACATACAGCCTCTAGCCACGACCCTCGTTCAAGCATCCCCATCTTCCTCGCTCGAAATTCATCTCTTTTTTACAAACACATTCCTCGGGGTTGGGACAGTAATTAGGAATACAACATCCTCCCGCTGGGGCAAAGATCTCCCCCTCTTTCTCTACTTCTCGATTATAAATGCCTGGGTGAACCACGAAGCTAATAATTGTTCCCACAATAGAATCCACCGTCATCATAAGCATTCCAAACGCCGAGGCACCCCAAAACACGTCCACGTGGGCAGCGTGCAGCACACCTCTCAACATCACCGTATCATTCTTCTACATTTCTTCCAATAATCTGTAATATGTGACGATCTTACCGACTACGAGCTCTAACTATTCGATGTTGTAGATTTTGGTTTTGGTGGCAAAACCGGTCACGTGTTTTGCCTCCTTATTTGTAATCCAAGCTTTGTAATTCTAAGCTTATAGAAGGTTCTAGGGAACCTGACTTCATGTATATAAGCATCATC
>Ga0302325_10018739_pt1 | contig 14572 bp, 11 predicted proteins | sample Palsa_T0_2_FD_201948 | JGI IMG/M metagenome (GOLD analysis project Ga0302325, IMG submission 201948) | Peat permafrost microbial communities from Stordalen Mire near Abisko, Sweden - Palsa_T0_2 | ecosystem: Environmental > Terrestrial > Soil > Palsa > Peat permafrost | place: Sweden: Abisko... | reverse complement strand
CGATCGACTCGTACCAGTCGCCGCCGACCTCGATCATCTTGCTGCCCGGCAGGTAGCGGTGCCGGACTTCGACCGACGACGGCGCGGATAGCCCGGTCGGCAGCAGGCTGCGCTGCAGGGTGAGCGCGGTGGCGCGTTCCCTGCTGTACCGGCGGGCGTTGTCGATGAAGATCGCGGTGCGCGCGGCGAACTCCATCCCGATCTCGGTGTCGTAGGCGTCGAACCTCCGGTACCCAGCGGTCCGCGTGCAGACGAAGAAGCCGAGCGTGACATCCCTGGCGACCAGCGGCAGCAGCAGCATCGACACGCCGGAGAGCAGCCGGGCGACCGGGCCGCGCAGCCACGACGTGGCGATCCGGGTGGCATTCTCGCCGCCGAGGCGTGCCTCCAGCACCGGCTCGCCGGAATCCATGCACCGGGTGTAGGGCGTGCCCGGCGGATACCTGAGGATCTCGCCCGTCGGGAACGCCGCGTCCCAGCCCGGGTCGCCGTCGTCATGAGCGACGGCGAGCCGCCGGAGCGGATGCGACCCGTCCGGCGCGTCCGGGAGCTCGTCGCCGCCCACCAGGCTCTCCAGCACCAGCAGCCCGGCCGCGTTGGCGAAGTGCGGGACGACGATGTTGATGACTTCCCGGGCCAGCTGGTCGATGTCGAGGGCCGCGCCGATTCTCTTGAACGCGCTGTCGAGGAGCGAGTGGCGCATGACCGCCGGATCCAGGAACCGCCCCTGCGACGGCGGTGCCATGCGCAGCACCGCCAGCGCGGCGAGACGGGCATCGGCTGATCTCATCGGCTGCACGGTGACTACCGAGTCGACGTGCTCGCCCTTGCCCGTTCGCAGCGTCAGTACCGCCGTGCCCTCGCGATCGGACCGGGCCGCGCTCAGCAGGCCGGCGAGTAACGCGCCCTGTGACTCCGGCCCGGCCAGTAGGCTGCTGAGCTCGACGCCGAGCAGGGCGTCGCTCGGATGGGCGAGTATCTCCGCCGCGTTCCGGTCGTGCTGGACGATGTGCCCGGTCGTGTCGACTCCGAGGATGAGCGTCTGCGCCGAGGTGTTCGACAGGAGCGCGGAGATATCCGTGCTGACTTCCGATGTCACGGCAGCGCTCCCTCCTACTGGGCCGCCTCCTACTGTGGCCGGTTTCGGCTGTGGCCGCCTTCGACTTCGGCCGGTTTCGGCTGTTGCCGTGAGTGGCTCGTTCGATTATGGAACAGCAATGCGCAAATTCTGAAAGAACGGGCAGTTCGGCGCCGCGCCCGCGGCCGAGCCGACGTCCCCGAGCCCGAGCCGACGTCCCCGAGCCCGAGCCCGAGCCCGAGCCAGGTCAGGCCGGCCAGGAGGTGGCGGCGCTTCGGGCTCAGCCGTCCCTGGCCGGCTCGCCGTGGCTCGCGTTCGCCCGGCCGCGGCCCCAGTAGGCCTTCGGCGAGACCTGCCCCGGCTCCAGCCCTCGTGCCGCCAGCACCTCGCGCAGCCGCGCCACCACTCTGGCCTCGCCCAGCAGGTAGGCGTGCCCGCGTCCGGCCGGGAGCGCAGCGCTGGCGGTGGCGGCAGCCAGCGCGTCGGGCTGGCCGGCTGGCTGCCCGTCGCGATGCAGCCAGGTGACGCGGGCGGCTGCTGGGGCGCGCAGTTCCTGCTCGTCCTCGGGCCCGGGGATCTCGAGCAGCACCTGCACCGGCGTGCCGCCGGGCAGCGATTCGGTCATCCGGAAGATCGCGGGCAGGGCCGAGAAGTCCCCGACGAAAAGGTGCCAGTCCGCGTGCTGCGCCGTGGTGATCTTCCCTCGCGGCCCGATTCCCTCGATCCGGTCGCCAGGACGGGCGGCCCGCACCCAGCGCTCGCCAGGGCCGTCGCCGTGCAGCACCACGTCGAGAGTGATCATCGCCCCTGGCGAGTCGACCGCGCGGATGGTGTAGCGCCTGCGCACCGGGCGGTTGCCCTCGACGCCGACCATCAGCATCACGTCCTGGCCGGGGGCATAGCCGAAGCTGGCCAGCTGGGGCGCGGTAAGCCGTAGCCGGAGCATGTGCGGCGTCAGCGGCACCGACTCGGCGACGACGAGCGGCAGCCGGGACGTCCCCGCCAGCGATCCGGTCAGCTCGGCGAACGGATCGTCGAGCGGCATCTGGGCGGTGTCCGGCAGCGCATCAGCCATGGACAGTCAGCCCTTCCTCGTCTGGGATTCCCGGCGTCTGGGAATCCCGTGTCGGCAGCCGCCACATGACAGCAATTCCCGGCGTCGGCAGCCGCCGCATGACAACGGTTCCCGTCGTCGGCAGCCGCCGCATGACAGCGCCCCCGGCAGCGATGCTATAGCTGACGAGGGCGTGCCGTGGGCCGGCGCACTGGTCGCCTCTCGGCGAGTGGCGCTGCGCGGCTCCAGCCGAACGGTATTCCGCGAAGGCAGTAGTTGCGGCCCGGGGGACACAGCGCACCGACTGGGGGGTGGAACGCCCCGGGGCGCGAGGGTATTCCGCCCGGCGGTGTGCGAGAGGCGCCTGTGCGGCGTCCGTCGACCGATGCCGGTGACGGGGATAGTCTGAGCACCCTGGTCTGAGGTGGTAGGAGGAGTGGCTGCCGGTGCCTCGGGAATACTCAGTGATCGGCTCCATCGGCGTCCTCCTGATCGGCACGCGAGGGCCGAAGGGCCCCGGGGAAGTGCTGGTCAAGATTCGCGGCGGATCCGAGGCCTACATCGCCTGGTCGCCCGAGCCGATACCCAAGGGCGCCACGGTCCTGGTCATTGAATCCCGCGGCGCCCGGTCGGTCGACGTGAGCGAGTGGACCGATCCGCTCGATCCCTTTCCTGATGACGCTGGCGAGTAGCTGAGCCGGGCGTACGCTGAGGCTGGCAAACGGCGCAAACTGACGGAACTGTCAAGAATGCGCGGGGCAACGTCGCTCGCACCTGGCTTGGAGATGGGAAATGTTTGGTTACCGCGTTCCGGCACCTGATGAGGCCATGCTGGTCTCCGGCGGAAGATACGGCCGTGACGGCTCGCCGTTCCGCGTCGTGACAGGCCACGGCGCCTTTATCATCCCATTTATTCGTAAAACCCGATTCCTGACTCTGGCCATGTGCGAGTCCGAGGTTGCCGAGACCTGCGTGACGAAGCAGGGCATCTCGCTGCAGGTCCGCGCGGTCATTGCCTTCAAGGTGGGCAACGACGGGGAAAGCATCGTCAACGCCGGGCAGCGGTTCCTTTCCGACCAGGATCAGATGTCGACGCTGACCGGCCGGATTTTCGCCGGGCACCTGCGCTCGATCATCGGCTCGATGACGGTCGAGGAGATCGTCACCGAGCGGCAGAAGCTCGCCAGCGAGGTGCTCGACGGCTCGAAGGCGGAAATGGTCAAGATCGGCCTCACGGTCGACTCGCTGCAGATCCAGTCGATCGATGACATGAACTCCGGCTACATCGAAGCGATGGCCGCGCCGCACAACGCCGCGATCCAGCGGCAGGCGCAGATTGCGCAGGCCCAGGCCAACCAGGCGTCGGCGGAGGCCCAGCAGGAGTCACAGCGCAAGCAGGCGGAGTACGCCCGGCAGACCTCCGTCGTGCAGGCGCAGTACAAGGCGGAGATAGACAAGGCGCAGGCCGAGGCCGCGCAGGCCGGGCCGCTCGCGGAGGCGCAGGCGACGATGGGGGTGCTGGCCGCGCAGACTGAGCTCGCGCACCGGCAGGCCGAGCTGCGGCAGCGCCAGCTGGTCGCCGAGGTGATCAGGCCGGCCGAGGCCGAGGCGGAGAAGGTGCGCATCCTCGCGCAGGCCGATGCCCAGCGAGTCAAGTTCCAGGCCGAGGCAGCCGCCTCGCACCAGCGGATCGCCCTGGACCGGATGCTCATCGAGCAGCTCCCGCAGATCGTGCGGGAGGCAGCCGGCGGCCTGGCCGGCGCTAATCTGAGCGTGCTGAACGGCGCCGACGGCCTCAGTGAGATCGCCGCCGGACTGGTCGGCCAGGGCCTGACGATCCTCGAATCGGTAAAGAAGAGCCTGGCCGGCACCGCGGAGGCATCCTACGACGAGCCCGGCGCGGCGGATGACAGCCCGCCCGCTAACGGCGTTCCCCCCGCGATCGGATGACCTCGCCCGGTCGCTCCCGCGACCCTGGCGGCGCCGGCCGGCGGCCCTGACCTGGGCCGCGCGCCGCTCGCTCCGGCGGGCTGACGCTGCCGCTCCGGGGCCCTGAGCTGGGGCGCCGCCCCGGGCTGGCCGGCCGCTGCCGCCGTGAGCACGCCAGGTCATGCGTTCAGAAGAATCCGCGATTCCGTGCCGCGGGTGACTGGCATGCCGCCGCGCAGGTGACAGGTGCGGCGCCCCGTCCCGCCCGCCGCCGCCGGGGATTTCTTCAGGCAGCGCGTCAACCAGCTCCGGGGCGGGCGCGTCTCACCTGTAGATCGTCACTTAAAGTAATCATAATGATACTTTTTGTGACTAGACAGCCAATTTACCCCGGCCTGACGCTGCCTGCGGCGCTCGGCGCCGGCCGGAGAGGAGCCAGATGCGCCATCGCCTTCCGAGGGCACTCGCCGCGTTGACGGCCGCCGCCGCGGCCTGCGCCGGGTTAGCGCTGGCCCCCGCCGGCGCCGCGACGGTTCCGTCGCACCGGGTCATTCGCAACGCGACGCCGTCCTGCGGATCGTTCTGCGCCAACTATTTCGTGCAGAAATACGGCCAGGGTTTCGTCCTGGACAATTACCGCGGGCGGCACCGCATCGGCAACCGGGTGATCCTTTTCGCGGCCAGCAATAGCGACCCCAACCAGGACTGGACGCTCTGGCCGTCTGGCACCGTGCAGCAGCTCGCCTCCTTCGGGGTGGTCAGTCAGATGCTGGCGTTCAATTACGGCGCGGACCAGGCGTTCGAGATTGAGTTCGCGCCCTATGGCGTGGGCACGGGGAAGTGCGCGGGGACGGCAAATGCGGCCAGCGACGATCAGCCGGTCACCTTGCAATGGTGCGGGCGCACGTCCCGGACCATCTGGGTGGCCGACGCCGGGGCCGCGTTCGATTCTTACGAGCCGCTCATTAGCGGATCGGACACCGACTTCAGCGACCCGCAGGTCCTCACCGAGCCAGGATGGCCGATCAGGCGGCCGCGGCCCGATCTGACCACCTACCGGTTGCAGAGATTCGCCGATAACACCGTCTTCGACGACCAGATGTGGAACAACACCATCGGCGTTCTGCCGTAGCCAGGGCCTAAAAGCCCATCAGCGCTGGTGAAAGGAGGTGAACCACGTGCGCGCAGCGATCGCCGGGCACGTCGCCGGCCGACTGCGGCCACCCGTTCACGACCACGTGAACCACGACGCGATGAATTGCGGTGACGTTACGTCATTGCTTCGCTACCCGTGGTAGCGTTCCGCTTACTGACTGGCAGGGCGGGATCGCATAGCGCTACAACGGCAAGGATCTGAGGCACGCCGAGACAGGCCCGAGCTTGACCGCCCAGGCAACCAGGGATCGAAGCCGGTCCGGCAAATCGACACAGGAAGGAATCACCATGCGCAACCGCTACTCTCGGGCGTTCTACGCGATGGCGAGTACCGTAGCCGTTACCACGGTGGTCGGACTCACCGCGGCAGGTGCCGCGAGCGCGTCCACGACCCGGGCGAAGCCAGACATCACCCCGCCCTGCGGGGCCGACTGCATCACCATCTACAACCAGAAGTACGGCGACACCTACGTGCTCGACAACCACAAGACCCGCAAGCGCGTCGGTAACAAGCTCGAGCTGTTCGCCGCGAGCAACTCGGACTCCGCCGAGGACTTTGCCCCCATCGACGAGGGCACGGTGGACGACTTCTACGACGTCGGCCTGGTGAGCGCGAAGCTCGCGTTCAACTATGGCACCGACACCGCGTACATCCTGGAGTGGGCTCCGTACGGGGTCAGCACCGGGCTGTGCGAGGGCACCGCGGGCACCGCGCACAACGGCGAGCTGGTCAGCCTCCGGGTCTGCGGGCAGAACGCGGACACGGTGTGGGTGGTCGACAGCGCGGACGCCGACCCGACGACCGGGCTCGAGCCGCAGATCGCTGGAACGGACACGAACTTCAGCGACCCGCAGGTCCTGACCACGGGCGGCTCGCCGTGGCTGGCGTCACAGCCGCAGCTGAAGACCTACCGGCTGGAGAGCTTCGCCGGCGGTCAGGTCTACAACACGCAGCTGTGGTTCGACCCGACCGTCACTCCTCCTGGCCCGGCTCACCACAGCTAGCGAGCTGGTCCACCGGAGTTAGCCAGCTGAGGTGCCCGGGCTGGCACGGCGGAAGTTACGCCGGCCAGCCCGGACCACCTTGCTGCAGCCGGGCCTAGGCCGGGCAACCTGCCAGGCAGCCCGAACGTCCGGCCAGGGTCGACGGTGCCCTCTTCGCCATTAGGCGGAGGGGGCACCGCTGTCGCTAGGGGGTGCGTCCTCTGCGGTCCCGGCGTGTGGGCCGGGGTCACGGCGGGGGGCGCCGGGTCACGGCGGGGGCGCAGCCGCTGTTACGGCAGGGCGCAGCCGCGCTGCGGGAGTGCCCGGGGGCCTGCGCGCCAGCCGTTCAGCAGGCCGAGCAGGCATACCGGGGCAACGGCCAGCCCCGCCAGTGCCCAGGCCAGGCCGAAGCGCTCGGCGAGGAGTCCGACCGCCAGCGGGCCCGCCCCGCCGGCCAGGCTCGCGGCGCTAGCCAGCGTGACCGCGACGCCGCTCTGCCCGGGCAGGCTGCCGTACAGGCTGGCCTGCAGCACTGGGTACCACGGTGCGGTGGCGAGGCTCAGCCCGGCGAGAACGACGAGCTTGGGCCAGAGCCCGGGCACCAGCAGGAAGGCCGGGTATGCCACGGCGCTGACCGTGGCACTCGCGGTCAGCAGCCGCAGCGCCGCCATTCGCTCCAGCGCCCGGACGACCAGGATGTCCCCGGCCAGGCCGGCCACCAGCCGGACGGCAACGCCGAGCGCCGCCTCGGCGGGCGTGGCATGCGCGACGTCGACGAGATAGAGCGCCAGGAACCCGGTCAGGACATCCAGCAGCAGGTCAGCTGACTGGAGCAGGACGAGCCAGCGGATTACCCCGGGCTGGCGGAGGCCACTGCGCACCCGTCGCACCGCTCCGGGCTGGCCTGTGCCGCCGGGCTGGCCTGCTGCTCCGGGCTGGCCTGCTGCTCCGGGCTGGCCTGCTGCTCCGGGCTGGCCTGCTGCGCGGAGCCTGGCCGTGTCGCCGGGGCTGCCCGCGGACGCCGGCGCCGACGGCCGCGGCCAGCCGAGGATCACGCCAAGCCAGGCCGCCGCCGCGCAGGCGGCCAGCGCGAGATATGCCGTCCGCCAGCTGCCGCCGGCCGCCAGGATGGCGATGAGCAGGAGTGGCCCGGCGACCGCGCCGGCCGATCCGGCCAGGTTCCACCGGGCCATGAGCTGCGGCTGACGGCCGGGACCGGCGTCCATCAGGCCCGACTGGGTCAGGCCGGCGAACGCGCCGGACGCCGGGAAGAACGCCACGAACGCGACGACCAGCGCCGTGAACGAGCGTGCGGCCGCGGCGTCGATCAGCGCGGCGATGACCACCAGGCCGCCGGCTGCGACGGCTGTCCGCTGTCGTCGGCCATGCCCGGCCAGCACTCCGACGGGGAGTTCCAGCAGGCTTCCCAGCACCAGCGGAACGGACGCCAGCAGGCCGATCTGGCCGTAGCTCAGCGCCAGGTCGTGGCGGATGAGCGGCATCGCCGCGCCCTGAGTGCCGCCCGCCAGTTCGTCAGCGAACTCGACGGCGAGCGCCGTCAGCAGGGCCGAGGCACCGGCCAGCGCCGGCCAGGAGCCTGATCTCATGCGTGTCACGTGTCGTCCTTCCTTGTCTCACCGGCAAGGTCAGACAAGGCAGGCGGGCCACGTGCCGCAGGGCTAGGTCACAGTCAAGGGAAATCCATGGCGCCGATGCTACGTCTGCGGCCGGCCGCCCGCCACCCGGCCCGTGCGCTCGTAATCTGGGCAGCGTCGCATTCCGCCGAAGGAGCCACGCACATGACCGCGCCCTACCCGCCGATCGAGCCGTACGACCACGGGATGCTCGACACCGGCGACGGCAACCTCGTCTACTGGGAAGCCTGCGGCAACCCCGATGGCAAGCCCGCGCTCGTCGTGCACGGCGGGCCGGGATCGGGTTGCGGCACCGGGCAGCGCCGGTCCTTCGACCCCGGCCGGTACCGGATCATCCTGTTCGACCAGCGCGGCTGCGGCCGCAGCCGCCCGCATGCGAGCGACCCCGCCGCGGACATGAGCCTGAACACCACCGGGCACCTGCTCGCTGACATGGAGCAGTTGCGCGTCCTGCTGGGCGTCGAGCGCTGGCTGCTCTTCGGCGGCTCCTGGGGGTCCACGCTGATCCTGGCCTACGCGCAGCGCCATCCGGACCGGGTCTCGGAGATCGTCATCGCCGGTGTCACCACCACGCGGCGCTCGGAGACTGACTGGCTCTACCGCGGCGTGGCGCGGTTCTTCCCGGCGGAGTGGGAGCAGTTCCGGGCCGGCGTCCCCGCGGCCGACCGCGGCGGCAACCTCGTCGCGGACCGGAGCGGCGACCTCGTCGCGGTGTACGCGCGCCTGATGGAGGACCCCGATCCGGGCGTGCGGGCGCAGGCCGCGGCCGACTGGGCGGCGTGGGAGGACGCGGTCCTCTCGCTGGAGCCCAGCGGCAAGCCGAACCTCTACGGCGACCGCCCGCCTGACGCGCTGCTGGCTCTCGTCCGGATCTGCGCGCACTACTTCTCCCGCGGCGCCTGGCTGGAGGAAGGTGCGCTGCTGCGCGACGCGGGGCGGCTGGCCGGCATCCCGGGAGTCCTGATCCACGGCCGGCTCGATCTCAGCAGCCCGCTCGACACGGCCTGGGAACTCGCCCGCGCCTGGCCTGACGCGCGCCTCGTCATTATCGACGACTCCGGGCACAAGGGCAGCGCCGCGATGCACGCGGAGGTCTACGCCGCGATCCGCCAGTTCGCGCCGCAGTGAGCCGCTATCAGCGGCGCCCGCGCCGCGCGGAGCGCGAAGCTGAGCAAGGATGAACTGTCTACTCACGCGCATCGCCGGCACCTCCGGCTCGACGCGCAGCTGAACTCCTCCGTCCAGTACCAGGATCAGTGCGTTCTCACGTGGATGCCAGGAAGCAGGATGACGCGAAATGTCGAGTCAATCGTCAGCAGCCGCGGGCCAGTCGCCGGCGCTGCGTCCGCAGACCACCCTGATCACGGCCGGGAGGCCCGCCGATGAGCCCGGCCAGCCGCTGAACGTGCCCATCGTCCTAGCGTCGAACTTCCGGGCCGGTCACCAAGGCCAGATCACGGCCCGGGAATACTCCCGCGGCGATGCCACGCCCGGATGGGAAGCGCTGGAGGAGGTCATCGGCGAGCTGGAAGGCGGCGAGGCCGTCGCGTTCGGATCCGGGATGGCCGCCGCGTCAGCGGTCTTTGATCTCCTGCCCGCGGGTGCCCGGGTGGTGGCCCCGGCAGATTGCTACGCGGGCGTGCATGCCCTGCTGGAAGACGGCCGGCAACAAGGACGCTGGCAGGTCGAGCTGGTGGACATCACTGACACTGCCGCCGCCGCAGCTGCGGCCCGCCGCGCGGACCTGGTGTGGCTGGAATCGCCCACCAACCCGCTGCTCGGCATCGCCGACCTGCCCGCTGTGTGCGCGGCAGCACGCGAGGGCGGCGCCCTGGTCGCCGTCGATAACACCTTCGCCACCCCGCTGCTGCAGCAGCCGATCGCCCTCGGCGCGCACATCGCCATGCACAGCGCGACTAAGTTCCTCGGCGGCCACTCTGACCTGCTCCTCGGCATTGCCGTCGCCGGCAGCCCGCAACTGGGCGAGCGGCTGCGCCGCCGCCGGGAGGTCGCCGGAGCCGTCCCCGGCGCGCTGGAAACCTTCCTGGTCCTGCGCGGCCTGCGCACCCTGGCCCTGCGGCTGGACCAAGGACAGCGCAGCGCCGCCGAACTGGCCCGCCGCCTCGCCGGGCACCCTGCCATCACCCGGGTGCGATACCCCGGCCTGCCCGATGACCCCGGCCACGCACGAGCCGCCGCGCAGATGACCGGATTCGGCGCCGTGCTCGGGTTCGAGGTCCAGACCGCGGCAGCAGCCAACACCGTCTGCGACACCGTGCGCGTCATACGTTCGGCCACCAGCCTCGGCGGCGTGGAAAGCACCATCGAGCGCCGCGCCAAACTGTCCGGCCAGGAGCACCTGCCCGCTGGCTACGTGCGCCTGAGCGTGGGCTGCGAGCACGTCGAAGACCTGTGGGACGACCTCGTCAGCGCTCTGGCCCGGGCCAGCTGCGCATAGGCTGAGCTGCCCGACGGCACCGGCCCAGTCCGCCTGCCGAGCCTCTTTTGCGCCGGCAGTTCACGACGCATGATCACCGGCTGGACGGCATAGACGCCCGAGTCGATGACCATGGGCCCTGACCTGGCATTCCGGGTGGGAGCGGGCGAAGGGAATCGAACCCTCATGACCAGCTTGGAAGGCTGGAGCTCTGCCATTGAGCTACGCCCGCGCGGCGGCAGGACCGCCACACCGCAGCGTACCGTTTCACCGCGACAGCGGCATCCGCTGGCCGGGTTGCGGGGCCGGGCGGCGCCGGTCGTCGACGGCCCGGTTGCGGGACCGGGTCGCGGCGCCGCCGATTGACTCCGGCGGGCGTGGCCGGACAGGGTAGGATTCGGCTGGCCCGACGGGATGTGGCGCAGCTTGGTTAGCGCGCCTGCTTTGGGAGCAGGAGGCCCCCGGTTCGAATCCGGGCATCCCGACCAGTTCCTCGCACCAATGGAGGATCAAGCTATGCGCATTCCATGGCGAGCCCGAGAGTATGAGCGAACCTGCGCTGATTGCGGTCACACCTGGCGCGTGCCCAGATGGGCCGCCCGCCCGAACATGCAAGGGCTTCCTATGAGGTGGGGCGGGCGTGGCGGCGGACCTGCCGTTGGTGCGGCCGCTGAGGCGGCTTCGGTGGAAGCAGCAAATGCTGAGTTAGCCGAACAAATATCGGTTTTCCGGGTCTGCCCGGAGTGCAACTCAGTGCGCTACTCTCAGCGGGCCATCCGGTCCTGAACGATCGCCTGGCTATCGCGCCAATCGCGCAGCGCCTCTACAGGGTTCCTTCCGTGTAATCCACCACGTACACCGTGCCCACGCTGTTGCTGGTGCCCGGCGCGCCGATGAGGGCGGTCGAGCTTGTCATCGCCACCGACAAGCCGAACCGGTCGTTTGCCGCGCCCGCGGGGTCTACCAGCTCGGCCCGCTGCAGCCACTTCGTGCCGGACAGGCCGAACACATACTCCGCGCCCGTCTCCGAGTTCCGGTAGGGCGAGCCGATCACGGCGTAGGAGCCCGATATCGCCACCGACTCGCCGAACCCGTTCTCGGATGCGGCGTCGGAAGCGGTCATCTCGGCCTGCTGCGACCACGTGGTCCCCAACCGGACGAACGCGTACGCCGAGCCCGCGTCCGCGTTCGAGTCTGGCGAGCCGATCACGGCGGTGGAGCCCGACATCGCCACCGAGTAGCCGAACTCATTGTCGGCAGCGGCGTCGGCGGCGGTCAGCACGGCCTGCTGCGACCACTTCGTGCCCGACCGGACGAACGCGTACGCCGCGCCCGCCTCAGAGTTCGCGGTCGGCGAGCCGATCACGGCGGTGGAACCCGTCATCGCCACCGACCAGCCGAACGCGCTGTTGGCCGCCGGCATGGCGGCGGTCAGGACGGCCTGCTGTGACCACTTCGTGCCCGACCGTACATACACCTGCGCCTCGCCAGTGGACCCGTTCGCGAACGGAGCGCCGATGACTGCGGTCGACTCGTAGGCCGCCACTGACCAGCCAAGCTCGTCCTGGCCGGTCGGCCCGGGCAGCGCGGCCTGCTGCGTCCACTTCGTCCCCGACTGGACGTACACGTACGCCTCGCCGTCGAAATCGTTCGCGTCCGGCGCGCCGATCACCGCGGTGGTGCCCGAGACCGCCACCGAGGTACCGAAAGATTCGATGCCGCTGGGCGCGGTGATCACCGCCTGCTGTGACCACTCACCGCTCTTCAGCACGTATACGTACACCGCGCCGTCGGGTGAGTTGGTCTCCGGTGCGCCGATCACGGCGATCGTGCCCGAGATCGACACCGACAAGCCGAGATCCCCGCTCGTGGTGACCCGTGCGGTCTGCGGCCGGCCCGCCAGCCGGGCCACCACGGGCCGCAGCCCGGCGGGCACCCGGGCGAGCCCGCCGGCCCGCGCCTGCCCGGCCGCCGGAGCGGCCTGCGCGGCCGACACAGCCGCCGGCCGGACCGCCGCGGCCTGTGCAGGAATTCCCCCGGCCAGCATGACGCCAGCCACACCCGCCACCGCTATCGTGCCCGTCACTAGCCTGAAGCCCCGCACCAGCCCACCCCGCTCTTGGAAGATCACCGAACCAGCCCGCGCGACCGACGAGCTTCCATCGATCGGAAAGACACGAGGGCAACAGGATAACGCCCGGTATGTTCCTCCTGGGCGCGGCGCCCCGTCAACTCGGCCAGGCCGCCCAGTCCGCCTGCAGCCCCGGCCAGTCCGCCTGCAGCCCCGGCCAGTCCGCCTGCAGCCCCGGCCAGTCCGCCTGCAGCCCCGGCCAGTCCGCCTGCAGCCCCGGCCAGCCCGGCCAGTCTCCCGGCCAAGCCGGCCAGTCCAATGGCGTCGTTGTCCCTCTACTGCTGCTGTAACAGCAGTGGAGTCCCAACCACGCGGTTGGCGCAGCGAGAGCAGGGGGAGAGCGCGGGGGAGCGGGGGGCGCGGGCCGCGGCGAGAGCGGGGCCGCGGGAGCGGGGGGCGCGGGCCGCGGCGAGAGCGGGGCCGCGGGAGCGGGGGGCGCGGGGCCGCGGGAGCGTGGCGGCGCGGCGGCGGAACGGGCCGCGTGCCACGCCCCGGCAACCCCGGGGCCCGGGTCAGCTGGCGTTCCTGGCACGCACCGCGGAGAGAAACGAGGCGTAGCTCCAGGACAGGTTGCTGACGCTCTTCTCGTAGCCGGAGGTGGCGTCGAACTGCTCGCTGAGCTCCAGGTTGTCGCTGTGAAAGAGGACTGCCTGCAGCATCTGGTCCCCGGCGGCCTGCAGCGCGGCCGCGGCGGCGGCCGGCGTGGTCGACGCGCTGACCCCGACCTGGCTGAAGAAGCTGGCCGACAGGCTGTCCAGCGGCACTGCCCCGGCGGTGGTGATCTGCCCGGCCAGCCGGTAGTAAAGCTCGGCAAAGTTGGCCGTGGACACCGCCCAGGGGTGGTCACCGACCAGGTCGTCGGTGTCACCGTCGTACACGTCACCCGGGTAGCGCCCGAGCAGCGGGCCGATGCCGCGCTGCTGGTCGGCCCCGTTGATCGGGTAGAAGTACGCCGACCCCGGCTCGGCCCACTGCGCGCGCAGCAGCGCCGCGGTCGCCAGCAGCTTCGTGTCGGTGATCGCGACGGCTCCGTAGACCGCCGCCATCACGATGTCGATGTTGGGGTCGTACGGGGCCCGGTAGTCGGTCGGGACGGGCAGCATCGACTGGTAGTACTGGCCGTTCCAGTGACTCTCCAGCGCGCTGGAAAGCCAGCCGATGGCGGCGGGCAGCCAGCCGGGGACGGCGATCCCGGCGGTGTTGGCGGTCACCGCCTGGAAGCACTGCAGCTGGACCGACCGGGCGAAGAACGAGGAGCCGTACTCCTCTTCCCACAGGTTGTACGTCTGGCCCTGGTAGGCGCTGGCAAGGAAGTCAAGGTTCGCCGCGATCACGGCGCTGGCCACGGCCTGGGCCGGCGCGCCGAGCTGCGCGTACAGCGCCAGGATCGCCAGCGTCTGCAGGGCCGGCCCGTCGGTCTGGTCGGTCCATTGCCGCGGGGTGCCGTTGATCAGATACGAGCCGCGGTCGAAATCGCCGCCAGAGTTCTGGCAGGTCTGCGCGAACTGCACGTAGTCGGTCAGCGGCTGGCTGGTCGGCAGCGCGCCTGCCGCCAGTTCGATGGCGACGATCGCGGCGTCGCGGGTCCAGTTGTAGACATAGTCCTGCGAGGTGTCCGTGGCACTGTTCTGCCACGACGGCGATGCGAGCACGGCACCGGGCAGGGACAGCACGCCGGCGTTCACCGGATCCTCGAACACGAAGCCGTCCGAGGCGACGTTGCGGTACATCAGCCAGAACATGTACTGCGCGACCGTCGCCAGGTTCGACTGGGCCAGCGCGGGCTGCACAAGGCTGTACTGCACTGCGCCCATCCGGGAACCGCCCCTCTCGCGCTACCTGGCCGACGGCGTTACCTGGCCGGCGGCCTTACCTGACCGGCGGCGTTACCTGACCGGCGGCGTTACCTGACCGACGGGGTTACCTGACCGGCGGCGTCAGCGGGACCGCCGCCTCAGTGGTGAGCAGCCGGAACGTCAGGCTCTCCTCCAGGTACAGCCGCACGGCGGCGTCGGTGTGCGAGAGATAGCCGATCGAGACGTCCTGGCCGAGCCGCAGCTCGAAATCACCGCCGCGGGTGGTCAGCACGCAGCCGCCGGTGATCGCCGGGGCCCACGCGATCTCGCCGCTGACCAGCCGCTGGATGTGC
>Ga0302325_10018738_pt1 | contig 14573 bp, 15 predicted proteins | sample Palsa_T0_2_FD_201948 | JGI IMG/M metagenome (GOLD analysis project Ga0302325, IMG submission 201948) | Peat permafrost microbial communities from Stordalen Mire near Abisko, Sweden - Palsa_T0_2 | ecosystem: Environmental > Terrestrial > Soil > Palsa > Peat permafrost | place: Sweden: Abisko... | reverse complement strand
GCCCACCACCCCCGCCTGGCGGATACGCGGGCCACGCATCGAACGAGCCGACACCGACGAGGACGACACACGCGACACCGCACGCGACGCACGATGCTCGGTCGCGAACGCGAACAGCATCCCCAACACGGCAACACCAATGATGCCTGCGGCAGCCCGCAATGGCCATCTGGAAGACATCCGCCACTCCCCTCCGGTTTGACGTTCCTTGTACTTCGTAACCCTCTGACCCGAAACGGGAGACGGCCTTCGCGATCTCCATAAACGCGGCCGTCTGCCACGCGGCGAGCAACGTACCACATGCTTCAACCAGGTCGAACAATTTTTTGTGTCGACCCGGCCTCGGCGGGTTCTGGGGCCATCTGGACGGATGTATGAGCTGTGGCCCCCTTCGCTTTAGTCGGTGGCGCGGGCACCGGCCCGGCCGGCGGCCTTCGCACCGCTTGCGGACCGAACGCCCGCCGCATGACGTTTGTCGCCTAGTAGACCGGTCGGTATAGTGGTCCCATGGCGAGCCAGCCACGCCGAACGGCGGTCAGCGTCTCGGCCCGCGACCGCTTTGTCGACGCCACGGCCGAACTGCTGCAGCGACAGGGCTACGCGGCCACCGGCCTGGCGGAGATCACCGCCGCCGCGGGCGCCCCCCGGGGCTCGCTCTACTTTCACTTCCCCCAGGGCAAGGAGCAGCTCGGCGCCGAGGCACTGACGCGGTCCGGCGCGCGTATCGCCCGCACGCTCGACGCTGCCCTGGAGTCAGCCCCAGACGCCGCCGGCGCCATGCGCGCGATCGTGGGCGCGTTGAGCGCCCGCCTTCAGGCCAGCGGGTACGAGCTCGGGTGCCCGATCGCCACCGCGGCGCTCGAGCAGACCGCGACATCCACGCGCGTGCGCGAGGCCGCGCAGGACAGCTTTGCCCACTGGCTGGAGATCTTGCGCGTCCGCCTGCAGGCCGACGGCCGTGAGCCGGCGATCGCCGAGGAACAGGCCGTGTTCGTGCTCAGCGCGGTCGAGGGTGCGCTGCTACTCGCCCGGACCGCTCGCTCGACCCGACCGCTGCGCGTGGTCTCCCAGCAGCTCGCGGCGTACCTCAGCGGGCCCCCGGGGCATTTCACCCGCATCGAATGATGCGTGGCGGGCCGGAAAGGCCGTACCCTGGAGGTTCAACGAGGCAAGAGAGAAGAGGGCGAGATGGCACAGCACACTGCCCCGAGACGGCAGCCGGCAGGCGTCACGAACGGGGTCGCGGAGGCGCAGTACGGTCCGCCCCGGCCTACTGTCGAGGAGCGCATCGCGCTCGGTAGAGCAGCGCGTTCGCAGGCCAGCCGCTCGGCCCAGGCCAATTGGCAGGCGCCGTCCGATCGCGCCGATCCGGTGCAGATGCTGGCCGCCCAGGGGGCCACCCGCGTCCAGGAGCTCATCCCGATCCGCTACGGGCGGATGCTCGTGTCGCCGTTCACGTTCTATCGCGGCGCGGCGGCGGTGATGGCCGCCGATCTGGCCACGACGCCGTCGTCCGGCCTGCGCGTGCAGCTGTCCGGAGACGCTCACCTGTCTAACTTCGGCGCCTTCGCCTCCCCCGAGCGTGACCTCGTGTTCGACATCAACGATTTCGACGAGACCGCACCCGGACCGTTCGAGTGGGACGTCAAGCGGCTGGCCGCCAGCGTCGAGATAGCCGGCCGCGATCGAGGTTTCGACGACCGCGAGCGGCAGGCGGCAGTGGTGGCCACCGTGGGTGAATACCGCGGCGCGATGCGCCAATTCGCCGGGATGCGGGACCTCGACGTCTGGTACACGAAGATCGACGTCAACGCGTTGCTCGGCGCGGTCCGCGGCGCCGGCAAATCCGGCAAGAAGGTGTCAAAGGCGGCCGACAAGGCGCGCACCAAGGACAGCCTCAAGGCGCTGTCACGGCTCACCGAGGAGGTCGACGGCACCCTGCGGATCGTCGACGATCCTCCGCTGATCGTGCGCCTGGACGACCTGGTCGGCGACGCCGGCCCCCGGGATCCGCGGGCTGAGCTGCACGACCTGATGGATGCCTACAAGCAGACGCTCAGCGGCGGCGCCCGACGCCTGATGGAGCAATACCACTTCGTCGACATGGCGCGCAAGGTGGTGGGCGTCGGCAGCGTCGGCACACGTTGCTGGATCATCCTCTGCCTCGGGCGCGACAGTGGCGACCCGCTGTTCCTCCAGGTCAAGGAGGCCACCGAGTCCGTACTCGAGCCCTACGCCGGCAAGAGCCACTACAACAACCACGGCCGTCGCGTGGTCGAGGGTCAGTGGCTGATGCAGGCGGCCAGCGACATCCTGCTCGGCTGGATCCGCACGACCGGGCTCGACGGTCAGCGGCGCGATTTCTACGTGCGCCAGCTGTGGGACTGGAAGCGCTCCGCGGACATCGAGAACCTCACCGCCGACGAGCTGGCCAGCTACGGTCGCATGTGCGGGAGGTCGCTCGCCCTGGGGCACGCCCGCACCGGCGACTCGATCGCCATGGCGGAGTACCTCGGTCGCGGCTCGACCTTTGAGCTGGCGCTGGCCGAGTTCGCCAACGTCTATGCCGATCAGAACGAGCACGACTACGCGTTGATGTCGGCGGCGGCCAAGGACGGCACCATCCAGGCCAGCTCCGGACTCTGAGCCGCCGGGCTCAGACGACGCGCTCGCGGCGGCGCTGCGCAAACAGGCCGACCGCGTAGCGTCCGGCCGGGTGTTCACGTCCCCGGGTCATCAGCGCTGCCGTGGCCGGCGGCAGCGCGTCCGGCTGGGGCAGCCGCACCCCGTACTCGCGGGGAGCGATCATCGGCGCCGCCAGCGACGCGAAGGTCAGGTCAGCCGCGGTGAACCGCTCCCCGCACAGGAACGGCCGGCCGTCGGACAGCAGATCCCCGACGAAGTCGAACTCGCGCCATACGGCCGCCTCGTCCCCCACCTCCACCCCGGGACGAATGTCAAGGGCGTGCCGCGCGAACCGCACGGCGAGCGGCCAGCCGTGGCGCAGAAAGCGATCCTCCCAGCCCGGCACGCCGACGTTGTTGAACGGCAGCATGACCTCGGGAACCGCGAGCATGTGCACGTAGATGAGGCGCCGACCGCGCGGACCGAGCTCGGCGTCAAAGCGCGCGCACAGTCGCTGCACCTCGTGACGCTTCGCCGGTTCGTCGGGAAACAGTCGCGACTGCGGCGGCGTGCGCTCGTCGACCCAATCGAGGATCCGCGAGGAGTCATCGATCACGCCTTCCCCGGTCACGAGCACCGGCACGGTGTCGCCGCCGCCGGCGTGCCGGGCCGCGAGCCGATGGATGCCCTGGACGTGGGGCTCCTCCCGATAGGAGATGCCGGCGCGCTGCAGCGCCCAGCGGGCCTTCTCGCAGTAGTGGCTGATCGGGATGGTGACGAGCCGCAGCATCCAGCCAGTATCACAGCCCCCGGGCGAGGCGTTCAGGCGGCCAGGGCGCCGTGGCCGTGCTCGGAGCGACCGACGATCGGCCCGTCGTCCCACCATGCCACCCGGGCGCGACCGGCGGCCTTGGCGGCGTAGAGCGACTTGTCGGCGAACAGCAGCAGTTCCTCCGGCGCCGACGTGCCCCGACCGAGTGTCGCGATCCCGGCGCTGACGCTCAGGCGCGGACCTTCGGTCGCCGCGTCCGAGTGCAGGCGGCGGCCCACGCCCTCGGCAAATCGCCCGGCCTCCTCGGGCCCGTGGTTGAACAGCACCACGGCGAACTCCTCCCCGCCCAGTCGGGCCACCAGGTCTCCGGGGTGCGACGCCGCGCGCAGAATATCTGAGAAAGAACGCAGCGCGGCGTCACCGCCAGCGTGGCCGAGCGCGTCGTTGAGCGCCTTGAAGTGGTCGAGGTCGAAGACCACGACGCTGAGCGGCAGGTTGGCATCGATCGCCCGTTCGGCTTCGCGTTCGAACGCGTGCCCGAAGGCGCGTCGATTGAGCAGCTCGGTGAGCGGGTCAGTCGTCGAGGCGCGCTCGAGCTCGGCCACCAGCGCCAGCCCCCGCGTCCGCAGGACGCTGACCATGATGCCGATGAAGGCCACGCAGGTGACCACCGACCAGAACATGATCCCCTTGATCGGGGTGTCCGCGAAGCCGGCCACCGCCACGCCGAAGGTCACGGTCATCCACGCCAGCGCCACCGCGAGCGTGCGCCCGGAGAAGCAGTAGGCACAGGAGGCGATCGGCCACAGGTAGAAGAACGGTGTCGCACCCAACGGCCGAGCCGCCCCGGCCAGCACGCTGCAGACGGTGATCGCGTAGAGCGTCGACAGCTGGAACAGCCACTGGGGCGGCCGGTGCACGAGCGGCACCGCGCAGCCCCACAACAGCATGGCCAGGGCGAGGCCGACGTCCCAGGGTCGGTCGCTGGTGTCCGGCTTGGGCACGATCACCGCCGAGAGCAGCACCAGCGCACTGAGCACGAACATGACCGCCGTCATGCGTTGCATGAACTGCTTCTGCACGACGGCCTGCTCGGGCGTGGCCCGATCCAGGTCGATCCACACGACTCGATCGGCGTCCATATCGTCCGTGGATCGTCCCCAGCGGTGCGTTTCGGGACCGGTCCGGGGCCCAGTAGGCGGATTTCCGACCGCCACTCCCCTGGCCGGGTTGGGCCATCTACCCTTGGGGCATGGCTGACCGCCTCATCTACGTCTCGCGCCTGACCCGGCTGGCGCTTATCGGCGCGGACGGCGCCGAGGTCGGCCGCGTGGTCGACGTGGTCATCGGCGCGGGAGGCCGCCCGCCCCGGGTCAACGGGTTCGTGGTGGCGGTGCAGCGTCGACGGGTGTTCGTCGGCGCCGGCCGGGTGGGCGAGATCGGCACCGATGGGGTGCGACTGCGGCGAGGCTCGATCAACGTACGCCAGTTCGAGCTGCGGCCCGGCGAGCGGCTGGTGGCCGGCGAGCTGTTCGGCCGCCCGTTTCGCGATCGACGCGTGGTGGACGTCGGCCTGACCCCGGCGCCGGAGACGTTCGCCTGGGAGGTGGCGACGGTGGCGCTGGGAAGCCGCAGGCTGCCGGGCATGCGACGCAGCCCCGAGATCATCGACTGGAGCGAAGCCGGCGAGCTGTTCGCCGATGAACGACCGGTGGACCGCCAGGCCGCCGCCCTCGGCGGCCTGCACCCAGCCGAGATGGCCGCCGCGATTCGCAGCCTTCCACTCAGTCGCCGACGCGTGCTGGCCAGCGCCCTGGAGGACGAACGGCTGGCCGACCTGCTCGAGGAGCTGTCCGAGGACGAACAGGTCCGCCTGGTGGAGGGGCTCGACCTCGAGCGCCTCGGCCGCGTGCTCGACGAGATGGAGGCCGACGACGCCGCCGACCTCCTGGGAGAGTTTCCCGCCGGCCGACGGGCCGAGCTGCTCGGGGCCATGGATCCGGAGGAGGCCGAGCCGGTGCGGCGGCTGCTGAGCTATGAGCCCGACACGGCGGGCGGCCTGATGACCCCCGAGCCGGTGATCCTCGCCCCTCAGGCCACGGTGGCCGAGGCCCTGGCCCGGATTCGGGACCCGGACCTCCCGGTGCCGCTGGCCGCTCAGGTGTTCGTCTGCCATCCGCCGTTGGAGACCCCGACCGGCCGCTTTCTCGGTGCCGTCGGGATGCAGCGTCTGCTGCGGGAGGCGCCGAGCAAGCCGGTAGGTCGTTGCGTGGACGAGGACTGGGACCCGGTGCCGGCCACGGCGTCGGAGCGCGAGGTGGCCGAACGCCTGGCGGCCTATGACGTGGTGGCCCTCCCGGTCACCGACGGCGCTGGGCGACTCGTCGGCGCCGTGACCATCGACGACGTCCTCGACCGGGTCCTGCCGGCCGACTGGCGCGTGACCCATGCGGGGCGCTGATGGCCCGGCGTGACAATCTCGGTGCTCCCCGCGGCACGCCCGGCGGCCCGACCTATGACCCCGACGCCTTCGGACGGTATGCCGAGAGGATGGCGCGCCTGCTCGGCACCGGCCGCTATCTCGCCTTCCAGACCCTGCTGGTCGTCATCTGGATCACGCTCAACCTCGCGGCGGTCAAGCTGCGGTGGGATCCCTACCCGTTCATCCTGCTGAACCTGGCCTTCTCCACCCAGGCCGCCTACGCCGCGCCGCTCATTCTGCTGGCCCAGAACCGCCAGGCGGACCGCGACCGCGAGGAGGTGGAGCGCGACCGCGACATGAACGCTCGCTCACTGGCCGACACCGAGTTTCTCGCGCGCGAGATGGCCGCCATTCGCATCGCGCTCGAGCGCAAGGCCGACCGCGACGATCTGCTTGACGCGGTCAACCGACTGGCCGAGGTGGTCGAGCGCGGCCAGTCCGGCGACGGCGAGGCGGCCACCGATGTCAGATGAGGTTGCCCGAGGCGATGTCGGCCCAGGGGATCGCCCGGCGGTAGGCGGCATCGAGGCTGCTCAGCGGGATGTCGAAGCTCTCGACGGCATCGAAGTCGGCGCGTTCGTACGCGAGCACGCAGTCGAGTAGGCGGCCGAGCTTGCCCGCGTGGTTGACCAGCGCCTCGACCACGGTGACCTTGAGTGGCAGCGCCTCGACGATGCTCTCCATCGGCGCATCCACCAGCGCGTCGGCCACGGAGAACAGCCCGACCGTGAACTGCTCGTCCCCGTCGGTCTCACGCTCGGCCCCGGAGAGGAGCTGACACATGCGGGCCCGCACCAGAGCGGTGACGAGCAGTTCGTGTGGCGCGTCGGGCATGCCCGCCAGCGCGATCATGGTGGCCCACCGACGCACGGTCAGCGTGCCGAGCATCATCAGGGCATCGTGGACCGAGCCGACCCGGCGTGGCAGGTAGATGTAGGCCGAGTTGGCGTAGCGCAGCAGGCGCATGCTCAGTCCGACATCGCGGGTGATGATCCGCTCGAGGTGATCGAAGTCCTCGGTGGAGGCGAGCTGGGTCATCGCGCTGAGCGCGGCCAGGTGGTGGGTGGGGACGCCGCGCTTCTCGATCCGGGCCGGACGCGCGAAGAAGTAGCCCTGGAACGTATCGAAGCCGAGCGCACGGCAGCGTTCGAACTCCGCTCGGGTCTCGACCTTCTCGGCCAGTAGGCGCAGGCGCTTCGGGCGCTCGCGCAGGCGGCGAACGAGCGCCGCCAACTCCGGCTCGTTGTAGGCCAGGATGTCGATCTTGACGATGTCAGCGCGCTCCAGCAGCGGCTCGCAGTCCTCGGTCCAGACGAAATCGTCGAGGGCGATCGAGAACCCGTCGCCGATCAACTCGTCGAGCACCGCGATCAGTCCGTCGTCGATGACCTGATCCTCGAGCAGCTCGAGCACCACGCGGCCGGGCGGCAGCGGGAGCGGGCGCACGCTCTCCAAGAACGCCCGGGAGACGTTGATGTACGCCCGCACGTCGCCCACCAGGTCGTTCAGTCCCACCTCCATGAAGCTGTTGACGATCACGCTCGACGTCGCCGCCTCGGAGCTCAGCACGTCAGCACGGTCGGCCGCGCTCGACCGGAACAACAGCTCGTAGCCGGCCACCCGCAGCGCGTGGTCGAGGATCGGCTGGCGGGCAACCGCCAGCTCCCGCCCCTCGCCGGCCGCGTCCGTATCCCGTCGCCGGACCCGCGTGCCGCTCGCAGATGTCGATTCTGCCTTAGACACGGAATCTCCTTCGGTTCGGCCCATTCCCACAGGCCCATCGGCCCGACCACCCGAGAGCTTGAGCCCGTCCGCCGCGCCACCACCCGCGCCGGACGTCCGCGAGCGCGTGCTCAGCGTGCCGCCTAGCGGCCCAGGTGGCCGACGGCACCCCGTAGTCCGACCGCCCCGACGCACGCGACGCAGGCCACGCAGTCGATGCAGCCCACACAGGCGACGCAGCCGAGACAGCGCACGTTGCCAAGTCCGCCGACGATCCCGGCACTGCCGACCACGGCCGCGCTGCAGACGATCCCGGCGCTCCCGACGATCCCGGCGCTGCCGACCACACCGGTGCTCCCGACCACGCCGGTGCTCCCGACGACGCCGGCGCTGCCAACTACGCCGGCACTGCCGATCACCTTCGCACTGAGGTAGCTCGCGGCGACGGTCGCCCGCTCGGCGTCGTTGAGGTTCGCGTCCTGCGGTGTACCGGCTTCCGCGCCCTCGTGCATCAGCTCAGTCGGAGGCAAGCTCGTAGCCGTAGGCACCGCGCTTGTACGCCAGGCGGGCGATCGAGCGCATCGTCGCGTCGTCGTTGCTCTCGACCTGATCGAGCAGACCATGCACCCGGCGCTCTGCGCGCGCGCAGAAGCTCTCGGCGATCAGCTGCTCCTGCCCCGACAGCTCGACGCCCTGCTCTCCGAACAACGCGGTGGCGCGCGAGATGACCGCGATCTGCGCGTAGATGTCGCTCAACGCATCGGCGATCCGGCGGTGCTGCAGGCCCTGCTGGACGATGGCCGCCCGATGCTCGCGCAGCAGCTTCTCAGCTGTGCTGCGCAGCCGCCCGACCTGCTCGGAGACGGCGGCGGCGCGGGCGGCGAGCCGTGGATGGGCATGCTCCAGGCGCGCGCCCGGACGCAGGCGTCCGCCAACGTAATCGGCGACCACGCCGAGCGAGCGGATCGGATCGGCCAGGCCGATCGAGCCGAGGCCGGCGAGCTTCTCGCCCAGTGGCTTCATTCCGGTCAGGGCGACGTAGGAACGCAGCACATCGTTGGCCCCCTCGAAGATCGGAAAGATCCGGATGTCGCGCAGGATCTTCTCGTAGCGGTTTCCCCGCATGTAGCCCTCGCCGCCGGCGAGCTGCAGCGCCCGGTTGGCCTGGTACCAGAGGAACTCGGTTCCGGCGATCTTGCACATCGCCGACTCGAGCGAGTAGTCGGGCACGCCCCGGTCGACCAGGCCGGTGGTCAGGTAGCACATGGACTCCAGGCCGAACAGGTAGGAGACCATCCAGCCGACCTTTTCCTGGACGTCCTCGAGCTCGGCCAGCGGCGCGCCGAACTGCTGGCGCTCGGTCACGTGAGCGATCGTCATGTCAAGCAGTTCCTTGGCGCCGCCGACCGAGCCGGTGCCGAGTCCGATGCGCCCGTTGTTGAGGATCGACATGGCGATCCGAAAGCCCTCGCCGGGTTCGCCGAGGACGTTCTCCGGCGGGATCCTCACATCCTGGAAGTACAGCCGGCGCAGATCGTTGGCCCGCAGCCCGAGCGTGTCGTAACGCTCACCCACCTCCAGCCCGGCCATGCCCTTCTCGACCAACAGGGCGATGTGGCGGTCCCTGCCGTCGACCTCACAGCGGGCGAAGGTCGTCAACACATCCGCCCGCGAGCCGTTGCCGATGTAGCGCTTCTCGCCGTTGAGAACCCAGGATCCGTCCGGCTGAAGGACGGCGCGCGACTTCAGGTTCCAGGCGTCTGACCCGGCGCTCGGCTCGGTCAGCGCGAAGCCCGCCAGCTTGCGCCCGGTGGCGAGATCGGGCAGCCATTGGGCCTTCTGGTCGTCGGTGCCGAACAACGCGATGCCCTTGTAGCCGATCGACTGGTGCACCCCGAGCACGACCGAGAGTGTCGGGTCGATCCGGGCGATCGTCTCGAACACGCGGGCATAGCCGGTCTGCGACAGGCCCTGGCCTTCGTATTCGGTCGGCACGTAGAGCCCCAGCGCACCGATCTCGCCGAGTCGGGCGATCGTCTCGTCGGAGATCCAGCGAGCGTCCTCGGCGGCATACTCGTCATAGCCGGCGCCGAACTCGCGCAGGTCGCGGTTGATCCGCTTGATCTTGCGAGCCTCGTCGGGTGACGGATACGGGAATGGGTGGCTGAGGTCCTCGTGGATCTCGCCGAGGAAGAGCCCCTTGGCGAAGGACGAGGTTCGCCCGGCGACGGCGGTCTCGCTCATGTCAGCTCGCGTCCCAACCCATCGTCAGACCGATGCTACGGCGCACCGGCGCCCCGCGTCCAGGCCCGACGGTCCAAACTGCCCCGACGGCACGGCTCGCGTCACGGCTCGACGATGGGAGCCTATCTGCGCCGCAGCGTCAGCATCACCTGATACGGATCTCCGAGCAGGAGGTTCACCTCGAGGAGCTCGAACCGCGGCGCCCAGCGCTCGCGCACGTAGGCCAGGGTGATCACCGTCTCGCCGTAGTCGATCTCGCCGTGCTCGCCGCGCTGCGGATGCTCAGGCCCGGCGGCGTGGGGGACGAACAGGTAATGTGGCGCCATCAGCGTCGCGGGCGCGGCGCAGCCAAGCGCGACCAGGAGCGGACGCATCGACTCGCACTGCTCCAGGTAAGCCGGGGGGCGCACGGTCACCACGAGGATGCCGCCCGGCAGCAACGACTCGTGCAGAGCCGAAAGGCATCGCTCGTGGGCCACCTCGGAGAGATGCGTGAACACCGAGAACGCGAAGGCCAGGTCGAGTCGCTCGTCGAACGGCAGTCGCTCGGGCAGAAACGTCGACTTGGCCAGGGTGGCCGGGATGCCACTGCTGCGGCAGACATCGAGAATCCCCTGCACCGGGTCGCACCCGTAGAGCCGTTCGAGAGACACGTCGCGGGCCAGGTAGCGGGTCAGACGCCCCCAGCCGCAGCCGAAGTCGAGCACCGTGCTGTCGGCGAGCGGCCGTTCGCCATGGCGCTCATAGGCGCTGCGCAGCTTGTCGTAGAAGGCGGTGCTCTGATTCGCCAGGGCGATTCCGCTGCAGCCATTCCAGATCTCCTGCAGCGTCGGCTCGGGCATCGTCGGCAGGCAGGCCCGGATGTGGGGCCAGCCGTCGTACTGCTGGGTCAGCAGCATCGCCCACAGCCCGTCGTCGAGGTCGCGAAACCCGGCGTACTGCTCGTTGCGAGAGCCCCGAGCGCACGCCGCGTCGAGTTGGTCGAGGCGGTCGCCGTAGAACCCCCGTAGCCAGGAATCCAGGCGCTCCTGCGGGGGCGATCCGGGGGCGCTCGGCGGCGGTCGACCGGGTTGCAGCGCGCGGCGGAGGCGCCCGACGGCGCGCAGCGGCCGAGTCATTCGCCAGCTGCGCGACATCTCGTACTCCCGCCGCAGCCGGTCGAGCTCGCCGTCGGCGGCCTCGGGCGATCCGGCAGGCATGCCCGGAGCCTAGCGTCGTGGGCCGGACACGGGCGGGCATCCGTTTCGCGGGCAGTCACGTACATACCCACATGACCGGTGTTCTCATCCTGCTGGCGGTGCTGGCGATCCCCTACGTCGGGATGAACCTGCGCCGCCTGTACCGCGGCCGAACCTGGGCATTTACGTTTTGCCAGGTCGCCAGGGAGTGGGAGGAGCGCGAACACGCCAAGCGCCTGGCCAGCCGCGCGAGCCAGCACGTCGGGTCTGACGGCCCGCTACCGTAGGTGGATCGCCACAAGCCAGCCACGATCCCGACGGACGCCCGCCGAGCTTGCCCGCGCCGTGGGCAGCGGTCGCGGCGTCGCGGAGGCGTTGCGACATCTCGACAACCACGGGTCTGAGGACGAGTCGGTGGTCGTGGCGCAGGCGTTGGCCCAGTTTCTCGTCGCTCGCTGCGAGTCACATCACGCCGGCTGGCGGATGGTACGCCAGGTGGTCGTCGATTCCGCCGCCCATGCCCCATGGGAGCGATGCGCTCGCCGAGCCGTTCCGCAGGTGACCCAGGATCTGCTCGACATGGCGGGGGAACATGGCAGAACGCGCCTGGCGCGGGCTCAGCACATGGCGGCGCAGCGGCGGGCCGAGCACACGGCGGGCTTCGTCGACGTCGATGCCGTCCTAGCCGATCTGGGCCTCCCGGCCGAAGCCGTCACGCCGGCGCGCTGGCAGGCCGCGCTGAGCAGTGCCGTGAGCGCTCGCTCCCGGGAGCAGGTTGCGCGGGCGGTCGGGCAGGCGCTGCGGGACTAAGCGACCGACTCAGACGAACAGGCGGTAGGCCAGCCAGATTCCGGCCAGGCCGCCGAGCACGAAGAACAGCACCGACCACAGCGACAGCTGACCGGCGCCCCAGAGGAGCGGCAGCAGACTTCCGGCGAAGCTGCCGACGGTGGCGCCGATGTAGGTCGGTCCTTTGCGCATCCATATGGGTGTCGGAACCCCCGCCGCCGGAGATGAGCGCGAAAGCCGTCGAGCGGACGAGCCTAGTGGCGGCCCCGCGCGCAGATGGCGCGCCGGCCCGCCGACTCAGCCGATGGGAGCGAGTGAGTTCCCCGGGGCGATCTGAGCGCAGTCCTGGGGCGCAGACTGGCCGGCAAACCGGGCGGCGAGCCAGGGCGTGGCGTCGGCCAACCAGGGCGCCGCGGTGCCGATGTGGCCGAGGTTGTCGAACTGGTCGTACTGAACCGCGACGCCCCGCGCGCAGTATTCGCGGGCCAGACTGCGCACGTCGCCGGCGATCATGACGCCGTCGCCCTCGCCGATGCCAGGCTGGTCCCCGTTCGTGCCCTCGAGCTCGCCGTGCGCGCCCTGGCCGATGAACAGCGGAATCGTCGGCGTGCCACCGGTGCCCATGATCAGCTGGTTGGCGACCTTGACGTAGATCGGAATGCTCTCCGGTGCCGCGTACTGCGGCTTGGCCAGCTGGGCCCAGGTCAGACCCGGATACGCACCCAGCACCGCGGTGATCGCGCCTACCAATCCTTCTATGACTCGCTGAATCCCGCGGACGAACCGTCGTACGCGATCGCAGGCGGGCTGACGACCGGCGGGCTCATCCCGCAGGTCGAGGCGGGGCTGGTGGTCCCGGACCTGCTCCAGGGGTACACCGTCGTCGTCGCCGACACTGAGGGCGAGACCACGGACTTCGCGGCCGGTCCGGAATACGGGATCAACACGCTCGACTCGCTGCGCGCAGCGCTGGCGTCGCCAGCCACCGGGCTACCCGGCACCACGAAGATCGGCCTGATCGGCTACTCCGGTGGCGCGATCGCCACGGAGTGGGCCGCCGAACTGGCCCCGTCCTACGCGCCCGACATCAATCAGAATCTCGTCGGCGCGGCCTTTGGCGGCGTGCTCGTCGACCCAGCCCACAACCTGCACTACGTGAGCGGGAGCAGCATCTGGGCCGGCGTGATACCGATGGCGATCATCACCTTCGGCGTGCCAAGGGCCACCGGCGGCTTGAGAACCGAGGTGACGTTCACCGTCGGTTGGCCCAGTGCCCCGGTGGACCGGTACAGCAACTGGACGGCCGTGACCGGCAGGGGGATTCCGGCGACGGAGTACGGCAGCATCCGTGTCTTGAGCACCGTGCCCGGCGCGATACTCGCGAGCGGAGTGGCACCCTGGTAGGTGTAGAACGGATCCTGCGCCGGCGTGGGCACGGCCGCCCGGGCACTTGTCGCGCCCAGCGCCGCCCACACGAGAATCATCAGTCCGACCGACAGACCCGCGACGCGCCGTGGGGTGGCGCGACGGCGCCGGCGGCCGCGCTCAGCTGACCCTCCGGCAAGCACCGCAGTAAGCGTGGGACTCCTCTCACCTGGCTGTCACCGACAGCCATGACTCGTCGGCCTGCGACCCAGACCCCAACGTGGGCCGACTATGCCAGACGAGTTGCGACCGCGCGCCGGTTCAGGCTGGTCGTCCCCTTATCGACGTTTCGGCCCCAAGGTCAGGTAGGTGAAGACGTCGCCACCAGACACGGCGCTCGTCTGCGTGGCCGTGCTCACGGTGACGTTGACCCGGCTCGCGCCGTGCTCCGCCGGCGCCAGCGCCACGATTAACGAGTTCGAGAGGCCGACGAACTGCGCCGGGTTGCCAGGACCGAAGTCGACCGTCGTCACCGACCCAAGGTTCTGCCCGAAGATGAACACGACGCTGAAGGCCGGGCCGACGTTCGGCGCGATCTGCTGGACGGTCGGAGCGGGTGCCGGCCGCGAGGTCGTGGTCGTCGTGGTGGACGACTTGGTCGTGGTGGTGGATGTGCTCGTCGTCTTCGACGTACTGGTCGACGTCGTGGTCGTCGTCGGCTTCGTGGTCGTGGTCGATGTCGTGGTCGGCGTCGTCGTGCTGGATGTCGTTGTCGTGGGCTTCGTGGTGGTCGACGTCGTAGTGGTCGTCGGCTTCGTCGTCGTCGACGTCGACGTCGTGGTGGTGGTCGGCTTCGTCGTCGTCGACGTCGTAGTCGTGGTCGGCTTCGTCGTCGTCGACGTCGTGGTGGTCGTCGGCTTCGTCGTCGTCGTCGTCTTGCTGGTGGACGTCGTCGTATCCGATGTCGACGTGCTCGTGGTGCTGGTCGACGTTGAGGTCGTTGACTCAGATGTCGACGTGCTCGAGGTGGTGGTCGAGGTCGTCAGCTGGACGACCGTCAGCGTCGCTGCCGCGGTCGTCGCCGAACCCGCGGAGTTCGTGAACACCGCCTCATACTTCGTACCGCTAGCGCCCAGCGTCACGTTCGGGACGTTCAGCGTGCCCGCCGTCGCTCCCGAGATCGGCGTGTAGACCAGCGCGCCCGGCGCCTCGGACTGCCACTGCACCGTCGGCGCCGGAGTACCCGACGCGGTCGCCGTGAACGTCGCCAAGCCGCCCACGTCGACCGACTGGTTCGACGGCTGCGTCGTGATCGCCGGGGCAACCGGCTGCGGCGTCACGGTCAGCGTGACGGCACTCGAAGTGATAGAGCCAACCGAGTTGGTCACCGTCACCT
>Ga0302325_10018737_pt1 | contig 14573 bp, 12 predicted proteins | sample Palsa_T0_2_FD_201948 | JGI IMG/M metagenome (GOLD analysis project Ga0302325, IMG submission 201948) | Peat permafrost microbial communities from Stordalen Mire near Abisko, Sweden - Palsa_T0_2 | ecosystem: Environmental > Terrestrial > Soil > Palsa > Peat permafrost | place: Sweden: Abisko... | reverse complement strand
GTCGGCCAGCGCGGCGGCCAGCCAGTTGGCCATCAGGCCGAGCAGCAGCGTGGCCCCGGCGCCCAGCAGGATGCCCCAGGCCAGCGCCTCCCACGGCTTGATCGTGCCGTGCCCGTTAACCACCAGCGGGCGGCGCGAGGTGCGCTTCATCACCGCGTCGATGTCGCGGTCGATGTAGCAGTTGATCGTGTTGGCACTGCCCGCGGCGAGCGTGCCGCCGATGAGCGTGACCAGGACCAGCCGCAGCGACGGCAGGCCGCGCTGAGCCAGCAGCATGGTCGGGACGGTGGTGACGAGCAGCAGCTCGATGATGCGCGGCTTGGTCAGCGCCACCAGCCCGCGAACCAGCACGCCTGCCCGGCGGCGGCCGGGCGGCATCGCGCCCGGCTGCGCGGAGCCGAGGGTGACGGGTGCGCCTGCGGGAACTGCCGCGGTAGAAGAGGTCACGCGCCTTCCTCGGTCTCGGCCTGGCCAGCAGCGGCGGACTGGCCGCCAGCCGTGGCCCGGTCGCCAGACGTGGGCTGGCCGCCAGCCGTGGCCCGGTCGCCAGACGTGGGCTGGTCGCGGACGGTGGTCTGCGGGCGTCCCGGCACGGTCGTGTACGAGACCGAATGCCGTACGGCGGGATTACGGTGCCCCGGCACCAGTTCCGGTTTGGTGTACGCCACGTACAGCCCGGCGGCCACCACCACGAACAAGATCATCGGGAACGCGAAGGTCAGTATCGAGCTGCCGAAGCTCCAGGCACTGCTGCTGGCACCCGCAGCAATCACACCGTGCACGTCCCGATCCCTTCTTCCTCTTCGGCTCAGGGCACTCAAAGAGCGTAGAACAGCAGCCAGAACAGCATTGCCATGATGGCCAGGTAGCTCCAGATGGTGGAGAACGCACTCAGCGACGCCTGGAACCGCTGGACTAGGTAGGTGTCAGCATACGTGGGCGGCTGTTCGACGAATGACAGGGCCGGGATGTAGCGAGATCTGGCCAGCAGCATCTCCAGCCAGATCAGCGCCGAGAGCTGGATGACCAGGAAGACCGGGTAGAACCCGACGAAGACGCTCGAGTACCCGGAGCTGCCCGGCGGGAACGGCAGGTTGGCCAGCTGGTAGACCTGCAGCGCGACCGCCGCCAGGCCCAGGGCCAGGGCGAGCAGCCCGCCGGCCTGCCAGGTCCGCTTGCTCCCGGCCTTGATCCGCTGCAGCACGAAATAGTGCACCCCGGCGCTCACCACCGCCAGCAGCATGATCGTGGTGCCCATCCACAGCGACGGGTGGACGTAGCCCGACCCCTGCCAGCGGCCTTCGGAGTTGAGCGAGCGCAGGTAGAAGTAGGCGAACGCGAAGCAGCCGAACAGGAAGGTCAGGCCGCCGATAGCCAGCCGCGAGCCGGTCCAGGTCGCGTTGAGCGCGGACTCGTGGTAGTAGCCCTCGTCCTCGGCGGCGAGCGCGAGCTCCTGCGCGGTCGGAGCCGGCGAGGCCGTCATATCGGTCATGGCCTAGCTCTCCGTCCCGGTCGTTCCGGCGTAAGCGGCGCCGATGACTCCGAGCGGCGGATTCAGGTCGGCCACCGGGAGCGCGTCGGGGATGCCGTAGTCGTAGGGGCCGGACAAGATCACCGGCACCCGCGTGAAGTTCTCGTGCGGCGGCGGCGAGGACAGCTGCCATTCCAGGCTGCGGGCCCGCCACGGGTTACCCACCTCGCGCTCCCGCCAGAAGAGCATGGACATGACGAAATTGACCAGGAAGATAAGGATCGAGACACCCAGGCAGAACGAGGAGATCGAGACCCAGTCGTTCAGCGTCTCCAGATTGCGCGCGTACTCGAACACGCGGCGCGGCATGCCCAGAACGCCGAGCGCAAACAACGGCATGAAGGTGGAGTTGAAGAAGATGAACATGGTCCAGAAATGGAGCTTGCCCAGCTTCTCGTTCAGCTTGATGCCGGTCATCTTCGGCAGCCAGTAGTAGACGCCGGCGAAGAACGCGAAGATCAGGCCGCCCATGATCGCGTAGTGGAAGTGGGCCATCACGAAGAACGAGCCGTGCTCGGTCGTGTCCGCGGGCACGTCCGACAAGAAGACCCCGCTGATGCCGCCGATCAGGAAATTGAAGTAGAAGGCCAGCGCGAACAGCATCGGGATGGAGAAGCGGATCTTCGCCTTCCAGAACGTCCCCATGGCGACCAGGTAGATGAACCCGGTCGGGATCGAGATGAGCTCGGTGGTCAGCATGAACAGCGGCCGCATATCCGGGTTGATGCCGCTGTCGAACAGGTGGTGCTGCCAGACGAAGAAGCTGAGGATCCCGACGCCGAGCATCCCGGCCGCGGCGACCCGGTAGCCGTACAGCGGCTTGCGGCAGAACACCGCGATCACCTCGGAGATGACGCCGAAACCGGGCAGCGCCAGGATGTACACCTCGGGATGGCCGAAGAACCAGAACAGGTCCTCGTACAGGTAGCTGGAACCGCCGAGCTGGTTCTCGAAGAAAGCGGTCTGGAAGGTCCGGTCCAGCAGCCCCATGTAGCACGCGCCTACCAGCACCGGCACCGCCAGGACCTGCAGGAACGAGACCGTGAACATCGACCACACGAACATCGGGAGCCGGCTCCACTTCATCCCGGGCGCCCGGTAGTTGATGACGGTGACGATCATGTTGAAGCCGGCCAGGATCATCGAGATGCCCATCAGGCCGAACGCGAAGTAGTAGGCGTCCTCCCCCTGGCCGGCCTGGGTGGCCAGCGGCTCATAGCTGGTCCAGCCGCCGGGGAAGCCGCCGAACAAGATCGCGGACAGCAGGATCACGTAGGCGGCCGGTGTGAGCCAGAAGCCGAGCGCCTCGATCCGCGGGAACGCGACCCGCTTGGACCCGATCAGCAGCGGGCCGAAGTACTGGCCGAACGGCCCGAGGATGAGCGAGGACATCATCATCATCATCATCGTGCCGTGCTCGCCGACCACCATCAGGTACTGGCTCGGGCCGAGCAGGTGGTAGCTGGGCGACAGCAGCTCGCTCCTGATCGCTATCGCGAACAGGCCGCCGGTCAGGAAGTAGACGATCATGCCGAACAGGTACTGGATGCCGACCACCTTGTGGTCCAGGGTGTACCTGAAGTACTTCGACAGGCCGTCTTCTGCGGCGCCGCGCCTGACCTCGGCCAGCAGCGGCTTGCCCAGCATCAGCCGGCCCGGGTCGTTGAACACGCCGAGGCCGGCCAGCCAGCCGATGGTGGCGAAGGCGTAGCCGAGCACGATCGGCACGTCGTTGGCATCCGACAGCGGATTCCTGGCGTAGTCGCTGGACAGGAAGTTGCCCAGCCAGTGGCCGAGGAAGTAGCCCGCCACGGCCGCGGCCACGCCGACGTGCACGCCCGGACGCAGGTACCACGGCCGCATGACCCCGCCGGGCCCGCCGATCTCCGGGCCGCTGCCCGCAGGCTCGGCTAGCTCCTGATGTGTCTCGAGGGCCATCCGTCACCCCTTCTTTTCCGGTGGGAAACGCATCACGGCGTGACCGGATCGCCCGGCGGGTAGTAGTAGCCCGCAGCGCCGGTGATGCCGTCCACCTTCGGCAGAGCCGCGCCGAGCTGCGGGATCACCGTGGGGTCGTAGGCGAGCGCGAACGGCGGCAGGGCCGCGAGTAGGCCGTCGGTTTTCTCCCTCGCCTGCACGCCAGCCGCCCAGGAACCGAATGCGGACTGGGTCACCACGTGGCCGTAGTTGAACATGGCGCCGTGCCAGATGCCGCACAGCTCGCTGCAGCGGACGGTGACGCTGCCCAGCGTCCGCGCCGTCGTGTACGCGACGTTGTCGACCTGCGGGTTCGCGTCGGCCTTCACGCCAAGCTGGTAGGCCCAGAAGCTGTGGATCACGTCAAGCGACGTCACGTGGAACGCCACCGGGGTGTTCACCGGCAGCATCAGCTCGGTACTCTCCATCCCACCGAACTGGGGATATCGGAACGTCCAGGTCCACTGCTGACCGATGACCTGGACGTCGAGCATCGTCTTGCCGCCAGGAGACCATGTCGCCGACGTCACGCCGGCCAGCTTCCAGACGGGCGACGGCCCCTCGCCCGCGCCCGCACCGGCGGTCCCAGCGAGCTCGACGGTGCCGAACACGAACAGCCACAGCACGATGAGCGTCGTGCCGATGATCCAGGTGGCCTGGACCTTGGTGTTGCCGTAGATCGGCTCGCCGTCGCCGTCGTCGCCCGGCCGGGCCCGCCAGACCACGATCGAGTAGCTGAAGTAGAGCAAGACGAAGATGATGACCGGCGCGGCGCTCACCGCCAGCACGGCGATGTCGAACTGCTGGTGACGGGCGGAGTCCGACATGTCGCCGGGCGGCAGGTGCGGCTTCCAGGCGAACCAGATGGCGAGGTCGGCGGCCAGCGCCAGGATGAGCCAGATGCCGAAGAGCCGCCGGCCGTGCGGCGCCTCGGCGGCCGGCTCCGTGGTGGTTGTCGTCGTTGTCATGAGCTGACCACGTCCATCTCGCCCATCATGTAGCCGAGGGTCTGCATGGGCCCGCCGTTACCGTCGAGGTAACCGCCGCCGCACGGGATCAGGCACTGCCAGCGGAAGACGCCGCCGTGCGCCGGGCTCATGAAGCTGAACGTCTCCCTGGCGTACGGGTTGCCCTGCGGAGTGCACGGGGAGGAACTGCACAGGTTATTCGCCGAGAGCTGGGCGTTCGGCGAGGCGACCGGCACGTACAGGTTCATGCCGGGAATCGCGAAGGTGTGCCCGGCATTGCAGTTGGCCCACGCGTTGATGACCGACGTCGTCTGGCCGGTCACGTACTCCTTGCCGTGCTGATCGAACTGCGAGACCGTCACCGTGTTGCCGATGGTGCCCTGCACCTGGCTGAAGAAGTTGTTCCGCAGCGGCGTGCAGCCGTCATAGCCGTAAATGGTGACGTTGACCTTGGTATTGGCCGGTACCGAGAACAACGTCGTGTGCACCCACTGGCCGCCGCCCGGGTCCTGCACGTAATAACTGACCCAGTCGGGCTTGCTGGCCGAGTTGTTCTGCGGGTCTTCCTGCAACGTCACGTTGACCTGCCCCCCGGAGGCCGCGTAGTGGACGGTCGGCAGCGCGCTCGCCCCGCCGAGGTAATACAGCGCTACGAACACCCCCAGCCCCACCACCGCCACGAAGGCAACGAGCAGCGACGCCGCCCGGGCTGCCACGGACACCGGATCACCACCTCGCTTCTTGATCCCGCAGAACGCACGGCACCTGATGCACGTGCATGTCCGGCCTGGCGGGATGTGTGCCCGGCCTTGCGGGATGGGTGCGGGCCGGGCCCTACGGGGTTAGATGTTCCTGTCACCGGTACCGCAATGCAACCGTTCGCTCCGCGGATGACGAAATTGTCATTCGCAGGCCGCCTAGCGATTCTGGCAGCATGCTGTGAGCAGGCGTGATGCTGGCGGGCGGGTCTGGGCTTGCGGCGCCGGACCGGCGCCGACCGGCGCAGGATCCAGGAGGGGCCATGATAGTGCGAGCGCCCGGACAGGCGCGGAGCCCGGTCTCCGCGCGCCCGTCCGGCTGGCCGGTGCTGCGTACTCCCAAGTGGATGCTGGCCGGCGCCCTGGTGCTGGTGGCCGGGCTGACGCTCGCCGCGATCCCGCATCACCCGTCCACTGCCGAACGGGCCGCCGACCTGCGCGGCATGGTGCACGACCTGAACGTCGACATCGAGTCCTGCGCGGGCGGCATCAACGACTCGATGACCGCGCTGCGGGCGATCCAGTCCGGCACGAGTCACGACGTCACGACTGCGGTCAGCATCGCCACCACCGCCGCGGCGAACTGCTCGCCCGCCAACAGCATGCCGATGGATGACCTGGTCCAGTACCAGGCGCCGGAGTCGCTGGCTTCCTTCCATGCCCAGACGGTCGTGAACGACCTGGTCACCTGGGGTTTTCCGCTGGCGCAGCGGGTTCAGGCCGACGTGGCCGCCCTGGTGACGGCTAAGACACCTGCCGCGGTCGCGGCCGGGACCGCGCAGTTGCACCGCGACCAGCGGGCGCTCGACGCGGAGCGGGCCACGATAGACCAGCTGATCAACGCGGCCAGCACGTCACTTTCCGCGCACGTGTCGCCGCCGGCGCTGCCCGGCTGATTTTCTGCGGAGCACGCTCTGCAATCGATTGTGTGACAGAGCCGTAACAATGTATACGGTGACCTGACCCGATTTGGGGGTTCCCGAGGACGATCGCTGCCAAGGGTGTCATGCGAGCGTGCCGATCACGGCGGAATGCGGGCGGTCCCGCCGGATCAGCGGCGCATGATCCCACCACCTGAAAAAGGAACCGAGGTAGCGGACATGACGTCGCTCCAGCGGAGGGGACAACTCATCTCCGGCAGAGCCGCAGGTGGCTGAGCCGGCTTCGGCTCATCCTGCTTCGGCTTATCCGGCGCTGCCCTGGGGGGCCAGCACCGCGGGCAAGCGGATCCTCATCGTCGATGACGAGCCGGGAATCCGCTCCTTCATCGGGCGTGCCCTAGGCGCAGCCGGGTACCTGACCGGCTTCTCGCCCACCGGATCGCAGGGCCTGCGGCACGCCCTGGACGGCCAGTACGACCTGATCATCCTGGACCTGGTGATGCCGGACCTCGACGGCGGCAGCGTCCTGGACCGGCTACTGCGGGCCCGGCCGGACCAGGCGGTGATGGTGCTGTCCTGCGTGGCCGACGTCGCGACGAAGGTCGATTGCCTGGAACGCGGCGCGCGGGATTACCTGACCAAGCCGTTCTCGCTGGCTGAGCTGCTGGCGCGGGTCAGGGTCCGGCTGCGCGAGGACGCCCACGCGCACGGCGAGGCGCCGCGGCACCCAGACGGCGCCGGCGAGCTCCTGCGGGCCGGGAACCTGACCCTGGACGTGGCCCGCCTGGTCGCCGATATCGGGCAGGGGCCGGTGCCGCTGACCCGGCTGGAGTTCCTGCTGCTGCGCGAACTGGCCGAGCACGTCGGCCAGGCTGTCCCCAAGGACAGGCTGCTGGCCAGCGTGTGGGGATACGACTTCGACCCCGGTTCCAACGTGGTCGACGTGTGCGTTCGGCGGCTTCGGTCCAAGCTCGGCTTTAACCTGATCAAGACGGTGCGCGGCGAGGGTTACCAGCTGGCCGGGCGCTGACGGCGGCGGCGGCACCGGAGCAGGCGGCGGCCGGCGGCACCGGCCGGCGGCGGTGGCCGGCGGCGGCGGCACCGGCGGAGGCGGCCATCGCGGCACCGGTCGGCGGCCGCTGGCACCGGCGGAGGCGGCCATCGCGATGGCGGCGGCCGGTGGCAGACTGGCACGCGGGTCGTTACCGCGCGGCGGTGCGGGACGGCAGTGTGAACAGGGCGGCCGCGGCGAGGTTGGCGGCAGCCGCGGTGGGGGTTCGCAGGGGCAGCCGCGACGGAGCGGGTAACCGACAGGACAGGGTGAAGCGGAGCATGGCTGAGCGGACGTGGGCGGACGCGATCGGAGAGTTCCTGCAGTCAGCGCGCCGGCACAAGATCATCTCCGCTGTCGTCGTGCTCTGCGTCGCGGGGTCGCTGGCCGGGATCGGCCTGGCCAGCTCGGCCTCCGGACAGGCCGGGCCGGCTCCCGAGGCCGCGGCGGCTTCGTTCAGCCTGCCGGAGCTTGGCCATGCCGGGAAACAGGTCTCGCTCAGCGACTACCAGGGCAAGCCGCTCGTGGTGAACTTCTTCGCGTCGTGGTGCGGGCCATGCAAGACGGAGACCCCGCTGCTGGCGAAGTTCTACCGGACCGAGAATGGCAAGGTGGCGGTCGTCGGGTTGGACGAGAACGACGTCACGAGCAACGCGATGGCCTTCACCCGCGCCGACGGCGTCACCTACCCGGTGGGCTGGGATCCGCACTTCATCGCCGCGACCGGCTACGGGGTCGACGGGCTGCCACAGACCTTCTTCCTGAACGCCAAGCACCGCATCGTGGATCACATCTTCGGCGCGGTGACACTCCAGGACCTGAACCACGGCATCGCACTGGCGACGGCAAGCAGCTAGCCCCGCAGCAGGCTATGTTCCGCACTAACGCGACCCTCGGAGCCTGCGCTGAGCATCCTGGCTTCGCGGAGACTTCTGTGCACTGGGGTCCACCAGGTCCGCGCGTGCCTGCGGCCGTGCGCCGCGCGGGCGAGACGGCCGGGGTCCGCTAGCCTCACCCACACCTGCCAGCACATCAATCCCAGGTACCGGCTTCTGGCAGGTCGTCCCAGCCGGCCCGGTGAAGGATCGAGCCGGCCCTGGCCGGCTCAGGGCTTCATCGGGCCGGCCAGATCCGGTGAGCGCTGGCTCCCGGATGCGCCGTTGCGGCATGGAAGGGAGTGCCTGACGGTTGCCGGATGGGTGCCCGGCCCGGACCAGCGAGCGGCTGACCGGACCTCACCGCTTGGCCGCCGCCTCGATCTGCCCGCTAGGTCACCGATGAGGCACAGCCCGAGACGGGCCTGACCAGACTGCCAGGACAACTACCCGACAGCCTCAATACGGCCCGGTAAGCGCCGCGCTATGAGGTCTGCTTCCGCGACTTGCTGAAGGCTCCGGCGGCTCCGGTCAGGCCGTACACGACGCCGCCGTGCCACAGGCCGCTCAGCAGCGGGTGGAAGATGCCGCCCCCGGTGACCACGGCAAGCACCAGCGCGATGGCAGCACAGGCGATCGCGGGCATGACGGCGAAGCGCCATGGATTGCTTCTGGCCCAGCGGATGGCGCGGCTCGGCCGGGCCCGCCACAGCGCTCCGGCGGCGGCCACGACGAAGAAGGCCACCACGCCCATGCTCAGGGAACCGCCCACGGCCCCGAAGCCCAGGCCGGATCCGAGCAGATGCAGGCCCAGATCGCCTGCCGCCACGACTGCGCCTGTTGCCGTCGCAGCACCCCAGGGCGCGCCGGACATGACGGCACCGGAGACCGACATCTCCTCGCGCCGGGAAAGATCGAAATCACTGTGACTCGGCGCGGACATCCGAATCCCTGCCCTTCACACCAGTACGATATTCACGTCATATCGCGTCTTGGCTGCAGAGTATCACGACATAACGCATCTATCTGCCACGCCACGCCAATGTCTTTATGGGTCTTAAGTGCAAGGTGAGATTTTTGTTACTCAGGTGAGGTCATGGTTTACCTGCTTAGCAGGCTTGACCAGCCCGCCAGGCGGGAAATCTACTGTCGAGGGCCGATTTCGGACAAAGGCAGTGGAGATGCACGAGGGCGACATTGCAAGCGGGAAATCTCCGCCGCCTCCGGCAGGTCCACCGGCCCATGTGCCTGCGGCGGGCGCGTCTCCGGCCGACTCGCCCGCTGCTGGTTTGCCCGCTGCTGGTTTGCCCGCTGCTGGTTTGCCCGCTGCTGGTTTGCCCGCTGCTGGTTTGCCCGCTGCTGGTTTGCCCGCTGCTGGTTTGCCCGCTGCTGGTTTGCCCGCTGCTGGTTCGGCCTTTGCTGCTTCGTCTACGGCTTTGGGGGTTGTAGCACCCGAAAGCGTAGACAAATCGGGGGTGGTCGTAGCAGCAGGGGTAGATGAAGCGACTTCGCCCGCTGCTGGTTCGCCTGTTACTGGTGCCAGCAGGCCGTGGGTCAGCTGGCCCGGTGTCCTGGCAGCCGTGCCGCCTCGCCGCTGGCCGGCGGCACGTCGCGCCAGAGAGCTGCTGATTTTCCTGGTGGTCGTGGTCCTGTCCGCCTCGGCCGGGGTGAGCACAACCCTCGCCGTACGCCAGGCCGGGCCGGCCAACCAGGCCGGCAGCTGGCTGCCGGCCGACGAGGCGGAGCAGGCCGGGCCGGCCGGCATGAACGACGAGAACGTCTACGACAAGGTTGAGCCCGGCATCGTTGACGTCAACGCCAACCTCCAGTACCTCGAGGAGACCGCCGAGGGCACCGGCATCGTCATCAACGCCGCGGCCGGGCTGGTGCTGACCAACAACCACGTCATCGACGGCGCCACCAGCGTGACGGTCACTCCGGTGGCATCGGGCCAGAGCTATCAGGCGAAGGTCCTCGGCTACGACCGGTCCGCTGACGTGGCCCTGCTTCAGTTGCCCAGTGCGGCCGGGCTCAAGGCGGTCTCGATCGGCCACTCATCGAGCGTCACCACCGGCACGCCCGTCCTGGCCATCGGCAATGAGGCGGGACAGGGCGGCTCGCCGACGGTTGCGCCCGGCGTCATCAGCGGCCTCGACCGCACCATCGAGGCTAGCGACCAGACTGACGGCTTCACCGAGATCTTGCACGGCATGCTGCAGACCAACGCCAATATCCGGCCGGGCGACTCCGGCGGCCCGCTGGCCAATGCCGCCGGCCAGGTCATAGGGATGGACACCGCAGCCGGCGGCAGCGCCGTCTATTCCGGTTACGCCATCCCCATCGGCCAGGCCCTTTCGATCGCCAGCCGGATAACGGCCGGGCGCGGCAGCGCGGCCATCCATCTCGGGCTGCCCGCGTTTTTCGGCGTGCTCCTGCCGTCAAGCAACAGCCCTGATCCACAGCAGCAGGCCAGCCAGGAACGCCAGCAGGCCGGCAGCGTCGTCAGCCGGCTCATCGGCTGCAGCACCGGCGACATCACCGCGGCGCCCGCCACGGTCGCGCCCGCCAAGGCCGGCGCACTGGTAGACGAAGTCCTCTGTGGCACTGCGGCCGCGTCGGCGGGCCTGCACGCCGGGGACGTCATCATCTCGATCGGCGCGCATGCCGTCACTACGCCCGCGTCGCTGACCGCCCTGCTCGGCGGCTACCGCCCCGGCAGTACGACCTGGCTGACCTGGGTCAGCCCGGACGGCAACTCGCACGCGGCGCTGGTAACCCTGAACGCGGGGCCGGCCGGCTAGCCAGGCCGGTTAGCTGAACAAACGCGGCCGCAAGGTATACCACGGCCTGCGCTGGGCAGGTGACACACAAGAATGTTCAGCTTGCGGACCGGCTGCCGCGGCTAACCCGAACAGCTGTCGCTTGAGTTCCTACAGTCGGCATAACCGATCGGGACGTAGTCTTGTCTGGTCGAGGGCGAGGAAGATGCGAGAGAACGAGAGCGACAGCGACGGCGGCCGGGAACAGCCGCCCGAATACGGGAACCCGTGGGCCGTACGTAACCAAGGCGAAGCCGCCGGGGTTCCCGAAGCTGACCCGAGCACCACTCTCCCCTCGGAGCAGCGCCCTCAGGACACCATCGCTTTCGGCATGCCGCCCAGCGAGCGCGGCCGCCGCCCGCCGGGTTCGCCAGAACCGTCAGCTTTCGGGACGCAGCCAGGCTACGGGCAAGCCGGATACGGGCAGCCCGAATACGGGAACCAGGCAGGCCCGGGGCAGCCTGCCGGTGGCCCGCAGCCCCGGTACGGCAACCAGCCCGGATACGGAGCCCAGCCGGGGTACCAGGACCAGCCCGGGTACGGAGCCCAGCCGGGATACCAGGACCAGCCCGGGTACGGATCCCAGCCGGGGTATCAGAACCAGCCCGGTTACCAGGACCAGCCGGGGTACGGATCCCAGCCGGGGTACGGATCCCAGCCGGGATACCAGGACCAGCCCGGATACGGATCCCAGCCGGGGTATCAGAACCAGCCGGGGTACGGGGGCCAGCCGGGGTACGGAGGCCAGCCGGGGTACGGGGGCCAGCCGGGGTACGGGCAGGCGGGGTACGGGCAGGCGGGGTACGGAGATGGCCAGGGGCGCGGGGATAGCGGCGGGTTTACTGCCTCCGGGTGGGCGCAGCCCGGGGCGGCACCGCCGGAACGGCCGGGGCACGGCGGGCGCTTCGTTATCTACCTGGCCGTGGCTGCGCTGGCCGCGAGCATAGGCGCCGGGGTCACGGTCGCGGTCGCCAGCCACAACAGCGCATCGGCGCCCGCCGTCTCCGCCGGAGATGTCCCGGGACCGCACAACAACGCATCAGGCAGCGGCTCGTCCGCGCCGCTCAACCAGGCGGCGGTCAAGAAGAAGGTCGACCCGGGCCTGGTCGACATCACCTCGACGCTCCGGTACGAAAGCGAGTCAGCCGAAGGCACCGGGATGATCCTGTCCGCCTCCGGGCTTGTGATGACCAACAACCACGTCATCGACGGCGCCACCAGCATCAGCGTCAGGCTGGTCGGCGGTTCGCACCGGACGTACACCGCGCGGGTCGTCGGCTATGACGTCACCGACGACGTGGCGCTGCTTCAGCTCGTGGGCGCCTCGGGCCTGACCCCGGAGAGCTTCGGCAACTCCGCACAGGTCCGGCTGGGCACGACGGTGCTCGCGCTCGGCAACGCCGAGGGCCAGGGCGGCGCGAAGCCGGCCGCGGGCATCATCAACGCCCTCAACCGGTCCATCCAGGCCAGCGACGAGGGATCGGACACGACCGAGGACCTGAACCACATGCTGCAGACCGACGCGCTGATCCAGCAGGGCGACTCGGGCGGCGCGCTCGCGAACAACGCGGGCCAGGTCATCGGGATGATCACCGCCGCGAACACCTCGACGTCGAGTTCGGCCGGGCAGTCCGGAGGGACCCTCGGCTTCGCCATCCCGATCAACACCGCGCTGTCACTGGCCAAGCAGATCGCCGGGCACGACAGCAGTTCCATCATCTACATCGGGATGCCCGGTTTCCTCGGCATCGAGGTGGTCGGGCAGAGCGGCAGCTCCAGTCCGCAGCAGCAGGCCGCCAGCGGGCAGCAGCAGTCAGCCGGCGGGTCGCTGCCTGGCGGCAACGGCGCCGGCTGCCAGCCGAGCAGCCAGCCGGTCGGCGTACCGGCCCAGATCGCCCCGGCCGGTAAGGGCGCGCTGGTCGTCGGCGTGCTGTGCGGCACGGTGGCGCAGGCCAAGGGCATCGTGGCGGGCGACGTCATCACCACCTTCGCCGGGCACCAGATCACCACGCCAGGCTCGCTGACCGCCATGACGGCCGAATACCACCCTGGTGACGTCGTCACCATCGACTGGGTCGGCGTCAACGGCGCGAAGCATGCCAGCTCGATCACCCTGGGCAGCGGCCCGGCGCACTAGCCGGCTTGCAGCCAGGCTCGCAGCCGCGACTCGCACTCGCCGATCTTGCCGGTCTCCACGTACTCCTCAGCCGTGTGCGCGATCTCGGGACTGCCGGGACCGTAGTTCACCGCCGGGATGCCGAGTCCGGCGAACCGGGCCACGTCGGTCCAGCCGAGCTTGGCCCGCGGGGTCCCGCCGACCGCCGCCACGAACGAGGCCGCGGCCGGATGCCCCAGACCCGGCCGGGCTCCCGCCGCGACGTCGAGCACCCGCACCGGCCAGCCGGAGAACAGCGACCGGACGAAGTCAGCGGCCTGCTCCGCGTCGCGATCGGGCGCGAACCGGTAGTTGACGGTGACCGCGCATTCGTCGGGCACCACGTTCCCGGCGACGCCGCCGCGGATGCCGACGGCGTTCAGGCCCTCGTGGTAGCGCAGCCCGTCGACATCCGGTTCCCGCGCGGTGTAGCCGCGCAGCACGTCCAGGATGGGGCCGGCCTGGTGGATCGCGTTGCGCCCCATCCAGGACCGCGCGGTGTGCGCCCGCTTCCCCGCCGCGGTGATCTCGGCCCGGAGCGTACCCTGGCAGCCGCCTTCGATCTCCCCCGTGGTCGGCTCCAGCAAGACGGCGAAGTCGCCCGCCAGCAGCTCGGGGTGGCTCCGGCTCAGCCGCAGCAGCCCGTTGCGATCGGCGGCGACTTCCTCGCAGTCGTAAAAGACGTAGGTCACGTCCCGGACGGGCGACGTGACGCCGGCGGCGAGCCGGAGCTGGACCGCGACGCCTGACTTCATGTCCGTGGTCCCGCAGCCGTACAGCCGGGACCGTTCGGCCCGGGACGGCAGATTGCCGGCCAGCGGCACGGTGTCCAGGTGCCCGGCCAGGATCACCCGCTGCGGCCGCCCGAGCATGGTGCGGGCCACGATCACGTTCCCGTCGCGGTGCACGGTCAGGTGCGCGCGCGAGCGCAGCGCGCTCTCGACGGCGTCCGCGAGCGGTCCTTCGTCACCGCTGACCGACGGGATGTCCACGAGCCGCGCGGTCAGCGCCGCGCCGTCAAGGTCGAGATCGAGGCCGGGATTCACCCGGCTAGCTTAGGTCACCCGGTTCGGGCTGGCCGGACGGAACCGGCCCCGGCTAGCTTAGGTCACCCGGCTCGGGCTGGCCGGACGGAACCGGGCCCGGCATGGCCCTGGCGGCGTCGCGGAGCGCGGTCACGATCACCGCCACCGTGGGCCTGCGGACGCTGGCCGTACGGGCCACCGCGTAGATGTCCCTGGCCAGGTCGAGGCCGTGCGGCAGCGGCCGCACCGCCACCCGGCGTTCGGCGGCGGCCACGGCCATCCGCGGCAAGATCGCGATGCCGATGCCGCGGGCGACCAGGCTCACCATCGTGGACATGCCCTCGAACTCCGACAGCACCGGCGGCGTCACGCCGACCGCGGCCAGCAGCCGGTCGACGGCCTGCCGGGACGGCTCGCCGGCCGGGGCGGCCAGCCACGGCTCGTGCCGCAGCGCCCGCAGGTCGACCGGCACGGCCGGATCGGCCGCCGGATGCGCCCGCGGCACGACCAGCACCAGCTGATCGCGGAGCAGC
>Ga0302325_10018736_pt1 | contig 14574 bp, 10 predicted proteins | sample Palsa_T0_2_FD_201948 | JGI IMG/M metagenome (GOLD analysis project Ga0302325, IMG submission 201948) | Peat permafrost microbial communities from Stordalen Mire near Abisko, Sweden - Palsa_T0_2 | ecosystem: Environmental > Terrestrial > Soil > Palsa > Peat permafrost | place: Sweden: Abisko... | reverse complement strand
TGAAGTAAGGCTTTCCAATTTTAATGAAAAAAAAAGGGTCAGCAAAAAGAGGCTCGAGTTTGGATAGATAAATAAATGTCGCTTCTCCTTAAAACCCAAAGTTCAAAGAGAAGATATTGAAGGAGGGAGTAGATGGTGATGAGGGTTCCGCACTTGCGATGCGAGAGGCGTCGAAATAATCCTTCGGATGCGGGCGAGATCTAATTTGAGATTTGCAGTTTTCAGAGCTTTAAATTAAGTCCTCCTTTATCAGAATTTAACAACCTGATTTCCTGGAGCTAGTGCATGCTCTGAAAATTTTCAAGTGCCTTTGCAACAAGCTCCAATATGCTCAAAGGGGCACCAAGCAGCACCGGGCAGCAGCAACAGGCAAGATATACCTATTAGATGTAACGCCAAATTCAGCATTGTGAGAACAGAAGATAGACGGGAAGGCCGCAATTATGCGCTAGCTTCTAGCGCAGATACTCATGAGAGACTTCGTAGCAAAATTCCTAGGGCCTCGTGGCTTTTACATCAAGCGGACCATCCCCTCTGATCACAAGATTGAGGTTATCCAACTGAAAGTTATCTTGTGGAGCGGAGATCAATCTGTGCCGATTAGAAAGCCCCCTGCGGAGTATTTTAAAAAGCTGTTCATTGACAATCCAGGCAATCTTGTAAGACCTACGAGTAACAAGCTCCGTCGCCCTCTTGGTGTCTAGTTAAGCGTGGGCGGATGAGAAATTGAACTTCTGCAGCAGTGACAGTACCTCTTCAGCACTCTATGCCCACCACTAGGCCTATTCAGGGATTCAATTGGCACGAGAACTCAGGCGATTTTGAATCTTCCCGAGATGAAGAGCCTACGATTCACCTAGACCTCTGATATTGTGCTATCTAGTGTCATCTCTTAGCCAAATCCTCTCGAAGTTCGGACTCTATGGCACCCGAAAAGCTCGAACGACTTCCCAAGCACATGCCTGACGAGCCAATGGAGTACCTGAAGGAGCGATCTTTTTAATGTGCTACTTGGTTATTCAGCTTCTTGTTACAGCAAAGTCGAAGTCAAACTCTTCCGCAGGTCAACTGTTCTTACTAAGGTAGAGTTCGGATCTGCAACTGCATGCCGTCTGGGGATAGCTCCTTAACGAGAGCTGAATTGTGAGAAGCTTTTCAGTCGTTTGAAAAGCCCGACCGATGCTCCTTATCATCTTCCCGGTCAGTCGGTACGTATGCATGTATTACAAGTACTTTGCAGGTCCTATCGATACAGCGCACGTATGACTATCCTTCTCGTCCCAGGTTGGGCTTTTTTCTGTACGAAAAGGGGTTACCAAAAGTATTCATGCTGGATTAAATTTAATCACTACCCCATCGATACGTTAAATTGAATTGGTGAGATGTCTAACAAGGTAGCCTGGAGTTTGTACTAAAAAGAGCATAAAAGTCTAATAAATTGTTTGTACTTTTCTATTCTTTTCTTAATATAGTGCATGCCTCTCGAATTGGCATCAAGTATAATTCTTGCATAACATGATTTCCACCTAAAGCCCATTACTAAATAATAAAGCATGCGCGCCAGTATCCAAAAGTCATGAACACCTCCCTGCGAGGCCAACCAATTTCGTCACCGACGCTCGCCAAATTTTGGTTTCTGCGTTTCACCTCCACAACAGCCGCTACGTCTATTAAAATGCTTCCGAAATTAAGCATAGAATAGAGTAGCACCTCAAAGAACCCCTGCCCTAAGTTTTAGCAACCCCAAAGTCCAGTTAAGTATAGGAGTGTAGAATTTGTTCCCAAAAGTTTCTCGCTTTAAACCACCAGAGCGTCGGTCACGAAATTGATTAGCCTCGCTGGTTCTGCCACCGGTAAGGTTAAAAGAAATTTTTGGGACGAAGGCCAATATCTTATGGCTTTGACTGGCCCAAGCTCCTTACGAGCCCACCACCGTAGGTCTGTGCGTTCGGGGCATTTTCCAGCCATTTCCAAGCATCTCGAATTCGCTTATAGGCTTTCGAAAACTAAAGTCTCTGTAATCACTTAGAAGTTATAAGATAACAAGGAATAATTATAATATAATATTTGGGATCTGAAATCTAAAGTAACGGAAGTATAATTTGATTAATTAATGTTCAAGGATTTAAAATTTTAAAATTTTATTGATCACTAAAATACCCTGAACGCGTAGACCTACGGGGGTGGGCTCGTTACCGCCTTGCACTGTTGCAGCGATTGTTCATGACTTTTGGGGAACCCCTTTACCGGCCCCACGTACCCCAGGCCGGGCCCACCACATTATGAATATGTGCCGGGGCAACGGCTTTTTCCAAGATTGGTGGAGCGACTTCGCCATTCCAGTCCCAATGTCCTTGAATCGACCCAGCAACTCGAGGAAACGCCTCCGGGGAAGCCCCACGCAAGTAATGCAGCAGCCCGCCAGTTTGTCGATTGCACATGCCGTGGCTTCTGCCTCTCTCCCTCACAAACGATTCCCACCGTCTTGGAAAACACCCGCGACGGGCCAGACAATCCTGCCACCATTCGCCCCTATTCGCTCTATCACCTACAGTACGGTACCAAAAGTATTCGTACAGGGTCTGTGCTCATCAGCCAATCCTATTTCTCAAAAAGCTCGGTGCGGATTGTGATTGGTTGTATATGGTGGGTCCACACGGACCATGTACGAATACTTTTGGACACCGCACTGTATCTTCTCGTTCTTCCGCCAATGTTGTCACCTCCTGGGAGCTTACCTTAGTCATGGCTGTACAGTATTTTTAAGTGCGTCCCGTGTGCTTGGACATCTGGCGTGATATCGGCTTCTGCCACAATCTCGATACCCGAGTCAAGGGGAGATGGTCAACCGGCCCGAGGTCTCTGCCACTCACGATCAGCGTTATATGTCAGCGTGCTCAGCATCGACTGTTCATCAAGAAGCTCCTCAGACCCACTTCGCCAGAGTCGACCATAACCTTAGTCAAGAATGCCAACTGTCCCCCGAGCCATTGTGGGCGCGGAAGTTGTCATCGCTCGACTCTATACACGATATGTACTGGTCAAGAATCCTGGGCATGAAGAACTAGCGATTGTTTTCGCATGGGTATGCTTGAGATTTCTGCTTGTCAATTCCTTCATCTACTCTCTTTCAGTGGTGAGCCCGGCCTACAGAATGAATAAGCAATTGGCTTCGAGAGCGGCGACTTCCAACTTATAAGGCTCTAATTATCCTAACAGGTGTTTGATGTTGTTCATACAAGCTTGGTGTGTCTCCGTAGGTTTTGCTTCACCTCGCAAGACGAACAAACCCGCTAAGAAATGTAGAAATATGGCGTGGCTTAGGAGACGATGTATGGAATCTTTCAGGTGTGGAGCAGGAGCACATTTTTCTGGTATATCTTGACTCCAATTGTTTTAACCTCGAAGCTTGCAAGCAGCTGACTTTGATGAACAGCCGTTCTGGGTCAGCGTTCCAATGTACTCAATTTCCTTATTCCTTACCAAAGTCTCTATTCTCCTGTTATACCTACGCCTATTCCCGCACCCGCGATTCGTCAGAGCATGCTGGATCACAATTGCGGTTATGGGAGCCTTCCTCTTTTGGACAGTTTTCGGGTTCATGTTTATGTGCACACCCGTGCGGTACTTTTGGAATAGGTCTATCGAGGGTCATTGTTTCAACCCTGAGTGGGTCTATTTTACAAACGCTCCCTTTAACATAGTAACGGATTTCGTGCTATTTGGGCTCCCGCTGCCCATATTGCGGGAACTTCAATTGCCTCGTCGACAAAAGACCGGTCTGATAATCCTCTTTGCGATTGGACTCGTGTATGTATTCAGCTCTGCCACGTGCCTCTTGCCTTCTACTCAATACTGAGCTAATCTTTTTAAGTGGTACCTTGTCAAGCATTCTGCGACTTCGAAGCTTGTACATCCTCGCTGTTTCCACGAATATCACTCGTAAGCAATAACATTCACTTTTCCTCAATTAACCATTCATAATACTATTCTTGCTGACTTGGATGTCCAAATATTTCAGATGACAATCTTGATATAGCCATCTGGTCAGTCGTGGAAGTCAATGTCGGAATAATTTGTGCATGCGGGCCTACTCTAAAACCGCTCATCAATGCAGTCGTCCCCCGACTGCTTTCGAAAGGCCCCTCCAAAACTTCGCAAAGGGCACGCCGTGCCACTTACGGCATAAATCTACCCAGCCTCGACGCCAACTCTGCCAAGAAATCTCAAAGTACTATGTCATTCGCGAAGTTTGACAAATATTCCGAGATTCAGATTCCAGAGGCAGGGAAGGTCAGGGTGACGACTGCCGTACGACAAGAAGTTGACACCGATGAGGAACGATTGGTCACTGTGGAGGAAGACGCGGGCATTTCCAAAGCTGCTTATCGTGGGCAAGAAAATGTGTAGAATTAGGCGAGCACTTTTGTACTGATAGATGAAAAACAGTATAAAACATTATGAGATGTCCCTCTATACCGTGAGTTCTATCTTGTGCGGAATCCGTTACAAGGTTGAGTTCTGTAAAGTAAGTGCTTTACAATATGTACTGGAGTAAATACTTTCGAATTAAATGGGACTTATACATTTTTTAAGCAGGCAAGGTTCAAAAGGTGGTTAGCAAATTCCCTTTCAGAAGTAACAGAAAGCATGGAATGTCGGTGACGGTATTGGGACACCATGGACCTAGTCATGGATGACGGAACAGCTCTCCCATCACCACTATTTAAGGCGGCTCCAGAACTCCTATAGATGTAAGCAATGAATGCTCCTGTCCATATTCTTTTTTTACCGTTTGATTCGTGAATTGCGCACCATAAGATCAGTCATATGGTGGCTATCCTCAGAGCCCCTAGAATAGGTATTTCAATAGTGACTTCTCGAGTTGAACAGTCCCTGTCTGTCCAGCGACCGCCTTGGCGTTCAAAAGGGAAACGTATGGCCGAAGGCCATCCTATATATTTTTTCTTTTTGGCCAAAGAGTCTCACCGCCTTGCAGCGGGTGTTCTTGATTCCTTGTAAGCCCTTCCTGTACGAGAACCAGTGGTTGATAAACACCTCACCGGAACTTCCGACAGGTGGGCGAGTCGGATCGACAGAAGGGTCTAGCCGCACATCAACATCCTACTTTGGGTACACGACCGGCCCCACTCAAACGCCGGAGGGCAGAGTCTAAAGCCTGTACCATTTCCACCGCCCCTGAACTTTTGCACTATGGGTTAGGTACGTGTAGGAGCGAGAGCTTGATACTCTGTCGCTCCGAGCGTTTCTACTGCACTGTTAAGGCCAGCAAACATTCTTGAGCTATATTTCTCTTTTGGGAAGATCTGTAAGCAATTGATAGTATTTCTAGCAGTACCCCCTGTGTCGTAGAAATGTGAATGATATCGGACTCAATCGTGCTGCACAATGAGTCAATGCGCACGACACGGCTTGTTGTCAGCCAAACTGTCCTTCAACGTTAAGAGGCAGAGTTACCGTTTGGAAAAGCCGAATCTTAGCCCAACAGCTCTGCGATTTACCGAGACCTTCGACGGGAGCTGAGACCTCGGACTCTGCACCGAACCCTGCATATCTCACCACCATCTCGTATCTCCTCATTGCGAATAGCGCCCTGCATGATCACCATTTCGGTATTTTCTCATACTCTGTAAAGTAAATCGGATACTTGGCCCAAGGGTCAACATTTGCCCAATGTTACAAGATCGCTATCGAAGATCTGCTTAATGATTGGCTCTCCTGATGTGACTGGCGAATCAGCATAGCAGGATTCCGAGGCAAAAACAGACAAGGAACAAATATTAACCCTGGGGACCAATTAAGCTGCTGGTGGGCGCTGCCGCTCTGGTTGATCCATCTATCTACCCGAAATTCCAAATAGGTGTTCTCACTTCCCATCGTTCCTGCGCAACCACCTGCATTAGCCGCCATGAAAGCTTCTACGCATATTCCAAGGGGATCGCTTGCAGGGGCGCGATAGCTCGCTTATCAAATATCCAATTGTTTTCTCCCGATGAGGCCGAGCATTTTAGGGTTGCAACCTTTTCTGTCACCAAAGCATCCTTCATTGGCGGGGACGAAATAGTTCCAACAGGTGTGGCTTTTTATAGGCCAGATTGTCTTGACGGACATATGTTCCGAACCGCTTTGAAGCGAGGATCGACCCGCAGAGCCTGGTCTTACCACTAGCCTCGTATTCGAGCTCTAGAGATGTCTCTCTTCTGTGTAACGTTCTGTAAGGTGGTGTTGAATCTCTCAAGAGCTTCATATCTACTGCTGGTAGCTTCTCTTACCTGTGTAGCTGTAGACTTCGCCAATAGTAATTCAGCCTTCGAAAATGATTGTTCCTAAATCTTGTTTTGTTGTAATCTCTTTGTGCATCTGTCTTGTTTTTACAAGTTCTGTCACGGCTTCACCACCGCCTCCAGCCTGCTCTGTAAGCGTCATATCACTCCCTTTTATATCGGATCTCAGCTGAGTTCTTCCAGGTGAACTGCACTCTGACTACCTTGGAGGCATCAGTTTGTCAGCTAGCCAATATTCGACAATGCCTCTGCACCAACAATACTCTGCTGTATGATATCGCCTATTGTGTTCTTGAAAATTGCGATTTCACGGAGCAGATATGTATTTCCCAATACATGTAATTGTTTGCGACATGCTGACTATAATATAGTTGCAGCTGAAATACTCCAGAACGATCTATGTTCTGGCGTGCCGCAGGAATCTCGAAGTGCTGAGATCGTCCGGGATATGGGTATCATAGCTGCCTTTACTTTTCCGTTCATTATCTTACGACTGATCTCGAGGGTTTGGGTTACAAAAAGGGTGTGGTGGGATGACTGGGCGGTGATATTTGCAGCTGCAAGTACTTCTCTGCCTGTGAAGACAAAGGCGGGTGGCATTACTGACTAAACCTTAACAGGTGTTGATGATACCAAACACAGTCTTCCTGATCTACGGTTCATTTCCAGCGCGACGATATTTCTTAGAGCCCACGACTTACATCTCGTAGGCGCTTATCACGGATTCGGGAAGCACTTCTGGGACGTCCCAGTCCTAAGTCTAGTGATACTGGGAAAGGTACCAACTCGGCGCGTCACGCATTTGCCACGTAAAACTAACAATACTCAGCTTTACTACATCGCGAGCATATTTTATTGCCTCATTCAGGGCTTTGCGAAATTCTCTGTCCTTTTCCTCTACCTCCGCATCTTTCCCGATACTCGCTTTCGGCTCGTACTCAAAATCACGATAAGCTGGATGGCCTTGAAAACCGTGAGCTTTGCTTTCGCAATCGCGTTCCAATGCGTGCCTGTTCAAGCAATCTGGGACCGTGATATCCCTGCCAAATGTATTAACATGAACATTCTTACGGTCTCAGGTGCTGGAATTAGCATCGTCGAAGATATTTTCATTATGCTACTTCCGATTAGTGAACTCAAGGGCTTGAATCTTACCCTGCGTAAGAGAATCGCACTTTGTTTCATCTTTGCTATTGGATCCTTGTATTTATTCCGAATATCTCCTTCCTGGCTGATGAGAACTGAATTGGTATAGCGCGTGCATAACTAGCATGGTCCGCCTGAAATTCATCAGGCATTACGATTACAGTCTCGATGGAACCTGTACGATCCTCTCACTCCATCTCGTTCCTCTCTCCATCCATGTTTCAAAATGATAAAAGCTGACAGGCGTGCTAGGGAGCAATACAGACGTTTTGATCTGGTCTGCCGCCGAGATCTACATTGCAGTAATTTGCTCTTGCCTAATGTGCATCCGGCCACTCCTGAAGAAATGTTTCCCCTCCCTCTTTCCCTCCACCCGCGCTCTAGAGACTTTCGCAACGAATCCAAGCTGGGTGCAGAAGGTAGAGGTAGCAGCCTCGAAGCTGAGCTCGAATTTCAAGGGGTCGAAGGGTGGAACTCAGATTTCGGATGATGAAGAGAGGGGTTGGGTTGTACAGGCAGAAGTGGGGAAATGGAAGAGGGGTGATAGGGAAAAGAGAGAGGGCGCTTGGATGGAGTTGGCGGAGAGAGAGAAGGGGAAGACGCAGAATGAAGGAGTTGAAGATCATGGGTGGGAATGAAAATGATATTTCTGTGTCGAGTTTAGAAGATAGATATGCACACGCTGGGACAGAGAGGATTGGATATCGGGACGGTTTCTTCAGGCGTTTCATGGTATATCTAGGCCACCATAACAATCTTGAATTCTTTTGGCAATGAAATTCAATGTTTCATCCATACCTCAATAATGTATGCTTAACACCAAGTCACTTTCACATGTACCTGCCTCCCTTGCAAGCCAACACCACATTCTAGTCTCAAGCCTCTCGATTGTCCATGCTGCTGCAAAAGCGCCATTCTTACTTAGTGCATTTGTATGCGAACTTGAATAGGAAATTACATCCTTAAAACTTTCATTTAAGACCTTTGATCTGCTGCATTTTTTGCTGTATAGCTTATACCAGAAACACGGTCGCTGTTGCAGGGCACGGATAATAATACCTACTCTTTACCCTGTAGAGGACGGAAGCAAAATTTTTAATGCGTTATATAGGGCAATACTTGAAAATAGCCGAGAGGGCTTCTACACGATTCATGATTCGGAAAGGCACAATTTCCGTTCTGCGTAAATACGCTTGCTTTGTTCATAAGCCATAATGTCACTGCTTATTACTTGGTCTTAATCCTGCTTATTCACACTGCTAAATATGCGAATGTCTTCTCTTTATAGTGACCCAGGATGATATGTTTCTGCTTGCTTTATCTTTACTTTATAAGCTCGAACCTACCAGGGCTGCAAACAGGGGAGAGTCACATGCACGCTCCTTCCTTTACTTGTGGCGGAATAAGTCTCTCCGGCTTTTACTCTCCCCTTAAAATAACTGTACACGAACTTTCGTAGCTTGATATATTTTCTCCTGTAGACACTTTCAAATCCACTGAGAAAATCCCAATCTTTGAGTTGAACTTTACCTCCTTCCACTAGTCCTGCTATCCGATACTGAACTCTGTACGAAAGTCCTGGAAGTCCCTGTAATTATGGGGATGTAGACTATCTGTTGCGCTGCGGCGCTCGTGTTGGCTTTTGCACATTTAAGCGAACACGAGCAGCAAATCATATCGTCAAGTTCGGGATCTCGTCCCTCTGATTTGCTGCATTTTTGCGGTATATTTGATACCAGGAACACGGGCGCCGTCCCAGCGTAACGGATATGCTCCCAGGACGCAACCCCAATTTCCACGGACTACGCCACGGCATACTACTGGTACTCGCTAAGTCAGCCTGTAAAGCGCTTGTGTTACAGTGCATTCTCCCTATGACTCGCTTGATAGTAGCGGTTGATAGGCTATTTTAGCGAGGGTTTACACTTTGGCGTAATCTGTGCGAAATTATTGCTTCCAGCTTACCTTAGGCTGCAGCCGCCTAAATTATAGGGACTCTTGGTGGCGCTGTGAGATTTTACAGGGCACCTGGGCCTTATCCGATGCGCTGCCACCAGGAACGCACCTTGCTCAATTGAAGGAACAACAAAAGTCTCCCATTTTTAAACCCGAATTACGAAGCCAAATCTCTATAGAATCTGAGCCAAGCTAGAGAAAATCATATTTAATGACTATTAATTATTGCATAATAGTGGCTATACTAAATTACACTATATAGTGACTTATTCAGCATAGATGTAGAGGGGGGAAGTCGTAAGCGAGATACGTTCCTGGTGGCAGCGTGACGGATAGTGCTTGGGCGCTGTATGACCCAGGCATATGACCGGGACCTTCGTACGGCAATGTCAAAGATTGTTTTCATTGACAGTGCGGAAATGTTCTAGCTAAGGATCATTATTCCTCAGTCGGAGCCCAAATGGTGATAATCAGGAACTATCATATCTACCAATTTCGGCGAACGCGAAACCATCCTCCCAAGGCCCTTGACTTATCAGAACATCTCGGGTCTCAAGGATATCATAATCTTATACGCTTTATCCGCTCCAGAATTCAACTCTGACTCGTTTTGCTCGTTCTCTGCAATTTCTTTGATCTTTGCTGCCTATTCCTTCCACTTTTCCAATCACCAGCTCTGCCCTTTTTGCCTTTTATAATTTCCAGGATCGCTTTCAATACATTCGTACTCAAGTTTAGGGCCAGACAAGATAATGAACTGTAGAACCCCCATGATCAAGTGCTTTTGTATGACAGTTTCTTAGTGATTTTCTTCAAGTTCGTTGGGAGTATCAATATTAAGGTATTTGTATCCTCCCGGGGGTTGGTCGTTGATGCCAGCTTGAATGCAGCGAGCAAGAAAAGCAGAAATATTGACCCATTCGGTGCACCCTTCTCAAGCCATTATTGCTCCCATAGCTGAGTGCTACGCAAAGAGTCAGCTGACAAAGTCAGTCATTAGAATAAGTCCTTCGGAGCATACGAAAGCTGCCTTTCCAGTTATTCTCCATAATTGATGGGAATATGGGATCTTTTGTATGCACGAGGTAACCTGCCTATTTGCTTCTTGTAATTATAATTCTGCTCTGTGAGGGGCATGGAAAGACAAATGGTTCCAAATCTTGAACGGTTTTGGCGGAAGATTTCGCCCCGGCGCCTTCACAATCAGGGCTGGGGCATACATACTATTTACACTTAATACTTCAGTTACTCTATATGTCAATTTAAATGATAATAAACCTAATTATATAGTAAAAGTTATTAATATTTAAACCCAGTGCACATGATATTTCAAAATCAAAAACTCACGGTAGAGTGGGAGGTTATGGCACCGCGCATGCTTATGGATTCATGGATGGACTCGCGAGTCAGTGGGCCGGGGATGAAAATTTGGCGAAGAGGGATTTTTAGTTTGATTTGATGGGGAAACCCGGGTTTATAGTTCAGAATAATTCTTTCTGACATAAAATCACTCCAAACGGGGCGGCTGGCCCAATGGCAAGGCGCTTGACTACGAATCAAGAGATTGCAGGTTCGATCCCTGCGTCGCTCAAAATGGTTGATTTTTTTGCCTTTCTTTCGGGTGGCAAATCTTTTCTTTTCTTTTCTTTTTTTTTCTTTCTATTTTTTGGTCACAAATTTTTTGCGCCCCGCAAAAACGGCTCTAGCTTCACTCATAACAGAAACCAACGGAAAGAGGTCAAGCTGTATCGCTAAATAGACCTTATCCACCCCATAGATAGACCTGGGGAAAACCAGACTCGCGCGCTCATTTCATTGCTGACTGTATCTCTTCACCTGCTGCCTTCCAACAAAAATTTCAACAACCTTCTGATGTGCACGTGGTTCGCTATGTGATTGTAGTGGACGTGCAAATGGGCTGGAGAGATTTAAGTGGTTGTACTAAAGGCTATACTGACGATGTACTCGTACTTTTACATTTTATGGACCGAGCAAGAAAATTTTTTGGCAGATACTGGCAAGGGCAAGGCAACGATATCTGGCTGACTCCCTAAGTAATTTCTTTGAGACTCTGTCTGCTCCTTCCAGAAGATACGGTTGCATACGAAGCTATATATTCAACCTTGATATGACTGACCACGAGGTCATGGTCTTCCAAAAAGAAAAGAAAAAGAAAGAAAGAAAGAACTCTAAACCCCAACTGGAAGGCTGAAAACCTTCGTTGCTATCCAGAGGCTTTATCACTAACAACACAAATGGCTGCTATGTGGACAAGTCCCTAAGGCTGCTCTGGATTGAGTTCACAATGTTTTGGCTCCTTTGAATATTGCGACCATACTCTAAAATCATCGTAACTTTCACATTCGTGTTCACTTTCCCAGAAAAATTAATCAATAGTATATGCCAATAATCTATTCTCTATTCTATAGTTAAATGACATACTTGCCTGAATAGCGGATTTGACATCATTCTGTACTTTTTTTTGCTTTCACATCTCCACCTCATCAAAATCACATCGAGAGCAGCCAACATCGCGACCCATGCGTCGTAATGGAGCACAGACATCACACTCTCGCTGAGGAGGTGCGGGTTGAAGCAGGGCCATGGCGACGCGCAGAGCTTCAAGTTGCTGAGGAGTCAGCTCCGAGAACGTTGGGATTGGCCCTTCCTTGGGTGGGCCATGAATGGCTGCGAGAAGACCTGGAGCGAGGCCCGGGTTCGTAAGAAACATTTCGATAATGTTAGCATTTATCTTGAAGTTGTTGTTTGGCCTGGAGCCTTGTGATTTGATTTTCGTGTAAGCGGTGGAATGATTTGAGATGCAGATGTTTTATGATTTAGTCTTCATTATCTAAAGTGGAAGTGGCTTGTTCTTATACCTATCTATCTATGATTGTTCTGATGCCTACCTTGTCATTACCTCAACTGTACTTTGTTTATGAAAGGAGATGCCACTTTGGCCTTCACAATACTTTATTCAGATAAAGAAAACTTGATTCCTTTCTCTTCTTAGCGTCAGTTTCACAACTCCTGTTATCATCTGACGCATAAAGAACTCATTTTACTTTATGGTCATTATCGACGCTCAAAGATATGCTGTTACTCGAGATCCAAATTTTGCGAAGTAGAAGGATGGCCTCAGTAATGGACAAAGCATTGTCTGAAACTCTGAGCCAACCCTCGTCACCTGATAGAATTTGTTTACAATTCTCTCGTTGAAGGAAGTTGATCAAACAGTCGAACGGCTGTAAAGACTGGGTATCTGGAGTCGATTTATTACTTATCAATCCGTAAAATATCAAACTGCAAGCTTATCTAATTCAATCTATTCCACGGTGTCTGTTACATGGTCTCTGGGCTTGAAGGCCCTCAAAGAACAGTTCATCATTGCCAAGCAACGCATTACTTCTGAAATCGGAGCAGTTCAGACTTGTTCCTCAGCGTTAGCCATGAATCGAACTTGGAGTCGTTGCCGTGTCCGAATGCGGAAGATATTTCCCCGTCTTGAGTCTGAGCCCCCATTGACGACTGAAGCCCATTGAAGTCTGAGCCGAAACCCACACTGAATAAAAGATAAAAGGAAGTCCGTGAATCTTGGTGGGATATGCTATTTCCACCCCTCATTCTCTGGGTCAGGCCCTAAGTCCTTCCATCTCGTAAAGAACATTGCCCTCCGACGGCCGTTGTAGTAGTTGAAGTCAATACTGTATTCTGTGCGGCATTCTCGACATCTTCTTATCCCAGATCTGGTTTCAAGCATGCTCCTTCTGAGCTTATGTGTGGACATATCATCTCAGGATACAGATCGTCCACAAACGTTGTACCATTCAAGCATTTGCGAGGTGCGTATATGCTGTAGGCAATTCATCGTACGCCCACGGATAACACGGTATTCTTCTCTGGATTTCCGCACATAATCTCCATGTTCTACGGTCTGTGCTGCTTTGCTGGACATTATCGACAATAGTCTTGTACAACCGGGTTATTGGTGATATCTTTTGATGGCCATTTTGAAAGCGGTCATACCGAATAACTCATGTATGCGACTAGTATCGTCACTTCGGTCCTTGGCCACACGGGCTGGAAGGCGTAAAGAGTCGCATTGACGGATTGTGCTGCCAGCGCAGTAAGTAGCGCTGTTATTCCTTTGCAAGTTCTCCATTTTATGTAGCCGTCTGCAAGGAACGCACATAATGCAGTTAGGCAGATCGATAGCCAAAAGATCTAGCAGCGCAAATGTGTTTTTGGTCGAAGAGGCTAATTTCGAGAATTTCTCGGTGCCAAGTAAATGTTTGAATTGCGAGCAGGAAAGGAAGAAAGCTACGGCTGACTCTGGAGGAAGGTAGTCCGTGATGCACAAAAGGATATCCAAGGGAATATTGTTAAGGGCGGACGATGGCAATGCAGCAGGCTTTTGCCGCTGGCGGCGGTTGGAAAGCAAACTTCGAAGGTAATCCATTGGCTCTGTCTTGTCTTCATGTAAGCCTAGTTCCAGCTCAGACCGCAGTCCAGCTCTGGATGTCTCATACCTCTGCCCATGCGTCTGCGACCGCATCTACCTTCTTGAATTCGCAAAGAGTTGGTGGCTGTGCAGCTTTGGGAATCAGGAATTGTATGGGATTAGGATGTTGCTGCTTCAGAATGCAATTCAGATGATATCTGCAAATCCCTTATGGATCGTTCTAGTCTTAGAGCTAGAGTTGTAATGATGCGTACAAGACTGCAAGGTGGGGTGAACTGAGGTACGGTTTGTGGGGAGTTGCTGCCTGGCTTCGCAGTTTGGAGGCCTGCAGGACCCAGCAAAATTTCTGGGCGTGAGAACCGCAGAGCGAAAATGGAATTGAAAGTTGCTTGGCCCGCGATGTCAAAAAGCCGGATTCACAGCGAGATCGTACTGTGATCATTCTTTTTTCAGCTCGAGTATTTCTAAATATCCCCACAGTATGCGAACATCGAGATTTCTCAGTACCACTGGTGGTTGTCAGAATTCGTGGCGCAAAGCTGCGTTTCAATATCCTATAACTTTTGGAACATTCGTAAAGTGCCGAGCCACTACTTTCAGATTGTTCCTCAGATCAGGGAACAATCAAAAAAGCAAAATAGCAGTTAGGCTCAAATGTCCCGCGAGCTATGGTACATTGAAAACCAGTATTTTATCATGAATTCT
>Ga0302325_10018735_pt1 | contig 14574 bp, 16 predicted proteins | sample Palsa_T0_2_FD_201948 | JGI IMG/M metagenome (GOLD analysis project Ga0302325, IMG submission 201948) | Peat permafrost microbial communities from Stordalen Mire near Abisko, Sweden - Palsa_T0_2 | ecosystem: Environmental > Terrestrial > Soil > Palsa > Peat permafrost | place: Sweden: Abisko... | reverse complement strand
AGCATCCCGCGCATGATTGCGTGCTTTTCCCTGTCTGGCAGGTAGCGGTCGATGGCGTCCATCGCCGAGCCGAACAGCATCTGATGAATGGCCACACGTTCGGATTCGTTGGCCGCGCAGGCGTACATCTCGTCGAGCGTCTTCGGCGGTGTGCGCACCTCGAATCGCCCGAGCGCTTTTGCGGGCCCCTGACTCCATGCAATCAACTCGGCCATGCCCATGATCGCGTCGGCGCCGTGTTTCTCGCCGAGATGCGTCATCAGCTGTATCGGATCGCGGTAGAAGACCATCGGCTCCTCACCGGACTCACCGATGTTGACCGACATCACTTCGGCGTCGACGGTCGGAAGAGCCTCCAGGCCAAGCTCTTTGGTGATCTGGGGGGCGGTGGGAAACTGCACCGACCCTGCGATCTCGTAGCGGAATCCGTCGATGAGCTCGACTGTCGCGGCCATTCCACCGCTATAGGTGTTGGCCTCCAGGCAGAGCGTGCGCAGGCCCGCACCCTGCAGGATGGCCGCCGCCGTCAGGCCATTGTGCCCGGCTCCGACGACGATCGCGTCATAGTCAGTCATGGCTTGCAGAATATGTCAGTACTGACACAATAGGAAGATGTCAGCCCTGACGTATTACGGCACTTCGAGATAACATCTGGCGCGATGACAGAGCCGACCAACCTTCATGAGCTGCGCAGACGCTCGACGCACGAGGCGTTGCGTCGGGTGGCGCTGGCGCAGTTCGCCAGCAGGGGCTTTGCCAATGTGACGGTGACGCGGCTGGCAGCAGAGGCTGGTGTCACCGAGCGCACTTTCTTCCGGCACTTCCCCAGCAAGGAAGCTGTGCTGTTCCAGGATTACGACACCCATCTGGAATGGCTGGCCGACGCGTTGGCGCAGCGTCCCACCTCGGAGTCGCTGTTCGACGCGGTACTGGCCAGCGTTGAGAGCTTTCCGCACGATCTGGAGGTGGTTCGCCAGGCCGCGATCGCCCGTTCGACGTTGATATCCGCTGAGCGCATCGCCGCGCATTTGCGGGTGGTGCAGTCGTCGTTCGCCCGGGTGCTGACCGACTTCATCAAGACCCGGCACGCCGACGTGCCCAACCTCGAGCTCGTTGCGGAGGTCGCGGGAGCCGCGCTGGCAGCAGCTCTGGTAACGGCCGTCCAGAAATGGGGTGACGACGGCTGCACCGGCGACCTAGGTGGAATTGTCGCTGCCAGCGTGGATTTGGTGCGTTCTGGGCTTGCGCCGTTGCACTAGCCGGCCAACCGCACCAGCGGTAGCCAGGTCTGAATCTCACCGGCCCGCGAGCCGGATAGCTGCACCGCCCCGGCGGCGCTCGCCTCTGTCAACTGCAGCAGCCCGGTGGCCAGCAGCAGCCAGGTCCGCGGATCGGTCTCGACGACATTGGGCGGTGTGCCACGGGTATGCCTCGGCCCGAAAACACACTGGACCGCAACGAACGGCGGAATTCGGACCTCGACGCTGGCGCCGGGCGCTGCTGCGGCCAATGTCCGCGCGGTCAGCCGGACCGCTGCCGCCAGGTCCACGCGACCGGGCGCCGGACATGTGTCGTCGCGCAACCAGTCTTCGATCGCGCGGACGGCGTCGCGGGTCTTTGCCGGGTCGGCTTTGTGACGGGCGGCCATGCTCATCGGAGAAGTGCGGCCAGCACTCCCTCGGATGTGCTGCGCAACTCCGCCAGTGACACCGTGAACAGACCCTGGACCTGCACCGCGTCCGAGCCTTCGTCGACGACACCGATGCGGGTGGCCGGCAGGCCGCGCGCCTCGCAGATCGAGGTGAACCGACTCTCCTCGGTGCGGGGCACGGCGACCAGCACCCGGCCCGCTGACTCGGAGAACAATATGACAAACGGGTCGGCGCCCTCGGGAAGCACGATGCGGCAACCAGTTTCGCCGGCCAGCGCCGATTCCACCACCGCCTGCATCAGGCCGCCCTCGGACAAGTCATGGGCCGCAGACACCAGTCCGTCGCGGGAGGCCGCGCTCAGCACGTCGGCCAGGAGTCGCTCGCGAGCCAGGTCCACCGCGGGCGGAAGGCCGCCCAGATGGTCGGCGGTGACCTGCGCCCAGATCGAGCCGTCGAATTCGTCGCGGGTGTCGCCGAGCAGGATCAGCGTCTCGCCCGGCTCGGTGCCCATCGCGGTCGGGATGCGACGGGCGACGTCATCGATGACGCCCAGGACGCCCACGACCGGGGTGGGCATGATCGCCGTCGTCCCGGTTTGGTTGTAGAAGCTGACGTTGCCACCGGTCACCGGAATGCCCAGTGCCGCACAGCCTTCCGCCAAACCACGGACCGCTTGAGCGAACTGCCACATCACCCCTGGATCCTCCGGTGAGCCGAAGTTGAGGCAGTTGGTCACCGCGACCGGGGTGGCGCCGGTGACGGCGACGTTGCGGTAGGCCTCGGCCAGCGCGAGTTGTGCGCCGACGTATGGGTCCAGCAGCGTGTAGCGGCCGGAAGCATCGGTCGACAACGCGATACCGCGGCCGGTCGCCTCGTCGACCCGCAGTACGCCGCCGTCGGCGTGCTGCGCCAGCACGGTATTGCCGCGGACATAGCGGTCGTATTGCTCGGTGATGAACCCGCGGCTGCATAGATGCGGACTGCCCAGCAACGCAAGCAAAGTCGCGCGTAGTTCGTCTCCGGTGACCGGCCTCGGCAGGCCGCTGGAGCGGTCGGCGTTGAGCGCATCCTGCGACTCGGGGCGCGCGACCGGGCGCTGGTAGACCGGGCCCTCGTGGGCCACGGTTCTGGGCGGCACGTCGACGACGGTCTCGCCGCGCCAGGTGATGCGCAACCGGTCGCCGTCGGTGACCTCACCGATCGTGGTGGCCAGCACCTCCCACTTGCGGCAGACCGCCAGGAAGGCGTCCACGTTCTCCGGCGCGACGACCGCGCACATCCGCTCCTGCGACTCGCTGCAGAGCACTTCGGCCGGGGTCATGTTCGTGGTGCGCAGTGGAACGGTATCCAGCTCGATGACCATGCCGCCGTCACCGGCGGACGCCAACTCCGAAGTCGCACAGGATATTCCAGCGCCGCCGAGATCTTGGATGCCGATCACCAGGCCGGCGGCATACAGCTCGAGGCAGCACTCGATGAGCACCTTCTCCATGAAGGGGTCGCCCACTTGCACCGACGGCAGCTTCTTGCGACCGGCTCCGGGCTCGTCGCCGCCGAAGGTTTCCGATGCCAGCACCGACACGCCTCCGATGCCGTCGAGTCCGGTCCGCGCGCCGAACAGGATGATCTTGTTGCCGACACCGGAGGCGAACGCCAGATGCAGATCCTCCTGGCGGAGCACGCCGACGCACAGTGCGTTGACCAACGGATTACCGGCATAACAGGGGTCGAAGATGGTTTCGCCGCCGATGTTGGGCAGACCCAGTGAGTTGCCGTAGCCGCCGATGCCGCGCACGACGCCGTCGAGCACGCGGCGGGTATCCGGGGCGTCCGCGGCGCCGAACCGCAGCTGGTCCATCACCGCGACCGGCCGGGCGCCCATCGCCATGATGTCGCGGACGATGCCCCCGACGCCGGTGGCCGCGCCCTGGTAAGGCTCGACGTAGGACGGGTGGTTGTGCGACTCGACTTTGAAGGTGACCGCCCAGCCGTCGCCGATGTCGACGACGCCGGCGTTCTCGCCGATGCCGGCCAGCATGCCGGCCCGCATCTCCTCGGTGGTGGTCTCGCCGAAATATCGCAGATGCACCTTGGACGACTTGTAGGAGCAGTGTTCGCTCCACATCACCGAGTACATGGCCAGCTCGGCGTCGGTCGGCCTGCGCCCCAGAATGTCGCGGATCCGCTGGTACTCGTCTTCCTTGAGCCCCAGTTCACGGAATGGTTGCGGCTGTTCAGGGGAGGTCGCGGCGTGTTCGACGGTGTCGATCACGTGGGTGGGCGCGGACGTCACGGGGACAGTCTAAGTTGGCGACGCCGCAACCACCGACGACACAACCTGTAGGCCGGGCCGAGCTAGCCCGTGCCGGCCACGCAGAAGGCGTTGCCGGCGGGGTCGGCAAGCACCACCCAGCGGAAGTCCTCGCCGATGCTGTGCCGGCCGACCTCGGTAGCTCCCGCATCCGTGAGCCGATTCACTTCGGCGTCGACGTCGGCAGCGCCGAAATCCAGGTGTATCCGGTTCTTACCCGGGGTGGGGACGTCCACCTTCTGGAAGCCCAGCCGCGGCCCGTCCGGCCGGATCACCGCGATGAACTCACCGGGAATCAATTCGTGTGTCTCGCCGTCGAACTGCTGCGCCCACCAGTCGGCCAGCGTCGCGGGGTCGCTGCAGTCGAACGTGACCATCTCCACTTTCAGTGCCATACGTGGATGCTAGGTCAGCCCGGCGACAAGAATGCCCGTAATGCCGCCGCATAAGTCGGAACATCGTTGGCGCCCATGAGTTCCCGCGCGGAGTGCATCGCCAGCTGGGGCGCACCGACATCGACCGTCGGAATGCCGGTCCGGGCCGACGTCAACGGGCCGATCGTCGAACCGCACGGCAAATCGGCGCGGTGCTCGTAACGCTGCAGCGGCACGCTGGCCTGCCGGCAGGCCAGCGCGAAGGCCGCGGCGGTGCGGCCGTCGGTGGCGTAACGCAGGTTCGGGTGCACTTTGAGCACCGGACCGCCGTTGATCGCGATCAGGTGCCCGGGCTCGTGCCGCTCCGGGTAATTGGGGTGGGTGGCGTGCGCCATGTCCGCCGAGGCCACCATGGATCCGGGCAGGCGGCGCAGAAAGTCGGCGCGTCCGCCACCACCGGCCAGCTCGATGCGTTCCAGCGTGGTCAGCAACAGATCCGAGTCGGCGCCGTGACCGGAGGTGGATCCGACCTCTTCGTGGTCGAATACCGCAAGCACGGGCAGGTGTTGGGCGGATCGGGCGTCCAGAAACGCCTCCAGACCCGCGTAGCAGGAGGCTTGGTTGTCCAGCCGCGGAGCGCTGACGAACTCGTCCTCGACGCCCGTCAGCCGCGACGGTGTCAGGTCGTGGGTCATCAGATCGAAGCCCAGCACGTCGCCAGGATCGACACCGGCCCGTTCGGCGACGTAACCGATGAAGGATCGGGCTCCGCCGCCGGCTCCCCACACCGCGTTGATGTGGCGCTGCGGATCCAGCGTGAGCGACTTGCGATCCTCGGCCAGGTGGATGGCCAGCTGCGGCACCCGCAGGATCGGGGCGTCGATTCGCACCAACCGGTGCGCGATACCGGCGCCGTCGCGCACCGACAGCCGCCCGCTGACGCCAAGGTCGCGGTCCAGCCAGGAATTCAGCCAGGCCCCGCCGTAGGGCTGCAGAGCGACCACCTGCCATCCCGCGACCGCCCGGTCAGGATGCTGCTTGACCCTGAGATTAGGGCTGTCCGTATGACCGCCGATGACCCGGAACGGTCGACCGCCGGCGTCGTCGCCGCTGTTCCAGGCCACCAGTGACCCGGCCCGCACGATGAAGAACTTCCCGGCGCGTGGCCACCCATCCGCCTCGGCGAGCTCGGTGTAGCCGGCGGAGCGCAGCCGGGACGCCACGGTGGCGCAGACATGGAACGGCGACGGGGACGCGTCGATGAATTCGCACAAACCTTGCGCCGTGGCTGCCATGCGCCCATCTTTTCATCACGGGCTCACCTGAAACGTTAGGGTCGAATCCGTGCCCCCAGTGCAGCCGCAAGCCGTTCTGGCTCCGCTGACGCCGGCCGCCATCTTCCTGGTGGCCACCATCGCCGACGGCGGCGAGGCGGCGGTGCACGACGCGCTGCCGGGTATCTCCGGTCTGGTGCGGGCAATCGGATTCCGCGATCCCGCCAAAAATCTGTCGGTGATCACCTCGGTCGGCTCGCGGGCCTGGGACCGGTTGTTCACCGGTCCGCGACCGGCCGAACTGCACCCCTTCGTCGAGCTGGACGGCCCGCGACACACTGCCCCGAACACACCCGGCGATCTGTTGTTCCACGTTCGGGCCGAGACGCTGGACGTCTGCTTCGAGCTGGCCAACCGCATCCTGCAGTCGATAGCCGGCGCGGTGACCGTAGTCGACGAGGTGCACGGTTTCCGGTTCTTCGACAACCGTGATCTGCTCGGATTTGTCGACGGGACCGAGAACCCGGACGGCGCGCTCGCGGTCTCGGCGACCACCATCGGCGACGAAGATCCGGACTTCGCCGGCTCGTGCTACGTGCATGTGCAGAAGTATGTGCACGACATGGCGGCGTGGGATGCGTTGTCGGTCAACGAGCAGGAGCACGTGATCGGGCGAACCAAGCTGGAAGACCTCGAACTCGACGACGACGAGAAACCGGCCGACGCGCATATCGCGCTGAACGTCATCACCGACGATGACGGCACCGAGCTGAAGATCGTGCGGCACAACATGCCCTTCGGCGAGCTCGGCAAGGGTGAATTCGGTACGTATTTCATCGGCTACTCGCGCACTCCGCAGATCACCGAGCGGCTGTTGCGCAACATGTTTCTCGGCGACCCGCCAGGCAACACCGACCGGATCTTGGATTTCTCCACCGCGATCACCGGTGGACTGTTCTTCTCCCCCACCATCGACTTTCTCGACGACCCACCGCCGCTGCCCAATTCACCGGCAGCGGCTCCCGTGACAGTTACCGTGCCCTCAGATGGCTCGTTGGCGATCGGCAGTTTGAAAGGAACCCCACAATGAACAACCTCTACCGCGAGCTTGCGCCGGTCACCGAAGAGGCCTGGGAAGAAATCGAATTGGAGGCGACGCGGACCTTCAAGCGCCACATCGCCGGCCGACGCGTAGTCGACGTCAGCGAGCCCGGTGGACCGGTGACGGCGGCGATCAGCACCGGACGACTGCTCGATGTCAAAGCACCCTCCGACGGTGTGTCAGCGCACCTGCGTGCCAGTAAACCGCTTGTGCGGCTTCGTGTTCCGTTCACGTTGTCGCGTTCGGAAATCGACGACGTGGAACGAGGGTCCAAGGACTCCGACTGGGATCCGGTCAAGGCGGCCGCCAAGAAGCTGGCCTTCGTGGAAGACCGGGCCATCTTCGAGGGCTACGCCGCCGCATCGATCGAGGGAATCCGCAGCGCCAGCTCGAACAAACCGCTGACCCTGCCCGACGACCCTCGCGCAATTCCCGACGTCATCACCCAAGCGCTGTCCGAACTGCGGCTGGCCGGTGTCGACGGCCCCTACTCGGTTCTGCTGTCCGCCAACGTCTACACCAAAGTGAGCGAGACCACCGAGCATGGATATCCGATCCTCGAACACATCAACCGGCTGGTCAACGGCGACATCATCTGGGCGCCCGCTATCGACGGCGCGTTCGTGCTGACCACCCGCGGCGGCGACTTCGATCTGCAACTGGGCACTGACGTTTCCATCGGCTACACCAGCCACGACGCGGAGACGGTGCAGCTCTATCTGCAGGAGACCCTGACGTTCCTGAACTACACCGCCGAAGCGTCCGTCGCACTGAGCCCGTAGCCGGACCTAGGTCAGCGGTTCGCCGCCGTCGACCTTCAAGGTCATACCGGTCATGAACGTGTTGGTCATCGCGAAGAGAGCGGCGCCGGCGATGTCGTCAGGTGTCCCGATACGCCGCGCCGGATTGCCGGCGGCGATGTGCTCGAAGTATTCCCGCTTGCCTTCCACACCAAGCGCATCCCAGGCGCCGGTGTCGATGACACCCGGCGAGATGGCATTGACCCGTATCGGGGCAAGCTCGACCGCGAGCCATCGGGCGAGGAAATCGACGGCACCATTCGTGATTCCGACGCCGAGATAACCGACGTTGAGCTTGAAGGCGTGCACACCGGAGAACAGGACGAACGAGCCCCCCGGGTTGATCTGCGCCGCAAAGCATTTAGCCAGCATGGTCGGTCCGATGACCTTGGTGTCGAAGGACATCCGCAGATTCTCGCGCTGCAGGTCTGCCAACACTCCGCGGGCACGGGCCGACGCGGTTGACACCACATGGTCGACCGGACCCACCCGGTCGGCGAGCGCCGCGATCGACGCGTCGTCGGTGATGTCCACGACCTCAGCGCTGATCCCGGGGTCCTCGAGGTCGGCGTAGGCATCGGCGAGTTTGGCTTTGTCTCGTCCGGCGACGACGACTCGCGCTCCCTCTGATCGCGCCAGCAGGGCGACCGCACGCGCGATGCCACTGCCGCGGCCCACCACCAGCACTGTCTTATCCCGCAAGGTGGTACCCATCGTCAGCACTCCTTCGGTCCGCTTGCCTAGAATGGGTTGACTAACCCAGACTATGCACGGTTTCCGGTGCTGGTCAACGCGCAGCGCGTGTTGATGCTTGAACACCACGGCCTTGTGCAGCTGGTGCACTCGAGCGCATAATGGGATGAATAACCCATATTTGTGCTCAGGAGGAATCTCCCATGCCGGCTGTTCATCATCGCTACTTGACCGTCGACGGTCATCAGCTGTTCTTCCGGGAAGCCGGCGATCCGCACGCGGCTGCAGTGGTTCTCTTGCATGGCTTCCCGACCAGCTCGTATATGTTCCGCGGCTTGATTCCTGCGCTCGCCGACCGGTACCACGTGATCGCGCCGGATCATCTGGGATTCGGCCTCTCCGACGCCCCGTCTGTTGAGCAATTCGATTACACATTCGATGCGCTCACCGCCCTGACTCAAGGTCTGTTGCGAGCGTTGCACGTCGACCGGTACGCGATCTATGTGCAGGACTATGGGGCTCCGATCGGCTGGCGCCTGGCCCTTGCGGATCCAACTGCGATCACGGCGATCATCAGTCAAAACGGCAACGCCTACGACGCCGGATTCGTGGAGAACTTCTGGAAGACGGTCACCGCGTACCAGTCCGAGCAGACAGCCGAGACCGAAGGCCCGATAAGACAATTCCTCACCTTGGACGCCACCCGCTGGCAATACGTCACCGGGGTGCCGGACGAAACCCTGGTCGACCCCGAATCCTGGTATCACGACTACGCGCTGATATCCCGGCCCGGCAACGACGAAGTGCAGCTCAAACTGTTCCGTGATTACGCCACCAACTCGCCGCAATACCCACGGGTGCATGACTACTTCCGCGCCAGCAAGGTGCCGCTGCTTGCGGTGTGGGGTCGCGGCGACGAAATCTTCGGTCCAGCCGGCGCACAGGCCTTCGCGGCCGACTTACCCGACGCCGAGATCCATCTGCTCGACGGAGGACATTTCCTGCTGGAGTCGGCACTGGACGAGGTGGCCGAGTTGATCCGCCCCTTTCTCGCGAAAGCGCACGCCGTCGCCTGACGACACACCACTTAAAAGTGTGGGTTGAACGTCCCAGAAATCCCAGCGCAGGTGGGTTAACCTCGCGCTATGGTCCGTGCCGCTCGGCAGAACGACCGGCGCTTGACCCCCAAGGGTCTCGCCACCCGTGAGCGGATCGTGAAAGTCGCCGCTGAACTCATCCTCAGCGAGGGCCTTTCGACGTTGAGCATGGACGCTCTACGCAAGGCCGCATCGGTGAGTGGCTCGCAGCTGACGCACTACTTCACCGACAAGCAGGAGTTGCTTCGCGCTGTTGTCGCGCGCCAGATCCGGGTCGTGCTGGACTTTCACCGCCAACCAAAACTCAGGGCGCTGGACACCTTCGACGACTTCGAGCGCTGGATCGATCTGAACCTGCGCTATCTGCGACGCATCGGCTATTCCGGTACGCCCACTTATAACGCTCTCACCGGTCAATTGGTCAAGTCGGACAACGCAACACGCGAGGCTGTGGCGGCAGGGTACTGGCAGTGGGTCGACATGTTGGCGCGGGCGATCGGGCGGATGAAAGACGACGGCGTGCTGCTCAAAACCGCCGACCCGCGCGGGCTGGCGTTGGTCATCGTCACCGCTCACCAAGGCGGCGCCACGTTGAGCTTCGCCTACCAACAGGAGTGGCCGCATGCCGACGCGGTGCGCTTTGCGGTCAACTATTTACGCATGTTCGCCGCTGATCCCGCCGAACGGGTTCCCCTGCCACCCCGTCGCCCCCGCGGCCCGCGACGCTCCGCCGAACCGCCGACCGCAGCTGCGAAATCCAGTGATGACGCCACTTCGCGGTTGACGCGCAAGGGACGTGCAACGCGGGCCCGCATCGTCGACGTGGCGGCTCAGCTGATGTTTCAGGGTGGCGTCGCAGGCACCAGCGTCGACGACGTACGAAGTGCGGCAACCGTCAGCGGATCACAGATTTCGCATTACTTCGACGACAAACGTGATCTGACCCGCCAAGTCATCGCCCTGCGCCGCAACGATGTCCGTGATTATCACACCCAACCACTGCTCGGCGCCCTCGACAGTCTCCGGACGCTGCGAGCGTGGGTCGATGTCAACATGGCCGACGTCGACTCCGTCTACCGACGAGGTGGCTGCATCTACGGCTCGCTGGCGGCGGAGTTGGCCGAAGGCGACTCCGACATTCACGATGATCTTGGTGCAGGCTACGACGATTGGATCGATCTACTGCGTGCCGGGGTCACCGCGATGCGACGCCGCGGCGAGTTGCGTCCCGAGGCCGACCCGCGACATCTCGCGGTCTCGCTGGTCGTCGCACATCAAGGAGGCGCACTGGTCACCTGCGCCACAGACGACGCCGAACCGCTACGCGCCGCGCTGCACGCAGCAGTCGAATACGTGCGGTCTTTTGCGTCAGCGCCCGAGGCTCGTAGGCCGCGTGGTAAATGATGTGACGATGGCTGCCGTTCCCTCTGTTCTGGTGTTCGACGTGAACGAGACGCTTATTGACATCGAAGCCATGGCGCCGTTTTTCGAACGCATCTTCGGTGATCCGCGCGTGCTGCGCGAGTGGTTCGCACAACTGGTCACCTACTCGATGACGGCAACGCTTGCGGGCCACTACATCGACTACGTCGCCCTCGGCCAGGGGCTGCTGCCGATGCTCGCGGACATCCACGGTATAGACATCACCGACGACGATGTGCAGAGCATCAAGCACGGCATGTTGACGATGCCGGCCCACCCAGACGTCAAAGACGGGCTGAAAGCTCTGCGCGACATCGGATTTCGTCTTGTGACGTTGACGAATTCACCTCCAAATCTCGATGGGCCCACCCCGGTGGAACACGCCGGGCTCGCGCATTTTTTCGAGCAAACGTTCAGCGTCGACGCGTGCCGCGCGTTCAAGCCCGCGCCGACCGTGTATCAATATGTCTGCGACGAGCTCGGGGTCGCGCCAGCCGAATGCATGATGGTCGCCGCACACGTGTGGGACACCATCGGTGCGCAAGCCGCGGGATTCAGCGGCGCGTTGATCACCCGTCCAGGCAATGCACCGCTACCGATCCCCGACCTGCCGCAGCCGACGATCGTCGCCAGCGATCTGCGCGACTTCGCGCGGCAACTCACAAACACGGCGCGTCAGACGTCTACCGGGTAGACAGCAATTCCGACGATCTTCGGAGGTTAACCATGTCCACCGCGACGACAACGACACGCCACGTCGTCATCGACTCACCGGTCGGCCCGCTGACGCTGGTCAGCGATGACGGTGATGACAGTGGCCTGACCGGCCTGTATTACCCCGGACACTGGACCCGGCCGGACCGGACGGCGTTCGGGTCCCTCGTCGAGCAGGGCGACGATCGCGGCTTCGATGAGGCCATCGCTCAGCTGAGCGAGTACTTCGCCGGTGAACGACGGGATTTCGACCTGCCGCTAACCCCCCACGGCAGCGAACGGGCCCACCGGGTCTGGCGACTGCTCGCCGAAATCCCCTACGGCCAGACCACAACCTACGGTGAGCTGGCCCGAAGCATCGGTGACGGCGTCAGCCCTCGCGCCATCGGCGGCTTCGTCGGGCATAACCCGCTGTCGATCTTCATCGCATGCCATCGAGTGGTCGGATCCACCGGACAACTCACCGGATACGCCGGCGGCCTGGATCGCAAGCAATATCTGCTCGAGTTGGAGAAGGCGATACCGGCTGCGCCGCAAGCACTCTGGTAGCAGGCATGAAGCAGCCGTTCGAGAAGGTCGTCGTACAGCACGGGTCCACCGTGCTGCGGGTAGCGCGCGCGGTACTTGGCCACGCTGACGCCGACGACGCCTGGTCGGACACCTTCCTGGCGGCGATGAAGGCCTACCCCGACCTGCCGGCCGATGCCAACGTCGAGGCGTGGCTGGTCACGATCGCGCACCGCAAGGCAATCGACGTCGTCCGCGCCACGTCTCGAAGGGCGACACCCGTCCCGGACACGCCGGACCGGCCGTCGCACGATCACGCCGAGGGACACCACCGCGAGCTGACCGAGGCGGTTGCCGCGCTGCCGACGAAGCAACGTCAGGCGGTGGCCTATCACTACCTGGCCGGGCTGCCCTACGCCGAAATCGCCACGCTGCTCGACAGCAGTGCCGCTGCTGCCCGCCGCGCGGCCGCCGACGGCATCGCCGCGCTGCGGCGCAGCTATACCCATGACACCGAAACGGAGTCCGCCGATGACCACCGTTGACCTCGCCGCCTTGTACCCGATCGATGACGACGACCTGACGCGCCTGCACGCGCGCCTGGCGACCGCCGCCGAGCGCGACGATCTTCTCGATGTCGCTTACCGGACGGTCGACTCACCCGTCGGCTCACTGCTGATCGCTGCAACACCGGCGGGTCTGGTCCGTGTCGCTTTCACCATCGAAGGCCACGACGCTGTGCTGCAGCACCTATCCGACCGCATCAGCCCGCGCCTGCTGCACGCCCCGGCGCGACTTGACGCCGTTGCGCAGCAACTGGACGAGTATTTCTCCGGACGCCGCCACGGCTTCGATGTGCCGCTGGATTGGCAGCTCTCCAAGGGGTTTCGCCGTACGGTGTTAGAGCACTTGGCGCTCGACATCGAGTACGGCACCACCGCCAGCTACGGCACCCTGGCGCGACTTTCGGGTTCACCCAAGGCGGTTCGGGCCGTCGGAACAACCTGCGCGACGAACCCGATCCCGGTCGTCGTGCCGTGCCATCGGGTCGTCCGAGCCGACGGCGCGTTGGGCGGCTACCGCGGCGGACCGGCCGCCAAACTGATCCTGCTCGACCTGGAGGGTGCCGCGTGACGGGGCCCGCTCGTAACCGGGTGACGCCGCATGGCGAGATCATCGCCGTGGCGGGCCGTGGAGCGTGGATGGGCAACCGGGGTCGGCTGCACGAAGGCCGGGGCACCCGTGACATCGTCCGCAACCATCAATCAAAAACCTGGATCACCTGCAAGCTCGAGTTCAAGGGTCGCCACGCGCCCCAGTGGGCGCCGAATCACTACACCCAATTGTTCTTTCTCGACGAAGCCGTCGCCTTCGCGGCCGGGCATCGACCGTGCGCCGAGTGCCGGCGCGCCGACTACAACGTCTACCGGCAGGCGTGGATCCAAACCCATGGCGGCACAACCGTATACGCTCGGGAGATGGACGACCGGCTGCACCGTGAGCGAGCTGGCGGGTCGCCACATCAGCTGCCGTGGAGTGGTCTGCCCGACGGCGTATTCGTCGACACCGACGACGGCCCGGCGGTGGTCGTAGGCGATCACCTCGCGGTATGGGATGGCCAGGCCTATACGTACCGGCGACGGCTACCCAGGCCGGCCGCGGGCTCCGCGTCGGTGCTCACCCCGCCGGCGACGGTCGCGGTGCTACGCGCCGGATACCCGATCCACATCGACCTCAGCGCGCGCTGAAATCGACCAGGCGCCTTTGCATCTCTGGATATGCGGTGGCCGTTGGCGGCGGCGAGCCGGAGCGAATCTTCTGCGCGACGTCGACCGCGGCATCGATCGCGGCACGATATGGCAGGGATCCGGTGCTCACTCGACGTACGCCGAGATCCGCCAACTGCGCAAGGCTCAGCTGCGGCACCACGAGCACGTTGACGGGAATCGGTATGTTCCCCGTTAGCTGCAGTAGATCCGACGGGTCCGACGCACCTGGGACGAATATTCCATCGGCGCCCGCCTCGACGTAGGCTTCGGCCCGTTTCAACGTGGCTGAGACCGTGGCATCCTGACCGAGCCAGTAGGTGTCGACTCTGGCGTTGACGAAGACCTCAGGTGAACGTTGTTTGATCGCAGCCACTTTGGCGGCATGGGCCGACGGGCTGATCAATTTCTCGTTCGTGCTGTCCTCGATGTTGATTCCCGCCGCACCAAGGCCGGCTACGAACTCGGCCACCACGTCAGGATCATCGTCGTAACCATCCTCGATGTCGGCAGAGACGTAGGCCGGCAAGGTCCGCAGCTGCCGGACCAACCTGCTGGTCGGCTCCTTGCTCGATCGCCCGCCGTCAGGGTGCCCCACGCTCGCGGCGACCCCGAAGCTGGTGGTACCGATCCCGCGATAACCCGCCTCGTAGAAGGCCAGCGCGGACGGAACATCCCACGCATTGGGCAACAGCAACAGCTCGTCGGTGTAGTGCAGGTCGCGGAAACTCATGATGATGTGCCTTCGCGGTGAGGTGAAACGCGGGCTTTCACGGTGTTCACGGTCGGTCAGCCGCAACGAAAAAGAGAAAATTATTTGCTCGGCTGGGCGGTTAGATAATTGCGAGTATCGTCCTTGCCA
>Ga0302325_10018734_pt1 | contig 14574 bp, 15 predicted proteins | sample Palsa_T0_2_FD_201948 | JGI IMG/M metagenome (GOLD analysis project Ga0302325, IMG submission 201948) | Peat permafrost microbial communities from Stordalen Mire near Abisko, Sweden - Palsa_T0_2 | ecosystem: Environmental > Terrestrial > Soil > Palsa > Peat permafrost | place: Sweden: Abisko... | reverse complement strand
CCGCGAGTTCGTTGCCGTGTTGCCGCTGGAGCTCGCCGTGATCGGCGGCGCGATCACGGCGTGCCTACTGGTTCCGATTTTTTGGCGGGGCGACGCTTGTCGTGTTCGCCTTGCCGATACCAACCCGCCCCAACGAGCGTTGAGCGCCCCGCCGTGCGCTCAAGTGGTTCTCGTCGCCCGCGGCTGGGCGCAGCTCACCGCCAACGGCACCCAGTCGCTCGATCACCAGCAGGCCCTGCTCGCGCTCGCAGCTGGATCGCTTGCCCTGGACGCGCCCGCAGCGTTGGCGGCGGCCGAACGGATCGCCGAGCGCGAACAGGCGCTCACTGAGCACGCCGCAGGGGTGCCGCGCCTGCACCGCGTGCTGCTGCCTCGACGCGCGCGGCAGCAGTTGCTGGCACGCCTGGTCACGACCTGACCGCGCAACCCCGGGGCCGCGAGTCACGTTTTCGTGACCGTAGGCCGTGAACCAGGTCCGCCCTGGCCTGGCGGGACCACAGCCGCGAGCGGACTATGGCCCTCAAAGCACTTTGGTGATCAACGGCGAGCCTCGGGGCACCGTGACGCCGGGTCCGGGCCTAGCAATACGGTGTGCGATATCGACGGCTCTCCGCGACCTCGTCTCGCCGGCGTGCTCTGTCAGCGCTTTCGTGCGGTAGCACCAACGGGCGCGCCGGATCCAGAGAGCTGTGCCGTAAGCCCGCTGTCGAGCAGCCGTCGCGCGGCCTGCCCGCCGGATTTGCCGTCACCCCTGACGGCTATCGGAACTGGCTGGCTGGCGAGCTTGAGGCGCTGGGCGAGCCCGCCGACCTGCTCGGACACGACTGGGGCGGTGGCTTCGTCGTCATGATGGCCATGCACCGCCCGGATCTCGTCCGCACCTGGGCCTCGGACGCGGTCGGCATCTTTCACCCCGACTACGTCTGGCATGACCTCGCCCAGATCTGGCAGGCGCAGCCGGCCGTCGAGGAATGGATCGCACAGACGCTCGAGGTTCCCACCCAGTCCTGGACCGAGACACTCGTCTCGCTCGGCATGGCCGCGGCGACAGCGCAGGAGCTCGCCCCGGCATTCGACGTCGAGATGGGCCGCTGCATCCTCGGGCTCTACCGCGCCGCCGCCCAGCCCGCCCTGGCCAACGCCGGACGCGCGCTCTCCGCCGCCGCCCAACGGCCCGGCCTGGGGATCATCGCCCACGCCGACGACAACGTCGGCACGTGCGGCCGAGGCAACCTCAGCCACAACAGTTCGCCGCCGTGCCCTGATTTACGATCGTCTGTGCCGTGGCCGCCCGGGTGGGCGTCGAGCTGCCGGTGGCGCAGCCGATCAACAACAGCGCCACGGTGGCCAGGGCCCCGTCCAGGACCTTACGGGCCGAGTCACGTACAGGGGCGTTTTAACGTGACCGTATGACGGGCTCGGCAGGGGTCGCAAGTATCGGGCGCACTCCAAAAACCTGTTCCCCCATCAGGCGTTGGTCATGCGCTCGTCGTAGCCCGTGTTCGGGTCGACGACGCGCCCGTCGGCCCACCAGTTTTCGGACGCGGTTTCGATGACACGGAACATGACCTCGTCGCGCTGCCAGCCTGCCACGGCCTCCAAGTGCTTGACCGCAGACTCATACAGCGCGTTCTTCACCTCGGCAGTGCGCTCGTTGAGGGAGAACATGACCATGAGCAGCCGGTCGGCTCGCGGCAGACCGAAGATGACGTCTTCGTGAAAGACCTCACCCGCGGAGAACTCGTGGAAGAAATGCAGGCGGTCGTCGTCGAGAATGCCGAGGACTTCCTTCATGGCGGTCTGGATCGCGTCGGAGATCTTCTGGCGATCCTCAGCAGTGGTCGCGCCGGCGTGGGTGTAGAAGTCGGTGAGGGGCATGTCGATCCTTTCCGGTTCAATTGGTTTTCAATGCTCGGGTGCGGGCACCGCGAAGGCGGTGACGACCGCCGAGGTGGTCAGGTACTGGCCGATCAGGGCAACCAGCGCGACCGTCTCGGCCTCGCCGAACTGTTCGATGACGGCTTCGCAAGAGCGCATTGAACGGACCGATCAGCCGGCCGTCGGGAAGGGCAGCCTGATACCCGCTCGCCTCGGACGCTCGAATCCGCGTCGCGGCGAGCTGGTCGCGCAGACGCCGTTGATCGGCCGACAGTTGCTCAGGGGCCAGGAGGCTGAGTCGCCCGCCAAGCCTGGCGGCGTTCTGTGATGACTCAAGAGAACTCATGAGCGCAGGATTGCACCGAGTCGGCCATGCGCAATAAGAATATTTTGCATTCGGGGTATGCTGGTTAGGCATGGACCTGGCGATGTCCACGCTGCGGACGCTCCGCACGGTGGCCGAGCGGCGCAGCTTCACCGCGGCCGCTCAGGTGCTCGGCTACACCCAGTCGGCCGTCTCGCGTCAGATCGCGGCGGCCGAGCGCGAGATCGGTACCACGCTCTTCGAGCGCCTCCACGATGGCGTCCGTCTGACTTCGGACGGGGCCACCGTCCTCATCCATGTCAACGCCGCCCTGGACGCGCTCGAGGGGTTGGAGGGGGATCTCGCTCAACGCGAGAGGACGGTGCGTCAGGTCCGGGTCGGTGCCCTCGCCGCGGCGGGCGTCTGGCTGCTGCCACACGCGCTCGCCTACCTGCGTCAGACCGACACCGACGTCGAGGTCAGCACACGCGATGGCACGACCCCGGCGCTCATCCGGGCGCTGCGAGCCGGCACGCTCGACTTCGCCGTGGTCAGCTCACGGCCACCCTTCCGCGCGTTTGACCAGGAGACACCTGAGCTGATCGGTCATGTACTACTCGCGCAGGAGCTGGCGCTCGCCGTGCCCGCGGGCGGCCGCTTGGCAGGACGGCTGGAGATCGGCGCCGAAGAGGCAGCGACCGAGCCGTGGATCGCTTCGCCAGCACGCGCGGACGAACCGCAGCTGGGTGTCTGGCCCGGCCTTCCAGGCCGGCCGCGGGTTCGCCACTGGGCGCGGGACTGGACGACCAAACTGGCTTTGGTCGATGCCGGAGCCGGACTGACCACGATCCCAACCGATCTGATGCCCAAGCTGCCGCCTGGCGTGCAGGTCAGTCGGATCCACGGCGTGCCGAAGGAGGTGCGCCTACTCAGCCTCGTGCACCTGCCCGACGAGGACCCGGGGACGGTCTCCGCCATGCTCGGTGGCTTCGGGGCGGCGGCGCGCGAGCTGTCAACGGCCAGCTCGTCTCGCTCGGAGGCATGAGCGCGACCGTTGCACACGGCAAGTTCGTCTGCCTCTCCAGCTGATCCACATCGACGCTCACTACTGGCGGGTCCGCGACGGCCAGCGCGTGGAGTCCACGCCCGAAGAATGGAGCAACTGCCACGACACGCTCGTCGCGCGAGAGGCCTGGTTGATGGACGGGATGAAGCTCGGCGTCCTCCCGGCCCGCCTGGCGCGCGCTGACACGGTCGTCTACCTGGACCTGCCCACCCGTGCGTACCTGGCCGGGATCCTGCGGCGGCGGCTCCGTTATCGCGGCCACCCGCGCCCCGACCTCGGCGTCTACGATCGCATCAGCTGGCAGTTCGTGCGATGGGTGTGGTCCTTCCGGGATCGGCAGCGCCCCATGCTTCTGCAGGCGCTCGCGCACTTCGAGGGCCACGCATACGTGCTCAGCTGCCGCAGCGACGGGCGGATATTCTTGAAGTCAGTCGAGACGCAGACAGTCATGGGACGGCGGGCGCAGGACTCTGACAGTGACGGCACTCTGGGCGCCAGACCCTGCGAGCTCGATTGCGTAGGCAGTGACCGCATCGCGCCGATCGGCTACGCCGACGCTCCGTTACCGGCGGCGAGCACCGCGCGGGCTGCGCCGAGGCCGGGAATGCCGCTCACCCCGCCGCCGCGCCGCGCGCCGGCGCCCGCCAGCCACACGTTGACGGCGGCGGTCTCGACGCCCCAGCGGCCGACCTCGGTGTCGGCCTCGGCGAATGGCCAGGACAGGTCGCGGTGAAAGATGTGGCCGCCCGGCATCGCGAGCTCGGCCTCGAGCTCGAGCGGGGTGCGGGCCTCCAGGCACGGCTCGCCGTGGGCGTCGTCGAGCAGGCACTCCCGGATTGACTCGGCGAGCACCGCGTCGAGGGAGCGCAGGGTGGCGTCGACCGCCTCGCGCTTGGCCGCGGCCGGGTCGTTGGCAAACAGCCGAGCCGGCATGTGCAGGGCGAACACGGTAAGCGTCTGGACCCCGGCGGCGCGCAGCTCGGGCCCGAGGATTGACGGGTCGGTGAGTGAATGGCAGTACGCCTCGCACGGCGGGAGCTGCGGGACCTGTCCGCTTGAGGCCTGCTGGAACGCAACGTCGAGCTGGCCGGCGGACTCGTTGACGTGAAACGTGCCGGCGAACGCGTCCTCGGGGCGCACGTGCGGGTCGCGCAGCCGTGGCAGTCGTGCCAGCAGCAAGTTGAGCTTCAGCTGCGAGCCCTCGGGCCGGGCGGTCATCGCGGCGCCATCGCCGAGGACCCCAGGTGCGAGGTCGCCGAGGAGCGTCGGGGAGATCGCCGCGAGCACGTGGCGGGCGCGGTGCGCGTGCCCGTCGGCGGTGCGGACCTCGGCGCAGCTGCCGTCGGTGTCGATCGCCCGCACCGGCGAGTCCGGTGCAAGCTCCGCGCCCGCGTCGATCGCGACGCGCACCAGCTCCCCGGTGAGGGCGCCCATCCCGCCGACCGGAACGTCCCAGCGGCCGGTGCCACCGCCGATCACGTGGTAAAGGAAGCAGCGGTTCTGCACCAGGCGCGGGTCGTCGAGCGCCGCGAAGGTGCCGATCAGCGCGTCGGTAGCGACGATCCCGCGCACCAGATCGTCGCCAAACGAATCCTCGAGCAGCGCCGCCAGCGGCGCCTGGAACACGCCGCGCCAGGTGGCGTCGTCATCCACCAGCGCAGCGAACGCCTCACGGGAGCGCAACGGCTCGGTGAGCGAGCCGAACGTCCGGGCGGCGAGCCGGCTGATCACCGCCCCGAACGCCGCGAGCTCCGCGACCGCGGCGTCGCAGCCGAGCGTGCGCTGCACCGACGCGGCGCTCGCCGCCGCATCGTCGCTGACCAGGATCCCCGCCCCACCCCACGGCGTGTAGGACGAGACACGCCGCGCGCGCAACTCGACACGCACGCCGAGTTCGGCGAGCAGCGCCCGAGGAAACAGGCTCACCAGGTAGGAATAGCGCGACAGACGAGCGTCGCGGCCGGCGAACGGCGCGATCGAGACCGCGGCACCGCCGAACGTCTCACCGCGCTCGAGCACCAGCACGTCACGGCCCGCGCGAGCAAGCAACGCCGCCGCGACCAGCCCGTTGTGACCACCACCGACAACGATCGCGTCATAGACCCAGCCGCCGCCCGACGGGGTCACGGACACCTCGGCCTCATCCTCACGGCTGAGCCCAGCGTGAACACGCCGAGCGCGCCGCCGCTGAGCTCCATCCACACCAACTTGTTCTCGGAGTACCCGCTCAACACCTCGTCCCGTTCTCTCGCCCAACGCTCGCCCAGCGGTCCGTTGCCGAGGATGCTCGGCTCCCGGGATGACCGGTAGGCGTCGTCACAAACCCTACCCGCGCAGAGCAGCAGCATCTCGGGATAAAGCACGAAGCTTGAGGACAACGCCCTGGGCTACGGTACGGGGGTGACCTTCGATGATCTCGATCTCGACGTCGTTCGCGCTGAACTCACAACGCGTCGGGACCGTCAGCGCGAGCGTCTGGGGGTACTGGCACAGCGTCCGGAGCTTGGCAGCGCGGTGGGTTTCGGGAAGCGGATCGGCGATGGCACCTCCGAGGCGGTGAGCCGCTTGACGGACATCGGTGTTGGCGAGTCGCTCGAGCGTGGGTTGGATCGCACCGAGCGAGCACTGTCGAAGCTCGACGAAGGGACGTACGGCATCTGCGATGTATGCGGCGGACCAATCTCTCGCGGTCGGTTGAAAGCGATGCCGGACGGCGTGTTGTGCTTGGACTGCTCGGCGTCGCAGCGTCGAGTTCGTCCTCCACGTCGTCGTTGAAGTCGGGTCCGCCCCCTGATCTGTAGATAGTGGGCGTTCCCCCGCGGCGTGCGCGGGGTGATGCAAAGCCGCGCCGGTGGCACCCCGCCCGGCGCCGACAGCCGTATGGGGAGGAGCCGACCGGGATCAAGGTTCGCACCTGGGTCGGCGCTGCTGGGCAGCGGGACGTTGCGCGCTTCGGCTGAACGTCCACGTTTCACCGCTTTCTGGTGGAGAGTGGGTGGTTGGTCGAATCTAACGGGTAGATCCCCTCGCGGCCGGTAATTGGACAGTGTCAGTCCAGTGCAACATGCGCGGCCGGGGTGTCACTACGGCAACTCGAACGCTGCCGCGGTTCGTCTCCTCGTGGCTTTCGGCCGCGGTTTAGCAGATCGGGCGGTGTTCGGACTAGCCGGCCAGCACGTCGTGCGCGAACCGCACGGCGAGTGCCCCGTCGCCGACCGCCCCCGCCACGCGGTTTGTCGCCCCGGCACGCACGTCGCCGGCGGTGAACACGCCGGGACGGACCGTCTCCAGGAGATGCGGCTCGCGGTCGGGCAACGGCCACGACAAGTGCCCGTCGCAGCCCGCCGCTCCGCTGCCGCACAGCAGGTAGCCGGCGGCATCGAGGGCGAGCGTCCCCTGTGCTGCCTCGGTGCAGGGGGCGGCGCCGATCATCACGAACACGGCGGTCGCGGGCACCGACGCGATCGTGCCGGTGCTGTCGCGCAGCTCAACGGACTCCACGGTCGCGGTGCCGTGCACGGCTACGACCTCAGTCTCGGTCATCACCTCGATCCGAGGTGACCGCTCGATCCGGTCGATCAGGTAGCGCGACATCGTCGAGCTGAGGGCTGTGCCTCGTACGACGATCCGGACACTGCGCGCCCGCGAGGCGAGGTGGGCCGCAGCCTGGCCGGCGGAGTTGCCGCCGCCGACGACGATCACATCCTCGTTGCGGGCGCGCTCCGCGTCGGTGGCCATTGCCGCGTGGTAGACGCCGGCGCCGCGGAAGCGCTCAATGCCTTCGGCATCCAACTCGCGCCACCGGGCGCCGGTCGCCATGACGACCGAGCGGGCGAGCACGTGCTGTCCGTCGTCGAGGTCGACGCGCAGCAATCCTTCGGGTCCATCGGCCATCTCGACGACCCGGTGAAAGCTCGACAGCACGGCATCGAAACGCCGTGCCTGCAGCGTCGCGTTGCGCGTCAACTGGGTACCGGAGACGCCGGTCGGGAAGCCGAGGTAGTTCTCGATCCGCGTGCTGGTCCCGGCCTGACCACCGGGCGCCCAGGCCTCCGCCACGAACGTTCTCAGCCCTTCCGATCCTCCGTACACCGCGGCCGCCAGGCCGGCGGGTCCGCCGCCGAGCACGACCATGTCAAAGCGCTCACCGTCCACTTCGGCGCGGAGACGGAGCGACCGCGCCACCTGCGCCGCCGACGGGTTGCGCATCACCTCGGTCGCGTGGACCAGGACCGGCGTCTCGGACCGCGGGATGTCGAGCCAGTTCAGCATCGCCGCACTGTCCTCGTCGGTATCGACGTCGAGGAAACGCACTGGCAACAGGTTGCGCTCCAGCAGATCACGGACTTCGAAGGCCCGGCGAGACCCTCGGGGAGCGATGATCCGGATCACGCCTTGGCCTCTGGCCTCATGCCAGGCGCGCCGTTCCAGCAGCGTGGCAAAGATGTGCTCGCCGAACTCCGGCCAGCGAGCGACCATCGCCCGCAGCTTGGACCGGTCAAATTCGATCACGTCAGTTGGCTCTACAGCCACGCAGGCGGTGATCGTGGGCTCCCCCGTGAACACGGCGATGTCGCCGATGAACGTGGGACCATGCGCTTGGGCGACGTACACGTCCTTGCCGGGCTTGCGGTCGATGAAGTCGACGAGCCCGCGCTCGATGACGAAGAACGGCGCGTCGCGAACGGCATGCTCGTACAGGACCTCACCGGGCTCCACCGTCCGTCGCCGACCACGCTTGGCCAGCCACGCCAGCTTGGTGTCCGACAGCCGCGGGAAGAACACCTCGTCAGCCGGATCAGGGAACTCCTCGCTGCGGATCACCTGGGTCGTCGCCACAGCACGAGGCTACCCGGCCGGTCCAACCGCCAGGTGGGTGATCTGGAATGAGATCTCGCCGCCGCCGATCTGCGCCCAGCCCATCGTGCACGATCCGCCGCCGCGACACGCAGTCTGCCGGGAGCCTCCGGTGACCGCGGGGGCAGGTGCGTGTCGGAGATGATCGCGACCGCGGTGACGTTGACGGTTACCCCCACACCTCCGCGGCCACCCCGACGATCAGCCGCAGCTTGTCGGCCTGCTGCTCGCGGGTGAGGGCGTTGCCCTCGAACGTGGACGAGAAGCCGCACTGGGGTGAGAGGCAGAGCTGGTCGAGGTCCACGTACTGCGCGGCCTCATCGATCCGGCGCAGCAGCGCGTCACGGTCCTCAAGCTCGCCGCGCTTGGTCGTGACCAGTCCCAGCACGACGACCTTGCCCTTGGGCAGGAAGCGCAGCGGTTCGAACCCGCCCGAGCGGGCGTCGTCCCACTCCATGAAGAACCCGTCGACGGCGAGCTCATTGAACAGCGCCTCGGCGACGAAGTCGTACCCTCCGGAGGCGACCCAGCTCGAGCGGAAGTTTCCGCGGCACATGTGGGTGGTGATCGCCATCCCCGCGGGCTTGGCCTGCAAGGCCTCGTTGATCCGCGCGATGTACAGCTCGTGTTGGTGCTCGGCGTCACCGCCGATCTCCCGCACGTGCTCGCGTTGGCGAGGGTCGTTCAGGTAAGCCAGCGAGGTGTCGTCGAACTGCAGGTAGGTGCAGCCGAGCTCACCGATCCGCCGAACCTGTTCGGCGTAGGCGGCGGCAAGGTCGGTCCAGAACGCGTCCATCTCCGGGTACACGTCGGGATCGATCGCGGCACGCCCGCCGCGGTAGTGGACCATGCTCGGCGAGGGGATCGTCAGCTTCGGCGTCTGCCCGTCGGCGACGACCGACTGCAGATACTGAAACGACTCGCCGAAGATCGTTTTGGATACGCCGAGCCGGCCGTCGATCCGCATCGCGGCCGGGGTGAACTCGATGTCGCCCTGCTCGTTGTGGAACTGGACCTTGAGGTCGCCGGGCGCCTTGGTCACCCCGTCAAGCGAGTAGATGAAGTCCATGTGCCAGGAGGCGCGGCGGAACTCGCCGTCGGTCGCCGACCGCAGCCCGACCTCTCGCTGCAACGCGACGACGTCGCTGATCGCCGCGTCCTCCAGGCCGCGCAGTTCGGCGTCGTCGATCCGGCCGGCGGCGTGCTCCTCACGCGCGCTGAGCAACTCGGGCGGGCGCAGCAGGCTGCCGACGTGGTCGGCACGGAAGGGCGGGGTGTCTCGCAGGCTCATCGCGGCGGCTCCTTCTGGGCTTCTCGGGGGTACGTTCGTGGTCCGGCGGTGAGCGGCACAAGGTGTCTCGGCGCTCTAGCCGGTGGTCTCCTCGCTGAGTACCTGTTGCGCGATCGCCAGGGCGGTGTTGCTCGCCGGGACGCCGGCGTAGACGGCGGTGTGAAGCAGGACCTCGCCGATCTCCTGGACGGTGAGCCCGTTGCGCCGGGCAGCGCGGACGTGCATCCCGATCTCATGCTCGCGGCCGAGCGCGGTCAGGACAGCGAGGGTGATCATGCTGCGACTGCGCCGGTCCAGACCATCCCGGGCCCACACCGATCCCCAGGCGTAGCGGGTGACGAAGTCTTGAAAGGGCTCGGTCACATCGGTCGTGTTGGCGATCGCACGGTCCACGTGTGCGTCGCCCAGGACCTCGCGGCGGATGCGCATCCCGGTCTCGTAGGGGTCCTCGGTCACGACAGGTGCTCCTCGATCAGCTGGTTGATGATGTCGGGTTGCTCGACGGCGGCGACGTGGGCGGCGGGGGCGACGATCTCGTGCCGGGCACCGGGGATCCGCGCGGCGATCAACGCCTGGCGTTCCACCGGTGTGGCGAGATCGTCAGCGCCGGAGATCACGAGGGTCGGAGCGGTGATCTGACCGAGCTCGTCGCGCAGGTCCATCCGCTCGATCGCTCCGCAGCAGGCGGCGTACCCGGCCGGCGGTGAGGCGGTGAGCATCGCTCGCAGACGCGCCCTCTGCTCCGGATGCGCGGCGGCGAAGCCGGGCGTCAGCCAGCGATCCACGACGGTGTCGGCGAGCGGCTCGAGGCTGCGGGCCGCCCGCACCGTCGCGGCGCGCTCCTGCCAAGCGGTGGCGGGCGGCATGTGCGCGGCGGTGCAGATCAGGACCAGCCGGTCGATCCGCTCCGGCGCGTTGATGCCGAGCCACATCCCAACCATCCCGCCGATCGACAGGCCACACAGCGATGCGCGCTCCAATTCGAGCGTGTCCATCAGCTCCAGCACGTCGCGACCGAGGTCCGCGATCTCGTAGGCCCCGGGTGGCTCCGGGGAGTCGCCGTGACCGCGATGGTCGAACGTCACCAGCCGGAAGCGACGAGCGAGCGCAAGCTGCTGCTCCCACATCGCACGGTTCGTCCCGAGCGAGCCGCCCATGAGGACGGTCGGGTCGTCGGCGTGCCCGATGACCGTGTACGCGAGTGCGGTCATCGGTGGTGCGCCTTCAGCGCGCGATCGACGAGCTCGCCGGCGAAGCCGAGATCGGGATCCGCCCCCGCGCTCGCGGCGGCGGCGGCGGCATCGACCTGCAGATGTTCAAGCAGATCCCGGCCCCACGCCGCTGCCGAGCCGGTCAGGCGCAGCAGGTCGGTGAGCGTTCCCCACTCGGCCTGCCAGGCACCGGCGGCGCGTTCATCCTCCTGCTCCATTGAGGCGAGCATGGTGGCGACGAGTCCGGGGACGCGCTTGCTGCACGCCAGCACGGAGACCGCGGCGACCGGGTTGCGCTTGTGCTGCATCGCGGAGGACCCGCCGCGCGGGTGCGCAGGATCCGGATCTCCCTCACGCAGGACGGCGGACAGCGTCACGTCACGCGCGATCTTGGCGAACGCACCGGCGAGCAGTCCAAGCGCGCAGGCGAGTCGGACGGGCCGGATGCGATCCGTATGCCACGGAATCACCGGCGAGGCGAGCTCGAGCTGCTCGGCGACCCGGGTGGCGACGGCGGGATCTCGGTGGCCGACCGGGCCTCCCATCTGCACGGCCAGCGGAACCGACCGCAGCTCGGCGACAGCCTCGTCGATCGTGGTCATCCATCCGGCGGCCTTGAGACCGAGGGATGTCGGCACGGCGTCCTGCAGCAGCGTGCGGCCCATCACCGGCGTGGTGCGATGCACGTGGGCCAGGCGCGCGGCGGCCTGCGATCCTGCCGCCGCGTCCTTCAGCAACGGCTTCAAGGCACGCGCGCTGACGAGCATCATCGCCGTGTCGATGATGTCCTGCGATGTCGCGCCCGTGTGCGTGGCGGAGAAGCGCACGGCGAGCGGCACGGCGGGCGAGATATGGTCGGCGGCGAGGCGACCGAGCTCGGCGATGTCGATCTGCTCGGCCGTGAGCGCCGGTCCGCCGAGGGCGTGCTCGACGTCGAGCATCGCCTGGACCCACGCGGTGTCGCTCACTTCGATCGTGGCGGGTCCGCGGGCGTAGGTCCCGCCGAACAGCTCAGACGTCGAAGAAGACGGTCTCGTGCTCACCTTGGATCCGGATGTCAAATCGGTAGCCATCGTCGGTCAGCTCGGCCATCAGGGTCGCACGCCGGTCGGCCGGTACGGCCGCCAGAACCGGATCATCCGCGGGCTCGTCCAGGTAGATCCGGGTGGTGAGGTGGCGCAGCAAGCCGCGCGCGAGCAGGTGGACGGCCAGGAATGTCGTCGGCGGCACGGTGATCGCCCAATGCCCGGCGTCGTCGGTGGCGCACCGCGCATACGCGCCCGGACCTGCCTGCCAGGTTTCCACCAACGCATCGGCGATCGGGTCGCCGGCCCCGTCGAGCACGTAGCCGTGAATGCGCACTCCGTCCGGGTCGACGACCGGCCCCGCGTCCCAGGGAAGCCCGAGCGCCAGGAACGGTCCGACCGTCTGCGAAGGCGTCTCTTCCGGCATCAGTGGGCCTCCTCGATCGGGATCCCGCTCCGGCCACCGAGGACGATCTCGAACTCGTAGGCCAACGCCCAGTTCTCCTGGCTGCGATCCAGGCTGAACTGAGCGATCATCCGCTGCCGCGCCCGCTCGTCCCGAACCGATTGGAAGATCGGGTCATACGCGAACAGCGGGTCCCCCGGGAAGTACATCTGGGTCACGAGCCGCTGCTCGAACGAGCGCCCGAGCAGCGAGAAGTGGATGTGCGCGGGACGCCACGCGTTGGGATGGTTGCCCCAGGGGTACGGACCCGGCTTGATCGTCACGAACTCGTACCGGCCGTCGGCGTCGGTCACGGCTCGACCACCCCCGGTGAAGTTCGGATCCACGGGTGCCGGCCAGCGATCCCAGCGATGCCGGTAACGACCGGCGCCGTTCGCCTGCCAGATCTCGATCAGCGAGTCGCGGATCGGACGGCCGTCGGAGTCGAGCAGCCGGCCCGAGACGGTGATCCGCTCCCCCACGGGCTCGCCGGTGTGCTGGCGCGTGAGGTCGTTGCGGATCTCGCCCGGACGGAAGTGTCCGAGCTGCGGGCCGGTCAGATCGGCGATCTCTGCCGGGAGATACACGAGCGGCTGCTTGGGATGCCGCAGCGCGGTCGACCGGTAATCCGGAGAGTCGAGAGCTGGGTCACGCATGCGATACCACCGCCAATCCTTGTCCAACGCCGATACACAGTCCGTAGCCGCTACCGCAGCGGCGGGGCGCGTACACAGGCGATGCGGCGGCGTCGGTCACTGTCGGCTCAGGCACGGGTCACCGGCGCACGGTCAAACGGCAGGCCGACGTAGTTCTCGGCGAGTGCCGTCGCTGCCGCCGTTGAGCTGCAGACGTAGCGCAGCTGTGAGCGAGCGAGCTCGGCGCCGTAGCCGTCGTCGTGGGGATCGCGGTGCAGCATCGTGGTCATCCAGTAAGAGAAGTGCTGCGCGCGCCAGACGCGCCGCAGAACGTGGTCTGAGTATGCGTCGAGTCCGGTCGTGGTGCCGCTCACGTGGTGCTCGACGAGCGCCTCCGCGAGCACGGCGACGTCGGCGACGGCCAGATTCAGGCCCTTGGCGCCGGTCGGCGGGACGATGTGCGCGGCATCCCCGGCGAGGAACAGCCGCCCCCAGCGCATCGGCGCGGCGACGAAGCTGCGCATCGGGGTGATCGACTTCTCCCGTACCGGCCCCGTGTTCAGGCTCCACCCGTCCGCCTGCAGGCGGATCGCGAGCTCTTCCCACACGCGGTCATCCGGCCAGGCGTCGAGATCCTCATCCGGCGAAACCTGCACGTAGAGGCGGCTCAGGGTCGGCGAGCGCATGCTGTGAAGCGCAAAGCCGCGGTCATGCCGGGCGTAGATGAGCTCGTCGGTGGACGGTGCGACGTCGGCCAGGATCCCCAGCCACGCGAACGGGTACGACCGTTCGGAGACCCGCAGCACGTCTGCCGGGATGAGGGCGCGACAGACCCCGTGGAAGCCGTCACAACCGGCGACGAACGCGGCGCGCAGCTCATGCTCGACAGCGTTCTGCCGGTAGCGCACGATCGGTTCCGGTCCAGCCACGTCCTCGACGCGGACATTCTCAGCGTCGAAACCCAGCGCGGCGCCACTGGCAAGCCGGGCCGCGATCAGGTCCTTGACGACCTCTGTCTGCCCGTAGACGGTGACGACCCGCCCACCGGTCAGCTCGTCCATCGCCACATGATGGGTCTCACCGTCGAATCGCAGATAGATCCCGCTGTGCACGAGACCGTCGCGCTGGAGTCCCTCACCCACGCCGGCCTCGATCAACAGCTCACGCGTTCCGTGCTCAAGCACCCCGGCGCGAATCCGCGCCTCGCAGTACTCGCGCGTCCGCGCCTCCAGGATCACCGAGTCGATCCCGTGGCGATGGAGCAGATGGCCGAGCAACAGGCCGGCGGGCCCAGCACCGATGATCGCGACCTGAGTGCGCTGCGTGACGCTCATCGCGTGACCTCGGCGAGGATTGGCTTGACCGGGTGGGACACGTCGGCACCCGCGCGGTTGGACACGATGCGCAGCACCCCTACATCGTGGCGAACCTTGGTCCCGTGCGCCTCGTGGGTCGGGCAGACATGCGCCGAGATCATCGGGTTGCTCCGAGCAACTGCAGGAGGTGTGTCTTGATCGCCGGCCGCTGGCCGAAGGTGAGGAGAAACCCGGCCTCGCGATATCGGCGTGCCGCTGGCCCCTGGCCGCGCATGCCATCGCTTCCCTGACTTGCGAGCAGCGTTCCGGCGCAACGAAACGAGAACGCGACGATCTCGGCGCGAACCGTCGCGACCGAGCCATCGTCGACCTCGTGCAGGCGCGTTCGCAGCCGCTGGAGCTCAGGGCGCAGCCCGTCGTCGTCGAGTTCGTCGAGACAGCGGGCCGCGACGCCGAGTCCCAGCGCGCCGTTGAGCCGCAACCCGGCGCCATCCGACCAACCCGCGTGCGGCTCAAGGCCAAGCACCCGGTCAGCCGCCACGGGCG
>Ga0302325_10018732_pt1 | contig 14578 bp, 8 predicted proteins | sample Palsa_T0_2_FD_201948 | JGI IMG/M metagenome (GOLD analysis project Ga0302325, IMG submission 201948) | Peat permafrost microbial communities from Stordalen Mire near Abisko, Sweden - Palsa_T0_2 | ecosystem: Environmental > Terrestrial > Soil > Palsa > Peat permafrost | place: Sweden: Abisko... | reverse complement strand
AACGGCTACGACCACTCCGGCATCGGGCCGAAGGTCGGCACGCCGGCGATCTACGGGATGAACTTCCAGACAGTCTCGACCGCCGAGAAGCTGAAGAGCTCCCCGGCGGTGCTGATTGGCCCAAACGCGCAGGGAAAATACACCGAGGGGCCCTCGCTGCCCGGCGGGTACGTGACCGTGGACGGCCACCAGGTGCCGGGCCCGCTGCTCCAGAGCGCGCTCGATTACGTCAACGACGCCCTGCAGCGGATGGCCGACAGGATCCAGGCTGACGGCGAGGCCGGCTCGACGGCGATCATCCTGACGGCCAAGCACGGCCAGTCGCCGCTGAACAACAACCAGCTGCAACGGATCGACGACGGTCCGATCATTTCCGGCGTCAACGCCGCCTGGGCCGCACAGCATCCGGGCAAACCGACGCTGGTCATCCAAGAGGCCGACGATGACGGGCTGCTGTGGTGGCTGTCGGACCGCTCTCAGGCGGCGACTGATTTCGTCAAGAACTACCTGTGGACGCATACCGCCCCGGCGGTCAACTACGCCGGCCAGAAGATCACCGTCCAGCACTCCGGCCTGCGGGAGATCTTCGCCGGCCAGCAGTCGGCGAAATTCTTCGGCGTCTCGAACTCCGACCCGCACCACCCCGACGTGTTCGGGATCGCGCAGGTCGGCACGATATATACGACCGGCACGAAGATCGCTGAACACGGCGGCGACAACCCGGGCGATCGGGACGTTCCGCTCGTCGTCTATGCGCCGGGCACCGTCCATGCTGGCCAGTCACGTCACGGGGTGGAAACGACCCAGGTCGCTCCGACGATCTTGAAGCTGCTAGGACTCTCTCCGAGTTCGCTTCAGGCCGTCCAGCGAGAGGGCACGCAAGTCCTACCCGGCCTCGGCCACAGAGATTAACCCCTCCATCTAGTCGGGCTGCGGGGCGGCTCACAGCCGCCGCGCAGCTCAGCACTCGGCCGGAGGATCCATGGGGCTCAACCAGCCGGTGGTGGGCATCGGGGCGTAAGGCGGTAAGTCGATGACAAGGCCGGTGTGGGTGGGTTTCTCGCCCGTCAGATCGTGTCCGACATGCTCACCATGCAGGCCCCGCCCAGCCGGGAGCCACGCGGCCCGGCAGAACGAGTATCGACTATCAGCTTGGGAATGAGTGAGGCAAGCAGGCCTGACCGGTCCTTCCGCAGGCCAGCAAACGCCTTGGGGGTCCGGCTGCTGACACCATGTCGGCCTGTAGGCCGGGTCTAGATCCTAGGTCGTTATCTTAGGTCGTTGCGATCTGATCAGGAGAAGCAGGAGCCCGCCGATCAGGGCGACGAAGATGACAACGCTGCCCCATAGCGGCGCCAGAACCCACCACCAGGACCATCCGATGATCCCGGCCAGCTTCAGCGCGATCAGAGGAATCACTGCCAGGGGCAGTTGGCCGGGAAGTGACAGCCGCCACGATGATCCCTGTCCGCTGGTCACGCTACGAGGGTATCCGGCAGGTGGCAGCCGGAACCAGAGGGAGCCGAGTCGAGAGAGATCCGTCCTGACTGCGGCTTGCCGCCGCTCGTCCACGATCGTCCGCAAGGGCACGGCGAGAGAGGCAAGGCGGCTGCCGGCAGATCCGTTGACAAAGGGGCCCCTTCCATGATCGGAAGGGGGCCTTGGCCTGGAGCCGCCTATCGGAATCGAACCGATGACCTACGCATTACGAGTGCGTCGCTCTAACCGACTGAGCTAAGGCGGCACGCCGCCAGGAGCGGCAGCGCCAAGAGTCTACCGGCCCCCGCGGCCGCTACGAGGCCGGGCACACGGTCCCGCTCCGGGGGACGGCCAGGCTGAGCAGGTACCGGTTCACGACCCCGTCCACGCACGAGCCGCCCATCATGTACGCGGTGTGACCGTCGCCGTTCCAGCCCAGGAGCACCCCCGAGGCCAGGTCGTGCGCGAGGGCCACGGCCCAGCGGTACGGCGTGGCGGGATCCCGCTCGTTCCCGACGACCAGGATGGGCGGCGCGCCCGCGGCCCGGATGGCAGGCAGCGCGGGCGAGGGCACTGGCCAGTAGGCGCACGGCAGGCTGCCCCACATGATGGACGCGCCGAACTGCGGTGCCGCTTTCGTGGCGGCCGTTGCGGCGGAGCTCCACACCCCGAGCGCTCGTGGCCACGGACGGTCGAGACAGTTCACGGCCATGTTCGCGTCGGCCAGGTTGCTGTAGGTGCCGCCGGGTCCGCGCTCGTACAGCTCGTCGCCGAGCTCGATCAGCAGGGTGCCGTCCCCGGCGAACGCGGCCTGGATCGCGGACCGCAACGTCGGCCAGATGGCCTTGCTGTACAGCGCGGCCACCACCCCGTTGAGCAGCAACGCCCCGTTGGCTGACTGCCCGTCGCCGAGCTCGTTGAGCAGCGGGTGGCTGGTGGCCTTGGTGATGACCGCCTGCAAACGCGCGATTCCGGCGGTCACATTGCCGCCATGCCCGAGCGGGCAGCTCGCGCGGGTCATGCAGTCGGCGGCGAAAGAACGCAGTGCGACCTCGAATCCTTCGGCCTGGACGATGTTCATGCTGAACGAGGAGGTATCCGGGTCGATGGCGCCGTCCAGCACGAGCGCGCGCACGCGGGACGGAAACAGCTGCGCGTACCAGGTGCCCAGGTAGGTCCCGTATGACTTGCCCAGGTAGGTGAGCTTGCTATCGCCGAGCGCGGCCCGCAGCACGTCCATGTCGCGGGCGGCGTCCGGGGTCCCGACGTAGGGCAGCAGGGATCCGGAGTCGCGTTCGCATCCGCTCGCGAAGAGTTTGCTCTCCGAGACGACAGCGGCCAGTTGCGCCGGATCGGCGGGGGTGTCGTCGGTCGCGAAATACGTGTCCAGTTGCGGCCCGGTCATGCAGTGCACAGCCGGCACGCTGCCACCCACGCCACGCGGGTCGAAACCGACGATGTCGAACCGGGCGCGCACGGCGGCCGAGACGACGCTGCGGGCTTGCAGCGCATAGCTGACCCCGGAGCCGCCCGGGCCACCCGGATTGATGACCAGCGAGCCGATTCGCCGGGCCGGATCCGTGGCCCGGAGCCGGATGACGGGCAGGGAGAACTGGCGCCACGCCGGGCGGCGGTAGTCGAAGGGCACCAGCAACCGCGCACACTGGAACCCCTTGGCGCAGGCCTGCCAGCGGAGCTTCTGCGCGTAGTAGCCGGCCAGAGTGACCGGCGGGGCGGGAGCTGGCTGGGCGGACGCGAGGCTGGCGGACGATGGCCGCCCGCGGCCGCTGGTACCGGACGCGGCCGGACGCCGGGCCGCCGGAGCGGCCGCGCACCCCGCCATAAGACCCGCGATCAGGGCAGTGCCCAGCACCGCGAAGGCAGCGACCTGGATCGCGCCCCGGACCGGGTTCCTCACCCAGCGGCCCCGCCGGGAGCAGCCGCCCCGCCAGAAACATCCGCCCCGCCGGGAGAATCCGCCCCGCCGGGAGAATCCGCGCCGCCGGGAGAATCCGCGCCGCCAGAAACATCCGCGCCGCCAGAGGCAGCCGCCCCGCCAGAACCCTGCTCGCCGTCGCCGTACTTGGACTCATACGCCTGCCGGGAACCGCAGACGCTGGCCCGCGGGCACGCGCATTTCCGGCCGTCCCGGGTCAGTTTCACCACGACCTTGTCGCCCGGCACGTTGTGCCCGGTCACTGTCCCAGGGCCATCGGGGGTCTGCACAGACTCCCCGATCGCGGGAGCCTTCTCGCGGAACTCCTGGTACAGCGGATGCTCATATTTCAGGCAGCACATCAGCCGCCCGCAGGCCCCGGCGATCCGCAGCGGGTTGACCGGCAGATCCTGGTCCTTGGCCATCCGCACCGAGACCGGCTCGAAGTCCTTGAGGAACGTGGAACAGCACAGGTCACGCCCGCATGGCCCGATCCCGCCCTGCAGCCTAGCCTCGTCCCGGGGCCCGATCTGGCGCAACTCGACCCGACAGCGCAGCCGACCAGCCAGGTCGCGGACGAGCGCGCGGAAATCGACCCGCCCGGGCGCGCTGAAATACACGGTGAAAACGCTCGGGGAATCGACATAATCCACGCCGATGATCTTCATTGGCAAGTGGTGCTCGCGGACCAGGCGCCGGGCCGCGACCCTGGCCTCGGCCCGCCTGCCCCGGTTGGCCTCGTCCCGGGCCAGATGCTCGTCGCTGGCCAGCCCGGCGCATACCGGCAGCCCGGCCACATCCTCGTCGACCCACTGCGGCGCCCACACGCACTGCGCCACTTCGGCTCCGCCGTCGGTGGGCACGAGAACCTTCGCTCCCACGGCAGGCACATACGGCCCCGGATCTACGTAGTAGAGCCGGCCATACCGCTCGAAACTGACGGCCATCATCATGCCCACCGCCACAGACTACGGCGCATCCCCCCGCGAGCGCTCCCCCCGGCCCAGCCAAAAAGCCTTTTCCCTCAACGACTGCCGTGCGCGCTCTCACCCCGGGCAGGTCCGGAGCCCGTTAACGCGATCGCCGATCCGCCCACGTCACCCGGTGGCGCGGGGCGTGACGGTGGCGGCCGCGCTCGCGATCGAGCGGGAGGTGCTGGTGCAGGTGATGACGGTGATCCGGTAGACGGTGCCGTTGACCAGGTGCGTGATGACGCAGGTGTGCGCGGTCTTGGCCGCTGAGCAGGTCTGGCCGCCGGGGCTGGCCTGGGCCGTGTAGCCGGTCAGCGTGCCGGTACCCAGGCTGGCCGGGGCCGTCCAGGAGACGGTGGCCGAGGCATGGCCGGCCCGGACGGTCACGTGGGACGGCGGCTGAGGCGGCTGGGGCCCGAAGGCTTTGACCGCGACCGGCACGGTGGATCCGAGGGCAGCGGTGCCGCTGCCGAGCTGGCCGTGCTCGTTGCTGCCCCAGCAATAGACGGTGCCGACGCTGCGCTGCGCGCACGTGTTGTCGTCGCCGGAGCTGATCTGGGCCAGGGTCTTGCCCGCCAGCGCGCCATTGGTGTCCACCGCCACCGGGATGTGAGAGTCCTGGGTGGTGCCGTCGCCGAGTTCGCCGTCGGGGTTACCGCCCCAGCAGTACGAAGTGCCGACACTGTCCACGGCGCACGTCTGGTAGAAGTTGGTGCTGACCTGGGTCAGGGCCTTGCCCGCCAGCGCGCCGCTGGTCTGCGTGGCCACCGGCACGTCGGAGCTGGTGGTGGTGCCGTTACCAAGCTGGCCGTAGGCGTTGTTCCCCCAGCAGAAGGCGTGCCCGGCGCTGTCCAGCCCGCATACCTGGAGGAACCCGGCGCTGATCTGGGTCAGGACCCGGCCCGCCAGGACGCCGCTGCGGTCCACCGCCACCGGCACGTCGGAACTGCTGGCGCTGGGGTTGCCGAGCTGGCCGCTGCCGTTGAAGCCCCAGCAGAAAGCGGCCCCAGCGCTGTCCACCGCGCATACCTCGAGGAACCCGGCGCTGATCTGGGTCAGGGTCTTGCCCGCCAGCACGCCGCTGGTCTTCACCGCCACCGGCACGCTGGAACTGGTGGTGGTCCCGTTGCCGAGCTCACCGTTGAGGTTGTTGCCCCAGCAGAACGCGGCGCCGACGCTGTCCAGCGCGCACGTTTCGTTGTAGCCGGCGCTGATCTGGGTCAGGGTCTTGCCCGCCAGCACACCGCTGGTCTTCACCGCCACCGGCAGGGTGGAGCTGATGGTGAGGCCGTTACCGAGCAGGCCCAGCGAGCCTTTGCCCCAGCAGAAGGCGGCCCCGGCGGTGTCCAGCGCGCACGTGTCGAGGGAGTCGCCCGTGGTGATCTCGGTGAGGGTCTTGCCCGCCAGCACGCCGCCGGTAGTCACCGGCACCGGCACGCTGGAGCTGGTGGTGGTCCCGTTACCGAGCTCACCGTCGTTGTTGTTGCCCCAGCAGTAGGCCCGGCCGCCGGTCAGGGCACACGGGTGCTCACCGCTGGCCGAGATCGTGGGCCGCCCGGCGGGCTGGGCCACGACCGGCGCGGCCTGCGGCGTCGCGGCGAGCAAACCCAGCCCCGCCGCGAGGGCGACCAGGGCGCCGCCTATGGCCCGTCGCCCCGGGCGCCCCGGCAGAAGCGCTGCTACCCAGCCCAGCATCGTCGTGCTCCCCCCCGTCGCCGTACCGGGTAAATACCCTAAGGGTTCGCATGACTACCCTATGGAGTGACCATAGCCTGCCCACGGCCCGCGCGGGTGACGTTGCGCCAGGCCGGTTATCGAGCCGACGGCGAGGGCTTAGCTAGCCGGCGACGAGGGCGACGGTCATCTCCTCGACCGCGAGCAGCGGCGCCACGCTGCCCGCCAGCCGCTCGCGGCACGCCATGATCGCCTCGATCCGGCGCACCGTGGACTCCGGCGGCGAGGCGTCCGCCAGCCGCCGCAGCTCGGCCTCATGCCCGGCGCTGGCCAGTTCCACACCCGCCCGGAACTGCAGCGCGAGGACGTCGCGGTAGAAGGCGGCCAGATCGAGCAGCGCGCGGTCGAGCGCGTCCCGTTTCAGCCGGGTGGCGCGAGACTTCTGCCGGTCCTCGAGGTCCTTGAGCGCGCCGGCCGCGCCGCGGATGGCCTTCGCGACCCCCTTGCCGGTGGAGCCCTCACCGAAGGCCTGGCGCATCGCCTCCCGCTCCGGCACGTCCAGTTCCTCGGTGGCCGCCGCGGCTTCCTGTTCAGCCGCCTTGACCAAGGCGGCCGCCGCGGCCAGTGCCGGGCCCAGGCCGGTGACCCGGGTCGGCACGGTGAGGACGTCCTGGCGCCGCCGCGCCGCCTCCGGGTCGGTGGCCAGCCGGCGGGCCCGGCCGATGTGGCCCTGCGCCGCCCGGGCCGCGGCCAGCGCCGTAGCCGGGTCCACTCCATCCCGGCTGACCAGCACCTCCGCTACCGCCGCCGACGGCGGGGTGCGCAGGACGATCAGCCGGCAGCGGGACCTGATCGTCGTCACCAGTTCCTCCGCGGACGGTGCGCAGAGCAGCCAGACCGTGCGCGGCGCTGGTTCCTCGATCGCCTTGAGCAGCGCGTTGGCGGCCTGTTCGGTGGCCCGGTCCGCGTCCTCGAACAGCACCACCTGCCACCGCCCGCCCGAGGGGGCCCCGGCCGCCCGCAGCACCAGGTTCCTGGTCTGCTTCACCCCGTAGGAGAGCCCGTCCGGCCGGACCAGCATCAGGTCGGCATGGCTGCCCGCGCGGACCTGGCGGCACGACGCGCAGTGCCCGCAGCCCTGATCCGGGCAGAGCAGGGCGGCGGCGAACGCCCGCGCCGCCACCGACCGGCCGGATCCCGGCGGTCCGACCAGCAGCCACGCGTGGGTCATCCCGAGAGCCGCCTCGCCGCGCAGCACCCGGGCCGCCGCCGAGGCCGCCTGCCGCAACTGGGCGACCACGCTGTCCTGGCCGACCAGGTCGCCGAAAACCCCCGCGTCGGTCATTCGATGATGGCCGGGAAGCTGCCGGTGTTCGCCTCCGCCGCGGCGGGCACCGGGTCGGGCAGCAGGTCCCGGATCCGGTCCTGGATCTCGTGGCTCAGTTCATCGGCCGGGCGGGACGCGTCCAGCACCAGGTACCGCTCGGGCTCGACGCTGGCCAGGGCGAGAAAGCCGGCCCGCACCCGCTCGTGGAAGTCGGTGGGCTCGGCTTCCAGCCGGTCCGCGGACCGGGCCCGCCGCCCGAGCCCCGCGGTGGGCGGCAGGTCGAGCAGGATGGTGAGGTCGGGCACGAGGCCGCCGGTGGCCCACCGGTTCAGCCGGGCCACTTCCTCGGCCAGTTGACTCCGGCCTGCCCCCTGGTACGCAAGCGACGAATCGACATAGCGATCAGTCACCACGACTGCCCCACGCTCCAGCGCGGGCACGATGACGGACTCGACATGCTCGGCCCGGTCGGCCGCGTACATGAGCGTCTCGGCCTTGGCCGACAGGCCGGTATGGGTCGTGTCGAGGAGCACGGCCCGCAGCCGCATGCCCACCTTGGTGGCGCCCGGCTCCCGGGTGGCGATGACGTCGAAGCCCTGGTCGCGCAGCCAGATGGCGAGCAGCCTGGCCTGGGTGGTCTTGCCCACCCCCTCGCCGCCCTCCAGGGCGATGAGCATGCCGTGCCGGGCCACCGACTCCTGGCCGTTGAGGTGGCCGTTGACGTGAATGGGGACCGGGGCGAACTCGGAGCCCCGCAGCACGGCGGCCAGGTCATCGCGCAGCGGCACGCCCTTACGGTCATCCATGTGCCGGTAGGAGATGACCCCAAGCCAGATCGCGACCGCCGCGGCCAGCAGCAGGACGACGTTGTAGCCGATCGCCGCGTAACTGACATGACCGAACCGGAGCTGGGAGCTGGATACCGCGTGGACCAGCGCGGTGAAGCCCGCCGCGAGGAACGGCGCGATAGCGATCACCGCGAAGAGGATGACCAGGGTGGCCGAATTCAGGAACGCGAAGGTCCGGCCGCGGGTGTCGTCATCCACCTCGAGGCCGATGAGCGTGTAGCCGGTGACGTAGGCGACCCCGGCGCAGGCGCCTAGCAGGACCACGAGCCCGACCACCACGACCAGGTTCGGGATCAGGCCGATGAGGGCGAGCGGAATCCCGGCCCCGACGATGCTCAGGCCGAACAGGCGGCGCCGGCTGAAACCCTTCAGGATGCGCAGGCCGAGGAACATGCCGAGAGCGAGCCCGATGAAAACAGCGGAAAAGACTGTGCTCCAGCCCGCGCTGCCGCCATGCAGGGTGTTCTTGATATACGAGGGCCCGAGCCCGACCACCACCCCGCCTGCCGAGAACGCGCCGACCATGCCGATGATCAGGCCCCGGACCACCTGGTCCTTACCTAGGAACCGCCAGCCTTCCCAGATCGTCTTGGCCACCGACGGCGCGGAGATGCGCGCGCTGAGACTGCGCTTGGGGATCTCCCGCAGCCGGTAGATGGTCAGCGCGGACACGCCGAAGGTGAGCGCGTTGAAGTACAGCGCCAGGTCGGTTGGGTTGGTGCTGAAGTAATGCGAGACCAGGCCGAGCGCCGCGCTCACCTTGGCCAGCAGCGCGAAGATGAGCCCGGCCACCGGCGCCGTGCCGTAGGTGGTCAGCAGGCTGTACTGGTTGGCCTGCTCCAGCTTGTCCGGGGGCACCAGGTTCGGCACCGACGCGTTCTTGGCCGGGGTCCAGAACAGCGACGCGCCGGAGGCCAGGAACTGCACCGCGTACATCCAGGTCAGCCTGTTGACGAAGCCGAACGACAGGTCGAGCGGGATAGAAAGGTAGAGCAAACCGCGCACCACGTCGCCGATGATCATATTCAGGCGGCGGTCCATCCGGTCCGCGGCCGCGCCCGCCAGCGGGCCCAGCACGAGCGCGGGCAGGAGTGAGGACAGCCAGACGCCGCCCACCGCCGCCCCCTGAGCGGAGAGCCCCCGTCCGGCCAGCGTCAGCGCAAGCGAGGACAGCGCGACCAGGCTCAGCCAATCCCCCAGGCTGGACAGCGATGTCGCAATCCACAGCCGCCGGAACGGCCTGATGGACAGCACGCCGCCGCGTCCATCGTGAGGGGAACGGAAGTTCACTGCGCCAGGGTATCCACACCGGGCCACCGCGTGTGGTCTGCCTGCACGCGAATGTCCGGACTTGCCGCCCGTGGTCAGAACACTAAGCGCCGCTGCGCGACCGCGTGGCCGCCGCGGAGGGGGTGGTGCCCGTGGCCGCCCGGCCCGACTTCGCGCCCGATGCCTTCGTCCCGGACGCCTTCGCGCCCGATGCTTTGGCCCCCGATGCTTTGGCCCCGGACGCCTTCGCCCCGGACGTCTTCGCGGCCGCCGTCTTACCCCGGGATCCCTTGGCCGCTGGCGCGCGGCGGCGAGGAGCGGCCGGGCCGGCCGCCCGGCGATCGGCGAGCAGTTCGGCCGCTCGTTGCGGGGTGAGCGATTCCACCGCGTCACCCTGGCGCAGCGAGGCATTGGTCTCGCCGTCGGTCACGTACGGCCCCCACCTGCCCTCCTTGGCCACGATGGGCTGGCCGCTGGTCGGGTCGTTACCGAATTCGCGCAGTGGCGGCGCGGCCGCGGCGCGGCCCCGGCCGCGGGCCTTGGGCTGGGCGAACAGATCCTTGGCCGCGGCCAGGCTCATGGTGAACAGCTGCTCTTCGTCGTCCAGCGAACGGCTGTCCGTGCCCTTCTTTACGTAGGGGCCGTACCGGCCGTTCTGCACGGTCACCGGCTCGCCGTCCAGTTCGCCGAGAGTCCGCGGCAAGGTCAGCAGGCGAAGCGCGTCGGCCAGTGTCACCGTGTCAAGGGCCATGGAATTGAGCAACGACGCGGTGCGTGGCTTTTCCTTCGAGCCTTCTTCCAGCACCTCGGTCACGTAGGGCCCGAACCGGCCGCCCTTGGCGATGATCGCCCGCCCGGTGGCCGGGTCGGGGCCCAGCGGGACGTCCCCACTCGGCTGATCGAACAACTCGGCGGCCCGCTCGGGGGTGAGCTCATCGGGGGGCGTGCCCTCGGGAATGTTGACCCGCTGCCCGTCCCGTTCCAGATAGGGCCCGTACCGGCCGACCCGGATGGTCATGTCGGTGCCGGCCAGCGGGAACGAGCTCACGTCGCGGGCGTCGATGTCACCGATGTCACTGACCAGTTCCTTCAGGCCCTCCTCGCCGTCAGCGCCGAAGTAGAACCTGCGCAGCCAGGGCACCCGGGCGGCGTCGCCGTTGGCGATCTCGTCGAGCGCGCCCTCCATCCGGGCGGTGAAGTCGTAGTCGACCAGGTGGCTGAAGTGCCGCTCCAGCAGGGTGATCACGGCGAAGGCGAGGAACGACGGGACCAGCGCCGTGCCCTTCTTGAAGACGTAACCGCGGTCCAGGATCGTGCCGAGGATCGACGCGTAGGTGGACGGCCGGCCGATCTCCCTGTCCTCCAGCTCCTTGATCAGGGTTGCCTCGGTGTAGCGGGCCGGCGGCCGGGTGGCGTGCTCGGCCGCGGCCAGTTCCAGCGCGGTCAGCGCGTCTCCCTCGGCCAGGGGCGGCAGCCGGCGCTCGCGGTCGTCGCGGTCGGCGTCGTCGTCGGCGCCCTCCACGTAGGCCTTGAGGAAGCCGTAGAAGCCGATGATCTTGCCGGACGCGGCGAACTCGGCGTCCTCGCCCGCCGAGGATCGGCCCGCGACCCGCACCGACACCGATTCGCCGGTGGCGTCCTTCATCTGCGAGGCCACGGTGCGCTTCCAGACCAGGTCGTAGAGGCGCAGTTCGTCTCCGGACAGCCTGGCCTGCGAGGGGGTGCGGAAGCTGTCCCCGGCGGGCCGGATCGCCTCGTGCGCCTCCTGGGCGTTCTTCACCTTGCTGGTGTAAACACGGGGCGCCTCGGGCACGTACTCGGCCCCGTACAGTTCACGCGCCTGGCGGCGGGCCGCCGTGATGGCGGTCTGCGAGAGCTGGATCGAGTCGGTGCGCATATAGGTGATGTGGCCGTTCTCATACAGCCGCTGGGCCACCGACATGGTGTATTTCGCCGAGAAGCCGAGCTTGCGGGACGCCTCCTGCTGCAGCGTGGTCGTGCGGAACGGGGCGTATGGGGACCGCCGGTAGGGCTTGCGCTCCACCGACCTGACCGAGAAGTCGGCGCCCTCCAGCCGGTCGGCCAGCGCGGCCGCCTGCTCGCCGTCGAGGTGCAGCACCTCCGTGCCGCGCAATTCCCCGGACGGGGCGAAGTCCCGGCCCTGCGCCACCCGGCGGCCGTCGACCGAGAGGAGTCCGGCCGGGAACGACGAAACGTTCGTGTCAGCCTCGGCGGTCCGGCCCGCGTTGGTGGCGAATATGGCCTCGAGATCCCAGTACCTGGCCGTGCGGAAGGCCATCCGCTCGCGCTCCCGGGCCACCACGAGACGGGTGGCGACCGACTGGACCCGCCCGGCCGACAGCCTGGGCATGACTTTCTTCCAGAGAACCGGCGAGACCTCGTACCCGTAGAGCCGGTCCAGCACCCGCCGGGTCTGGTACGCGTCCACCAGTCCCTGGTCGAGGTCCCTGGGGTTCGCCACGGCCTGGGCGATCGCCTCAGGGGTGATCTCGTGGAAGACCATCCGGCTGGTCGGGACCTTCGGCTTCAGTTCTTGGAGCAGGTGCCAGGCGATGGCCTCGCCCTCGCGGTCCTCATCAGTGGCCAGCAGGAGTTCGTCCGCGCCCGCGAGCAACTGCTTGAGCTTGGCGACCTGCTGCTTCTTGTCCGCGTGGACGACATAGAGGGCCTCGAACCCCTCGTCCACGTTGACGCCAAGCCGGGCCCACGGCTCCTTGCGGTACTTGACCGGGATCTCCGCGGCCTTGTCCGGCATGTCGCGGATGTGGCCGATGCTCGACTCGACCACGTACCCCCGGCCGAGGAATCCCGCGATAGTGCGCGCCTTGTGCGGCGACTCGACGATCACGAGCCTCCGGCCAGCGCCGGTGGCACCGGCAGCGCCATTCTTGGCCGCGGCCTTCTTGGCCGGCGCGGCCTTCCTGGCCGTGGCGCCCTTCTTACCCGTCGCGCCTTTCGCGACGGCACCCGCGGTTGCTGGCACGCTCTTCACCCTCTAGCCCGGTACCCTTTCTCAGCACTGCTCATGTTCCCCCATCCGCTACCCCCAACAACTCCCTCGCGGGCCACGGGTGTTCCCCGCGGTCCCGGCGGGCGATCCTGGCCGCCGCCGGATGTTCCCTGCGGCCCGGCGGATTGCCCCGCGGCCAGCGGATGTTCCCCGTCGCTCCGCCATGCGTCCCCCAGACCGGCGAGCTGATGAACTTTTTTCCCGCCGCCGATTGAATCACCGCGCTCCCCGCGCACAATGAGTAGTGATGGCCGAGTACTCCTACCTCGTGCTCTACTTGCCGCGCGGAACGTCCAGGGACGCTGCGCGGCGCATCCTCACTGATCACGCAGAATACGGCTACTGGGAACTTGCCAAACTGCGGCTGAACGCGGACGGCAGCAGGAAGGCAACCCTGCGGCGGCCGATCATACGCCCCGTCCGCACGCTTTGACCACTGGAGCCGAATACGTGTGTCCGGCCGGCCACCCCGCCCTGGTGTGCATTGATCGCTCCTTGTTCCTGGTCACGTCCCTATCACGGACACTCCGGCCCGGCCCGGCGCCGGACCGCAGATGGCCACGGCGGCCACGGCGGCCGCGGCCAGCTAATGAGCTACCGGAGTAGTCCGGCTGACCGCGGCCGCCTGAGCGGGTGGTGACCACCGTCGGCCACGACGATCTTCCGGGACGCTGCCGGAGGGTCCTGACCGCGTCGCGGTACGCCCGTGCCTATACACGGACACTCACGCGCAGCCCCGGGCGTTGTCCGGCACCGGTTCCCAGGCGATCTTCCTCGCCGCGGACCGGTTTTCGTGCGGGTGTTTCCATCCGGGCCCTCGCGGAGGGGTACTAGCCCAGAGGAACCAGTCTCGCACAGTGCGTAACCATAACACTACCCATAGTACCCATCAGCCGATTTCAAAAAAACGCCGCACCGGCCAGCGGTGGTCAGGCGGTGGTCAGCAGCGGTCGAGGAAGGAGTCGAGGACCCGCACGCCGAACCGGAGCGCATCGACGGGAACACGCTCGTCCACGCCGTGGAACATCCCCGAGAAGTCAAGGTCGGCCGGAAGCTGCAGCGGGGCGAAGCCGAAACACCTGATGCCGAGCCGGCTGAAGGACTTCGCGTCGGTGCCGGCCGACAGGCAGTACGGGACGACTTTCCCGGCCGGGTCCTCGGAGAGCAGCGCGGAGGTCATCGCCTCACACAGCTCGCCGTCGAAGGTGGTCTCCACCGCGATGTCATGATGGATGAACTCACGGTGCACGCTCGGCCCCAGCAGACTGTCCACCTCAGCGAAGAAGTCCTCCTCATGGCCGGGCAGGAAGCGGCCGTCCAGCTCGGCGGATGCCACTTGGGGCACGACATTAACCTTGTAACCAGCGTTGAGGACGGTCGGATTCGTGGTGTTGCGCAGAGTCGCTCCGGTCAGCCGGGCCAGCGATCCGAGCTTGCCCAGGACCTGCGGCCAGGCGTCCGGCATGAACTCGACACCCAGAGCTTCGCAGGCCTCACGGAGGAATGCCTCGACGGCCGGGGTAAGCCGCACCGGCCACTCGTGCCGGCCGAGCCGGGCCACCGCCTCAGCCAGTTCGGTCACCGCGTTGTCGGACTGCATCATGGAACCGTGACCGGCGGTGCCATGCGCGGTCAGCCGGAGCCAAGCAATGCCCTTCTCGGCCGTCTCCACCAGGTAGAGTCGGCGGCCGCCGATCGTGACGCTGAACCCGCCGACCTCGCCGATCGCCTCGGTGACCCCCTCGAAGAGCTCCGGGTGGTTGTCCACCAGCCACCGGGCCCCCCACTTCCCGCCGGCCTCCTCGTCGGCCGGGAACGCGAGCACGATGTCGCGCGGCGGCCGGCGGCCCTCCCGGAGCCGCTGGCGGATGACGGCCAGGATCATCGCGTCCATATCCTTCATGTCCACCGCGCCGCGGCCCCAGACGCACCCGCCGGTAACCTCGCCGGAGAACGGCGGCACCCGCCAGTCCGCGGCGTCCGCGGGCACCACATCAAGATGACCGTGGATCAGCAGCGCCGGGCGCTGGGAGTCTTCGCCGG
>Ga0302325_10018729_pt1 | contig 14579 bp, 13 predicted proteins | sample Palsa_T0_2_FD_201948 | JGI IMG/M metagenome (GOLD analysis project Ga0302325, IMG submission 201948) | Peat permafrost microbial communities from Stordalen Mire near Abisko, Sweden - Palsa_T0_2 | ecosystem: Environmental > Terrestrial > Soil > Palsa > Peat permafrost | place: Sweden: Abisko... | reverse complement strand
CGGACCCCACCGATACCTCCTACATTCCGCGGCCGGAGTGGTATTTCCTATGTCTTTTCCAACTGCTGAAGCTGTTCAACGGACCTTTGGAAGTGGTGGGCGCGGTGGTGCTGCCGGGCTTGACGGTGTTGGCGTTGATCCTGGCGCCATTCCTCGACCGCGGCCAGGTGGTCAAGGTCACGCGGCGCTTCGTCGCAATCGGCATCGTGCTGCTTGGGGCCCTTGGATGGTCGGCGCTGACCATGGCCGCTGTGGCGTCCACTCCCCCGCAGGAGGCGGCTGTGGATTTCTCTTATCCCGTCGAGTGGATGAACCTCACGCCAGACCAGTTGGCGACTTCAACCCTGCCTAATATTCCGGCATTCGTGCTGCATGGGGCAGCGGTTTATCGGGCGAGCCACTGCAGCGCCTGCCATTCGGTGAACGGCGCGGGAGGCAAGATCGGCCCGGTGCTCAATGGGCTGGCGAAGCGCCAGACGCGAAGCTGGGTCGAGGACCATTTCGCCGATCCGCAGAAGTTATCGCCGGGTACCAGCATGCCGCCTTACCCGATGTCGCCGCAGGATCGCGATAGCTTAACGTCTTATCTATTTTCGCTGCCCGACCAGTAACGGCCTGCTACTGGAGTGTGTTTTTGCAGCAACAGTGGTCGAAAAACCCCCGGCCTTCGGCCGGTTGGCAAGCTGAAGCATACCCTACCTTAGACTTCTCCGCAAACTTTTCGGCCCCTCCGGCGTCTTCTCTAAGATACAGCGTCAACGATACAACGGAGCTGCGCGTCATCCTATGAGAACCATGCCCGTCCGAGCCTTGTTCGCTTTTCTTCTTCCCGCTTCCTGCGCCTTCGCGCAATTGACCTCGTTTCCCAAGCCGCATTATTTTGCCGAAACCTTCTCCCGCGCCCAGACCAGGGTGGAATTGCAACCTCCGGTGAAGCTCAAGGACTTTGTCATCGACGGCAAACTTACGCTATCCCTCAAGGCTTACCTGGAGCTGGTGATGGCCAACAACACCGATATCGCCATCCAGATGCTCAGCGTGGAAACGCCCAAGAATGCCATCATGCGTGCCTTCGCCACGTGGGACCCGCAGGCGCAGGCCAGCTTCACCGATCAGAAATCCACCACCCCCTCCACCGGCGCTTTGCAGGGCGCGAGCACAGTCGTTTCGCTCAGCCAGCCGGCTAATTTCAGCTATTCGCAGACGCTGCCCACCGGCATGCAATACTCCGTTTCTTTCTACGCCAGCAAGAGCACTACCAACAGTTCGTTCGCCACCCTGAATCCGGCGCTCAGCTCCAATTTCAGCGTCAACGTCACCCAGCCGCTCATCCGCAACCGCGGCGGTTACGTCAACCGCCTCAACCTGATGATTGCCCGCAGCCGCCTGAGGGGCGCCGAATACACGCTAAGAGCAAATCTGCTGCAGTCCTTGAACACCGCCGAAAACGCCTATTGGGATGTGGTGCAGGCGCGCGAGAATCTGCGCGTGCAAGAGAGCGCCCGCAAGCTGGCGGATGAATCGCTCAAGCTTTCGCAAAAGCAATTGGAGCTGGGCGCCATCTCGCCGCTCGATATCTACAACCCGGAGCAGCAGCTTGCCACCGCGGAACTGGGCGTGTCGCAGGCGCGCTATGCGCTGGCGCTGGTGGAGGACACACTGCGCCGCCAGATGGGAGTGGATCTTGATCCCGCCGTCCGCAAGTTGCCCATCGAGGTTACGGAGACTGTCGACCTGCCCCTTGATGCCATCAGCTACGACGCCGAGCGGGAGGTCGACAAAGCCATCGCCGGCCGGCCGGAGTTGAAAGCAGCCGGCGTGAATCTCGACATTGACGATATGGGAATCGCGCAGGCCAAGAACGAGATTCTGCCCAATTTATCGCTGATCGGCCAATACACCACTCAGGGCGTAGGCGGCACCTTCTATCAGCGGACCAACGTATTCGACAACTCCGGCGCGGCCTCGACGATTGTGACGAAGATTCCCGGCGGCTTTGGCGACACTCTCTCGCAGATGTTCGGATTCGGCTACCCGGTATACTCATTGGGCGCTACACTGACGCTGCCTATCAAATCGCACGGCGCGGTGGCCGATATGGCGGATGCGGTGGTGAGCAAGAAGCGCGACGCCCTGACGCTGCGCACCACGCAGCAACAGGTGCGCCTCGATGTGCTGACCGCGATGACCAATCTGGAGATGAGCAAAGAATCCGTCAAGCTGGCCTCAGTGGCGCGCGACTTCGCGCAGAAAAATCTGGACGCGGAAAACCAGAAATATCAACTGGGCACAGACCCCGTACTTTTTGTGCTGCAAGCGCAGAACACTCTGGTACAAGCCGAATCGTCCGTGGTCACCAACCAGGTCAACATGCGCCGCAGCCTCTTGAATCTGCTAACGCGAACCGGCGAGCTGCTGGACGAACGCGGCATAGTGATTCAGTGATTAAAATGAGTGACTGTCGAGACTTTGCATTTTGACGCAGAGACGCGGAGACGCAGAGGTAAGCGCAGAGAAAACCCCTTAATGTCTTCTCTGCGTTGCCTCCGTGTCTCTGCGTCTCTGCGTCAAATTCCCTGCCTCGAGTTCCCCCCACAAGTCACAATGGATACATGCCGAAGCCCTCTCGAAAGGCCGAGCCCCGATGGCCGGCCGCGCTCGCGATGCTATCCATCGGCGGTCTCTACTATGCGCTGCCGTCACAACTCTCGGTCGGTCCCGACTGGATGGTGCTGGTGCTGATCGCCGTTCTGACCATTCCAGCGATGATCTCCCATCGCTATGGCAACTGGCGATTGAGCCAATGCTTAGGCTACGCCGCCAGCGGGGTGGTCACTCTATCGGTCGTCATTTCCCTGACGCTGCTGATCTGGCGTCTTCCCGCGCACAAGGAAAACCCGGCGCAGTTGTTACGCGCGGCGGTCGCTCTCTGGATGTGCAACCTGCTGGTATTCGCCTGCTGGTATTGGCGGCTGGACGCGGGCGGTCCCAGTCAGCGCGACTTGCGCCGCTCCCACACCGATGGCGCGTTCCTGTTTCCGCAAATGGTATTGGACCCGGATCTTCGTGCTGAAATGGGCGAAGATCAATGGAGCCCCGGTTTCGTCGACTACCTGTTTCTCGCCTTCAACACCAGCACCGCTTTTTCGCCCACCGACGTTCCGGTGCTCTCGCGCTGGGCCAAAATCCTGATGATGCTGCAAGCTATCATCTCGCTCGCGACCATCGCAATTCTCGCGGCCCGGGCCGTGAACATACTGTAGACTGGGCGGGCAATCTCGATCCCGGCTATGCGCCGCCGCGCTGCACTGCGAAACGAGCAGCGGCCCCCGCTTCGGCTCGTCGCACGCCCCACATTGCCCATCCCAGACAGGCCGCCACTAACGCGGAAAACACCGCTGGAGGCGCGGCGATATAGACGCAGGACAACGCTATGCTCACTAACTGAACCGCGAAGAAAACCCATCCCAACGCACCGATCGCTTGGGGCAGCCTGCTTGCCAACCTGCTGAGATGCCAGGCAAGGAAGGCCGAAAAGAGCAGGTAAAGGGTCACATACAGGCCGAATCCGACGTAGAAGGCGCCGTAGCTGAGGTTGGCGCCGAAATGCACGTTGTTCATGGCGTCGCGTACGGCCAGGCCTTCCGCTGTAGGCGGCTTGAAATTCAGAAACCCAAAAGTGTGACCAGCCGCAAAGAGAACGAACGACACCGATGCGATGCGGTACAGCAAAGTCGCTCTCATTGCTCGCCTCCGCCAGTTTGCTCCGCCCGGGCGCGGAATAGCTCGAGCAATCCGTTCCAACCGTTCGGCGAATCTATAGCGGCGCGCATGGCCTCTACGCCGCCGCCATGGCGCTCGATATAACGGTGCTCCAGATCGACGCGCGTGGAACCATCCGGTTCGGCGGTGAAGCGGACTTCCACCTCACTCGATTTCGCAATATCGGGCTCGTACTGCCACGCCGGGCCGATCTGCCACGCCATCACGAAGCGTTGTGGCGGCTCCCAAACGAGAATGCTGCCCCAGTCGCATTCCGTGCCATCGGCCTGTTCGCTGTAACAGCGCCCGCCGGGCCGCCCTTCGATAATGCCCTTCGTCATGGGCGACTTACCTATGTGGTGCGAGCGCGGCCACCACGCGTCGAAGCCTGCCGTAAAGACGCGAAACGCGTGCTCGACGCTGGCTCTCACGGTGATACTCTTGCGCACTGGTCTGACGGACGTTGGTTCCATTGTAGGCGTCATAGATTCTCCTTAGGCTGTGGTTCTTCCACCTTTCTCTTAAACGCGGTGAGCGCCTGGGTCCAAAACTGGTCGAAATATTCCTGGAGTGACTCGAATCCGTGGGGATTGAGATGGTACAGCCGCCGCGTCCCGGAGGCGTCATCGATAACGAGGTTGGCCTGCTTCAGAACCCGCAGATGCTGCGAGATGGCGGGGCGGCTAACGGGGAACCCCTCAGCCAATTTACCGACGGGTAATGGGCCGGCGAGCAGGCGGTCCAAGATAGCGCGGCGGGTTGCGTCGCCGAGTGCGTCAAGCTGCGCCGATTGGTAAGCAGTCACTTACGGTAAGTTTATACTTACGGAATGAGAATGTCAAGAACATTCTTGGACGGGGACAATCGGCGCACGGTGCGGCCCAACAGGCAGACCAGGAACCCAACTCCGTAGGAGGGCAGTAACCACGCATGCCACCACTGATTGTCGTCTGCGCCCACAATCCAACCCGGCACGTATAAGGGTGTCGCCAAGCCTGCAAGAAGGGCGATCACGCCAATCCAGTCGAATTTCCGGACGCAGTCAACGCGCCAAGAGCGAGTGACGAAATCGGCGGTAAGCACGGCAGGCACGACTGCGAGGTCGCCAAGAGATCAATGGGCTTCTCGAACATCGGGACAGAGAACCACGCGGTCACGCCGGCAAGACATCCGAGTAACACCAAACTCGACCAACTGCGGAGCGACCGCATTAATGCGGATTCCGCAAGAGATCTGACCCCGAAGCGCATCGCACCAAAGTTGTGATTGCGGCCACCAGCGTGCGGCCCGGCAGCGCGCTACGCGCGACGTGCCCCCACAGAGCCATTGTGACGCTCGGTTGCAAACTTGGTTGGTAGAAACCAGCTGCGATCAGTGCGACGTTGATTACGCCGACTGACAACAGTGTTCCGGCAAGAGGGGCCGCGATTCCTACCAGAGCGATCATCGCAACCGATTTCCGCCGGTGGCTACGATGGCCGAAGTTGGCCGCCAAAAACGCCAAAGGCGCCACGTAGAAAGCGAGCAATGACAAACCATGCCAGAAGTCCATCAGTTCGGAATGAACGCTGGCATTCGGGTAACCCCTCAGCGCGGCGGGAAGCCCTTGGCGGACACGAATCGAGGCGGCGACGAGGATTGCGAGGCCAAGCTTATTGGTAAACAGCGCCAGCTTTGCACTGGTGCGCAGACTATGGAGACTCGTGATAACGACGAACACTAAAATGCCCACACTGATCGCGCCCGATTCCATTAAGGCGACGTCCCGCCGCATAATGGCAGGCAATAACCCGAACCCTAGCCCCGAGACTGACTTCGCAATCCAAAGCGTCAGGAACACCACGCAACAGAAGCGCAAACCGTATGCAGGGATCGATCCCAGAGAATTCTCAACGACGCCGAGCAAGGGCCGCTTCGCCGTGTAGCTTGCTAATGCCGGTCCCACGAAGAAAAGAGCGGTAAGCAGCAGCGCTACAGCCCCAACACCAACTGCATACAGAGGCAGAGAACATGACATCCAGAGATCGGCGCCATCATGCATCCAGAAAGGGAAGTTCAGAAACAGCGTGGCAATGATCAGCGCTGCGAAGCGCCAGTCGATCGGAGTTAAGAGGTCGATGGGTTCAGGGTCAAACCAGCGAAGTCGAAGCACTGTGTCTTTGACTCCGGGTGACACTCCGGAGTTCCGGACGCCTTGCCGCAACCCGAGTCAGCCCGGCGGGTCGGGAATTGAAAGCTTTCGACAAATCTTCCTCGCCAGCAGATTCGAGATTTCCGAATGCCTTGGAACGGCTTCCGCGTGGCCGGTTTGGGGGTTCTCCCAGAGAGAATGCTCTTTGCCCTCCCGCCGCAATATGCAACCGTGCCACCGCAAATGGCGCAGGAGCGCCTGCTGCTTCATCCGACTACAACCAGATCCTTATCCGCTTCGGCCGGCATAGTCCTGAAGGAGTCGTCCCGCCTATGTTCCAGAATGAGAGCGATTGCCTCACGAAGATTGGCAAGGCATTCTTCGCGTGTTTTTCCTTGGCCATTGGCTCCGGGAATCTCGGCGCAATATGCGATGTGCCAGTCGCCGTCTCGTTCCACAATCGCAGTGAATTCGTTGCGCATACGGTTGTAATCCACCCCCTACATCACCGGCCCGATCCGCCACGGCACAAATTCTTTGTGCCCCAATCGCTCCGCGCACGTGTGCCGGCCGGACGCCACTTCCAGCATCAGGTCGAAAATCTCCCGGCCCACCTCTTCGATGCTGCGCTCCCCGTCGGCGATGTCGCCCGCGTTCACATCCATGTTGTCCTGCATGCGCCGGTACGTGCCGCTGTTCGTCGCGATCTTGATCACCGGGATGGTCGGGAAACCAATGGCGCTGCCGCGTCCGGTGGTGAACGCGATCAGGTTGCATCCACCCGCCGCGAGGCCGCTGAGCGATACCGGGTCGTAGCCCGGCGTATTCATGAAGCAGAATCCCGGAGCCGTCACTTGCTCGGCGTACTCATACACATCGATCATCGGCGAAGTGCCGCCCTTGGCCACCGCGCCTAGCGACTTTTCCAGAATGTTGCTCAACCCGCCGGCCTTGTTGCCGGGCGACGGGTTGTCGTCGAAACTGCCGTCGAAGCGGTTGAGATAGCGCTTGTACTCGCGGATTTTCGTCAGCAGCTTTTCGCCCACTTCGCGGTTGCGCGCGCGCCGCACCAGCAGGTGCTCCGCGCCGATAATCTCCGGCGTCTCGGCGAGCACAGGTGTTCCACCCAACGCCGCCAGCATATCCGAGCAGTGGCCCAGCGCCGGGTTCGCCGTCATGCCGGAAAATGAATCCGAGCCGCCGCAGTTCAGGCCCAGCGTGATTTTCCACGCTGGCGTTTCGGTGCGCTGTTCCGCCTCGGCGCGCTCGATGAAGCGCGCGATCTCTTTGCGCGCGGCCTCCACTGTGGCGCGCGTTCCGCCGCTGCCTTGAACCGTCATGCCCACCAGCCGGTCGGTCGAGAAGTTGTGCCCCTCGCCCAGGTAGTGGTCGATCTGGTTGACTTCGCAACCCAGCCCGAGAATGATCGCCGCCGACACGTTGGGGTGCGCCAGCACGCCGCCCAGCGTGCGCCGGAGCTGATCGACGTCGGGCCCGAAAGCGTGCCCGCAGCCTTCACCGTGCGGGAACGCCACCACGCCATCCACATTAGCGGGAAATTGTTGGCCTTCGAAACTGCGCGCGATCCACTCCGCCGTGTGCGCGGCGCAATTGCTAGCCGCGACCACTGCAATATAGTTGCGCGTGCCCACGCGGCCGTCTTCGCGCGCGTAGCCCATAAAGGTAGGCGCATTTGCGCTGCGCGCAGGGATGGGGATATCCACCGCCGGAAATTCGTAATCCTGGTGAAGCTCTTCGTAGCCAAGATTCTGCGTGTGCACGTGCTGCCCGGCGCGGATGGGTTGCCTGGCGCGGCCGATCGCATGGCCATAGCGATGCACCACGGCGCCGGTGGCGATGTCGTGCAGCGCGATCTTGTGGCCGGCGGGAATGTTATCGACCGCGGTCACGCGCGCCACCCCCAGGTCGAGCCTGGAGCCGGCCGGTATGTTGACGCGCGCCACCGCGACGTCGTCTTTCGGATGCAGCAGAATGGCGGAATTGGCGGATGTGGGAAGCTTTTGAATGTCCAGCAGCATTGTTTTCTCTAACGACGTGTTCTCTACAACCATTTTGTCATCAAATGCCGGTCGTGCGCTTTGAAGCCCTCGTGCCGGTAAAGCTCGATCGCGCGCGAATTGGCGTGTGCCACCTCCAGGCGGATGGCCGCGAGAGCGCGTGCGCGGCCCCATTCCGTGGCGAACGCGATCGCCTGGGCGCCGATTCCCTTGCCGCGCCACGCTTCTTCCAGGTAAAGCTCATCGAGCAGCGCAAAGCGTCCGTCAAATTCCAGACTGTAGCAAAGCGTAACGCAGAGATAGCCTGCGGTTTCGCTGTCTACCTCGATCAGCCAGACGCCACCCAGTTCGGGATTCGCCATCAGCCCTTCGGCCGCGCGCCGCGCCCGCTCGCGATGGTGCGTAGCGCCGGCTTCGGAATACAGACAGCCCATCATGCCGAGTGCGCGCTCCATTGTGCCGGCGGTCAATGCGTTAAACTCGGCTTTCATTGTTGACACATATGATAGGAAAAATGCTCCGGAAAATCCCGCCCCTGGTGTGGTTGGCGTTTCCGCTGGCATATTTCCTCTATTTCTTTGGACTGACAGCGGCGGGAATGGTGGGGCCGGACGAGCCGCGCTACGCCTCCATCGGCCGCGAAATGGCGCGCTCCGGAGATTGGATCACGCCGCGGCTATGGGGCCAGCCATGGTTCGAAAAGCCGGCGCTGTTGTATTGGATGACCGGCGCTGCATTCCGTGTAGGATTGGGGCCGGACATTGCGCCGCGCTTGCCGGTCGCTCTCATGTCGGTGACGTTCCTGGCGTTCTACTGGTGGATGCTGCGCCGCGACTTCGGCTGCGCCGTGGCGTGGTTCGCCACCTTAATCCTCTCCACATCAGCCGGATGGTGGGCATATAGCCAGAGCGGCGTGACCGACCTTCCGCTTTCGGCCGCCTTCTCGGCCGCGATGCTGCTGGCGTTGCCTTGGCTAGCCAGGCGCGAGCAACGCCTGTTGCCATACGCCGCTGTCATGATGGGGCTGGCCGTGCTCGCTAAGGGCCCGGCGCCACTCGTGCTCGCGGCACCGTTGGGTCTGGCGTGGCGCAGCTTTCGCGACCTGCTTCGCGCGCGCGTCATCGTTCCGTTTCTGCTGGTGGCATTGCCATGGTACGTGCTTTGCTATCTGCGCAACGGGGCGCTGTTTATCCACGATTTCTTCTGGGTCCACAATTTCCAACGATTCACCACGCCCACGTTGCAGCACCCTCAGCCTTGGTGGTACTTCATTCCGGTGTTGGCGTTGCTGCTGCTGCCGTGGACCGCGCTCGCGCCGCTGGCCGCCATGGGCGCGAAGCCCCTCGACCGGCGCAGGCTGTATCTATTGCTGTGGACGCTTTGGCCGCTGGTTTTCTTTTCCATTTCTGTGAATAAGCTGCCCGGCTACATTCTGCCGTTGTTGCCCGCGCTGGCGGCCCTGATCGCCCTGGGCCTCAATGAGATGCGGAATGGTGCGCCCTGGCTGGCGTTCACGGCGCTGTTGCTGGTGGCGTATCCCATCGCTGCGCCCTTGCTCGCGGCGGCGATTTTGAGCGGCCTTTCGCGCGCGCCGCGACCCGGGTTTCAACCAGCCTGGCTGGCGCTGGTGGCCGTCGCGGCGCTGGTCTGGTTTCTCGATGCGCGCGGCCGCCGCCTCGCCGCGATCACCTGTCTAGCCGTATCGGCCGCGGTGGGAATGGTTTATTTAAAACTGGAAATCGGCCGCACAGCCTTCGCGCGCAGTCTTTGGAATCGCATTTCGACCCACGCCGGGGGCGTCTGCGTGGCTTCGCTGGATCGTAGTTGGCGATATGGCCTCAACTACTATTCCACCGTTCCTCTGCCGGATTGTTCCCAGAACCCGAAACCGCTGCAGGTGGTCCAACGGTCGGGTGGGTTGCCGGAACTGGTGGAGGCGCTTGACCGGCACTGATGTAACACGCACTGATGTAACATTGGTACAGTCCTTATCACGGACACACTCGATGATTCTGCCGCAAACCTACGCCGTAACGATCTTCCTGATGGTCTTCAGTATGCTGTGTTTGGGATCGTGGGCCGTTACCTATAAGGCCTCAGGCTGGCGCTTCGAGCTCTACTATTTTGATTTCTCGTTCGGCCTGCTGGTCGCGGCCGCCATCCTGGCATTCACCGTAGGCAGCATGGGCTTCGACGGCTTCACCTTCCTCGACGACATGCTGCACGCCGGCAAACGCCAGTGGTTCTATGCCTTCACGGCAGGCATGGTGTTCAACCTTGCCAACATGCTGCTGATGGCCGCCATCGCGGTGGCGGGGATGACGGTGGCATTTCCGGTATCCGCGGGGCTGGCGCTGATCGCCGGGGTTGTGATCGGCCGTTTCCAAAAACCCGCGGCAAACCCGCTGATAGCGTTCGCAGGCTGCGTTTTGGTCTTTGTTGCGATACTGGTCGCGGGAGCCGCGTACCGGTTCATCAACGTGACCCGGCATGAAGCTAAAGCCAGAGCGGGCAAAGCAAAAAGCACCCGGAGGCCTGTGGCCATAAAAGGCGTGGTGATCTCACTGCTGAGCGGAGCCCTTTTGGCGGGCTGCTATCCGCTGCTGGCGAAGGCGAAAGAAGGCGAAGCGGGCCTGGGGCCGTATTCGGTAGCTATGATCTTCGCGGGGGGAGCTTTTCTCTCAACATTCGTGTTCAATCTGTTCTTCATGAATCTGCCGATTGAAGGCGAGCCGGTCGATTTCATGGAGTATTTCCAGTCTTCACCGCGGGCCCATGGGTTGGCGCTGCTGGGAGGCGTGATCTGGTGCCTGGGAGCGGTGGCCGCGTTTGTGGCAGCTAGCGCCGAGAATGTCCGCATCGTGCCGTCTCTCACTTATGGATTGAGCCAGGCGCCCGCGCTCATCGCCGTACTTTGGGGCACGCTGGTGTGGAGAGAGTTCAATGATGGCGATGCCCGCACCAAGTCGATGGTGGGGCTTATGTTCATCCTATTCACGGTCGGCGTGACGTTGGTTTCCCTGGCGCAGGCCTTGGTGCGCAGGGGTTAAGAAAACCAGCGGCAAGACCGCCGGCGTTACGCGGGCGCCGCCATTCCCATTTTGGCGTACCACGGCGTGGCGCCCGCAATCGCATCGTTTACCGCATTGATATTCTTCACGCCTTCCTTCTGCAGCCAATCTTCCAGCGCCTTGATGCCTTGCTTCGCATAGACCGGAATGCCCTCTTTCCAGGTGGCGCGGCCGCAGAGCACGCCGGAGTAATCGGTACCCGCCTCGGCCGCCATTTTCAGGGATTCCGTGAACTGCGCGTTGCTCACGCCCGCACTGAGATAGATAAAAGGCTTGGTGGCGATGGCCGCCGACTCGCGAAAATGCGTGAGTGCCTCGTCGTGGCTGTAGGCCTTCTGACCTTTGTAAACGCTCGACCCTTCGACATATTCGGCATTGATGGGGATTTCCACCTTCAGCACATCCACGCCATACTGTGGCTTGGTAAACTCCGCCATGTACTTCTTGACGACGTCCGGCTTGGCTTTGGCAAATTCCACGCCCTTTTCATCGCCGCCCTTGGGGTCGTAGCCGACCATTTCCAGGAAAAACGGAATCTGGTTGGTTTCGCATTCGGCGCCGATGCGCTCGATGAACGCGTGCTTAATGTCATTGACCGCGGCGTCGTCGTAGGGCGAGTAGTAGATCAGAATCTTGACGGCGTCCGCGCCCCAGTCCACAATGCGTTTGGCGGAAACGTGGGGTAGCAGATCTGGCAAACGGCCGGCCTGCGTATTGTCGTAGCCGCTTAGCTCATAGGCCAGCAGCAGCCCGGCGTTTTTCGAGCGCGCTTTGGCGGCTTCCAGACCGAACTCCGGGTCGAGCAAGATGGCGCTGGCGTGCGGCGTGAGCGCCTTGCTCACGGCCACTTTAAACTCGCTCATCGTCTCTGGAGTGATGTCTTTGACATCCACGCCTCGGCCCGCGGCCAAGGCTTTCTGCAAGCTGCCGCGCTGATCCATGGCGGCAGCGGCGATCACGCCGCGACTATTGGCGAGCGCCTTCATGCGCTTCAATTTTCCTTCGGATAGGCTCATGAAAAATATTATCCCATGCGGCATTCAATCTAATCGAACGCGGCCCGCGTAGCCGGTGAGCTCGAGATATCCCACGCCGGAAACCGAACCGGAGTAGCGCACCGAGCCTTCCCAGTAGGTGGGAGTGTTTTTGTCTCTCGAAACCAGCTCCTGATCGGGAATCGCCGCCGCGCATTCCACCGAGATCTTCAACGACGGCACACTAACCCGCCAGCGCACCGGATAGCGCGCACCGGTCTTGGGACTGGTCCAATCGTCGAGGGGTTGCACCGCGAAATCGGCGCGCTTGAGATGCACCGCGCGGCCCGCGGCGTCGATGTAAGTGCCCGCCGAGTAAGGCTGGTTGCCGCGAAGCTGGAAAAGCATCAACTCGCTGTGGTTGTCGAACTGGGCGCTGAACCAATCCCAACCCTCGGTGGAGTCTTCGAGCAGATTGCTGAACCATTCGTGATCCATCCAGGCCGTGCCGGTAACAGCGGCGCCGTTGATCGTGCCATCCACCGCCAGCAGCGGAAGCGAAACGTAGTACGAAGCGTGGCCGGCGCCTTCCGCCTTCTGGCTCACGCCATTCTCGCCATGGATGACGGGCGCGGTGCGCGGGGTGAGATGGAGTGTGAGACGGATACCCTCCTCCACCGCGGAAATGGTTTGGGCGCCGGTGGTCTTGTCCCATTGCGCCTTGTCCCATTGCGCCTGCCAATTGCCGTTCCAGATGCGGCCGGTTTCGAAGCTCACGCCCGCAATGCCCGGACCCGCGCGGTTCAGCCGCTCGGAGTAGCGGAACTTGCGCCCATCGATATCGGTGAGCGCGAGGTGCGCCAAATACAGATCGTCGATGCGCCATGCCGACGGATTCTCCACCTCGCCGCGATTCCGCGCCTCGCGGAAGAAGACCAGTTCGAAGCCGAAATGGCGGCCGTCAGCCGCGCGCACGTTGCCGGTGTAATACCACCACTCGGTTTTGAATTCCGCGTGGTCGAAGTGATCGCGCGGGAACTGGTATTGGTAGCCTGGAAGCGCCTGGCGGTATCCGGTGGCCGCCGAGAATAAGAGCAGCCAGATTAGCGCGGTCTGCATTCACAACCATGGTGGCATGAGTGGCCGGCTGACGGAAAATGCTCGTCCGGCATTCGAGCCTGCGGCGACAACGGGGCCGCCGCTTCAATCATTCAAGATCTCGCAGGCCCGGACTACTGTCGCTATGGGATTGGCTTCGTTCGGGCCTGTGGCCGCAGAAGTTCCAAAAGCGTGGAGCGCAGTAAATACATGCTTTCGCGCCCGATGCCACTAACTTTCGAATCAAAGCGGCGTCTTCAGGAATTCACCGGAGCCGCTTGGCCTCCCAACGCGGTCCTCAACGAAAGTGAGGCCCCAAACGGATTAGCGGTCACCCGGCTGCCGGGAGTTAAATATTGCTTGTCACTTTTTAGATATCGCACCGAATCGATGATGGGCGATTTCGCACATTAGGCCGCCTTTAACCTGCCGCAAACTAAAGCAACAATTCAAAGGGCTACTCGATTGCTAGAGTTATCGGAGGGAAGGTACGAATTATGCGGCCGCCATACCGACTCCGTACTTTTTGCGACATTGGTGCGATGTTAGTGGAACTTTTCCTACCCCGCCAGCGAAACAAAAGTAGAAGGGCCGGTTTAATAGAGTTAGTAGGGCTGTTACACTTATGCCGGGTTACTCATTAAAGCGCGGCGGCCTTCCAGGTTTGTATTAATTGGCTTCGTGGTTGCGAATCGAAAATGTCTCTACAAGGAATCCAAGTTATGAATCGAAGATCACTAATAGCTCTTCCTGGCATCGCGGCGTTCGCCGCCAGCCAGGCATTCGGTCAGACGCAGGAAACGACAGCGAGCGGTGGACTTGTACCGCACGTGTCACACAAGACGCTGGTTAAGCACACCGGCGCCAAGGCCGCTTATAAGATTCCGAAGAGCGCGGGCAAGCAAGTAAGGTATCTCAACAGTCTCACCGCTCTGCTGTCGCTTACCACGGCGCAACAGCTACAAGCCGCGACGATCTTCACAAATGCCGCTGGTACGCGCACTTCGATTCACAGCAGTCTCAAAGCCGCGCGCAAAGCGCTTAGCGACGCTGTGAAGAGTAGCGATACGGGCGCCATCTCTCAGGCTTCGACGGCGCTTGGAGCCTTAACTAGCCAGCATATTTCAAACGGCGCGCTAGCCAATGCGGCATTCTTCCAGCTTCTCACTCCTGACCAGCAAACCAGGCTGGTCCAATATCAGGGCTAAGGCTCGACCGGCATCGGGATCTTTCCCGGTCCGGAGCGGTTAGCTGCAACCGCGTTAGTTTGCGCTTTCGCGGGAAACACCTCGGTCACATCAGTCGGCAGTTCGCGAAATACGAATCGCCCTGTCATGGAAGCGGTAGCGCGTATTTCGCGGCTGCGAACCGGGGTTGGCATCGGCCGTTGAGCAGAGCTCGTTATGTTCGTCAAAATCCGTGCATTCTTCCAGTTAGCGGGCATTTTAGCCGTGGCCCCGGCGGCTTTGGCGCAAACAGAGGCGATTCCGTTCTTCAACGATACCGTGGTCCAGCAGATCAACCT
>Ga0302325_10018727_pt1 | contig 14580 bp, 12 predicted proteins | sample Palsa_T0_2_FD_201948 | JGI IMG/M metagenome (GOLD analysis project Ga0302325, IMG submission 201948) | Peat permafrost microbial communities from Stordalen Mire near Abisko, Sweden - Palsa_T0_2 | ecosystem: Environmental > Terrestrial > Soil > Palsa > Peat permafrost | place: Sweden: Abisko... | reverse complement strand
CGCTGGTACGCTTCCTCGAAACGCCGCTCTTTGCTCGACTCGGACGCATTTCGTATAGCACGTACCTCATTCACTTCCCGATCCTTCGGCTGGCCGTCGCGCTGACGGCGCTGTGGACGACCTCTATCTGGGGCCTGGCTGCGCTGAGTTTGTTCGTCTACGTGCCGCTTACGCTGCTCGTTGCCTACGCCTTCCATGTGCGGTTCGAGCTTCCGTGGCAGACACGGCGCGTACTTTTCAAAAGCCGCGGCGCCGCGTCAATCGAGCCGTTGCTGCAACGGATCGCGTAAGGCGGGCACCGCCGGGCAAAAGCCGACCGCTGTGGTCGGCCCGTTCAGCGACCGCGCACCACGGCGACCGGCAGCGGGCTGCGGCGAACGACGCTCTCGGCGACGCTGCCCAGCAAGAACCGCGCCAAGCCGCGCCGGCCGTGCGTTCCTACCACGATGAGATCGGCTGCGTGCGCGGCTGCCGCCGCCAGCAGGGCATCGGCCGTATTCCCTTCGGCGATCAGCGACTCCGCCGGCACGCCGCGTTCGGCCGCAGCTCGCACCTTCGCTTCGAGCAGCCCTGCTGCCGCCCCGCGCAAGTCCGCCAACAGCGGAGCCGGATCGTAACCATATGTCAGCGACTTCGCGAAGATATCACTTGTCTCGATGACGCTGCAGAACAGCACGCGGGACTTTCCCGGGGCGGCGAGATCGAGCGCGAAAGCCAGGGCGGCGTCCGAAGGACCGGAATCGTCGAGGGCGACCAACAGGCGATCGAGTGCGCGAGCCGGCGGCACGGCTGCGGCGGCATCGTCTTCGACGTCCGGCACACGTACGACGAACACCGGTACCGGCGTCATATGCAGCACACCCTCGGCGGTGCTCCCGAGCAACAGCCGCTCGAGGCCATGTTTGCCGTGCGTGCCCATGACAATCGCGTCGGCCTGGGAGTCCCTGGCGCAATCGACGATAGCGACCGCGGAACGGCCGTCGAGCAACGCTGTCGTGACCTCCGCTCCAGCCGCGTTTGCACGAGCCGCGGCAGCGTGCAGCAGTGCCCGGGCTGCCGTATCGAAACCATCAACGATGCGCTCCGCGTCGAGCAAGAGGCCGTCGGGTTGAGCTGCGGCAGCCATCGCCGCTTCGCGATCGACGGCGGTGCAGAGAATGAGCCGGCCACCATACCGGCGCCGGAGTTCGAGCGCAAGCACGAGCGCGGCAGCAGCTGCCGGAGATCCATCGAGGGCCACGAGAATACGCTGCAGCGTCGACACGATGGTTCGCCCCTTTCCGGCAAACGTTGATCGGCCGGTCAAAACATTCCCTTGCGCACCAATACGAGGGCGGCGATGCTCTACGACGGCAGCTTGTCGGTCGGTCCAGCGCGGCGGTACGCCGAGACGCACGTAAAGCTTCGGCTTGGTCGTCCGAGTTTTTCTTTGTTCGCGTCGCTCAGCATGATAAGGTAGGGCTGCTTGGATTGCAGGATGCCGGTTGTGCGAAGGCGCTTTTGCGCGCGCGGTCGGCGGAAGCCATGGAAGGGGCCCGGCGTGAATCGATCCGTCATGAAAACTTGTGCAGCGCCGCCGCCGCCCCACCGGGATCACCCAGCCCGCTGATGAGCGCGGCGACCGAGCTGGCGGCGTCACGCGGTACGATCGTGGTAGCCGAAGACGACTGTGCCACCCGGATGCTGCTGTGTCGGGTGCTGACGCGCGCAGCGTTCACGGTGTTCGCGGTCGAGAACGGTGAACAGGCCTGCGAAGCCGTCCGGCTGCGCCGCCCCGATGTCGTATTGCTCGATTGGATCATGCCGGTCATGGACGGCCGGCGCGCCGTCGAACTGCTCAAAGCCGATCCAGTGACGCGTGCCATTCCGATCCTTATGCTCACGACGCATTCACATGACGAGGACCGGATCGTCGCCCTGCGGGCGGGGGTCGTGGATTTTCTGACCAAGCCGTTCGACGCCCGTGAACTCGTCGCGCGCATCGAGCGCCAGGTCCGCGGCGGCTATTCTGACGTGGCGGCTCCGGTGGCCGGTGTCCTGTCCGGACCGATCCAGACCGTCTGAACGTTCATGAATTCGCGAATGCCGAAGTATGACAGCTCGCGGCCGTAGCCGCTGCGCTTGATCCCGCCGAAGGGCAGCCGCGGATCGCTTGCCGTCATCCCGTTGATGAACACCGCTCCGCTTTCGAGCCGTCGCGCAAGCCGTTTCGCGCGGTCGATATCACGCGTCCAGAGATTGCCGCCGAGCCCGTATTTCGAGTCGTTCGCCAACCGTACCGCCTCGTCCGCATCACGCGCTTCGACCACCGCGGCGGCCGGCCCGAAGCTCTCTTCATCGAAGAGCGGCATCCCGGGGCGAACACCAACGACCACCGCCGGATTGTAAAAGTACCCGGCGCGATGGCCGTTGCCTCCGCCGGCGGCGAGTTTGCCGCCGCGCGCGAGGGTAGCCTCGACGAGTTGCGCGAGGTCGTCGCGCAGATCGCCGCGCGCCATCGGCCCCACCTTGGTGTCACTCCGGGTCGGATCGCCGACCACGAGCGCCCGCACTTCGGCCGCGAAGCGTTCGACGAACTCGTCGTAGATCGCGGCTTCGACGATGAGCCGTTTGGCCGCGATACAGCTCTGGCCGGCATTTTGGAAGCGCGATTTCGCCGCCGTCTGCGCGGCTGCGGCGATGTCCGCGTCCGCCAGCACGATGAACGCGTCGGAACCGCCGAGCTCGAGCACGGTCTTCTTGAGGTTGCGGCCGGCGGCGGTCGCCACCGAGACGCCGGCCGCCTCGCTGCCGGTTAGCGTGACCGCCGCGATGCGCGGATCGTCGATGAGTTTTTCGACCTCTCTGCCCGGCACGATAACCGTCGCGAACACCCCAGCGGGGAAACCGGCGGCGCGAAATACGCGCTCGATCTCGAGCGCACAGCGCGTCACGTTGGTGGCATGCTTGAGCACGGCGACGTTCCCGGCCATCAAGGCCGGGGCCGCGAAGCGAAAGACCTGCCAGAAGGGGAAATTCCATGGCATCACCGCGAGCACGACGCCCAACGGCCGATATGCGACATAGCTTTCCGTCGCGTTCGATGGCGTGGGCTCGTCGGCAAGCAGCCGCTCCGCGTTCGCCGCGTAATAATCGCAGCACGTTGCGCACTTCGCGATTTCGGCGCGGGCTTCGGCGATTGGCTTGCCCATCTCGCGGGTGATGGTCGCAGCGAACTCACCGGCGTGGTCGCGCAGATACCGCGCAGCGTTCTCCATGAGCGTCCGGCGGTCGGCGAACGTCGTTTCGGCGGCGCCCGCGAAAGCGGCCCGCGCCCGGTCGAGCACGGCGTCAATCCGTTCGGGCGTAAATGTCTCGAACGATTCTATTTCTCGCTCGGTAGCCGGATCGATCGTTTGAAACGTGCTCACAATCGCATGTCTTTGACATCCGCACCGCGCAGCGCCTTCAGCGCTTGACGGCGCGCTTGAAGCCGGACCCCGAAAACCGAACGTTCGTCCCGCTGCGCTTCAACTCGCAGTTCGATCGCCATTCACCCGGTAGACCGGGATGAGTTCGCCCCCGCGTCCGGGTAAGCTTCGGGCATGATGAAAACACTGCTTGCGACGCGCCAACTCGGCGCTAGCGACTTACACATAACGGCGGTCGGATTTGGAGCCTGGGCCATCGGCGGGAGTAAATGGAAATTCGGCTGGGGTGACCAGGATGATGCCGCTTCGGTGGACGCGATCCACCGCGCGCTCGACCTCGGGGTGAACTGGATCGATACCGCGCACGCTTACGGAGCAGGGTATTCCGAATCGGTCGTCGCCCGGGCGCTCGCCGATGTTCCCAAGAGCGAACGGCCGTACGTTTTCACGAAGTGTGCGCAGTTGGCCGACGAAAACGGCGACACCGTCATCTCGCTCGATCCCGCTTCGCTGCGGAACGAATGTGAAGGCAGCCTCAAACGGCTCGGCGTCGAGGCCATCGATCTCTATCAGATCCACTGGCCGACCGACGCCATCGAAGACATCGACGCCGGCTGGTCGACGCTCGCCGATTTGCAGCGCGAAGGAAAAGTGCGCTACATCGGCGTCTCGAACTTCGACACGGCCGAACTCGAGCGGGCGCGCAAGATCGCGCCGATCACGTCACTCCAGCCGCCATACAATCCGATTCGGCGCGACATCGAATCCGACGTGCTGCCCTACTGCGCCGAGCACGGCATCGGTGTCATCGTCTATTCGCCGATGGCATCGGGGATGTTGACGGGCGCGATGACCAAAGAGCGCGCCGCCCAGTTGCCGGCCAACGATTGGCGCAGCCGCAACGCCGCATTCCAGGAGCCGGCGCTTTCACGGAACCTCGCTTTGGTCGATACGCTGCGCGCGATCGGCCAACGGCACGGGCGTTCGCCGGGCGAAGTCGCAATCGCGTGGACCTTGCGCAACCCGGTCGTAACGGGGGCAATCGTCGGCGCGCGCGACGCGGCGCAAGTGGGCGGCTGGATCGGGGCAGCGGCGTTCCGGCTCACGTCCGCCGAGATCGCCGAGATCGGCGCGGCGCTCCCCTAAGTCGGGCGACTCGCGGCGAAGCCCGTACTTTAACCCGCGACGGCGTTCCGCCCGCTCGACTTGGCGGCGTAGCAGGCCGCGTCGGCGCGGGCGAAGAGCGCGCCGGCATCGCGTTCCGACCCGTCGATCGGTTTTATGCCGATGCTCACGCCGACGCTGTACTCATGGCCGCCGAAGGACACCCGATAGTTGTCCACCGCGCGCCGCAGCTTTTCGAGCACGCGGCGCGCGTTGGCGGGTGTGCAGTCGTGCAGCAGCACGGCGAATTCATCGCCGCCGATGCGCGCGAGCACATCACGCCCGCGCAGCTGCCCTTGGAGCAGGTTCGCCAGGTCGAGCAGCACCCGGTCGCCGACGGTATGACCGCAGCGGTCATTGATCGATTTGAAGCGGTCGAGATCGAGAAACGCCAGCGCATGCGGTCCGTCATCGCGCCGCGCAGAATCGATCGCGTCTTCGAGCAGCTGATCGAACTTGCGCCGGTTAAAGGTATTCGTGAGCGAATCGTGCGACGCTTCGTACGACAGCTGCGTCGAGAGGCGCTGCTGCGCCGTCACATCGCGCAGCACGAGGACGTACCCTTGCTCGCCGATCGGCGACGAAACGTAAGCCACGTGCTTGACGCTGGAGTGACCGTCGAACTGAGCTTGTCCGCGGTTCACGCCGGCGGCCCCATCGACGGCTGCTAGCATGTCGATGCGTTCGCCGCCTGCGTCGCTCAAGCGCAGCACTCCCCCGAGCGGCTGCCCGTACGCCTCCGCTGCATCGATACCGAACATTTCCTGCGCGGCGAGATTGACGTAATCGATCCGGCCGTCCCCGACGGTCGTGATGACGCCGTCGCCGATCGCCGCGAGGGTGATTTGCAGCTTACGCTTTTCCTTGGCCAGGGCGAATTCGAACTCTTTGCGCGCCGAAACGTCGCGCAGCGTCGCGACCATGCACGCCGCGTTCTGGGATGTCGCGGCGAACCCGCGTAGGCTCACTTCCACCCAAATCGGCGCGCCATCCAGGCGATAGTAGACGATCGGAATGCGCGCCTGAAGCGTTGCGCGAACGCGCTCGTTCATGAATTCGGCCCGGCCGAGATCGGTTAGCGGGCCGTACAGAAATTGCAGCGTGCGACCCACCGCCGCTTCGGCCGCGAAGCCGAGCACGGACTCGAATGCCCCATTGACGTGGAGAATCCGCGGTTCGCTGCCGACGCGCGGCCATTCGATGATCGCCGCGGCGTCGTTGAGCGCATCGATGCCCGTTGCGATTTGCGCCACCAACTCAGCGGCGGCGGGTCGGCCGGAATCGCGCGCGGACCGCGCTTGTGCCTCGAGTTCGCGGCCGATCTCAGCGGCCAGTATCTCGACCGTTCGCGTCAGGATTGGTTCGCCGGCCGGCGACGTACGATCCAGCACGAAGACCGTCGCCCCTTGTGCGTCGCTGAACCGGATCGGGAGCGCCCAAGCGATGTGCAGACCGCCGGGTAACGTCGAGCCGGACGCAACGGACGCTGCCGCATCGAGCGCGGCCTCCGCGCTCAAGCCGCAGGCGGCATGCGCGCCGTGCGCGCCGTCGCACACGACGAGCGCGGCTTGCGCGCCGCAGATGCGGACGAGCGATCGCAGGAGCACGGTCACCGTGGATAGGGACTGGATGCCGCCCTTCATATCGAGCGTTCTATCGGCGCAAACGCTGCTTAGACTGAGAGCCGCGTCCGCGAGGTACGCCGCGGCGACACACCGGCAATACGGGGGCCACATCCGTCGCGCATCATGGGCTGATGCCCGATCCCTGTGTCCCGCAGATCATCTGTCACGATCCCGTCGCCCAGACCGCTATCGAAACGACGCTGCAGCGGTTCGGCCCGGGCGCCGCGCGCGTTGCCGGTGAAGCCGCGATCCGAATCGTTGGATTGGGACGCGGTGACGCGTACCGCGACCGCTCGCAGGCACTGCGCCGCCTCGCCGCCGGCGTCGACGATTGGCCGATACCGCCCGCCGGCCTCTTCGTCGTCGAAGAACGCACGATATATCTTCGCTCGTTCAGTCCGATGACGGTGGCGCACGAGTTCGCTCACGCGCTGGATTGTGCGCTCGGCGGCGGAATCTATCTCAGCGGCGTCGATCCCCGTATCCGCAGCGCCTTCGAGCGCACGACGGCGTTCGTGACGCCCTACGCGGCATCGGGCCTCGACGAGTATTTCGCCGAAACGATGCGCGCCTGGGTCGAGGCGAACGACCTCCAGTCACTCTGGCCGCGCGCAACGCGTGCTCGGCTGTTCGCGATCGACCCGGCGATGGGCGCAATCCTGACATCGCTCTTCGAGAACGAACTCGCCGAAAAGTAAACCCAATCTTAACCGGCCGGTGCTTCCCGCCGCGACACTGCAAAGATTTCGCCAGGCAGCCGCGCCCAGGCGCCGGGAGGTACTCGATCGTGCCGATTGAGATAGCGATTCCCCAGGGAGCGGAGGCATCGATGTTAAGCATACAACAGGGGCTCGGTTACGCTGAACCGGTGCAGCGGGAACGCTTCGGCCGCAACGTGACGCTGGCCCATGGGTTGACGCTGGTGCTCGTCGGTATCTTGGCGCTGGCCGCCTGGCTCACGCTCGATCGCGCCATCCACATCCAGCGCGAATCGGCGCTGGCAGTCGACTTGACCAATCGCGAACGCATGTTGTCGCAGCGCGTCGCAAGTTTAGCGGCGCAATTCGCGCTCGGGAATCGCTCCGTCCGAGTCGATTTGCGCAGCGCGATCGACTCCTTCGAACGCACGCACTGGCAGCTCGTCAGCGGAGACGATCGGAACGGAATCCGCTCGGTCGTCGCCGATTCGGCGCTCACCGCCATTTACTTCAACGGCAGCACTCCGCTCGACGCCATCGCAACGGAATACGTTACGCACGCTCGGCGGATTGCTGCCGCCACCCCGCACGACCCGTCGCTCGGCGCTCAAACCGCTCCGCTGTTTCTGGCGGCACAAGCGCCGCTCGATGCGGCGCTCGAATCCGCGGTACGCATCCGCACGGAGCGCGCCGGTCGCCAGCTGGCCGCGCTCGGCTTCGCCGGCATGGCGATCTGCGTGACGGTGCTCATGACGCTGCTCGCTGCCAATCTCGCCGTCTTCCGGCCGATGGCGCGCCGCATCGTAAAGCTGACGCGCGAAACCGAAGAACTGACTCGGCATGCGACGACCGATCCGCTTACCGGGACGCTCAACAAGCGCAGCTTCCAAGCTCGCGGCGCAATCGAAATTCAGAAAGCCCGGCGGTATCAACGCCCGCTCTCATTGCTCATGATCGATTCCGATCAACTCGCCGCCATCGAGAATAAGCATGGCCACGACGGCGGCGAAGCGCTGCTCAAAGCACTTACGTCGAGCCTTTTCTCCGGCACCCGCGTCTCGGATCTGGTCGCCCGGGTCGATGAAGAGCAGTTCGCGATTTTGCTGCCCGAAACGAGTTGCGAAGGCGCTCAGCTTTTAGCCGAACGCCTGCGCCGGAAAATTAGCGATCTGAACATTCCGATCGACGACAAGGTGGTTTCATGCACGGTGAGCATCGGCGTCGCTGCTGCCGAAAAGGATGCAGCATTTCTGTGGCCGACGTTCAAACGGGCCGACGAAGCGCTCTACGAAGCCAAGATTCGCGGACGCAACCGGGTTGTCGTCGCGGCGTAGAAGATTCCGGCTCGGCCGTCCTTCGCAGGACAGCCCGGATGCTCTATCCGGCGACGTCGCCAAGGAACGTCGCGTTCGAGCGCGCACCTAGATTCGAGGATGTCGATCCCGAAGGTTGGGAGCGACGGAGGTGAGCCGGGCGGCGGCCCCTTAGCGAGCAGTGTGTAAACGAAAGCGGTTCTGACCGATATGGAACGTATGTCGACCGAAGAACGAGATCCCGCTTCTCCCCCCCCTGTTGCCGAAGACGAGCCGGTCCGCCGGCGGGGCGATCGTCGAGTCAGCGATGAGGCTGTGAGCCACGATCGGCGCAAGGGCGATCGCCGCGATATACCCGGACTGAGCGCACTCATGCGGACGCTGTTCCGGCGCGGGACGAGCTCCGGATCCTGAACTAGCTCGCGGCGTCGCGTGTACGCCGTCATCACCGCGGGCGGAACCGTTCGCCCGGAATTTGCGCGCGCCATCGGAACGGACATCAAAGCTCTCGCACCGCTGGGCGACCGGCGGCTGATTGACCCTGCCATCGATGCTGCCCGCGCAGTCGGGGCCCGGGCGATCGCGGTGATCGGGTCGCCGGCAGTCGCCCAATACTGCGCGCCGCGCGTCGAGTGCATGGTGAGTGCCGCCCCGAGCGGCACCGAAAACATCTTGCGCGCCTTGCGGGCCTTTCCCGACGCCGAGCGGCTCGTGTTCCTCACCAGCGACCTGCCGTTCATCGAGGCGGCGGCTCTGGCGGAGTTCGTCGCACGTTCCCGCCCAGCGGCCCTGACGATGGCCCTGGCAGCGGCCGACGCCTATACCGCCGAGTTTCCGGGCGCTCCGCCGCATGTCGTCACGCTCGGCGGGGAGCGGTTCGCAAACGGCAGCGCATTCGTCATCGACCGCAGTGCGATCGCGCCGCTCGAACGCCTCGCCGGCCGCTTCTTCTCGGCCCGCAAGAGCCTGCCGCGCCTGGCCCTGCTGCTCGGCCCCGCACTGTGCCTGCGCTTTGCCAGCGGCCGGCTGCGGCTCGCCGACATCGAGCACCGGGCCAGCGCGGTGCTCGGCGTGGCGGCGTGCGCGATCGTGGATGCCGCACCCGGCTTGTGTTATGACGTCGATGACGTTGCCGACTGGGCGTACGCGCATTCGCGCCAGCGGGCCGATGGGTAACGCCGCCTACGCGCGCTTCGCCGCGCTGTGGTTCGGCTTGCAATTCGTTTGGGGTGCGATCCTCGCGGTTTCGCTGCAGGCGCGCAGCGTCGCCCTGGCCCCACACGACGGACTGCGGGCGTACACCCTCATCGCCGCGCTGGGTGCGCTGGTCGGGATGCTCGCTCAACTCGCCAGCGGCCCGCTTGCCGACCGCGCCTTCGATCGCCACGGCAACCGGCGCGGGTTCTACGCCGCCGGCGTCGCGCTGGCCATACCGGCTCTGCTCTGGTTCTACCTGGCGCCGAATTACGGTCAGCTCGTGGGTGCGTTCTTCGTACTGCAACTCGCCATGAACGTCGTTACCGGGCCGTACGCGGCGATCGTCCCGGACTACGTTCCGGCCGATCGCGCCGGCGCTGCGTCGGCCTGGATGGGAACGCTGCAGTCGCTCGGAAACGCGGGCGGATTGCTCGTCGCGGGCTTCATCGACAATCGGACGCTGGTCGCGGTCATCCTCGCCGCCGTACTGAGCGCATCGTGGTTTCTCACATCGCGCGCGACGTCGCGCTTTCGGGCCGACCGTACAGTCCGCGAACCGTTCCGCATCGGGCGTGACTTTCGCACCCTCGTCGTCTCGCGAACCGCGATCAATTTCGGCTTCTACACCCTGTTGGGTTTTCTGTTCTTCTACGTGGCTCAAAGTCTGAACACGCCGGCCGACGCGATTCGGATGCGTACGGCGCTCTTGTTTCTCACCTTCACGTTGGCGAACGTCCTGGGCGCCGGGCTCGCCGCTCGACCCGCCGATCGGTTCGATAAACGGGCGGTCGTACTCTGCGCGAACGGGCTCGTCGCCGCCGGTTTGGCATTGCTCGCACTCGCGCCGAGTGTCGGCTGGGCATTCGTCGCCGCGGCAGTCGCCGGGATCGCGTGGGGCGGATATTTTATCGCTGATTGGGCGCTCGCGTGTACGATTCTGCCGCGCAGCGCGATGGCATCCTCGATGAGCATCTGGAACATCGCTGCGACGCTGCCGCAGATCGTCGCGCCGGCGTTGACGGCACCGATCGTCGAGCGCGTGAACGCCGCGCTGCCCGGCGCCGGTCCGCGCGCGGCGATCGGTTTGGCGATCGGTGAATTCACGCTCGGGGCTCTCTGGCTGTATCGCTTGCCCAAGCAGTGAACGCACTCAAGTGCGCTGTGCGGCCGTCCGCCGTTCGCTCGAAATCGCCCAGACCAACGCGACGAGAATGTAGTTGGTCGCCAACGAGCTGCCGCCGTACGAGATGAACGGCAGCGTGATGCCCGTCAGTGGAAAGACTCCCAGAACGCCGCCGATGATGATGAAGACTTGAAATCCGAGTGTCGCGGCGAGTCCCGTCGCGAGCAGCTTGGCGTAGAGATCGGGTTGACGTTCGGCGACGCGCAGCGCCCGCCGGACGATCGCCAAGAACGTGAGACACAGCACGATCGCACCGATTGCGCCCCACTCCTCGCTCCATGCGGCGTAAATATAATCCGTCGCCACGCTCGGAATGTAATCCGGGTGACCGAGCCGATAACCGGTACCGAAGAAGCCGCCCGCAGCCAGCGAGAACAGCGACTGCACGGTCTGATAGCCGGCTCCGAACGGATCGGCGAAAGGATGCTGCCAGACCGCGATGCGCGTGCGGACGTAGGGATACCGAGTCGCGGCGAGATATGCCGAAACCCCGAAAACGAGGATACCGCCGACGATGAGATCGATCCGGCGAGTCGCCACGTACAGCATTGCGGCAAACGTCGCGAGCAGCAGCGTTGCCATCCCAAGATCGTGTTCGAATACCAAGATCGCCATCGATGCCCCCCACCCGATGAAGAGCGGGCCGAGATATTTCGCGTTCGCGCGCAGCGACCAGGGACGCGTCCGGGCGATGACGTCGGCAGTCTCGGCCAAGTACGACGCCATGAACAGCACGACGAGCAATTTGATAACTTCGACGGGCTCGAATTGAACGGCGCCCAGCCGAATCCAAAGCCGCGCGCCGTTGACTTCCTGACCGAAGATTGCCAGCGCCGCGAACAATCCAACGGCCAGCAGTATCCAAATATATTTATATGCCGCGAGCAGACGGAAGCGATTGAACGCCGGCCCCAGCGCAACGGCTAACCCGAGCGAAAAAGCAAGCCAGATCGCCTGACGCCGCGCAAGCTCAGGCGACAAGCGCGCGACCTCGAGCAGCCCGAGCGCCGACAGAATGACGGCCAGCGCCGGCAATGTGTCGTCGCGATCGGTTTCGCCCGGTTCGAGCATCACCCACACGGTGGCGCCGGCCGCCAGCGCGATCAACAGCCAGGTTGGACCCAGCGATCCGGCCGGCGCGAGCCGAAAAGCGAGCGCGGCAAAGCCCAGCGCGAGCAGCATCGGCACTGCCGCGCGCAGGTTATGCAGAAAAGACGGCGTGAAGAACCGCGATCGCGACGAGCGTTGCCGCGAGCAGCGCGGCCAGGGCCACGATCGCGGTCCGAATTGTGGCTGGCCGAAAGCAGTCGTTCGCCGGCGGAGTCCGTTCGGTCAGCGTCCGGCCGACGATAACCGTCCCGCCGTGCGGGGCTCCGCGCAGTTTGAGGATTTCGAGCAGTCGCGACGCGACGTCGCTCGAACTGTGGGCCGCCTGCAGCGCGTAGAGCATTTCGTCGGGCGCGACGACGGCGTGCACGCCGCCCGTCGAGAGCATCAGGGCGTCGGCGTGCATCAGACGCACGTGCATCACGCTGGCTTCGAGGGTGGCCTGCGTGCCGAGCGTCCGGGTCAGCAGATGGCCGGTGCGCGCTTCGGTCGGGACGTGCGTGCGAGCGTTCGCCCACTCGTCACCGGCGAGCGCATCGTCTTCGGTCAGCGCCGACAGGGCGCCGTCGCGGCACAGGTACGCGCGCGCCTGTCCGACGTGCGCGATATAGGCATGATCGTCGATCATCAGCGCGGCGGTCAGCGACGCTCCGCCGGCGACGAAATCATCGGTACTGCCCGTTTGCGCGAACACGCGTGCGTTCGCGGCCGAAAAGGCGGCCATGAGGTGCGAGCGGGGATCGCGCGTGTCCGAGCGGACTTTGCGCTTGAGGGCGTCGCGCACCGTGTGGACGGTGACCGCGGCGACCGGCGTACCGCGCACGTTGCCGAACCCGTCTGCCACCGCTAGCAGAACGACACCCGGCGCGATGACCTCGGCGACGTGCGCTTCCGCTCCGCTCCGCTGCCAGAGACCCGGCTGCGACCCGACCGCTATCTCCATGCCCCGACACCTCGAAAAATAATGGACGCTGCACCGATTTCGATTTCATCGTCGACCCGAAGACAGCGACTACCTGCTACGTTCGCGCCATCGACGCGCGTCCCGTTTCGGCTGCCCAAATCTTCCACGTGCACTCCATCATCGCGCATTTCAATCCGCGCGTGCAAGCGACTCACTTGCGGATCGTCAAGCCGGAGATCCGCATTCGCCGCCCGACCGACGAGGATGCGGCGTCCGAACCGGTACGTCTTTATTCTTCCCGCCGCACTCACGGTCAATTCAACGCCGGTCGATATTTCCACGTCGAGTGCGGGCGCGGGCGGAGCGCCCCGCCGGTCGCGCACGAGACCCAGGAACGCGGCTAGCCCGACACTGACCGCGAGGGTCGCCAGCCGCGGATCAACCGGCATCGCCGCAGACCCGCAAAAGCGTGTCACCGATCGTTACCGTGGCGCCCGGCACGAGCCGCGCGCGCCGAGCCGGCTCGCCGTCGACGAACGTCCCGTTCGACGAGCCGACGTCCTCGATCGCGAACGCGCCGGCATCGGCGACGATGCGGGCGTGCCGGCGCGACGCGCGCCCGTCGCGGACGACGACGTCGTTCTCCCTGGAGCGCCCGATCCGCAGCCCGTCCCGCACGACGATGCGCGAACCGTCGCTGCGCTCGAGATAGAGCGGCGGCGGACTGCGGTCGTCGAGCACCGGTTCGATCGCGACCGAGCCCGCGACGATGCGTTCGTCTTCGTGCAGCAGTGCGCGCGGGCTCTCCGACCGCCGGTCGGCCGGCAGCGCCTCGCGCAGCAGCGCGCTCCAGCGGGCTTCGAGAAAATCGCGATCCTGGGCGAGTCGCGCGTAATCCGATGGATGAACCCGCACCAGATACAAATCGCCGGCTGACGCGTGCATGAGCGTCGCGAGCTTGCGGCCGACCTGCGCCGGATCGAGATCGCTTGGAAAGACGCGCGCGAACGCTTCTTCGACGAAGCGCGCGCAGGCGTGCTCGACTCGCGCGATCGGGTTCATCCCGCGCGAATCAACCGCGCGATGTAGAAGCCGTCACGCCCGGCGATTCCGGGCGGCACGCGAACGTCGCCGGCCGACGTGAAGAACGGCGCGTAGCGGACGGGAATCGCTGTCCGACTGAACTCGGGCTGACTCATAAGGAAGGCGTCGACGACCCCCTCGCTTTCGCGCGCGTCGGTCGAGCAGACGGCATACACGAGCGTTCCGCCGCGTTTGAGCCGGGCGGCCGACGCCGCCACGATCGCGCTCTGCATCGGAGCGAGCCGTTCGGCGTCGCCCGGGTCCTTCCGCCAGCGCGCTTCGGGTTGACGGCCGATGACGCCCAGGCCGGAGCAGGGCGCGTCGACGAGCACGCGATCGCAGTCGGCCTCACCGTTCACCACCGCCGCATCGCCGACGACGACGAGCGCCGATCCGCCGCCCCCGGCCGCGATCAGGCGCTCGCGCGCGCGGGCAACGCGGCGTTCGTCGAGGTCGACCGATTCGATGAGAGCGCCCTTCCCGAGTCGCTCAACGATCTGCAGAGTCTTGTTTCCCCGTCCACAGCAGGCTTCGTAGATGCGCTCGCCAGGCTGCGGATCGACGATATCGACCGGGAAACAGGCGGCCTCGCCGTGCGACTCCCAGCGGCCGTCGGCGAGCCGATCGAGTGCTGTCGAGGGCGAGTGTCCGTCGATGACGATCGCGTCGGCGGCGAACGCCGACGCGGCGGCGCTGATCTCAGCCGCGCCGAGCGCCGCAAGGACGTCGTCGCGGTCGGCGCGCTGCAGGTTCACGCTCAGCCCGATCGCCGCCGGGGCGTTGACCCCGGCCAGAATCTCCGGCAGCAGCGCGCTGCCGAAGCGGACCCGCCAATGAGCGACGATCCAGGTCGGCAGCGAGGCCCGGATCGCGACCGCGTCGTCGTCGTCGCCCGG
>Ga0302325_10018726_pt1 | contig 14580 bp, 10 predicted proteins | sample Palsa_T0_2_FD_201948 | JGI IMG/M metagenome (GOLD analysis project Ga0302325, IMG submission 201948) | Peat permafrost microbial communities from Stordalen Mire near Abisko, Sweden - Palsa_T0_2 | ecosystem: Environmental > Terrestrial > Soil > Palsa > Peat permafrost | place: Sweden: Abisko... | reverse complement strand
TGGGTGGATCTATCACTTCGATATGGGCTATGAGTATGTTGATCCCGGAGCCGGCACGGCAGTCTACTTGTACGATCTGAGCAGCGGGCATTGGTGGTATACGAGTGCCAGCCTGTTCCCATACCTTTATGACTTCACGCTGAATACCTGGATCTATTACTTTCCCAACACTACGAGTGCGGGCCATTACACAACCAATCCGCGCTATTTTGCGAATCCCGCAACCGGCGCGATCTTTACGATGTGACCGTAGCCTCCGGCTCTACTCCGGCGGAGTGTGGGCTGCCCGCGCCCCATGCCTCGCGCGCTTGTGCAGTTCGCCGATATTCGACCCGGTGAGCGCGGTGGCAATAGCGCCGCAAAGCACCAGGGGCAGGGTCCAGGCGGCGAACATGATGATGGAAAATGTCTGGGCGTCGGTCGGTTCCACGTCCATCCTCACCAACGCCTCGTAGCAGGCGGCGTTGAGAAGGCCGAGATTCGCCGGCGCGCTCGGCACCACGGTCCATAGCCGGACGATGGTCACCACGCCGGCCGCGGCCCAGAATGAGAGATCCAGTTCGTATGCCTTCATCAGCGCCCACAACGACCCGAACTGAAGCACCATATAGAGCAGGCTGATCGCCGTGGTACGGCCGAGCGTCGCCGGATTCCCCATCAATCTCAGGCCTTCGACTACGTGGCGGAACACCGCCGCCCATTTGCTCTCGGTGAAAGCGGGTTGCGCCTCCTGTTTACGCGTGATGATCCACAGCAGTACGAGCACCAGCAGAATCAGCAGCCCGCCCAATACTTGGACCACAATCGTTAAATCCTCCGGAATTCCCCTGACCATGCTCGCGGTGATGAGGAAGCAGGCCACCAGGAAGACGCCGTCAATCAAGCGCTCGACCGCGGCCGATGCAAAGCTGAGCGAGATGCGCAGATTGTTCCAATGCGCCAGCAGGTAGCAGCGGATCAATTCGCCGGTGCGCAGCGGGAGCAGGTCATTAGCGAACAAGCCGATGAAGATCGCTTGCACAGTTTGCCAATAGCCGAGACGAATAACCGGTTGAAGCAAAGTACACCATCGCCACCCCTGTATCAGGTAGACCGAAAGATCGAGCGCGATCGCCAGCGCGACCCATTTCCAATCCAAATTGCTAATGGCTGGAAGCAGTTCCCGTTTGATGGGATAGCCATGCAGAACCCATGCCAGGCAAGCGGCGGAAATCAGGTAACCGACAGCCTGTGGCGCCCAGGATGGCAGTCCACGGCGGGGCGAAGGAACGGCGGCTGACTCCATAGGCACTTAGCTACGCCGGCCGCCGGCGAAGTACATTTCCTCACTTCTGTGTTTTGGGCTTTTTAGCGGCACTGATTTATGATAACTTGGCAATTCAGGACCACGCGTATGAAAACTCTCTTGCGAATGGCAGTCCCGCTGGCGCTGGCGGCGCTCACGGCAGTGGCGCAGAATCCGAACGCAGTGAAAGACGAGGGCGCGACCCCGCTGCAAACCGGCCCTGCGCCCACCGTGACGCTGTATGGAACGCTGGTGGATGCGGGCTGCCGCAATCGCACGGCGATCAACCTCAAGCAGACGCCGGAGACGTTCACGGCGTCGGCTCCGGCGCAATCGGCGGCGGCTTTGCAAAGCGGTTCGCAGATGCGCACGGCGCAAGGGTATCAGGTCCCCAGCACGCCGTCGCAGCAGCCTACGACGCCGATTACCGTGAACGGTATCACGGTGGATGCGAAGACGCTTGCGGCGGAGCGCCACGACGTCCTGGAACATCAGGTCCCCGATCTGCGCAGCCGCCAGTTGGACCCCACCTGCGCCATCACCGGCGCTACGCATGGGTTCGCCCTGGTGCTCACCGACAACGGCCGGATGCTGAATCTGGACGACGGCGGCAACACCTTCGCCAACGAAGCCATTCAAGGCAGCGCGGACGGACGCGCCATGATGGAAGGCAAGAGCGGCGGCATGAAGCTGGCGGCCGTGGTGAAGGGCTCGATCCACGCCGATAAGGTAATCGTGCAGACTCTCAAGCTGACCAAATAGCCGGGCAAGCTAAAGCATGCCCCACTTCATGAAGCCACTTCGCCGTGTTGCGATTCTTGGCGCGGGAACCATGGGGTCGCGAATCGCGGCCCACTTCGCAAATGCCGGTTACCCCGTAGACCTGCTCGATATCGTCCTTCCCGATCAACCCAACCGGAACGCCGCGGCATTGGCCGGCATCGAGAGCGCCGCTAAGCAGCGGCCCACCGGGTTCTTCACCGACTCGGCTAAATCGCTGATCAAGCCGGGCAACTTCGACGACGATCTGCCGCGGCTGCGGGAGTGCGATTGGATTGTGGAAGCGGTGGCCGAAAATCTTGCCATCAAGCGCAGCCTGTTGGAGCGCGTGGCGGCGGCGCGGACGCCCGGGGCCATCGTGTCGACGAACACCAGCGGCATTCCGCTGGCGAGCATCGTCGAAGGATTCGGCGATGAGTTTCGCCGCCATTTCCTGGGCACGCACTTCTTCAACCCGCCACGCTACCTGCACCTGGTGGAAATTGTTCCGGGACCGGACACCGCGCCGGAGATGCTTGAGTGGGCGTCGGAGTTTTGCGACCGGCATCTGGGCAAGGGCGTGGTTCCGTGCAAGGATACGCCCAACTTTATCGCCAACCGGTTAGGCTGCTTCTTCGGCTCCACCATTCATAAGCTGACGGTGGAGGGCGATTTCACCATCGAAGAAGTCGATGCCATCACCGGCCAATTGATCGGCCTGCCGAAGAGCGCGAGTTTCCGCCTGGTGGATATTATCGGTCTCGACGTGTGGGCGCACGTGCTGCGCAATCTGCACGAACTGGCGGTGAACGATCCGGCGCGCGACCGTTACGTGGTTCCCGACTTTATGGAGCGGATGCTGGAACGCGGGTTGTTGGGCGAGAAACGCGGGCAGGGCTTCTACAAGCGCGTGGGCAAAGGCGCGGAGAAGGAAATCTACGCCATCGACCGCAAGTCGCTGGAGTATCATCCGGCGCAGAAGGTGAAGTTTCCCTCGGTGGATGCGGTGCGGGGAATCGAGGATCTGCCGCAGCGGTTGCGCGCGCTGGTGGCGGGCACGGATCGCGTGGGCCAGTTTCTGTGGCGCCTCTATCGCGACTTCCTGATCTATTCAGCGGAGATGATTCCCGAGATTTCCGACCGCGTGGTGGAGATCGACCGCGCCATGCGCTGGGGATTCGCTTTCCAGTTGGGGCCGTTTGAGACCTGGGATGCGTTGGGCTTCCGCGCTACCGCCGATCGCATGCGCCAGGACGGCTGTACGCTGCCGGAGAACATTGGGAGCATGTTGCGCGCGGGCGCTACTTCGTTCTATGAAGTGGCGGACCGCGGGGGCGAGCCGAGCACGCGGTATTTCGACATGGTGGGTCTTGGCTATCGCGACTTGGAGCCGCGGCCCGGCGTCATCCAACTTGCCGCTATCAAACGCGCGCGCGGCGTGGTGAAGAGCAACGCGGGCGCGTCGCTGGTGGATATCGGCGATGGCGCGCTGTGCCTGGAATTTCACAGCAAGATGAACACGCTGGGTGAAGACGCGATTCAAATGCTCTTGGCCGGAGTCGAAGAGATGGAGCTTAGTTGCGAAGCTTTGGTGATTGGCAACCAGGGCGACCATTTCAGCGCCGGCGCCAACCTGATGCTGGTGCTGCTGGCGGCGCAGGAGGGTGAGTGGGACGATCTGGACCGCATGGTCCGGCGGTTCCAGCAAGCCAACATGGCGATCAAGTATGCGCCCAAGCCGGTGGTCTCGGCGCCGTTCGGCATGACGCTGGGCGGCGGATGCGAAGTGGCGCTGCATGCGGCGCGCGTGCAAGCTTCAGCCGAAACGTATATGGGCCTGGTGGAAGTGGGCGTAGGACTGATTCCGGCCGGCGGCGGATGCAAGGAGCTGGTGCTGCGCGGCGGCGATCTGCGCACGATTTTCGAAACCATCGGCTATGCCAAGGTCTCTACCAGCGGCGCGAACGCGCGCGAACTGGGGCTGCTGCGCGGGGAAGATGGCGTCTCGATGAACCCGGAGCGGCAGATCGCGGATGCCAAAGAGGCGGCGCTCGCGATGCGCGCGAGCCATGCACCGGGCGCGCCGCGGCAGGATATTCCGGTCGCGGGAGAAGCCGGATTTGCGCTGTTGAAGATGGGCCTGTTTCTGGCGCACGAAGGCGGCTACATCAGCGAATACGATTGCGTGGTAGGCGAGAAGCTGGCGTACATATTGAGCGGCGGACGGCTGTCCGGCGAGCAGCGCGTCTCGGAGCAGTATCTGCTTGATTTGGAGCGGGAAGCGTTCCTGAGTCTGTGCGGACAGGCGAAGACGCAGGAACGCATGCAGTATATGCTGAAGAGTGGGAAGCCGCTGCGGAACTGAAATTTAATGCCGACGCTGGATCGAATCACCAGAAGCCCGGAGATCATGGGTGGGAAGCCTTGTATCCGGGGAATGCGTGTGACGGCCGGGATGCTTGTGGGTCTGGTCGCGTCCGGGCGGTCGAACGCCGAAATACTCTTGGCTTATCCGTATATTGAGGAAGAGGATATCCGGCAAGCGCTGGCTTATGCTGCGTGGCGGGTGGAGGAAATTGAGATTCCGATCCCGGTGGCATGAAGTTCCTCATCGATATGAATCTCAGCCCGGTCTGGGGCCCGTTTTTTGAACTGCACGGACTTCGGGACGCTGCTCGCCGCGACGAAAGGACGTGGGCCCAGCGTTGTTCAGGTTCGGACCCAGGACGTCTTACCGGACTCGATTGGCGAATTGGTTGTACGCGCGCTGAGATCAGCGCGGTTGCATTTGGAAGAAGGCGCAATCGTTACAATTGATGCTGGAAGAAATCGGGTAAGGGCGCTGCTCCACTACCCCTCGCCCTTTTTCCGAATCGTAATGCCTAGCCGCTTGATCTTCTGGTTCAACGTGGATAACGGGACGCTTAGACTTTCGGCCGCTTCGGTTTGGCTCCAATTGCATTGCTCCAGGCGATCCATAATAATGCGGCGCTCGTAATCGTTGACAATCTCAAATAGCGAGGCGTTCGAGGGCAGCGGCGCGCCTTCGGTGCGGCGCAGGCGGACTCCGTTGGCCTCGAGCAGGGCGTCGGGCAGCACTTCGAGCGGCACCGATGCGTCCGTCGCCAGCACCACCGCGCGCTCCACCACGTTCTCCAACTCGCGGACGTTTCCCGGCCAGGTGTGTTCCATGAGCACTTGCAGCGCGTCCGCCTCGAAATGCAGCGTGGAGCGGCCGGACAGGTCGAGGAACTTGTTATTCTCGCGGCAATAGTGGTTGAAAAAATGGCCGGCCAGCAGCGGAATGTCTTCCTTGCGCTCGCGCAACGGCGGCAAGGCGATGTTGATCACGTTCAGACGATAATAAAGGTCCTCGCGGAATTTACCTTCCTTTACCAACTGCAACAAATCGGCGTTGGTGGCGGCGAGAATGCGCACGTCCACTTTCACCGGGTCGGTGGAGCCGAGCGGGGTGAACTCCTTCTCTTGAATCACGCGCAGCAGCTTGATCTGCGTCTCGGCGCCGATGGTGCCAATTTCGTCGAAGAAAATCGTGCCGCGACTGGCGACTTCGAAGTACCCTTTCTTGGTATGAATCGCGCTGGTGAAAGCGCCCTTCACGTGACCGAAGAGTGACGATTCGAGCAGCTCCGGCGGCAGCGATCCGCTGTTCACGGCGACAAATAACTGATCGGCGCGGGGAGAGTTGGCGTGGATGGCCTTCGCCACCAGTTCCTTGCCGGTTCCGGTTTCGCCGGTAATCAGAATCGTCGAGCGGCTGCTGGCCACCTGGGCCACCAGGTCGAGCATGCGGACCATGCGGTCGCTCTTGCCGATAATGTTGGGGAAGCTGTAACGCTGCTTGAGGGCGCGCTTGAGCTGAGTATTCTCGTCTTCGAGGCGCCGCCGGTCGATCACGTTACCGATCTCAATCAGCAGCTTCTCGTTATCCCAGGGCTTCGAAAAATAATCCGTCGCGCCGAGCTTTAGCGCGAGTACGGCGGCCTCCACCGAGCCGTACGCGGTGATCATGAAGACCGGCGTCAATTGATCGCGCAGACGGAATTCCCGCAGCACATCCATGCCGGGGATGTCGGGCATCATGAGGTCGAGCAGGATAATGTCGTACCCGCGGCTCTCCAGCTTTTGCAAGCCTTCGGTTCCGTTCTGGGCGAGCTCGACGCTGAAGCCTTCGCTCGTGAGCAACGCCTCCAGGCTCTCGCGGATATCCGGCTCGTCGTCGATTACCAGGATGCGGCCTTTGGCCGAAATAGACGCGGGGTAGGTTGCCATCATCGGGGAGTGCTCACCTATGCGACGCTTAGCGGTCTTGGGGCCGCGACTATAGAGAGTGGCAAATCGATGACGAAGCGCGCGCCGCCCGACGTCCGGTTGGAAACTTCAATGGAACCGGCATGCTCTTGAATGATACCGTAGCTCACCGAGAGCCCCAGTCCCGTGCCCTTACGCACGCTCTTGGTGGTGAAGAAGGGATCGTAGATGCGATGCAGATGCTCGGGCGCAATGCCGGATCCGCGATCGGCTACTTCAACGCGGGCGCGCGCGCCTTCGCGCCATGTGCGAACTTCGAGAACGCCGCCGGAGGGCATGGCGTCGCGGGCGTTCAGGAAAAGGTTGAGGAAGACTTGCTGCAGTTTGCCGGCGTTGCCGTGAATCACGGGCGCTTCGGGGTCGAATTCGGTTTTGACCTGCACGCCGGCTTTCAGCAACTGGTGCTCGATCAGGGACAGCGTTTCCTGAACGGCGCGATTCAAATTCACCGCGCCGAATGAAGTAGTAGAGGTACGCGAAAAGTTGAGCAGCGAATTGACAATCTCGCTGGCGCGGAACGTCTGTTTGGCGATCTTATCGAGGATCTGCGATTTTTGCGAATCTTCCGCCACTTGCTTCGCCAGCATTTGCGCGTAAGTGGAGATGACCGCCAGCGGGGTATTTACTTCGTGGGCTACGCCGGCCGCCAGCAGACCTATGCTGCTTAACTTATCGGCCTGCACCAGGCGCTGCTCCAGCTCCGCGCGATCGGTGACGTCGTCAAAAATAATCAAGCGGCCGATTTGCTCCTGGTCCTTCGAAACCAGCGGCGCAATCGCCAGATTGAGGGTGGATTCGCGGGTCCTGGCGGTATGGCCATGCCCGTTGCCGTTGCCATTCCCGTTGCCGTTGGCAGCGGCGTGGGCCACGGCTTGCTCCGCCGTCTGGGGCTTCCAAACGAACTTGTAGATGTGGTGGATGCCGGTTTGGCCGCGCACGCGCTCGAATTGAGCGGCCAGGTCGCCGGGGAATAGATCGCCCAGGCGCTTGCCCACGGCTTGCAGCCGCGGAATGCCGCTCAACTGTTCGAGCTGGGTGTTCCAGCTCTCCACCCGGTCTTCCAGATCGGCCGCCAGAATGCCTACATTGATCGATTCGACGATGTTCTCGTTGAATTCCTTCAGGCGCTCGTTTTCTTCTACTTTGCGCTGCAGCGAGCGGTAGAGCCCCGCGTTTTCGATGGCGATTCCCACATAACCGGCCAGCGCCAGCAGCAGCTCCACGTCGGCGCTCGAAAGATAATCGCCGTCGGTGGTACGGCTCACGCCCATATAAGCGATGCGGCGTCCGCGCACGGTGCAGGGCATGTAATAGGTGAGGTCGAGATCGGCTATGGCGCTTCTTACGGATGGCTGCCAGGAGCGGGAGACGGCGTCCAACTGCCGGCGGGTGCGCTCAAAGAAAAGGTGTTGGCCGCTGGTATCCGAATCGAGGAAACTCAAATCGAGCTGGGTGGGGCTGGTGGCGGCCAGGCGGGGGTTGGCGCCCATGGCCTGTTTGAGGCGGAAGGTGGGGCCGCTGGGGCCGTCTTCGGCCAAGAAGAAAGCCAGATGTTTGATCTGCAGCGTCTTGAGCAGGCGGTCGCCGATCGAGGTTAGCATCGTATCGAGGCCGGTCTCCGAGCTCAATTCGCGCGCAAATTCGATCAGCGTGCGGCGGTAATCGTACCGGTCCTCGTAGAAATAGCGGTCGAGGCGCTCCTGGATCCAGTTACGGATGGGCTGGAACAGAAAGGCCGCAATCAGCATGACCGTGATCAGGCCGGTATTACCCAGGTCCTTGAAGTTTTTCTGCACCAGGCTGCCCAGCGAGAAGACGATACCGTAAAACGCCGCCAGGACGCACAGCGTGGCTAACGTGTAGGCATAGCCGCGCCGGAAAAGGATGTCCACATCCATCAGGCGGTAACGCACAATCGCGTAGGCCAGGCTCAACGGCAAAAGGATCAGCGAGAAGACCGAAAGCTTCAGGTAGTCGTTGGGGATGGCGCCCAGAGCATAAGGCGCCACATACAATACCGCGAACGGCAGAATGCCGTAGATCACGCCATTGCGCAGCCATTTGATCTGCTGCCGCACCACCGGATCTTCGGCTTTCCGGTACTCCAGACTCAACGCCACCGCGCCGGCGATATATGGCGCCGCGACCAGCACGATCCATAACCGGTCGAGCGCCAAGCGGACTTCGAGCAGCGGAACGGCGGTGCGAACCGCGCCTGAGGAAATTGCCACGTAGGCCAGGAACAGCAACACCCCCGGAACATAGAGCGCGGCCACGCGCAGCCGGCTTTGAAACCATGGCAGGCGCTCGGGGAAGGTCACGCAGAAATGCAGGAATGCCGCCGCCGCCAGCAGGCCCGCGGCGACATTAGCGTAATAGATACCCTTATCGAACGCGCCGAGTTGACCGGTGTAGTGCGAACATAGGAAAATGAACGACGCGAGGCAGAGGATATAGAAATGCTGGGCCTTCTGCGCGCTGCCGCGGCGGAAATAGACGAACAGGCCGATGGCGAGATACCAACAACCCACCAGGTACTGATAAACCACCAGGCGGTCGAGCGGGACCTGGTCTACGATCACCTTCACCGTGAACTCGATGCCGCGGCGGCTCAGTCCGTAAAACGCCTCATGGTACGCCCGGATGCCCGCCAGCAGACGCGCCACATCGGTGGCGTCCCCGATCTTGATGCCTTGGATGTCCTCGAGGCGGTCGCCCACATGCACGCCGGCCTTGGCGCCCGGGCTGCGCGGCGGAACGCTGAGGGCTTCCACGGCGCCTTGCCGATCTACCCAGATTACGCCGTCATCGGGCAGGCGAAAAAACAATTGCTGGTCGAAATTCCAAAAGGCGGCGGTACCAGCGGCCAACGTGAGGACCGTAAGGATCGCTGTGGAAAGCTGGAACTTGAGTTCCTGAAACATTTGCGCCGCCGAAGCCCCTGTGGAGACAATACTCCGACGAGCGCAACAGCACGTTTGGCGCCGCGCCGGATCCACTAATCTATTATTCAGATTACCCGAGTTATCTGCCACTTACAAGGCAAGAACTGAGGCGTGGCTTGACGGGTTCTGGTTTTCGGGAGAACCAGGCTATGTGGAAGTGTATAGCGTAGTTTGTCAGCCGTTGGATATGGGTCTCTAGGTAATTACAGTCATGGCACTTATGGGACTTAATGTACTGGCAATAGGCCAAATTGGGGTATAATACTATCGATGCCTGTCTGCGCTCTATCTTATCCGTGCAAGCTCAGTTTGGAATAAAAGCGATATGAGAAGGGCAACTATACCATTGCTGGCGCTCGTATTCGGTGCCGGGTTTGCCGTTCTGGCGGTCGGGCAGGACCAAGCTGCACAGCAAGCTCCGCCAAAGAAGGAGGCGGAACCGGTAAAACCCGTCGAGGCCGCCACCGATCCGGCGGCGATGGCCGGTGATAAGCCCTCCGCGGCAAAACCGGTCATCGGCGGCGCTCCCGTGGGGAAGACCTACGTGATCGGCGCCACCGATGTCCTGCAGGTTTGGGTTGAGGGCCAGGCCGGCATTCAAGGACAGTATGTGGTGCGTTCGGATGGCATCATCTCCATCCCGTTGGTAGGCGACGTCTACGTAACGGGTATGACGACAGGGCAAGTGGAAGCGGCGATTGCCGACCGCTTGAAAGCCAACCAGATCCTGAACGATCCCTCGGTTACGGTCGGCGTGGCGGCCTCGCATAGCCGCAGGTATTACATTTCGGGCGAGGTATTCAAGCCTGGGGAAGTCGATCTGGTGGTGCCGACGCGCGTCTCCGAAGCCTTGGCGAACGCCGGCGGATTTAAGGAGTTCGCCAAGACTACCAAGATCCGCATTATTCGCGAAGTGAAGGGCGGGAAACCCCTGACATTCAAATACAACGACAAAGAAGTCAGCCATGGCAAGAACCTGGAACAAAATATATTCCTTGAGCCGGGCGACCACATTTATGTGGATTAAATGCGTGGATTAAAGAAAGTCTATTCAATCGGTAGCGAGGCTTAAAACCGCATGGCCCTTCCGCAGAATTTCATGACAGTTACGCGCCGTCCGCCGGATGTCGAGGATTATATCGACATGCTGCGGCGCTACCGGCCCTGGATTATCGGTCCGATGTTTGCGGGTTTGGTGATCTCGACGGTAGTGGCGTTTCTTTGGAAAGACACTTACCGGTCGACGGCGCTAATGCGGATCACGCCGCAACGGGTGTCTGAAAAACTGGTGCCGACCGAATTCTCCACCCAGATGGCTCAGCGTCTGAACGAAATGGAGCAGGAGATTCTCAGCCGGACCAGCCTCGAAAACATCATCAAGAGTCCGGCGCTCGATCTCTACAAACGCGATCAGCAGGAACGGCCGATGGAAGATATCGTCATCGACATGCGCAAGGACATCGATATCAAAATGGTCACGACTCCGAGTGCGATGTCGGATAGCCACTCGCTGGCTTCGGCCTTTCAGATAACGTTTACCTACCCCGACAGGTTCAAGGCCCAGCAGGTAGTGAACGAATTGGTCACGAAGTTTACCGAATCGAACAACGTGGTGGAGCGCAACCAGGCGCAGTTGACCACCGACTTCCTGGACGACGAGTTACGCACCGCCAAAGACAATTTGGATAAATTGGACGCGCAGATCACGCAGTTCAAGGTTGCCAACCAGGGAAAGCTGCCGGAGGAATTCAACTCCAACGCGGCCATGCTGAGCAGCCTGCAAATCCAAAACAGCACTTTGTCGTCCAATCTGCAGCAAGCCATCGATGCCAAGACCACCCTCGAGACCTCGCTGGCGGGTCAAATGTCCCAATTGCGGTATTACCAGGAGAACTCGGAGGATTTGGCCACTAGCGGCGGCGCTAATTCGCCGATGTCGGTGCAGAACCAGCAATTGCTGAATCTCAGCAATCAATTAGCGGCAGCGCAGCAGCAATTGGCTGGGGAACTGCCGGCTTACGGAGCAAATAATCCCGAGATCAAACGGCTGAAGGCGCAGATTCAGGCTATGCAGCGGCAGAAGGAGCAGCTCGAAAAGGAGGAGGCCCAAAAAGATAAAGATAAAGACGCTGCCAAGCAGGCCGACGCCCCGCGCAAGGTGGTGAATAAGGCGGCTGAGAACCTCATCTTGCAGGTGCAGAACCAGATTGAGGGCACCAAGACCCAAATCGCGGAAGCCACCGACAATATTAAGCGCATCCAGGGCTTGCAATCGCTAACCGCGCAAAAAATCGCGAGTTATGAGCAACGTATTCAGGCGGCGCCGCTGAATGAGCAACAGTGGGCGAGGCTGCAACGGGACTATACGCTGGCGAAATCGGCCTATGACGACATGGTGAAAAAGAAGGAGACGGCCGACACCTCGAAGAATCTCTCCGAACGCAAGGGGGGTGAAAACCTGGAGGTGCTCGACCCGCCGAGCGATCCGCAGAAGCCGATTTCACCGCAACGCGTCCAGTGGGCCGCCATCGGGACGGGTATCGGCATCCTGCTGGGAATTGTGCTGGCGGGCGGCAAGGAGATGAAGAATACCTCCCTGAAGAACCTCAAGGATGTCCGGGCCTATACCAATCTGCCGGTGCTGAGCAGCATCCCGCTGCTGGAAAACGCGTTGCTGGTGCGGCGCAAGCGGCGGTTGTTCTGGCTGGTATGGACGAGCGCTCTCATCTTTGGAACCATCGTAGTGCTGGCCTCAATGTATTACTACTATTACGGCCAGGCAAAGTAGGGAAGGGGAACATGAGCCGAGTACACGATGCATTACGCCGCGCGGAGCAGGGAATGCCGGAGGGTGAGAACGTCCCCGCTTCCGGGCGGCTGCCCGACGGGGGAGTGGCGGAAATGGTGGCCGTCCATGGCGGAGGGCAGTCCAACGGACGTCTTGCCACCCATCCTGCGATCCGCCTCAATCTTCATCCGGGCATGCTTGCCGAGGTTCAGGTGTCGCCGTTTCAACCCGCGCCGGAATCGCACCTGCTCGACCTGAACAACTCGCACGAAACACCCGCCGAGGAGTTTCGCACTCTGCGCACGCGCATGAATCACCTGCAGACGGTGCAACCGCTGCATACGGTAATCGTGAGCAGCCCTTCGCCGGCCGAAGGCAAGACGTTTACGGCGGTGAACCTCGCGTTGGCCGAATCGCATCTGGCGGAAAGCTCCATCCTGCTCGGGGATTTCGACCTTCGCCGGCCGATTGTACATAATCTGTTTCAGGTGGAGCGTTCGCCCGGCCTTTCCGATTTTCTGACGGGTCAGTGTACGTTCCCGCAAGCGTTGCGCAAGATCGAGGGTATGAACCTCTATCTGCTGCCCGCCGGCTCGCCGGTCAAGAATCCTCTGGAGTTGCTGAACACGCGCCAGGCCAAGGCGCTGTTTGAGGAGTTGCCGCGCTGCTTCCACTGGGCCATCTTCGATACGCCTCCGCTGCTGTTTTCGGCGGACGCGAACCTGCTGGCCACGCTGGCGGACGGCACGATTCTCGTGGTGAAAATCGGCTCGACCACCTTCGACAATGTGACGCGGGCGATTCAATCGCTGTGCGAAAACAACGTGCTGGGGATCGTGGCCAATGGCGCGCGCGCTTCGGAACTTTATAGTAAGTATACGTACTATTATTCGAAGGCTGAGTAGCGCAGGCAAAAGTAGGGCGGACCCCCTGGTCCGCGGCCGGCCCCCCGGCCGGCCTTTCGCACTCACATGAAGCTGATTTGGCTGGACGAAGAGCGGGTCCAGGGGGACCCGCGCGGACCAGGGGGTCCGCCCCACTTGGGTCCACGGGCTGCCCTTGTGTGCGTGCGCCACAACGGTATTGCCGCATACAGCGCGGTTTGACGGACTTCTGCGAGAATTGAATTCTGTCGTAAAATCTCGTTTATGCCTTGTCTTCTTCTGCTGGTGGTCGTGGCTTTTCCCCGCGTGGTGCTGCTGCTGATGTTCCTGCTCTCGACCTATCTCACCAGGGCCTATCACGGCTTGCTGATCCCGCTTCTCGGGTTTATCTTTCTGCCGCTGACTACCATCGTCTACGCCTGGGAAGTGAATTCGCACTATCCCACGCAGGGCGTCTATCTGCTGGCGCTGGTTATCGCCGTGGTGATCGATTTTGGCGGTTTGAGCGGCGGCGAATACCACAGACGCAGCCGTTGGTAAGATAGCATTGATGACTTTTCGCGCTTTGCTTGCCGGCGTCGTCCTGCCGGCCGTGACGATGGTCTGTTTCGCCCAGGCTCCCCCGAAGCTCCCTCAGAAGGCGTTCCAGAAGAAAGGAAACCCCTTGGTCAAGAAACAGGAGTACGGCCACATGCCGGATGGCGCCGCCGTCGAGATGTATACGCTCAGCAACGCTCACGGGATGGAAGCCCGCATCATCACGTATGGCGGGATTGTGACGTCGCTGACCGCGCCCGACCGCGCGGGCAAGATGGCCGACGTGGTGCTGGGCATGGATACGCTGGCCGGTTACCTTAGCGATGGCGCGCATCTGGGTGCGCTGATCGGCCGCTACGGCAACCGCATTGGGCACGGCCAATTCCGCCTGGACGGCCAACTCTTCATCCTGCCGAAGAACGATCCGGGGGACAATCCCCAGAGCACGCTGCACGGCGGACCCGCCGGCTTCGACCATCAGCTTTGGAAAGCCGCCGAGGTCGCGAGCGCCGATGGACCGAGCGTCCAGCTGAACTACGTGAGCAAGGACGGCGAGATGGGTTTTCCCGGCACGTTGACGGCGAAGGTGACCTACACGCTGACGAGTAAGAACGAGTTGCGGATCGACTATAGCGCCACCACCGACAAGGACACTGTGGTCAACCTGACCAACCATTCCTACTTCAATCTGAAGGGGGCGGGCGAGGGCGATATCCTGCAGCACCAGTTGACGATTGACGCCGACCGGTTCACGCCCGTGAATGCGGAACTGATCCCGACCGGCGAATTGAAAGCCGTGCAGGGCACGCCGTTCGATTTCAATGCAGCCACCGCGATTGGCGCGCGCATCGATCAGCCCGACCAGCAACTGCAATTCGGCAAAGGCTACGATCACAATTTCGTGATCAACAAGGGCATGGGCGGATTGAGCAAGTGCGCGGAAGTCTTCGAGCCCAAGAGCGGCCGGGTGCTGGAAGTGTTGACCACCGAGCCAGGCGTGGAATTTTACACCGGCAACTTCCTCGATGGGACGATTCACGGGATGGGCGG
>Ga0302325_10018724_pt1 | contig 14581 bp, 18 predicted proteins | sample Palsa_T0_2_FD_201948 | JGI IMG/M metagenome (GOLD analysis project Ga0302325, IMG submission 201948) | Peat permafrost microbial communities from Stordalen Mire near Abisko, Sweden - Palsa_T0_2 | ecosystem: Environmental > Terrestrial > Soil > Palsa > Peat permafrost | place: Sweden: Abisko... | reverse complement strand
CGCCGATACTATGATCGGTGCCCGAGGTAGCAAGGAAAAGGGGGTCGAAGAGGTTAAGAAAGTGACAAGAGGACAATGAGTAGATGCAACGTTAAATTTCAGCAATCATTAATCAGCAGCTGGCACGGGTGCAGCGGTCACTGAGATGTACGGTAGGTTGCCGGTACATCTGTCTTGTAACACTTATTTACTCGAACAATGTTGACTTCTTCTAGGAGTTCTTGTGCAGATTGCTCAACTGACAAATGTCAACGTTCAGTTCGCGGAGCTGGTTTTCCCTGATATAAGAATTCGTGAGAGTCTTACCAGTAAGTTTGGCTGTGCTATGTTCCACGTGAAAATTCTAACCAATTACAGGCTCAAAAGGTGAGTGCTAGAAGATTTTGGATATTGTTTCAAAGAACAATATCAAGGTCAAGACAAACGCCTTTAATGGCATCAAGGAACTACCCAAGGCAAAACTTGACAAGGTCTTGTAGCGGTGTACGAAGGCGACTGACTCACTCTAAATCGTGGACCTCAAGATTGTAACATGCAATTGAGAAAACTTTGATCGATAATATTTGAGTTACACGGAAACAATATAGTTAAACCCCGGTGAGGTGTGGATGGCGAATGAAATGAATAAGTCTAGCGAAGAGAGATCCCATTCTAGGACGTTTTAATGCTGCCGATGTCGATGAAGCCAAAGAAATGTCTACATGATGAAAGGACTGAGAGGCGAAGAAGGATGAAAACGACCAGCACAGAAACATTTAAGCATAAGAAGCTCTTCTGAAAATGATAGCGAAAGCTTTTGGACCAGCAAATTATACCCTCCCCGAGAAATTCTTACTTCATGCGCTTGGCCTTTCTATCTATGGAACCCGCTGGTCTTTTCCCTGAGGAGGAACTCAGTCCAGTTCCACCTTTGAGCTGCGAAATGATTGCACCCAATTTGTCTGTGTAGGCTTGTGGCGCTGGACCCCATCCGATCGTCTTCAATCGGGTAAGAATATCCTCCAAGTCATCAACGAACCGTTGAGCTTCTGGCAAGTCTTGGAGCGCCTTGATGACAAAATTCCCGCCAGCGGGATTCGCTCGAGACTGAGTACCGATGAGACGTTCATAAAGATTCCGATCGATCTGTGGCTCGCCATGAGGTCGACGTCTGGGCCATTGTGAATTCTGATAGACGTCATAGTTACGCTCCCTTACGACCATTCTGAGAATGAAAACGAGAGATTTCGCTGCTTCTTCTCTAGATGCCGGACTTAGGGGCTGTCTTTTAACAACATTTTGACTGATGGCATTGACGGTATCGACAAGCGTCTGAGCGCACCAAATAAGATCGTGCTGACCAGCAACAGGACCAACCTCGCAGTAGTTGTCCAGAAGGACACATGTATGTTGTGCTTTTAAGCCCATCTTGCGGAAGTAATCTGCAGCACGGATGTTGCGGGGTACCAGAGCGCTGAGTTGATGGAATATGTCATCGTCCTTGATTAAGATCCTTGCCAGTGTGGCCTCCAAATCTCCCAGAACCAATGGCTCATCCATGGAGATCTCGTCAGGAGTGTCAAATATATCGGGTCGAAAGTCGTCAGTGACATAAGTAGATAAGGCAGCCAATATATCGCGAACGTTTCTCATCCGTTCTTTGACCATTCCCCTTGTTTGGCGTCCGACTTCTGATGCTGAATAGTCTTTCTTCAATTGCCAATGGCTTTCTTCCGTATCCGAATCAGTCCCTTCCCGGAGCTCCCAGTGAAGCTCTTCACAAACAGTGTCAAGACCCATGCTGGAAATTTGTTCATATGGAGTAATAGGGGGTGCCTCCACAGCGTCCGTTCGTGTTCGAGACAGTTGTTCGAGTAGCCATGTTACGTGGCGGCAGGTCCCCTCCTCGTTGCAAGAGCATGTTGGACTCCCAATGTCGGTAGTGCTTATTCGAATACTATATCGTTGGACCTCTGCGTATGAGATTTGGAAGGCATAGCGTGTTCCGTGCTGTCGGCAATGGTCGAGGGCAAAGAGGCGTCCGCTCCAAGAGATATCGGTACCCTCTTCGTGGCCGGCCTCCTCTTCAGAGTCATTGTCTGAGTTCTCATCGGAGCTTGAAAGATCGTCATCTCTGGCAGGTGCTTTGCCTTTGCCCTTTCCGCCGGAATGTCCACGTGCGTGACCTCGAGATGATTGCATCTTCTGTGTGATAGAGAGCTTGCTGAAGGTCGAGACCGGCGAAGACATAAGGACACAAGATGTGTTGGGTTGGGATTAAGATTGTCGAAGCCATAGCGGCACAATCGTGTCTTATATACTGGAACATCGAGGGCGTTTGTTCTCCTGCCTATAGTGAATCCCTCGACGTCAGTCTCTTGGAGCGTCTGTTAGGCGCCATTAGGGAGGGATGCTGAGCCCTGTCCATAACACCATAAGAGGTCTTTTTGAGAGCGGCCAGGTCGTGAAGAGGGCCGGCTGGGAGTTCATGGGCGAGTTCGGTGGGATATAACGTTGTTGGAAATTTGGCGCAAGGCCTCGACTGCCCGTCATGCTGCATCTCGCCATGGAGGGGTGCCGTTGACGTTTGGAAAAAGAGGGCCAGGATGATGTGGCGCGCCTGAGGCAGCCTCGTGGGATTCTGGCCGATTGGCCCAAGCGAAAGGTCTCTCCTGCGCACGGAGTCCCGAGGCTGACCTCCATTTTTGCAGCTGAGTTTGCACTCGCTCCATTCATCCCCCAACCCGAATGACACACGATATACTTTATCCTGTTGGTCAGACTGCTTCAATCGCCCCTATCGAACACCCGTTCGACCTTAATAACCGCCTTCATGGTCATCTATTGTATCTGAGAAGGAGAGACCGGACGGTCGTAGTCGGTGATCAACCCGTTTGCGTGGGACATGCAGTTGGATATTCCTCCAGACGGTCCCCAGTCACACGCAGCATTGTTATGCAATGCAAGCAGTTTCTTGCTGTCTCCAACATCGCCTTTCTCCTGATTTGCATATCCTGGATCGTTCCGCGCGAACCTTGCGTCAAGTGACGAACTTGGGCTGCAGCAAGGATCCCTCCCGGTCCCAGAAAAACCAACAACGGGCTGCGGCGTAGCAACCCCACCAAAAGCCCATGAATTTTAGGATATTCACGGGTACATGATTGCATCATTTCGGATCCATGGCAATAAATTCATAGGAGTCATACTCGCGAGTCCAGGCTTGACAAATGGTTGTTGGTTGCTCGTAGCTCGGTTGGTCCACAAAAGGGAGGCGAGGACGGTTCATCCGGAGTTGGTACATTCAGCTACGGCTCCTCCGAAGTCATTGGATCCACACTCCGGCAAACCCTCATAGAAATGCTTCTAGAACGCCGTGAAAGTTCATAAGGCTTGGTGTGGGAGAGGCTCAATCATAATCATATTGCAAGCAATTGCAACTTCAGCCCTAAACTCCTGGTCCCTTCAACCTCACAACCCCCTGTTTTACATTGCACTTTTGCCTACACTTAACCAATAGAAGATTAATAGGTACTCATATTTTTAAATTTTGCCTTCAGAACCTTACTGGAGATCAAGGACCACTCTTCCTTGCATCTTACCCCCTGACATCTACTATACGTAGATTAGCATGGGCTTTTCATGCACGTTTTACGAGCTGGGGAGCCACTGAGTTCCCGAGACATGTTTCGAGAGCCAGGCTGTTACTCGGCTTCCATGAAACAAGAAGCTCAAGGGCAGAATAAGACCTACCTGGAAAACCTCTGTTAGGTTTTCCATCTTCTCAATTCACAGTTGTGTCTTGACAACCCCTCGAGCGGCCATGTCGAGGATCTCGATTGCCTCTCTCTGATTACCCACCGCGCTTCCTTTTATATTATGTTCCATTGCAACCATCATGGCTGGGAAAGCCTTGGCAGTTGGAACCATGTCACCTTCCGGCATGCCAACACAAACGAGCATACCTCCGAATCTCAAAAAGTCGAGAGCCTAGGCGTAAGCTTTGTTTGACGCAGCGCAGACGATGACGGGTGATGCGCCAAGACCTGAAGGGGCATTAGCATTGTGATTTCGCTGCGCTCCTGTCTCTCGGCTCCCTTACCACCAGTAACCTTCTTCACCTCTTCAGCAATTGTTTTGTCATCAAATTTGGTGATGTCGAGAAAGACTTCAGCACCACATTCTTTGACCAAGCTCTCCTTACTACCATGGTCGATTCCGACAATTCTCATAGCCATTCCCCTAGACGCTATCTGGCAAGCAAGATGACCCTGATGGAATTAGCGAGATATATCGACAGCCGAAAAGGGGCGACTTACAAGTCCTCCGCCCGCACCAGCTTTTCACATGTCAGTGAGCGATTTATTTCGAATACAATGGGTGAAAACCATACCTATGACGACCCATTGGCCGCTCTTCGCATCTGATTTGCGCAAGGCTGCATAGGTACTAAAATAGCCGTGAGCTTCGCCTACCGACGCGGCCCCTTATGCGACCACCTGGAGGCTGTACATACGTGACACCCGCGCAAAGCATTGGTGCAGCATCTTCAGAACTTAGGCATCAGGAATAGGAGTCACATAATTAGCAGGTGCTAGGGCGTATTGCTATGAAATTGAAGTGAAGTTGGACCAATGATAGCAATGGCATCAAATCAGTGCCACAATTTTCACCTAAGGCTCAACTTACTTGGAACGTTCCCGGATCTGTGGGTGATTTAGTATGCATGTCTAATCAATTAAAAAGGAGTATTGGGGCATACAATAGTGGCCTGAAATCTTTTGGTTCTGTGCGGCAAATCGAACTAGGTGGGTGCTCGAAACCACCCAGACCACTTACAAAGCAGACACCATCTTTGCCCTCAAGACATGGTGGACAGGCTCCACACGCATATGCAATCCACTGTCAGGCTCTCAGCTATCTTCATCGCTAATGCTCACCGAGTGCTTGCCTTGATACTGGGGCGATCGCCGACTTTCACTCGTCCATTTTCAAAGCAAGGGCCAAGCTTATGAACAATACCTACGCCCTCGTGTCCGCCCAACTGACTGGGCTGAGTTGGATAAGGAACTAATCAAACTGTCATGATCAAATCCGTTTGAGGCGATGACTCGAACTCACGACCCCGCCAGCTGTTCTCCATGACCCCCATATCGCTATGGCAAACGCCTGAGTGGGTTCTAGAGGCAGAGACTGGTTAGCAAAAATTTTCAGCCAGGCAGAAAAAGATGTTTGGAACTCGCAGACGAACAAGGACATCTCCTGGACCAGGCTCTGTCGTATCGAGCTTCTCAATCTTGGTGGAGATTGTTCCAGGCTTGTCGTACACGACTGCCTTGTACTTCCTGGGAATGTCGAATGTCTTCTGTGTAACCGCGGCAGCCATGTTCGCGATTCGGATTGGATTTTTATTTTGGTTAGGGAATGGTGTCAAGTTGAATATTTATGGCTTCAAATGAGTGGAAGAATTTAGGGACGCGCCGAAATATATAAGCTCCTCCATTCGATTTCACATCACGAAGGATCATGTGGGACCCGGGGACACTTCACCTCCCCATCTACCACGCTTTCCTGCCGCGCCGGTCTTGAACTGGTCAATGTTACGATGACCGAGGCCTTGTGCAACTTCCGTGTTAACTTAACGCCTGGAATGACAAGCTAGTTGGTGGGTTTTTGCGGGGTAACTTACGATTAGCCATGCTTGTTAGGGTTCCAAATCGAGAACACCAGCACCACTCCTTCTCTTTGAGCACTGCTAGCTAGACTGTTCTATATTTCGACGTTTACCAGGGACTGTGAATCCGATTTATGTAAAATAGAGTTTCTGACAGCTTTCTGGCAATGATCGTCAGGTCCCACACACCTAACTTTCGACCCTATTGATCTTCTTCCAAGCATCTCCAACAAGCTTCTATTATCTCACAAAATGGTTTGCAGAAGAAGACCTTCTCACTCTCGTGGCTCAAGTAGTATTTGAGAGTGAACTCACGTGATTTGTGAAGTACATACCTACCTAGTAGGTACCGCCAATCATCACGTATTGCGTCATGCAAAACTACTATCCCCCTCCTTGAATACTGTAATTGTACATCCCGATACTTGTAACGCCACGCCAAGATCTCGTCAACATCCCCGAATTTGGGAATATCAGGTGTTTTGGAGAGTCTCCGTTGGCCAAAAACACTTGAGTTGGCTAGTGCAGACGTAGTGTTATCCTTGGACACACCCCACCGACAATTATTCAAGGGGGGGATACAGTAGACACGCGATTTTTAAGCGAGGGATAGAAACCTCGGGACCAAAATCATGATTCAAATACCCGCCAACTGCGCAGCTAATAATTAATATAACCCTTAATACTCTTACACAATTAAAGGGGCATATTGCGCGATCAGTTTGAGATAAGCAGTCTTTCTTTAGATACGTGATTATAAAGTTATAGAAGAATTCACCACTCAAACGCCACACCACTCAACCGCTTAAACCTTGATTTGACCACAATAATACCACAGTTTGGAGAAACCAATGTTATATTCGGGATATTTGGGGTTTTCTTTATAATCTGTGAAGTTTTTAGATTTTTCTAAGCACTTTGAAAAAACCCACAAATTTTTAGTGTTCTTAGAGATAAGTGAGCGGTTGAGTGGTTTGGACGTTTGACCAGTGTATCGTTCTCGACTTGCATGCCGCTGTACCTCGGCTCGGTATGTTTTCCTGTACGTACGACGTGAAGTTTGGCGAAGATAGGAACTGTTCCTCCTCGTCTTCCTGGATTTCTCAGTCTTTTATCCGCTCGCAATCCAATTCAATTGAACCTGCTCTCATTCTCAAACAAGCTCTCGTATCAACAATGTCTTTATCCATGAATAAGGAGCATTCTCAGTCAGTGGATGGCACTGACGAGAGTCAGAAATATGGAGCTTTTCAGAATGAGATATACAGAGGTGAGCAGGATTTTGGACCACATCCGTTGTTTTACTTCTATATTGATTCAAATCCCAGATGGAATGTTCATGCATCGTCTCCCAATTGTCACTACTGATCCAAACAAGTTGGAAGCCCACGCAAAGAGCATGCTGAAACCCACTGCATTCAATTATATAGCAGGAGGCGCTGGCGAGAGAGCAACTATGGATGCAAATAGGCTAGCATTTCGACAGTGGAAATTAGTCCCTCGCATGCTGCGTCCCACTACTCACCGAGATCTAAAAGTAACGCTTTTCGGCGAGACATATGGTTTGGATCATTTGTTCCCAAGACATACCTAGTAGCTGAGTATTGTTTGCAGACACCCCAGTTCTAATGGCTCCGGTGGGAGTGCAGACAATCTTCCATGAGGACAAAGAGACAGGCCTATCAGAAGTTTGCTCAGCAATCGGTGTCCCGTATACTCACAGCACAGCATCAAGCTCCAGCATCGAAGAAGCAGCAAAAGCAAATGGGAAGGGACCGAGATGGTATCAACTTTACTGGCCTCAAGATGACGATATCACCATCTCACTGCTGAAGAGAGCAAAGGCGAATGGGTATAAGGTCTTGGTAGTGACGTTAGACACGTGGGCCTTGGCTTGGAGACCAGCTGATTTGGATGGTGGATATGTTCCCTTCGTAAAGGGTGTGGGTAACAAGACCGGATTTACAGACCCGGTATTTCGAGAGAAATTCCAGAAGAAATTCAATGCTACGCCTGAAGAGAAGGTGTTTGAAGCCTCTCAGTAAGTAGTAGGGAGCAATTCCTTCCCAATCTCAAACGGTCTCGTGACTTTCATCCCGAGATATTGTCTTAAAATCTTTGGGAATACTCTTTACTGGGCGATGGCTGACTCTTCGATTACCACAGGGAATGGGTTGGAGGCTTCTGCTCTGGAGTGGCCCATAGTTGGGATCAAATAGCCCTGTTGAAGAAGCATTGGGATGGCCCTGTTGTGTTGAAAGGTATTCAGCATCCTGAAGATGCTAAGTTAGCTGTTGAATATGGCGTCGACGGGATTATTGTGAGCAATCATGGAGGTCGACAACTTGACGGTGCTGTCGGATCTTTGGAGATGCTGCCGGAGATTGTTGAAGCAGTTGGCGACAAGTTGACCGTACTCTTTGACAGCGGTATTCGAACTGGTGTGGATATAATCAAAGCATTGTCTCTTGGTGCTAAAGCGGTGTTTGTTGGTCGTCCTGCGATCTACGGATTAGCGGTAGGCGGAAAGGTTAGTCGGATGGCCCTTAATAACTTGAAGGATTGTCAGCTGATTTACTTCCCAGCAAGGAGCAAAACAGGTCTTGCAGGGAATCCTAGCTGATTTCGATCAATCTATGGGACTCGCTGGAATCACGAACATTGCTGGTTGCAATCGATCCATGATCCGGAGGGTTCAGTACGGAGGAGACGTAAAATCATCAAACTGAAGATGAAGCGAAGTCATGAATTCAACAATATTCCAGCTGCTCTACAAATTGCTCGAGCATGACTTAACTTTGACTCTTTGATCCGCCCTAAATACCCTTGGTGTCAGCAATCCTCACCATATACTTCACCCTCTTATTAATCCCACCCTTCATATTCTTCATCATAGTAGACACACCCTCTAAGTCACTAGGAACGATCCCATACGGATGACCTTCAATGAGACCCTCCGGCGGTGCATACCCAAGCCACTTAAACATCATGAAACCAAATTCTCTATGCCTAATCTTCAATCCTGTTTTCCCCTCCTTCGACTCTGGGCACTTCGGATTCCACATATACGGAGTCACCACATGAAACTGCTCAACACCGGCAAGTATGCCCTCAGTCGGTTTATTCTGGCCAGTGACTTCCACCAATTTCCCTGCCTTGGCATTCCACAAAGATCCTACCAGCTCCGAAAATTCAAGAGTACTGATTACGTCGAATCTATACTTGATATCCAATCCTAGTTTGCGAATCGACGCAGAGACGGCTTTCGTCCCATCACGGTAGCCTAGGACTACGTCCCCCTTGATTGGATCGACAAACGAAGAGACGGAGCCTTTGCATTGGCCGGCAATGGTAATAATTGGATGGATATTAGACGAACGTGCGAGCTTGATTGCAAAATCGCCCACCGCTGAGGAACCACCGTAGACGATGAACGGTGTCTTCTCCAGGGTGGGTTGTGTGGTTAAGGCAGGCGGAGATGCTTGTACAGCTCAACAGCTGCGGTTATGTGCCTGTCACAGAATACGCTCTACAGATATTTGGTGATTGTCTAATTGACTAGAAATAAAAGGAACGTGGCCTTTATATACAGAAAGGTCCTAACGCAGCTAAGCTGGCGCCAGAGGCACGCATGCTCCGCACCACGCTTTTCGACAGTACCCAAGTGGTGTTGTTACAGCTTCTGTAAAAATGTAAAAGCGTTTAACAAAGTTCTTCTAACTTGCAATTGGATAGAAGAACTCGCCTTCGAAAGTTGTCTTCGACGCGAGGCGAAATATCGCGAAGGACGATGCGACTGCGTATTCCACATAGCCCCCTCAGTGGTTTGGAGCAGCGACTCGATCACCAGTTTGAAGCCAATAACATCACTGCCTATAAGTTGTTACTACTTGGTCTTTAGAATCAAAGTATGTGACATACCGACTGAGTGGATGATCCCTGCGATGTCTTGGACGAATTTCCAACCTGCTGGATTCGCAGCCACAAAAGCACCTTTGATCACAACTTAGTCCAGCTCTGGACTTGGAATTGGGGAGTCTTTGATCGTTGTGCTGAGGCCTGGGTTCAAGAGTGCTTTCTTCATTTTGATTTGCTGTGGGGTGCTTCAACACAATATCAGGGATTTCAAAGAGAAGGGGTAGTCATAATCTATCCTGAGCTCCTTATATAACGTGGAAACGGCTTTAGTATCTATTTAGTAGTATCTATGCAGCATAGCCTACCATATACCCTGTAATATCATGAATGCGGTCGATCACTAGCCCATAATTATGACTAGTGATCTGAACGCCAAAGAGGAACTACTAAGGCATTGGGAGTTCTATTCCTAAGAATGGTCGCTGCTTAAATTAAGCCTTACGGTTTTAAGCTTAAAAACCACGTCGTCAAGATTGAATGCGAAGCTGACTCGATATAACAGTCGTCGGCCGTGCCCGACTATTACCATCCCTCTGTTGGCCCGTGCTACGCTATGTACCCCTTTTCGCTCGCTTAATATCCCAGCGTAGGCTGGAACAATATTTCATCTTTAATTAAATTAAATATAAGAATTTTAATTAATTAATTTATATAACACCTTCCCCCCCTTTTAGCTTATTTATTTAGCCTTTAATATTTTAATTTTTATACACAAAAATATTTCTTATATTTTTTAAGCGTAAAGCTCTTTGCTAAAAAATAACTAAGTGAGATAAGACAGCAATTGCGAGATTGTGATGGCTCTCGGATGCAGATAATATCAGTCTCAATGATCGATAGCATGATAGAGTTTGTTAAAGACAGAACGATCAGGGCCTTGGCACATCGAGCCAAGAACGAAGATGAGCTAAGCATGGTTTCTGGGGAAGTCTACGTAGGTGTTCAAATTAATCGATGTAAGCATCCACGGCATTGCCACACTACATAGGATATTGTTTGTGAGTGGAATTCCTTCTAGTAATACTTTTTCCACCATCGCTATTGCCCACGAGATCAAGACCATTAACAGCAGGTCATCCACAACTCCTTCCGCTCCACCCAGTTCTGGATACGGCCCATTTTATCTGTTTTGAGGATTCTCAAAGAATTCGCATGGTCTTTCAGGAACCAATTCCTTCACGGCAAATCTACTTTTGGCCCTCAAGACCGCCCCGTATCTATACAACAGAAACAGAAGAACAGCACCGACGATTGTCAAACCTCCAAGCAAGCTGGCTCCAGCTGCAACCCCAAGGTTTATGAACCGCGGCCGAGAAAATAGTATTGTTCCTACTGCCATGTTACTCCGTGCTAGATCGTTGGCTGCAAAAAGCGAAGCGGGGTATTTTGAATAGGTGAAGAAAGATGCCCTTTATTTTGAGGAACCTGCCGCCGACAGAGAATCCAAGGCCAATTCGTGGGTGCGATCCAGTGAACAGATGAGCGTGCCGTCCATGCTGTGAAGGCCATAAAGTCAGCTGAAATCTCATGGATCGTCTTGAAGGGTGCAGGAAGGGTGATATGTACGAAGCGTAAAGGAACAATCCGGTGATGACCAAGCAGCTTCCAACCAGGCCTACCAATAACCTGTCTTGTAGACCAAATCCTCGTTTTAGGAAATGACGTTCAACGAAAATGTGCTAGTACGCGGCATAAGGAGGGGCCAGTATGAGGATGACAACTACGGACAAGAAAGGAAGGCCAGACTCTGCTAAACTGAAGGGGTAAATTTTTGGGAATACAAGTGGAGTAGATTCGAAGAATGGATAGAAGATTCCGTATCAGAGAGAAGCTGAATGCGGTACAGTACGAGCAAAGTTCCTACAAGAAGGGTGGCGGGTGAGACTAACTGTACATCGTGGAAATATGAACTGCTGGATCAAACGCATTGATTTTCCATGGCACTGCAGGGATGTATTAGTTGTAAGTTCGAAGGTTGATCATGTACTGTTAGATTCATGTCAACTTACTAATCAAAGCGTCAAAAGCCGTCTCCTTGAGGCTGAAATGAGCTTAATCAATCTCCGACTGTAGCTTTATGTTCGTTCTTTGCAATGACTTGCATATAAGAATGACTCGCTACGGTATAATGGCGGCTGGCGAGGTCTCAAGAAGTGAGACAAACTCAGGAGAAAGATAAGCCCAGACAGCCAAAGTATTTCCCATTGACTCCATCGCTAGTTCTCGGCGCTTATACTGAACCTGGCTATGACAAAACTAAATGTGGGGCCAAGAGTAGCTTTACTTGGTCAACTTCAAAATCCATACTGGACATAACATGCAACTTACCAAAACTGACCCAGACGATCATTAAATATGGGATCTTGATCAAGGGCAACTGATCTTCGTCAGTTCAATCACATCTTCCAGAGATCTTCAAATTTCAAGTTACCATATCCTAAATTAATGCCCGACTCGATAAGAAAATGGGGAGTACAGTACCCGAAAGTCCGGTACTGAAAAGTTCAAGCAATACAACCCAAACCCATGATCAAACCCCGCTCGAACTATCAGCCGCAAAATTGATCAGCATCGGGTGTTTAATAACAAACGATGAAAACAGAAGTGATATTACCGGATAACTGTCGCAGGGAAAGTCTGGTAGCAGCGACTCATACGTCTCTTTCAGGATACCATATTACGGTAGATTATGCTCCGCGGCAGTTTGAACGAAATCGGTATGACAGCAATTGTTCCATTAATTATACCAGTTACCTTATTTGGATATAGCGTGGCAATGGGATTCGAAGAAGAGTCGCTTCTGGCACTGAGGATATATTTACGAAAGAGAGTAGGAATTGTGAATGAATTTGCGCAGCTGAAGAACAGCAAAATGGGCCAGAGGGTGAGTAACTGCATGTTGAAGAAACAACACTAAGACTTGCTTATGGTTCTTAGAAACAAAGTGGAGATTTCAAACTTATACGAAGGGGACGATCAATGTCTTCTGTTCGCTGGAATGGAGATCTGTAGATCTTAAGTACGGACGTAAAGTGCCTTGCACGAGAGAAAACGTGAGCGACTTTGAGTGATTTTAGGACGCCTTAATTGTGCTCCCCTGCAGCGGGCGGCCCGAATAAACTGTTTCGGTTCCCATTTGGATTACATGCCTGTCGAAAACATGGAGATTGAGTTGGTTTCCCGGAAACAATTTATAGGGATTCCGTGGATCATTTCTGATAGGAGAGTTCGTGAAGGCCTTGGATGCAGCTTACATCGATATATAATGTACTAACAAGTGTGGTTTGCAGGCACCTGCTTATAAAGTTTCTAGTCAAGTAGTCTTAGAGACGAATATGATGGCATCGAGGAACAAAGTTTGTGCTTGGGAAACCGGAAATCTTCAAACTTCCCATGGTCAGCAACCTTCATTGCCAGCTCAATGCGGATCCCCCTAATTCTCCCCAAGCCCCTATGCAAGATATGTATTGAAAAACTCCACTCCTTGCTTTTCGGCGTCATCCATAGCCTTACGATCCTTCTCAGAGCTCCAATCATTTCTTAAAGCGAAACCGTGAACCTGGTCTTCGTAGATTCTTAGCTCATGAGGGACATCCGTCTTCGTCGCCATAATATCCAGAATTTTCCCCACCGCATCGGTGTCCAGAAGACTATCTTTGTCTCCTACAGCCAAGCTGAGAGGCCTACTGATCGAGTAGAAGTCACCAGGGATAGCAACAAGAGATGGATGGCAGGCATATGCAGCGTCAACCTTGCCATGAGCCGCAAGAATAGCGTATCGCCCTCCCCTAAATGTCAAAAATCATGAGTCAGCATGAAACGATGCCTTGTGAGTGGTCTACTCCCAGAACATGTATAAGGAATTATGAGAGTACATTACCAGCTCTGGAGATGTCTAAACGAGGTAATGATAGATCGAATTGTACACGTACCAGCAGAATCCGATAGCCCCAACCTTCCCAGTCCCTGGGATCGCTCGAACAGCTTGGATAAATGAATCGATGAGAGACTTGCTGACAGCTTCTCTGTGCTTGATCAGCCAAGGTGACAATGTCGTACCAACAGTCGCAGTGTTCTTAGTCTTGTCAACCAAGGAGAGCTGTTCACGAGTCTTAAGCGGGGGCTCCACAGACTGCAGGAACTCAATTGGAAGAGAGTCGCCCTGGTGAACATCTGGAATATAGCAGTAAAATTCGGCCTTTGCATAGTTGTCCGCAAGAAGGCGAACGTTTTTGAATTCCCATCCGAAAACTATAGATGACTTAGCCAAGTGCAAGGAACATCGATCGAATTTAAAACTCGCTGTCTACAATGAAAACAATTGATTTCGCCTTGGAGCCATCTTTTGGAGCAGCGATATAGGTCTGTAAATTGTTGATTGTCTCGATCTTTCCTGTTGGAGCGCCTTCATGGACCTTGCCTGAAAGGCAGCATTCGCTCATTCCTACACCGGTCGACATCTCGAACTTTTAATTGAAAAATTGAAAAATTGAACAATTGCATATAATTCTTGCTTACTGGTAAGAAAATGCTATGTGGGATTTATGAAAAGAAAATGGGAAATTTCTGCGATGGATCGATGTCGCCAGTGACATGCGTCGCCGACATTGAGGAGAGGGATGACGTCTAGACTCGCTCAATTGCCGTGGAGGAACGCGGCAATTAAAATCGCCCACCCAAAGCTGAACACTCGAAGAAGAATACACCCCGTGGAAAAGAATAGTAATAATGATCAGTCAACCTCGGGTTGCAACATCACTCGATTACTCAATGGAACGTGATTTAGCAAAATCTGCGCATCAAATGGGTATCTTATTTGGAATATTTTATACATCATCAATCTTCTATCGTTACAGCATCTCCTACCCTGATTGTAGGATATTGACCTTCTTTTGTGTAGCCCTTCGATGGGACATGACACATGTGAGAACCAAAGAAGATCTTCGATTCAAACCTGCGGGTTTTTGCCAATGTAACGAACGGTTCTTCGTTCTTTTCCGCAGTGTCTTGATC
>Ga0302325_10018721_pt1 | contig 14581 bp, 12 predicted proteins | sample Palsa_T0_2_FD_201948 | JGI IMG/M metagenome (GOLD analysis project Ga0302325, IMG submission 201948) | Peat permafrost microbial communities from Stordalen Mire near Abisko, Sweden - Palsa_T0_2 | ecosystem: Environmental > Terrestrial > Soil > Palsa > Peat permafrost | place: Sweden: Abisko... | reverse complement strand
AGACCGACTGGCCCCGCATCGTATCCCTCTACACCGAACTAGCCCACCTAACCCCATCCCCGGTCATCGAGCTCAACCGAGCCGTAGCCGTCTCCATGGTCCACGGCCCTCAGGCCGCCCTCGACCTGGTAGAAGCTCTCGCCACTGACCCATCCCTCGACCGCTACCACCTCCTGCCCTGCGTCCGCGCCGACTTCCTCCTCAAACTAAACCGCCCCACCGAAGCCCGCTACCACTTCGAACAAGCGGCCGCCCTAACCCAAAACACCCGCGAACGCGCCCTCCTCCTAAGCCGCGCCGCCGCCTGCCAAACCAAGTAAATCCGGGGTAGCGTAGTGGAGAGAGTTGCGGTTTCCCTACTTACAGTGGCGGCGCTTCCATTAGGTTGACGAACATATTCGTGAACTTAGGAAGATCCAAATCAACCTGTGCGTGCACCAACTGGACATCGGTGTCGGGCTTGAGCGGCGCCGTCCAGGCGAGCGTATCGCCGTAGCTGGGACCGTGGCTCAAATCAACATCCATGTAGACCTGGCGCTCGCCGGTAACGATCGAAGGATCGAGCCACGCGCAAGCGGCGAACTCGTCCCATAAGTAGTACCGTTCCTGCGAGTAGCTGGCAACATAGCGCGCTGCGGGGTTCTGCGATTGCGCAATCTGGTCGACCATCTGCTTCGTGAAAGGAGCCTTGACCGAAACATCTACGGTGGTCACGTCAATCCTCGGCCAATGGGCACGAAGGACGATGTGGGCTGCCTCAGGGTCGAACCAAAAATTGAACTCGTGCCGCGGACTGGTCGTGAACTCCGGATCGGCGGTCTGCGGATTAAGACTGCCACCCATGAGAACGATGCCCCGCGTCAACTCGGCAAAGTGTGGGTCGATGGCCAGCGCAAGCGCGATGTTGGTCAGCGGCCCCAAAGCGCATATGGTCACCTGGCGCGGATGCGCGTGCACCTGCGCGATCAGGAAGTGAGCGGCGTCCTGGTCGAGCGGAAGCGTGTGCGGAGCGCCTTCCGGTAGCGGAGGCACGAAGTACGGATCATGGCTGCGCGAGAAATCGGCCTTATTTTCGGACTCGTGCTCCAGATCCATAGGCCCCGCTCCCCAGGCACCCAGCCAGTTGACTCTGCCCATTAGCGGACTGGCCAGCCGAGTCCCCTGCTGCGTGCGCACCAAGGGAAACACCGCGCCTGGAACTACCGGCACATCGGTCCTCTTTATCAACTCGAGCAAACGCAGAGTGTGCTGCACTTCCTCATCGCGCCAGGCATTACCGGTCACCACGGTGATGCCCAGCACCTCGGCATCCGGCGATTGCAGCAGCACCATCATGGACATCTGATTCGATCCGCCCGGGCCAGAGCCATCCTGATCGATAAGGACCAGACGCTTCTCCCCCAGCGCCGAGGAAAGAGAGGCCAACAAGAACAGCACCAGCACAAGAGGCTTCATGGCGTTCATGCTTTCACCGCAACCAGGCAGGGACGCTTGGGATCAAAGGTCCAGCCCGGCACCAGGTACTGCATTGCGGCCCGGTCGTCGCGGGCTCCAAGACCCAGCTTCTGGTGGAGTGCATGGGCGGTCTCGAGCCGCTCCATATCGATCTCGATGCCGAGCCCGGGACGGTCTGAGAGCTCGATCATCCCATTGACGATCTGGAACGGTTCCCGGGTCAGGCGCTGGCCGTCCTGCCAGATCCAATGGGTATCGATCGCGGTTACGTTTCCCGGAGCAGCGGCCGCGACATGAGTGAACATGGCCAGCGAGATATCGAAGTGATTGTTGGAATGCGATCCCCAGGTAAGGCCCCAGTCGCGGCAGAACTGCGCCACCCGGACGGAACCCTGCATGGTCCAGAAATGCGGATCGGCCAGGGGAATGTCCACTGCGCCCAACTGCACGGCATGCTTCATCTCGCGCCAATCGGTGGCAATCATATTGGTGGCAGTGGGCAGGCCGGTGGCGCGCCGGAATTCCGCCATGATCTCCCGGCCGGAGTACCCCTGCTCGGCGCCACAGGGATCTTCCGCGTAGGCCAGAACATGTTGTTTGCCGCGGCAAAGAGCCACGGCCTCTTCCAGGAGCCATGCGCCGTTGGGATCGAGGGTAATGCGTGCCTGGGGAAATCTTTCCGCCAGGGCAGTCACGGTTTCCATCTCCTCCTGCCCGGCCAGCACACCGCCCTTGAGCTTGAAGTCGTGAAACCCGTATCGTGCCTGCGCTGCCTCCGCCAGCCGAAGCACAGCCTCGGTGGTAAGCGCTGGTTCGCGGCGCAGTCGCAACCATGGATCGTCCGCGTGTGGATCGTTGGCGTAGGGCAGGTCGGTCTTACGCCGGTCACCGACGTAGAACAAATACCCGAGCACCGGGACGCTCGAGCGCTGCCGGCCTTCCCCCAGCAACGCCGCTACTGGCACGCCCAGGAACTGCCCCAGCAGATCGAGCAGCGCGGATTCGATCGCGGTGACGGCATGCACGGTGGTGCGCATATCAAAGGTCTGGAGGCCACGCCCGCCCGTATCGCGATCACCAAAGTGGGTTTGTATAGTTTGCAGAATCTCGAGGTAAGAAGCGATGGGGCGGCCGAGGATTGCCGTTCCGGCATCTTCAAGAACCTGGCGGATCCTGGCGCCGCCCGGAACCTCGCCGGCGCCGGTATGCCCGGCGTCGTCGGTCAGCAGCACCACATTGCGGGTGAAGTAGGGCGCGTGGGCCCCGCTCAGGTTCAGCAACATGCTGTCGCTGCCGGCAACTGGAATCACACGCATGCTGGTTACACGAGGAGAGGAACCCCGATGGCTAGGCACCACCGAAGTATTGCAGATCTATCCCCGGCAAGCCCGGTAAGCCCGGCAAGAATTGAGGAGAGTGGAGGGAAAGTGCTTTACCCGGTGAGGCGTTCCGCCGAACCGGCGGCCGAGGGACTTTTTCCTGCCACGTGGAGCAAGGATGACGGCCGTTGTTGGTGGCTGAGCAGCAAACAGGCCTCTTTCGGCTTGAGTGGCCGGCCGAGCAGAAATCCCTGCATAAGGTCGCAGCCTATCTCGCCCAGCCGCCGTAACTGCTCTTCCGACTCCACGCCTTCCGCTACTGTTTTCAGCCCTAGCTGCCGGGCCAGGATCGTCATCGCCAGGACAGTGGAAAGATTGGCAGCAGGACCGTCGAGGCGTTGAATGAACGAGCGATCGATTTTAAGCGTGTCCAGAGGCAGTTCCTGCAGGTAGTCGAAAGCCGCGTAGCCAGTGCCAAAGTCGTCGAGCGCAATAGCGATGCCCAGATCGCGCAACTCCTGCAGTTTGCCCGCGGCTCCCCGTAGGTCTGAGATGACCCAGCTTTCGGTAATCTCGAGCTCCAGGCGGTCGGGCGCGAGTCCGCTTCGCTTGAGTGCATTCGCAATCTTCGAACTAAAGTCGGGCCGTTCCAACTGCACCCCGGACACGTTGGCAAACATTTTGATGGGGCGTAAGTGGGCGGCGTTCCATTCCATCGCCTGGCGGCACACTTCGTCGATGACCCAATCGCCGATGGCGACAATGAGGCCGCTTTTTTCTGCTGTAGGAATAAATTCTGGAGGGTTGACGGGGCCCCAGATCGGATGCTGCCAGCGCAGCAATGCTTCAAAGGCGGCAATCTCTCCATCTGTGGTGAACACCGGCTGGTACACCATGCGAAATTGGGACTTTGCCAAGGCGTCGAGCAAGGCTCCGGCCATTTCGGCCGCCCGCTGGCTCTGACGGCCCAATGCGGGAGAATAGATTTGAGCTCTACCACCGCCGGCACGCTTTGCCGCTTGCAGCGCCATGTCCGCCTGGCGCAACAGCAACTCTGCTGTGTTCCCGTGGTCGGGGAAAAGGCTGATACCGATGCTGGCGTTTATCGTGACGGATTGGCCATCCAGCAGAAAGGGCTCGCGCACATCGTGGAGAAGCCGTTGACAAATACGAACCGGATCGGATGCTTCTGAGAGGTCGCGCAATACCATGAGAAACTCATCGCCACCCTGGCGCGCCAGCGTGTCTCGCTCCCGAATCGATAGATTCAGCCGTTCGCTGATCAGCTTGAGAAGAGTGTCTCCAAGTTCATGCCCCAGTCCGTCATTGATCTTCTGAAAGCGATCCAGCCCAATGCAACAGACTGCAAGCAGCTCACCCTGCCGCTGGGCCATCACCATTCCTTGTCGCAGTTGGTCCGCCAGCATCGGCCGGTTGGGTAACCCGGTCAGCCAGTCCACTTGCCATCCATGTACGACCTGCTCGTAGAGCTGACCATGTTCGATGGCCATTCGGGCGAGATCGCATAGGCTTTGGATTATTTCCCGAGTCGTTTCGTCCAGGGGGACCTGCTGCCGGTCGAATACCGTGAAGGCTCCTCGCGGTTCTCCGGAACCTGAGGTCAGCGGCAATGCCAGGCAGAGCGTAACCCCGGAGTCCAGGATCTGCCCCAAGGACGGGAGGTTCGCAGCTGCGCATTCTCGCGATGGAGAAGCCGCGAGCGCCGTTGCAAGAGGTGCAACCGGCATGGGGAGAAGAGTTCCGCGAAGCCGGTTGGGTAATCCCGCCTCAGCCTCAATCTGGAACCGCGGGCCCGAAAGCACAAAGATGGCAACTCCCTTGGAAGGACACAAACTCACAAAGGTATCGGCCACCATTTGTAGGGTCGATGGCACTGCCCGGTGGCTGATAATTGCCGAAAGTATCTCGTGTGCGTGGTCTGGCTTGCCCGGAAGTTCTCCCGCAGACCAACCGGCGGGGTCTGGGCTCTTCTTCCGGAGGGCTTGGTTCGCAATCGCCTGCTCGACGGAATACTCAGCGGTGACGTCCGCGATGTCCATGGTGACATCATCGACACCACAGGAAAACCCTTTAGCTTTCGGCCGCTAAGCGCGCCGTTCTATTTGTGCTTCCTGGCCGGAGCGGGCTTCTTCGCCGGGTGGGACTTCTTCACCGGCTCAGGTTTCTTTTGCACCTTAACAGGTGCCTTGACCGCCGTCTTCTTGCTCGGCACGCTGTGCTTTACGGCTGCCTTCGCAACGGGACCGCGAACCACTTTGGCCGGCACCGACTTTGACGGGACCGACTTGGCGGCCGTCGCCTTGGCGGGAACCGGCTTCATAGGCAGTGCTTTCTTCGCCGCCGGCGAGTGCGGATGACTGGGCGCATGATTAGGAGGCTTGGAAGAGTGGCCCCGGTTGGCGGCCGGGGTTGGAGCCGGCTTGGCCGGCTGCTTCGCCATCACGTGCACTTTGGCCTGTTTGGCGGGCGCCACCACGTGCAGCGCGGGGTTTGGCGCTGACTTCGCAACCGCCGGGCCGGCCTTCAATGCGGGAGCCTCCGGTTTGGTGCTAGGGGACGGCTTTCCTACCGGCGAATTCAGCTGGCTTTCCGGAGGCGATTTCCTGGCCGCCGGAGCAGCCTTTTTTGCTGCCGGTGGAAGGCTTACCGGGGGTTCGCTGTCGCCTTCGTCTTCATCCTCGACGTCCTCGATCGGCTCCTCGGCTGCCTCTTCCTCATCCAGTGGCAAAACTTCGTCAGCGTCGCCGTCGAATGCCGCTTCCACCAGAACCTTGCTCTTTTCCCCTGATTTCTTGGAGCCCCGGGTACGGCGTACGGTCACTGGCGGCGGAGGAGCCGGGGGCGAATAGGGCTCCAGGAAGGCACGCAGTTGCTCTTCGGTCTCCAGGTTGCCATCAATGACGCCCAGGAACAGTCGGGAGATCATTTCGTCATATCCCGGGACTTCCGGCGTGATCCGGAGTTCCTGCAGCAAGGCATGGGGAATCTTCTGCCGCGCCTCCGGCCACACGGTGAAGAAGTTCTTATATTTCGCCTGGACGGCCGGGGACTTCGAAGTCAAGCCCAGCCACAGAACGGCTTGCGGGTCGGCTGTGGTGAAAAGCTTCCAGGTGGCCGAAGGCGTTGCCGCCTCTTTGCCCATGAGTTGCTTGTTGAATTCTTTGGCTGCGTGATCGAGGTTGTTCCATTCCTCAACAAAGCCGGGGCGAACAAACAGGGCCTTGAGTGCGGCCAAATCCTTAGGCGAAAGCTTCGCTGTAAGATAGTGCACCGAAACTGCAGAAATGTCAGGACTTACACCCTGCATTTGCAATTGCGTCACCAGCTTGCGCATCTCCTCCAGAGCTGCTGCATCGGCTGAGGCCGTCGTCCAGGCGGGAAAGAGGGAGTGCATCCAGCCTTCTGCCTCCATAGCAGCAAGCACCCGCAACCCGTCTTCTTCATGGCCGATTTCTTCCAGTTCGTACCCGCGGTGGTAAGCGGAGAGCGCTTCGATAGCCTTTTCTTCCTTGGAATTCGAAAATCGCGTCTGCGTGCGCTCATCCAGCTGCCAGCCCAAGCGCGCGACCAGGCGCGTGGCCCGGAGGAGGCGGGCCGGATCCTCTATGAACCCGTAGTTGCTCACCAATCGCAGCTGCCGGGCTTCGATGTCGGCAACCCCGTTGAGGGGATCCATAAGCAACCCGTACGAGTGTTCGTTGAGCGACAACGCCATTGCATTGGCGGTGAAGTCGCGGCGGCGAAGATCCTCAAGAATCGTGTCCCAGTGGTATATGGGTTTGCCGGGTTTCGGGTACTCTTCGCGGCGGGCGCTTGAGATCTCCACCGTTACCCCAACCGGGAAACGGAAGAAGAGGGTCCGCGAGGGCTCGTGTTCGCCCCACAGTTTTCCGCCTGCCTTCTCCAGCGTTTTCTTTAGCTTAAGAGCGTTTCCCTGCACCGTTACGTCAAGGTCGAAGACGGGAGAGCCGCTGGTCAGATCACGGACCGCTCCCCCCACCAGGAACACCGTCATCCCCGCTTCGCGCGCTGCCAAACGAATCTGGTCAAGGGCATTCCGCTGGTGGATGGAGAGGCGGTTTTTGAGAAGATAGATATAGTCGGGCATGCCTTACGTTGAGCTCCGCCGGCCACTCAGATTGCGGCTAACATTTGTCATGTGAACACCTTAGCGGCGAACCCACGCTACGCACAAACACCTAAGTTAGCATACTGGAGACGCCCTTGGCTACAGGCTTGCACAGTTTCCGCTGCGCTTCCTTGCACGATTCCCGGTGCGCTCGGCCAAGATCGCGTGCGACAATCCAGCCGGTGGTGATTTTCCCATGCCTGTCAGCCGCAAGAAGGTCATAATCCGAAAGTTGAGTCGGGATTGGCTATCTGGTTACCTTCCCCCGGCGGCCTTTGTGTCCCAGGAACAGGCGCAAGTCCTCGATCTCGCCGGCAAGCTGGTCTCGGTGAGCATGGCCGAAGTGAAATGGATCTGCTTTGTGCGCGACTTTCAATCCGGCGATGCCAATCAACCCGAGCGCTTGCTGCGCAAGACCTTTATCACCCGTCCCCGGAGCCAGGGTCTGTGGGTGCGGGCGCGGCTGAAGGATAACGACCTGATCGAGGGTCTGGCCCAAAACGATCTCACTCTGCTCGAGGGGGAGGGGTTGTTCCTGATTCCTCCCGACACCCGTTCCAATACCCAGCGGATTTTCCTACCGCGGCAGGCCGTGGCGGAGCTGGATGTATTGGCAGTCATCAAAACCGGCTCGCGGCGAGGCCCCGCCGAGGCGGTGCAGGAGAGCCTGTTCAAACAGCAGAATCCGTCAACATGAGTCCGGTACAATCCCCAGCATGAAGCTTGGCGAGCTCGCCCGCGTACTGGGCGCCACCTGCATTGGCGATCAGGAACAGGAGATAACCGGGGTCGAAGGCATTGAGAAGGCTGGGCCCGGCCAGCTCACGTTCGTCGCCAACCCGAAATATACCCCCTTTGCCCGCACCACCAAGGCTGGAGCGGTGTTGGTCACAGAAGATTTTGAGCCCATCGCGGCTCCCACTCTGCGGACGGCGAATCCTTACCTGGCCTTTGCTCGTGCCCTTGACATGTTCCACCCTGCCCCGCAGTATCCGCCCGGGGTTCATTCCACGGCGGTTGTCGATCCCACCGCCACCATCGGCGAAGCGGTACACATCGGAGCCTATGTGGTGATCGGCGCCGGGGCAGTCATCGGCTCGGGCACTACGCTGCTGCCACACGTGGTGATCTACCCCCAGGCACACCTGGGAAGAGATTGCTTTGTTCATGCCCACGCCGTGGTGCGGGAGAATTGCCGGCTGGGCGATGGAGTCATTTTGCAAAACGGGGCCGTGGTGGGGTCGGACGGCTTTGGATTTGCCAAGGAAGAGAACGGCAGATGGCATAAGATCACGCAGAGCGGTGCGGTGCTGCTCGGCGACCAGGTGGAGGTTCAGGCCAATTCCTGCATCGACCGGGCGAGCGTTGGCAATACTGAGATCGCGAGCGGGGTGAAGATCGATAACCTGGTACAGGTTGGCCATGGATCGACGGTGGGAGAGAACACTCTCCTTTGTGCCCAGGTGGGACTGGCCGGTTCCTCGGGTGTAGGAAAAAACGTGCTGCTCGCCGGACAAGTGGGGGTGGTCGGCCACAGCTTTATCGGGGATGGCGTGATCGTCACCGCGCAATCCGGAGTCCCGGGCGATGTCGCACCGGGTAGCATGATCAGTGGATCGCCGGCATTTGAACATCGTCGCTGGCTACGCAGCGTGGCCGCATTCAGCCGCCTGCCAGAGCTCGTCAAACAGATGCACAAGAAGCCGTAAGTTATTATAAAAATAGATGTTATCGGCTTGGCAGCTGGTTCGCTGTAGCCGGCATCCTATTTCAGTCTCACTGCCGGTAAAACCACGCGCCGGCCGACGGAAAGGAAGATTTTGCACCTGGTCGAAACTCCCATCCGCGTTCTGCTCCTTGATGACGATCCAGAGAATCTGCTGCTCCGAGCCGCTATCCTACGTAAGCATGGCTATCTTACGGACACGGCGAGCACCATCGGCGAAGCGGAGAAGCTGCTCAACAAGATCGATATCGCCGTGCTCGACTACCATCTGGGCGCTGGACAGTTCGGTACCGAGGTAGCGTCCGTACTTCGCGAGCGGCGTCCGGAAGTGCCCATCATCATCCTGTCCGCAACATTGGAGCGACGCTTTGGCGGGGTGGAAGACATGCACCTGCTGAAGGGGTATAGCTCGGTTGACGACTTGATGGACGCCTTGCGTTCGTTTGAAGCCAAGCACCGCGGAAGGCCGGTGGTGGTCGATGCGCGCGACTTCTTTTACTCCCGCATCGGCATGGCGATCGGCGAGGACGCGGTGCTGGAAATCCTCGACGGCGCGGGGCAGTGGATGTATGTCAATGAGTCCTGTGCCCGGTTGCTGGAACGGCCGCGCGACTGGTTTCCGGGAAAGAACATGTTCGTCGAGATGCCCGACCTGGCGGCAGACTGGAAGGAGATTTTGCGCACCGTAGCGGAGAAGCGCGAAACCTATATCGATCGCACGTATCGGGGGTTGTTGAATTTGCCGCGGAAGGGTGAGGAGTGGGTGTGGAATGTGCTGGCTTTCCCGCTCACGCTGCATAATAACGAGACTGGCGTGGTGCTGACGGCACGGATCCTGGAACGAAAGTCGCTGCTGTGAATCAGAGTATGGAGAGAAATCCGTCTCTGCAACCAGTCCCGCAGGGACGTCTGAATTTAGCCCAGGACGTCAGTCCTGGGTTCGATCTGAGAAAACTACTCAGTCCCGTAGGGACGACTGGAAATCACAGAGAATTATCCCGGACGCTCGATTGGGCTATTCTCAGCCGTCCGTTCGGGACTTCCGACCTGCGTCCAACAAACCCAGGACTGACGTCCTGGGCTAAATTCAGACGTCCCTGCGGGACTGGGTTTGGAAATGACGCTCTCACAACGCGGCTAAACAGGCTGCGGAAAAAGGGTGATTTCGAGAAGAGTAGCAGCCCTCAGCGGCTAAAGCCGGATTCATTACACAGCAGTTATGTACGGCCTGAAGGCCGTACCCTTCAAACAAAGCGAGTTCTTCCGCAGCCTGTAAAGCCGTCGTGGTTTGTGCATTTACGGCACCGCTGAAGTCCTGCCCTTCGTTACAGAGATTGGCCTGATTGCAAATTCAACTAAGAACTCGTTTGTCGCTGTTAATGCTATGCGCAGGGCTGGCGGGATGCCGCTCACGCTTTGTCGAGGTCACGATTGTGAACCAGGGACCCACGGTGCACGTGATGGAGTTCGACTACCCGAGCGCCAGCTTCGGCGCAAACTCGCTGGCCACTGGGGCAAATTACCATTACCGTTTCAAGGTTCAGGGATCCGGTCCGTTATCGTTACAGTATGAGGACGGGTCAGGAAAGACCCACACTGCGCAAGGCCCCACGGTGGACCTGGGGGATCAGGGGTCACTTCTGGTCAACATCGACGCACGCGGCGCAGTGACCTGGACCCCCGACCTCACCAATCCCAAATAGACTAGTGAACAAAAACTAGTGAACTACCGACTGGAACAGCGTCGATTGCAACAGGCTGGAAAATTGGCGGTCAGAGGACGCAAAGCGCACGTCCAGGGTGCCCCCACTGGAGTCGATGGTGGTGTTGTCGATGGCTTCCTTCTCTGACGGAGTGCCACTCACCTTCTTGTACAGGGCCGCGGCATTGAGCAAGGACGCCATGGTTGCCGCAGAAATAGTGTCAGGGGTAATTACGTTCAGGGTAAACTTCACCCCGTTGTCGAAGCTCATGGAATAGCGCGAGCTAAGCAGCCGCTTCTTTACCGTGTCGTAGTCAGTCAACTGGGAAGCGTCTCCCAGCACCGAGCGCATCATGGTCTGCGTGCCTTCCTGATCGAGGACACTCCATACCGCGTCGGTATCGACGGATTGCATCTGGCTCAGCATGGCACTGTTATTCAGAAAGCTAGGTTGGAAACCGTCGCGTGCATCGAGCGCGGACTTCAGCGCGTCGGTCTGGCCAAAGACCATGGTCGTCGGATTCAGAAAGACCACCTGCATGCCCGACTGGCCCATGGGATATACGCGATTCTCACGGTAGACGATGGGCTTTACCTTGCGCTTCTTGAAGTTGGCCATGATGTCGTCCACCGAGAACTGGCCCTGCGCCAGACCTACGATCCGGGTGTCACCACCGGCCTTGAATGAGGCAAAGGCCAACTCTTCAATATCGTGGTTCTCATCGAGACCAGAAGTACGGAGCGCCTGCTCCAGTTGCTTGAGTTCAGGAGGCAACACGCGCGCCTTGAGATCCATGGCGGCCTGCGAGTTCTGCATGGCGTGATAGTCGACCACGATCAGTTGCTGAACATTCTTGGGAATCGCGGCGCGTGCGTCTTGACCGAGCTGAGCGGCAGTAGCGGGTAAAGCCAGCGCAAGTGCGAGCCCGGCGATGGTGCTCGTTTGCAGTTTCTTCGTGACTTGTATCAATGGGTCATTCCTTCCCTGGGGGGACTACAGTCGGAGATGCAAGCAGTTACTGGTAACCCACCTTCTCCATCTTATGCCTTTTCGGCTATCTGGCCGGAGCCTGGCCATTCCAGTGGCTGTTTCAGGCGCCGTTCGAGGATTCTCTCTTCCGGATCGAATCCTTTTATTAGACGCACCCACTCACTATCACGCTCAAAGGCGTCTTCCGGAAGTAGACCGATGAGTTCACCATCTACAACCTTGGTGCCATGCTTGCCCGCCAGCCGATTCAACGCGTCAAAAACTCGCCCCACCGGGGTGACGCGGAAATCAGTGATGTTGAGGGAAACCTGGGCCCGTCCCTGGACCAGCACTCCCATGGCCTTAACTCCATCGAGTCCACCACTTGAGGCTCGCAGGGCTTTGGCGATGGCGCGTGCGGCGGTCACGTCCGGACGGTCCAGATAAAGGTTGTAGGCGATGAGAAACTTGCGCGCGCCGACGGCGCTGGCGCCGGCCGTGGGGTGCAGTTCTGGTCCTCCCAAATCGGGACGACGTGCCGCATCCCGCAACACTAACTCGCGCAGACCTTCGAACTGACCCTGGCGCACCTGCTCCAGCAAGGCCCGGTCGGGACGGGAGGCGGCCGCTTCATAGAAGTAGATGGGGATGTTGTAGCGGCTCCAGATCTCGAGGCCGGCCTGTCGAGCCAGGATGGCGCACTGGGCCAGCGTGATGCCGCAGACGGGAACGAAGGGGATGACGTCGGTGGCGCCGATGCGGGGGTGCACTCCCCGCTGCGCGGTGAGATCGATGAGCGCCGCTGCCCTGCCTGCGGCGCGAACGGCCGCTTCGACGACCGCCGCGGGTGGGCCGGCGATGGTGACCACCGAACGATTGTGGTCGCCGTCGAGCGACCAATCCAGCAGGGAGACGCCGTCGACGCGCATGGCATCCACAATGGCACGCACTTTATTGTGATCGCAGCCCTCGGAAAAGTTGGGCACGCACTCGATGACGGTTTGGTTCATAAGGGGTCACTTCCACCACGTATAGCCGATGGAAAACTGCACGCTTGCGTTCACGCCGGGATTCGCATCTCCCATGCTGGCATTTGAGATATGAACCGCATTGGCGGAGATAGAAATCGCTTGCCGCGGTCTGACGAAGTAATGTACGCCAATCCCAAACTGCGGAGTGTAATTAAAAACGCTGGTGCCCAGATGCTTGGGCACGGGATACGGACCAATCGGCGGAAACTTGTGAGTGGTCCAGATGAGGCCGCCCGCACCCTGAACCCAGGGACGAACGCGGTGGCTAATGGCGAAGTTCCAGCGCAGGATCGCCGGCGTGACGCTGATCCCGGTATAGGTGCCACCCGTGGGAAACAGGTCACTGCAAGTGAGCGGGCCACCTGGCTGCGCATAGCAGTTCGCGCGTAGATACTTCGGCGTGTAGGCCTGCCAAAGAGGGATGAGCTCAGCGGCAAGCTCGAACTGGCCGCGGAGGATGCCCTTGCCGAACGGATCGGTAAGCACTTTGCCTGCATGCAGTCCTGCCCATAGAAACTTGTAATCGGCACGGTTGGCGGTGCCCAACCCTCCGTTTACGAACGGTCCATATTCCCACGGGCGGCTCTCGAACAGACCCGGACTCGGCAATATGGCGCTTCCGCTATCCGTGGGAGCCTGAGCGCCGGCGGCCGGGGAAACAGGTGCCAGGGCGAGAACAAAAATAATTGCGGAAGCAATTCGACCGATTTGTAGTCTGATACTCGCCTTCCCTTCTTTCCACCTGGCGTCGACAAGGGTGCTACGCATCTCGTGCGGTTACGAAATGTGGAATCTGACATCTCGCGAAAGACCAGCGAGACCCGGAGCACCCGGGTCCAGGGCTGGGATGGTACTTAGTCATTGAGGGATGAGACAAAGGCCGGACGCGACCGGGTGGATCTAGAGCATTTTTCGCAATACTATGAACTTTCTAACGGCGGCTACGAGCAGCTTTCTTTGGCGGAAAGCTGCGCAAACTTCTGTGGCTTCGATCTACACCTTTGCGAAAAATGCATTAGCCAGCGACCTCTTCGTACTGAGAGGCGTCCAGATCGAAATTCGAGTAGACGTTCTGCACGTCGTCCAGGTCCTCCAGGGCTTCGAGCAGCCGGATCATCTGGGCGGCAACACTGCCCTCCAGCTTGGTATAGGTTGACGCAATCATCGTGATCTCAGAGAGCGTGGTCTCGAGCTTGGCTGCCTTCACCGCGGTCGCTACCGCATCAAACGCGGAAGGATCGGTCAGAATCTCCCAGTGTTCGCCTTCGTCGTTCAGGTCTTCGCCGCCCGCATCGAGGACGATGTTCATTAACTTGTCTTCATCCGCGGCCGCTTTGGGAATGGCAATCAGACCTTTCTTGGCAAACATGAAGCGCACCGAATTGGGTTCACCCAGGTTGCCCCCGTTTTTTGAGAAGGCATGGCGCACTTCGCTGACGGTGCGATTGCGATTGTCGGTGGTGACTTCGACGATCAGGGCTACCCCCCCGGGGCCGTAGCCTTCGAAAGAGATCTCTTCGTAAATGGACCCGGGCAATTCACCAGTGCCGCGCTGGATGGCTCGCTTGATATTGTCGGCCGGCATGTTCTCGGCTTTGGCTGCGGCGACGGCGCCCCGCAAACGGGGATTGGCGTCCGGATCACCGCCACCCTGACGAGCGGCCATGGTAATTTCCCTGATCAGACGGGTGAAAATCTTGCCGCGTTTTGCGTCAAGTGCGCCTTTTTTGTGCTTGATTGTGGCCCATTTGGAGTGGCCGGACATGGGTACCTCTACTGCCTCTGAGTTAGCCGTGACTCTCGCGGCGAAAGGCGAGTATAGCACTTACGCAGGGGGCTTTCTATGACGCCCGGATTTCCCACCTCGGGATGCTGGCGACGACCACGTATGCGGTTTTCCTTAAAAGAAAACCGCATAATGTCGATCAACGTCACGGATCTCTACGGGAAATGCGGGCCAAGGGACGCGGCCGGCGGAAAGCGTAAACGATGGCGAGCAAAGGGGGAGCCAGCAAAATCCCCCAAAATGGAATAACGATGCCGAGCACGATCGGGGCCAGGATGGAGGCCCAGACGGGCACGCGGGTTACGCGTTTCATGATGAGCGGTTGCAGCAACAATTGATCGATCACCACGATCACCGCGTAGATGCCCAGCAGGATGCACAAGCGGTACATGCTGGGTTGACTGACCAGGATGGAGAAAGCCGGGCCCAGGAGAGCGATAAC
>Ga0302325_10018718_pt1 | contig 14581 bp, 14 predicted proteins | sample Palsa_T0_2_FD_201948 | JGI IMG/M metagenome (GOLD analysis project Ga0302325, IMG submission 201948) | Peat permafrost microbial communities from Stordalen Mire near Abisko, Sweden - Palsa_T0_2 | ecosystem: Environmental > Terrestrial > Soil > Palsa > Peat permafrost | place: Sweden: Abisko... | reverse complement strand
CATCCGGCACCCGGTGCATCCGCAGCTGTCCGGGCACGACGGCCAGCCCTGGCACGTGCACTTCACCGAGAGCGGTACCGTCGCGGACAAATACGCGGCCGGCGCGGCGATGGGCCTCGCGGTACGGCTGACCGAGCTGGGCCTCGAGCGGTTCGGCGTCTGCCAGGCAGCCCCTTGCCAGGGCGTCTTCATCGACACCAGCACCAACCGGTCCCGGCGCTACTGCTCCGAGCGCTGCTTGAGCCGGGCCAACGTGACCGCTTTTCGGGCGCGGCAGCGCGGGCCTTCCGCCGGAACCGAAACGGAACGGTCCGCTGGGGGCTAGGGACCCCCGGTGGCCGGTTCTGGCCGCGACATCTTTGAAATGCACCGGACATCGGTCTGTAATGGCAGATGGGTAATTCCTTACAGGCAGACCCAACGAGGTGGCGGCCGGACCGGAGGGACACGGAGCGTCAAAGGGGGGTATGAGTTCGTGACGTGCGTTACCGAAAAGACGCCCCTGCCCACTTCTCAGGTCACAGCAGTATCTCTACGATGTTCTCACTCAGCGCATACACAACGCTCACCTGCCCAACGCGACGATCCGACACGCGGGTGGCAGCCCTGCGGGGCACGATCGGAAAAGGGATGAGCATGGCTAGTAACACCGAATCCGTGGGAGCCACGGCAGCCACTCCCACTGATGTGGGCCTGAAACGGGAAATGGGTTTCATCGGCGCCACCTGGGCGTCCGAAACCTCGATCATCGGCTCCGGCTGGCTCTTCGGCGCGTTCCTCGCCGCTCAGGCCGCCGGCACCGCCGCCCTGCTGGGCTGGATCATCGCCGGCGTCATCGTCATCATCCTCGCGCTCGTGCACGCCGAGCTCGGCGGGATGTACCCGGTGTCCGGCGGGACCGCGCGGTTCCCGCACTTCGCCTTCGGCAGTATCGCGGGCATCTCGTTCGGCTTCTTCTCCTGGCTGCAGGCGGTCACGGTCGCGCCGATCGAGTGCTTCGCGGTCATGCAGTACGGCTCGTACTACTGGCACGGCCTGTACAACTCGAACACGAGCAACGTCACCGGGCTCGGTTTCGCCATGACCGTCGTCCTGCTGGCGGTCTTCACAGCGGTCAACTTCCTGGCCATGCGCCTGTTCTCCAAGGTCAACGCCGGCATCACGTGGTGGAAGGTCGCCATCCCGGTGCTCACCATCATCATCCTGCTGTTCAAGTTCAAGGCCCACAACCTCGGCGCGGGCGGCGGCTTCATGCCGTACGGGATCAAGGCCCTGTTCGCCGCCATCCCCTCGGCGGGCATCGTGTTCGCCTACCTCGGCTTCGAGCAGGCCGACCAGCTCGCGGGTGAGATCAAGAACCCGCAGCGGAACCTGCCGCTGGCCATCCTCACCGCCACCGGCATCGGCATCGCCATCTACGTCCTGCTGCAGTTCGTGTTCATCGGCGCGATCCCGCACAGCCTGATCAGCGGGCCGAAGGGCTGGGCCGGCATCCCGTCCACCAGCCCCGTCGCCATCGGGCCGTTCGCCGGCCTGGCGGGCCTCGTCGGGCTGGGCTGGCTGGCTGTCCTGCTGCGGCTGGACGCCTTCATCTCCCCCTTCGGCACCGGCCTCATGTACCAGACGTCGACCTCGCGGGTCGGCTACGGCCTGGCCCGCAACCGCTATTACCCGAAGGCCTTCCAGTGGACCGACCGCAACGGCGTGCCGTGGTTCAGCCTGATCATCGCGTTCCTGGCCGGCCTGCTGTTCCTGCTGCCGTTCCCGAGCTGGCACTCGCTGGTCGGCCTGGTGACCTCCGCGAGCGTGCTGATGTACGCGGGGGCGCCGCTGTCGCTGGGCGCCTTCCGCGGGCAGGTGCCGGAGGCGCCGCGGCCGTACCGGATGCCGGCCGCCGTGGTCGTCTCGCCGCTGGCGTTCTTCCTGGCCAACATGCTCATCTACTGGTCCGGCTTCGAGGTGATCTGGAAGCTCGGCATCTGCGTCGTGATCGGCTACGTGCTGATCGGCATCTCCATGGCGTTTGACCCGCAGCGGCCGCCGCTGGACTGGAAGTCCGCCACCTGGCTGCCGTTCTACCTGGTCGGCATGGGCATCATCTCCTGGCAGGGGCAGTTCGCCGGCGGGGCCGTCGCCGCACCGGTCAACACCGGCAACATCCCGTTCTGGTGGGACATCCTGGTCGTCTTCGGCTTCAGCATGATCATCTACTTCTGGGCGCAGCGGGTGCGGCTGCCCCGGAGCGAGATGCTCGACCTGGTCAACCGGCAGGCCGGGACGGCCCCGGAGCCGCGGGCCCACTAGCCGCCTGGTGACGAGGCCCCGCCCTGACGTCAGGGCGGGGCCTTCGGCTGCGCTGGGCCGCGACAGGCCGGACCGCCCGGCCGCGGGGAGCCGGGAGCACCCGGGCCCGTTGCGCGCATGATGACCGGCCGCGTCAGCGGCGGGCCAGGGGCAGCGGCGGGCCGCGTCAGCGGCGTGCCGGGGGCGGCGGCCAGTAGCGCAGCAGGACCCGGCCTTCGATCAGCGCATCCGGGACCGCACCGAACCGCGCGCTGTCGACGGCCCCGGCGGCCGGGTTCGCCGACTCCAGCCACCAGCCGCCGGGCTCCCGCCGGGCCGCGCGCTTCACGATCAGCATCGCCGGGCGCCCGGGGTGCCGGGCCAGCACGATCTGGCCCGGGCGGACCCGCCGCGTCCGGCGGACGAGCAGCCAGTCACCCGGGTACAGCACGGGCTCCATGGAGCGCTCGGCGACGGCGATCCGCATGAGCGGCCACTGCATGGAGGCCCTCCGGTGTCGGCAAAGGCGGGCGGGGTAGGGTCGGTCCTGTTATCCGTGATCAGACACTACGGAAGGTGGATCGATGAGGCTGCTCACACGCCTACTCGAACCGAAGGCCGTCGCCTACGCGCACTGTGACCTGCCCTGCGGTATCTATGACCCGGCGCAGGCCCGCATCGAGGCCGAGTCCGTCAAGGCGATCGACGAAAAGTACCAGCAGAACACGGACCCCGAGTTCCGCGCCCGGGCGCTGATCATCAAGGAGCAGCGCTCCGAACTGGTCAAGCACCACCTGTGGGTGCTGTGGACCGACTACTTCAAGCCGCCGCACTTCGAGAAGTACCCGCAGCTGAACACCCTCTTCAACGAGGCCACCAAGCTGGCTGGCGGGGGCGGCGGTACCAAGTCCAGCACAGACCCAGCCGTGGCCGACCAGCTGCTGGCGAAGATCGACGAGATCAACAAGATCTTCTGGGAGACCAAGCAGAGCTGAGCTGCCCGGCAGTCCACCGCCGACGCACCGTAGGAGGGGCCGCGACAATGTCGTGGCCCCTCGTGCTATTTCCGGGGAGCCGATCTCGCGGTATTTTCGGGGTAATCCCCCGGTCCGGACGGGCGCGAGCAGCACGGGTGGGCCGCTAACCTGGCCCCAACGGCTCGGCACGCGAGGTGGCGGGGAGTTCCGGGTGCTGTGGCCCGGTTTGCCCCGGGGCAGCGTTGCCTCAAATCCCGCCCGGCGCGCAAGATCATTTGATGCCCGCCGCGCGGCAGGCCGGAATCGGTGACGCGTGGACGATAGGTTGCAGGCAATCGGCCGGCCCCACAGCCGGCCCGAAGGAGTGACGTGACCGAGGAGACCGCTGCGAGGCAGACCGCTCACGGCGCCGTTCCGGGTCCTGGTGCGGCCGTGCCCGACCTCGAGGTGCGTGACCGCGAGGCCCGTGACCGGGTGCAGGTGCGCATGCCTGCCGAGGGCGCGTACCTATCGGTGCTGCGCACCGCGACCGCCGGCCTGGCCGCGCGGCTGGACTTCACCCTCGACGAGATCGAGGATCTGCGGATCGCGGTCGACGAAGCCTGCGCGATGCTGCTCAGCCAGGCTATCCCCGGCACCGACCTCGAATGCGACTTCGAGCTGGACACGGACGCGATGACGATCACCGTCTCGGTGGTCGCCGCGCAGCCGCGCATACCGGCGCGGGACACTTTCGCGTGGACCGTGCTGTCCGCGCTGGCTGGCGACGTCGACTCCCGGCTCGATCCCGACGACCGGGTGGCCATCGTGCTGCGCAAGCACCGCGGGGCGTCGGGGTCCTGATGGCAGATTTCGAGGTACGGGTGACTGAAAACAACGTCCGGGTGACCGAGGAGTTCGAGGTCCGCCCGAGCGAGGACCCGCTGTCCGTCGCCGCGCGCGACGACCACGCCGTACCGGACCGGGCCCGGGCCCGGGAGCTGTTCGGGCGGCTCGCCGCCCTGCCCGAGGGAAGCCCGGAGCGGGAACGCCTCCGCGGCTCGCTCGTCGAGCTGCACCTGCCGCTGGTCGAGTACCTGGCGCGCCGGTTCCGCAACCGGGGTGAGTGGCTGGACGACCTGACCCAGGTCGCCACCATCGGCCTGATCAAGTCGATCGACCGGTTCGACCTCGAGCGCGGCGTGGAGTTCTCCACCTACGCCACCCCCACCATCGTGGGCGAGATCAAGCGGCACTTCCGGGACAAGGGCTGGGCCGTCCGCGTACCACGCCGCCTGCAGGAACTGAAGCTCTCGCTGACCAAGGCCATCGGGGAACTGGCCCAGCGCGAGGGACGCGCCCCCACCGTCAGCGAGCTCGCGGCCCACCTGCAGATGAGCGAGGAAGAGGTGCTCGAGGGCCTGGAGTCGGCCAACGCCTACTCCACCGTGTCCCTGGACGCGCCCGACTCCGGAGACGAGGACGCCCCCGCGGTCGCCGACTCGCTCGGCATCGTGGACGAGGCACTGGAGGGCGTCGAGTACCGGGAGTCGCTCAAGCCGCTGCTCGAGCGGCTGCCGCCGCGGGAGAAGAAGATCCTGCTGCTCCGGTTCTTCGGCAACCTCACCCAGTCCCAGATCGCGGCGGAGCTGGGCATCTCGCAGATGCACGTCTCCCGGTTGCTGGCCCGGACCCTGACCCAGTTGCGCGACGGCCTGACCAACGACGAGTGATCTTCCGCCGCGGGCTGGGCGGCGCTTGACCCGGCGGCTAGCGGCGGCGGGAGGAAGGCTTCTTGCCCGACGGGCGGGCGGTGCTGGCCGCTGGCGGCACCGGGCGGGCGCCGGATTGAGCGGCCGGGCTGGTCTCACCGGCCGCGGCGCCGGCCTGGCCCGCGGGCTGGGCGACCTTGGCCGCGGGCTGGCTGGTGGCCGGGGCGTCCTGAAACTGCGGGCGGAAGGCCAGGGCGCGCCAGCTGGGCGGGACCAGCAGGCCCACGAAGCCCGCGATCCCGAGCAGCAGCGCGGGTACTCCCCAGCCGAGCCGGTGGCCATTCAGCAGGTAGACACCGGTGGTCCCGACGAACAGCTGGGTGAACAGCGCGGGCGTCCGGCTCCAGGGCCGGACCCGGTAGAGCCCGTAGGCGATGAAGGCCACGGCCAGCACCGCGCCGAACGCGATGACGGTGAGCGCGATCCCGCTGCTGTTGTGGTAGGAGCGGCCGGCAGCGGTGTCCATGGCGGTCAGCACGGCGACGATGAGGAGCCCGGCTGCCTCGATGGCCTGGACCGCTGCGGCCAGCAGCAACGCCAACGGACGTGGTCGCATGTGTCGCACCTTTCTACCCAGGGTTAGCCTATGCGCGTGCGCGCGCTGCTGATCGTGAACCCCCGGGCGACGACGACGACCAGGCCCGTCCTGGACCTCATCGTGCGCACGCTGGCCGCCGAAGCCGACATCGAGACGGTGGAAACACGGTACCGGGAGCACGCGCGCGACATAGCCGCCGCGGCGGCCGCCGAGGGGCGGGACGCCCTGCTGGTGCTCAGCGGCGACGGAACGATTAACGAGGTCGTGAACGGGCTCATGCAGGGGGCACCCATCCGCGCCGGGCATCCGGCAGCCACCGCCAGCCGGCTGCCGGCCCTGGGCGCCATTCCGGGCGGGAACGCCAACGTCTTCACCCGCGACCTCGGCCTGCCGGGCGACCCTGTCGCCGCCACCCGGGTCATCAGCGCCGGGCTGGCCGCCGGGACGACCCGGACGATCGGGCTCGGCCTGGCCGGGAGGCGTTACTTCACGTCCAACGCCGGGCTGGGCTGGGACGCGGAGGTCGTGCGGGCGGTGGAGGAGGCGCGCGCCCGCGGACGCCGGGCGTCTCCCGGCCTGTACATGCGGATGGCCCTGCGGCAGTACTACCGCAGAATCGACCGGCGGCACCCGGCGCTGGCCCTGGAAACGACGGCCGGGACCACCATCGCCCCGCTGGGCCTGGCCCTGATCTCCAACACCACCCCGTGGTCGTACATCGGCCGCCATCCGGTGAGCCCGACGCCCGGCGCCAGCTTCGACACCGGGCTGGACGTGTTCGCGCTGCGCCGTCTGCGGACCTTCTCCACGCTCAACGCCATGCGCCAGATGATGCGGCGCGACGGCCGGCCGCCCACCGGACGGTACGTGGTAAGCCTGCACGATGAGACGGAAGTCACGGTATCCTCGCGCGAGCCGACGGCCATCCAGGTGGACGGGGAGTATGTCGGCGAAGGGGAATCGGTCACATTTCGGTCGGTACCGGAAGCGCTGCGGGTAATCGCCTGATTCCGCCCCGACATTGTTGCGGCTGTGAACTACTTGCGTCACATTAATTGTGATTCAGGTCACATTGAATTGACAAAGATCACTGTTGCGCCCTCTTGCGTTCCCGGCGACGCGCTTGAGAAGCTTTACACGATGCCGGGCGGGAGTCCGCTCAGGTGCGACAGCACCTGAGCACGTTTTCCGGTTTCCCATGCGTGTCTGGGCTATGAAGCAGCTCCGGGCAGGTTGCCAGCTGGCACCGCTTTAATATGGCGAAGTGACTTGTCCCAATATATTACGCGGCTAGTGAAATCATTCACAAGCTACCGGCGCACCGGGCCCAACCCCCCGCTGTGCAGCCGACATGCCCCGAAGGAGTGACCTCATGGACTGGCGCCACAACGCCGCCTGCCGTGACGTAGATCCTGAGTTGTTCTTCCCGATCGGAAACACCGGTCCTGCGCTACTCCAGATCGACGAGGCGAAGCGTGTCTGTCATCGTTGTCCAGTGATGGATTCCTGCCTGCACTGGGCGATCGATTCCGGCCAGGATGCCGGCGTGTGGGGCGGCATGAGTGAGGACGAGCGGCGGGCCCTGAAGCGGCGCACGCTGCGGCTCCGCGCCCGCGCGCACGCCCAGTCCGTTTCCGGCTGACTCCCCGCCCGTCTCCAGCCGCCCCGGAGTCCTGGGCCCCTGGGGCGGCTAACCCTCCTGGTCCTTGGGCCGCTCGTCCTCCTGCACGGGGAGATCGACGAGGGCCTGTGTCCCGCCTTCCGGCCGGGGCGTGATCTCCAGCTTCCCGCCCAGCTCGCCGACGACCAGCGTCCGCACGATCTGCAGCCCTAGGGAGCTGGAGGACTCGGGGTCGAAATCTTCCGGCAGCCCTACGCCGTCGTCGACGACCACGACCGTCAGCCGGTCCGGCCCACGCACCGCGCTCACCTCGACGCTGCCGGTGGACCGCTTGGTCTCGCCGCTGGCCGCCTCGGGGTAGGCGAAACCGTGCTGCAGGGCGTTCTGCAGGAGCTCGGTCAGCACCAGCGCGAGCGGCATCGCCACGTACGCCGGCAGCGAGCCGAACGTCCCGGTCAGCTTCGGGGTCACCTGGATCTCGGTCCCGGCCACCTCGGACGCCATCATCACCACCCGGTCCGCGACCTCGTCGAAGGCGACGATCTCGTCGGGCGCGTGGGACAGCGTCTCGTGCACGATCGCGATGGAGCCGACCCGGCGGACGGCGTCCTCCAGCGCGGCCCGCGCCTCCGGGCCGCTGAGCCGGCGCGCCTGCAGCCGGAGCAGGGCCGCCACCGTCTGGAGGTTGTTCTTGACGCGGTGATGGATTTCCCGGATCGTCGCGTCCTTGGTCATCAGCTCGCGTTCCCGCCGGCGGAGCTCGGTCACGTCCCGGACCAGGATCAGGGCCCCGGTCCGGCTGCCGCCCACGATCAGCGGGATCGACCGGAGCTGGACGATCGACCCGTTGCCCTCGATCTCCGCGTCCCGGGGGACCCGGCCGTACGCCACCAGCATCAGGGACTCATCCAGCGGCGCGCCACAGGTAGCGCACAGCTTGGCCACCACCGGCCCCAGCTCCGCGCCCACCAGGTCGGTGGCCAGGCCAAGCCGGCGGAAGGCCGACAGCGCGTTGGGGCTGGCGTAGGTGACGCACCCGGCGCGGCCGAGACGCAGCAGCCCGTCGCCCACGCGAGGCGACCGGGCCAGCGTGGCCTCCTCGCCGCCGAACGGGAACGTTCCCTCGGCCACCATCCGGGCCAGGTCGTCCGCGCCCTGCAGGTAGGTCAGCTCCAGCCGGCTCGGGGTGCGGGCGGAATTCAGGTTGGTGTTGCGCTCGATCACGGCGATCACCCGGCCCTCCCGGGTGACCGGGATGGTCTCGGCGCGCACCGGCACTCCAGAGGTCCAGTCCGGGTCGCTCTCCCGCCAGATCCGGCGCTCGTCCCGGGCGGTGTCCAGCAGCACGCTGTCCCCCGGCTTGGCCATCGTCCCGACCGCGTCATCCTGGAACGAGGTCGGCCCGGTGGTGGGCCGCATCTGGGCCAGCGCCACCCAGCCGCCGCCGTCCCGTACCGGCGCCCAGAGGATGAGGTCGGCGAACGACAGGTCAGCCAGCAGCTGCCAGTCCGATACCAGCGCATGCAGGCACTCCAGGTCTGCGCTGGTCAGATTTGTGTGGCGGCTGGCCAGATCGGTGAGCGTGGGCACACACCCATAATTGCACCCAGCGGCGGCTGAATTGCACCCAGCGGCGGCTGATTCCGCCGCCAGCCACCTTCCCCGCTCCGGCCGGGCGGGGGTCGCTCCGATCCGCCGGACCGGTGCGGCCCCCGGCCCCCCGCTTGACGGGGACCGCATGCTGGGGAAACCTATCAGGACCCATGAAGACGCAGCCATCACCGCCGTCACCGGCGGCAACCGCCGCCCCGCCCCCGCTGGCGAAGCTCCGCCAGGCGGCCGAGGCGCGCCGCGCCGCGGGACTGGGCCGGCAACTGCAGCCCCGGCCGCCCGGAGTCGCCGGCATCTCCGGAGTCGCCGGCGACCCGGCCGCGCCCGGAGTCGCCAGCGACCCGGCGGGACAGGCCCGGCCGGGCCGGCTGGTCGACCTGGCCTCGAACGACTACCTCGGTCTCGGGGAAGACGAACGGCTGGCCGAGGCGGCCGCCTGCGCCGCCCGGACCTGGGGTACCGGTGCCACCGGATCACGCCTGGTCACCGGGACCACCGAGCTGCACACCGAGCTGGAGCGCGAGCTGGCCGCGTTCACCGGGGCCGCCGCCGCGCTCGTCTTCTCCTCCGGCTACCTGGCCAATGTGGCGGTGATCACGGCGCTGGTACAGGTCCTCGGGGCCGAGACTCCGGGAACTCCGGAGACTCCGGGCCCGGAGATTCCGGAGACTCCGGGCGTGCTGGTCGTCTCCGACGCTGCCAACCACGCCTCACTGATCGACGCGTGCCGGCTCGCGCGGGCCCGCAGTATCCGCGTCGAGGTAACGCCGCACGCTGACGCCGGTGCGGTGGGGCGGCTGCTGGCCCGCCGGACCGAGCCCGCGGCCATTGTGGTCAGCGACACGGTGTTCTCGGTCACCGGCGATCAGGCCCCCGTGGCCGAACTGCACCGCCTGGCCCGCGCCCACCACGCCCTCCTGGTGCTGGACGAGGCGCACGCCTTCGGCGTCCTCGGCCCGGGCGGCCGGGGCGTGGCCGCCGCCGCCGGACTGGAACACGACCCGCAGGTCATCCGGACGCTCACGCTGTCCAAGTCGCTGGCCGGCCAGGGCGGCGCCGTCGCCGCGGCGCCCGAGGTGATCAGCACGCTCATCGACGTGGGGCGGCCGTTCATCTTCGACACCGGGCTGGCCCCGCCGAGCGTGGCGGCCGCCCGGGCGGCGCTGGCCATCCTCCGCGACGATCCGGGGCTCGGGCGGCGGGCCCGGGACAACGCGCGGCGGCTGGCGGGCATGGCCACCGACCTGGGGTTCACGGTGCCGCCCCCGGCCGCGGCGGTCGTCCGGATCACGCTCGGCACGGCGGACGCGGCGCTGGCGGCGCAGCGGATCTGCGCCGCCTACGGCGTCCGGGCCGGGTGCTTCCGGCCGCCCTCGGTCCGGCCCGGCGAAGCGTGCCTGCGGCTGACCGCCCGGGCCAACCTCACAGAAGTTGACCTCGCTACGGCATTCCGCGCACTGGGTGCGGTGAGAGATCATGTCCGGATAACCGCTTCAGCGGGAAGGAAGTGGCCATGACCGTCTCCCCCGTCCCCGTATCCGCGGACCCGCCGGATAAGAGCAGCGTGCCCGGCGGCCGGCGGAGCGTGGCGGCCAGGCCGGCGGCGGCCCCAGCCGGCGAGGGCAGGGCCAGCGAGAACGGGCCGGGCCAGGTGCTGGCCAGCCCGCTGCTGAGGCTGCCCAAGTACTACACGGTCAAGCACCAGCTGCTCGAGCTCATCGTCACGATGGCACCAGGCAGCCCGGTCCCGCCGGAACGCGAGCTGGCCCGCGATTACGGTACGTCGCGGACCACCGTCCGGCAGGCACTGGCCGAGCTCGTGGTCGAGGGACGCCTGCTGCGGCGGCAGGGCAAGGGCACGTTCGTGGCCAAGCCCAAGGTGGCTCAGGCCCTGGAGCTGGCCAGCTATACCGAAGGCATGCGGGCGCACGGCCTGCACCCGCAGACGAAAATCCTGGAGATCGGCTACATCGCGGCCGATGAGGACCTGGCCCTGCTGCTCGGTATCCGCCCGGGGGGCCGCGCGCTGCGCATCCACCGGCTCAGGCTGGCCGACGGCGAGCCGATGTCCATCGACACCTCGCACCTGCCGGCCCGCCGGTTCCCCGGCCTGCGCAAGCAGCTCAACCGGCACAGCTCGCTGTATGAGGCCCTCAGCTCCGCCTACGGCGTCCGGCTGACCGAAGCCGAGGAGACGATCGAGACCGTGCTGGCCGATCCGCACAGCGCCGACCTGCTGGCGGTGGATATTGGTATGCCCCTGCTGCTGCTGTCCCGGCACGCGGTGGACGTCACCGGGAAGCCGGTCGAGTGGGCCCAGTCCTGGTACCGCGGTGACCGGTACAAGTTCGTCACCCGGCTGCGGCGGTTACCGGATTGAGCCTGATCATCGTCAGCGGCACGGGAACAGGCGTCGGCAAGACCGTCGCCACCGCTGCCCTGGCCGCGCTGGCCCGGGCCCGCGGGGAACGCGTGGCCGTGGTCAAGCCCGTGCAGACCGGTGAGCCACCCGGCGCCCCAGGCGACCTGGGCACCGTGGCGGCCCTGTCCGGCGTTGCTGACCTGCATGAGTTCGCCCGGTACCCCGATCCGCTGTCCCCCGAGGCGGCCGCGCGGCGGGCCGGCCGGCCGCCGCTGGACCTGCGGGCGGCGGCGAGCTCCATCGCGGCGCTGGCCGAGGAACGTGACCAGGTCATCGTCGAGGGGGCCGGGGGGCTGCTGGTGCGGTATGACCCGGCCGGGACGACGATCGCCGACCTGGCCGCGATGCTGGACGCGCCGGTGCTGGTGGTGGCGCCGCCCGCGCTCGGCACCCTGAACCACACGGCGCTGACCCTGGAGGCGCTGGCCGCGCGGAAACTGGCCTGCGCGGGGATCGTCATCGGCAGTTGGCCCGCCCGGCCCGGCCTGGCCGAGCAATCCAACCTGAGCGACCTGGCCGCGGTGGCGGGCCGGCCGCTGGCCGGGATCCTGCCGGCGGGCGCCGGCCGGATGGACCCGGCCACTTTCCTGGACATCGCGCGGCAGGGGCTGTCCCCCGCTTTCGGCGGGACCTTCCGGCCGGACGGCGGCTAGAAGGGCGGGCCGGACGCACCGCCCGGCCGGCAGAGGTAACCGGCTGGTAACATCGCGCCCGTGAGCGACGACGCCTCCGGCCGGCTCCGCCCGCCGGGCCCAGTGGACTCAGCCGGCCCAGCGGCCTCAGCGGGCTCAGCGGGCTCAGCGGGCCTGTCCGGGCACGGCGGGACGCTGGCGCTCGCGGCGGCACGGCGGTACGGCGTCACGGCCATGTTCACGCTGTCCGGCGGTCACGTGTTCCCGCTGTACGACGCGGCGGTGCACGCGGGGCCGCCCGGGCCGCCGGTCCGGCTGATCGACGTCCGGCATGAGCAGACCGCCGTGTTCGCGGCGGAGGCCACGGCCCGGCTGACCCGGACCACCGGCCTCGCCGTCGTGACCGCCGGGCCCGGCGTGACCAACAGCGTCAGCGCGATCACGACGGCGCGCTTCAACGGCGCCCCGGTCGTCGTGCTCGGCGGCCGCGCCCCGGACTACCGGTGGGGTGCGGGCAGCCTGCAAGAGATCGACCAGCCACCGATTCTGGCCCCGGTGACCAAGCGCGCCTGGACCGAGCACACCACCGCGCAGCTGGCCGGGTCGGTGGACGAGGCGTTCCGGCTGGCGGCCGCCCCGCACCGCGGGCCCGTCTTCCTCGACGTATCCCTGGAGGCGCTGTACGACAAGGCCGAGGCCCGGCTGCCGGCCGCCGCGGCCCCACCGCGGACCGGCCCGGACCCGGCCGCCGTCCGCCAGATCGCCGGGCTGCTGGCCGCGGCGGAGCGGCCGGTGCTGGTGCTCGGGTCGGACGTCTGGATGGACGGCGCGGAAGCGGCCGCCCGGGCCACCGCGGAGCAGCTGCAGCTGCCGGTGATCGCCAACGGGCAGGGCCGCGGCATCGTCCCGGCCGGTCATCCGCTGCTGGTCACCCGGGCCCGGGCGGCCGCCTTCCGCGAGGCCGATCTGGTCCTGGTGGCGGGCGCGCCGCTGGACTTCCGCCTCGGCTACGGCCAGTTCGGCGCCGCCGGCCACGCCGCCCAGGTGGTGCACGTCGCCGACTCCCCCGGCCAGCTCGCCACGCACTGCCCGCTCGCCGGGTCAGCGGCCGGCGGGTTCGCCGCGTTCTTCGCCGGGCTGGGCACCGAGCTGGCCGGGCCCACCGCCGTGGCCGGGCCCATCGCAGGCGGCCCGGCGCGGGACCGGGCCGCCCGCGCCCGGCAGGAGTGGCTGACCCGGCTGCAGGACGCCAGCCGGGCCGCGATCGCCGCGGACGCGGAACTGCTCGCCAGCGACGCCCGTCCCATCCACCCCATGCGCATCTACGGAGAGCTGACCAGGCTGCTGGCCGACGACGCAGTGGTGATCGGCGACGGCGGGGATTTCGTCTCGTTCGCCGGCAAGTACACCGAACCGGCCCAGCCGGGGCACTGGCTCGATCCGGGGCCGTTCGGCTGCCTGGGCACCGGCCTCGGCTACGCGATCGCGGCCCGGCTGGCCCGGCCGTCGGCCCAGGTGGTGCTGCTGCTCGGCGACGGGGCCGCCGGCTTCTCCCTGATGGACGCCGACACGCTCGTCCGGCACAACCTGCCGGTCGTGATGGTGTGCGGCAACAACGGCGGCTGGGGGCTGGAAAGGCATCCGATGCGCGCCCTGTACGGGTACGACGTCGCCGCCGATCTGCAGCCGGCCTGCCGCTATGACGAGGTGGTGCGGGCGCTGGGCGGGGCCGGCGAGCTGGTCACCGAGCCAGGCCAGATCGGCCCGGCGCTGCGGCGGGCCTTTGACGCGGGCGTGCCCTACCTGGTCAACGTGGTCACCGACCCGGAGATCGCCTACCCGCGTGCGACAACCGGCGTGTGAGCCGCTCAATCGGGCCCCGCTAGACCGGCACCGCTCAGCCAGGCGCTGCTGAATCGGGCACGGGCTCAGTCCAGCACCGCGATCAGGTCACCCTCCTGCACGACGTCACCCTCGGTGACGTGCAGCCGGGACAGCGTGCCCGGCTCCTCGGCCAGCACCGGGATCTCCATCTTCATGGATTCCAGGATCACCAGGGTGTCACCGGCGCCGATCTGCTGGCCCTCCGCGGCGACCACCTTCCAGACGTTCGCCACCATCTCCGCTCGGACCTCCGCCACCGCTGCTCCCTTCGCCGGCCGGCCGCCGCCGGCCCCCGCGGCCGGCCAGACACCAGAGCAGCATAGGGCCGGCCAGGACGCCGGGCGGCCAGCGGGCCGGGTCAGGCAGCCGGGACACCGGGCGGTCAGCAGGCCGGGTCAGGCAGGCAACGTCGACCGGCGGGCGACGATCCGGCCCAGGGCGCCGACCACATCCGGATCGTACTCCGCGCTGGCATCCAGCCGGAGCCGGTCGATCACCTCGGCGGCCCGGCCCGCGTCGGCGGAACTGCCGACCAGGTCGTCGAAGGCGTTGACCGCCCGGATGATGCGGCTGCTCAGCGGCGGGCCCGGCTGCTGCCCACGGGAGCCGGCCGGGCCGCCGTACGAATCGCTTTGCCGGCGGACGATCTCCGCCACGCTATCCTGAATGTCGGCCTGCTGGATGACCTCGGCGCCCAGCGCCGCGATCCGCCGCTGGTCCTCCAGGGAGACCAGGACGGTGGCGCCCCCCGGGATCGGGTCATGCAGCGACAGCTGGCCGATGTCGTGGATCAGCGCGGCATACTGCAGCTCCAGCAGCTCGGGCTCGGCCACGCCGAGCTCCCGGCCGACCGCCACCGCGA
>Ga0302325_10018717_pt1 | contig 14582 bp, 23 predicted proteins | sample Palsa_T0_2_FD_201948 | JGI IMG/M metagenome (GOLD analysis project Ga0302325, IMG submission 201948) | Peat permafrost microbial communities from Stordalen Mire near Abisko, Sweden - Palsa_T0_2 | ecosystem: Environmental > Terrestrial > Soil > Palsa > Peat permafrost | place: Sweden: Abisko... | reverse complement strand
GGCCCAGTTTTGACAAATCGACCGCTGGAGAGGACAAGTACCCACGCTTGAGAGGGTTTGTATAGTAATCTTCCGTTAATTCAATTCTTTATGAGCGGTACCAATGAGATATCTCCTGACAGGTAACGCAGGTCGGGGAATTCTTCGTTTGGTCCCGAAAAGCTCTGGTTTGAGGAGGTATCTGATTCCCAGCCTGTTATAATATACAGTCGTCACTTTTCCTCCCTTGTTCTCGATTGATTGAATTGCTTCACTCGATGCGCGAGAGACATATATCGTGATAGGCTGTACAAGCCTTTCCTTACCCTACTAGTCAATGCCCGGATCACATTGCGAACGCACCCTAGCCAGAAGTTTGACACCGTCTTCGATTTTGTTGACTAGCCTAGCTTCCTTGAGAGTTTTCATTGTAATAGGTTGGTTAGGATCGATCAATCCAGCATCAATAGCCTCCTGTATGCGATCGAGATTGACGGGCGTCATATCCAGACGCCGTCTGTCGTCAGCCTCAATGCGAACACACAGGGATTACGAAGAATTGTCCCCGATCTTGGGGAATCGAATGTGTATGGGAGTCTGCCCGCCTTCATAGTATCTGTTGGGTCCCCCCGAGCGCGCATTTTGACCCTTTGTTCCTCGTCCGGATGTTTTGCCTTTCTTGTTCCCAGGTCCTCGTCCCAGCCGGGTGGAATTTACTTGTGAGCCAGGCATTGGTGCCAATTTCGAGAGAATGGATGCATGACGTATTTGACCCGATGCAGCTGCGGCTCGTCGACACAAGACTCTTGTTGGATTCAGCATTTTCGGCTGCTTGGTGTCGTCTGCACAAAGTCAGGAAATTCGCAAATTCACGAAACACTTTTGGGTGTGCGCCCTAAAAACTGTCGATCCTGAAATTCCACGCAAACTGCGACTTGACACTTCGCGATGGCAGATGCAGGAGCACAGGACGGCGCGGTACCTGGCATTCCCACAAGCGACACTAACAAATAGGTTTCAGAACCTTTGGACTTGGTCCGACTATCACTCGATGAGAAAGTCTACGTCAAACTTCGCGGTGACCGCGAGTTAACAGGTCGATTACATGTTCAATCCTTGCTATGCTTGCACTGATCGCTTGCAGGCTTACGACGGTCATTTGAACATGGTGCTAAGCGATGTGGAGGAGACCTTGACGATTGTTGAAGTCGATGAAGAGAACGAAGATGAAGCTGTACGAGTAAGTCACTCAACATGCCATCGTTTGCGCTCCTGACAAACGAACCCTGGAACTGGAAATGCTGATGTGTAGACGGTAAAGAAACGTTCTGAGATGTTGTTTGTAAGAGGCGACTCAGTCATTATGCTGAGCCCTGGAGGTGGAGATAGAAAATAGTGTTGTATTGGACTGAAAATGGAATTCTAATCTCTCCAATGTTATGCTGTGCGAGTAACTTTCTAGGAGAGAGAAGGCGGTGGGTGCAACAGCACTAAAAGCGCACTTCATATCAACGGGCTCCTCTGGGTAATGGGGAATGCTTAAGGAGCGGTTGGGTTCTTCATTACGGCAGCCATCAAGTCTATGGCTCTGGGGCGGAAATAATATTTCGCCTTAAAACAATTACCATCGACAGCCTCCCGTTATGCATCTATCCGCCTCCCTGTCCTAATACCCTAGTCATGTCTCCTTTGGACTGGAAGTGCTGCAAATCTCTCTTGGCCTCCTGTTGATCCAGTCCTCCAAAGAACACTCCTCCAACTCAAACTTCGGGGTCCCATAGATCTCCTCGATATTCACTTTGACTTCCGACTCCTTGTGCACCTCCTCCAGATGTATATTCTCCGGGAGCAGTTCCTCTTCATCCTCCATTTCAAGCGGTCCGTCCCACTTACTTGACCACCTCCAAATCCTGCCGGTAACCTTACTCCACCCCCATTTACTCAGTATCACACCAAATAACAAAACCAGTATTAAAAGCAACACACATACGGGCCAATCCACGCTTGATGTTTGCAGCTCACCGCCGTGAACGCGAAAGGGAAAAACAGTGGCATTGACACTGATCTTAAAGGTATGACTTGCTTCATGAGATTGAAGAACCGGCCGTCCATAAATAGGTGGTTCAATAGTAATGGGAGTGACCTTGATGTTCCCAGGGAAAGATTCCCTTATGTCAACAATCCTCTTTGGAACTGGTGCCATGGTTTAGACAGATGGCAATCAGGTTATGCGCACTTGAAGGGCCAGCTGAGACATTTATTAGATCTACGCTGTAAATCATCTCACTCAACGTCACTTGTTCCGTAACTTATCCGCGCTCTCATGATCAGCCGCGATTTCCTTCGCCAAATCTTCCTTATCCATTTGTGAGCCCTGGTGTCCTACCATCAACATCCCGAACAAACAAAAGAAAGGAAAATAAGTCATTAAATGCGGTCCATACCTACAGCCCCTTCTCGTTTCGTTTCCCCCTTCGACTGGGCTTTGTCTTTTTTCGATTCAATTGAAATCAATGTCTCTTTGTTTACGGGAGGGACGTAGGCGTCTTCTGGTCTTGGGCCAGTCTTGACGCCAATTGGATTTGAACCGCCGCTGTTATACGCCATTATTTGAAGAGGTTGTTTACTGCGGCCAAACTTGATCAGGTTATTATGGTGAGGTGGTTGTGGGACGTTCCAGTGATAAGCGCCGCCTCGTGCGTCATCGCGGATCGTCAGATTCCGATCAGATCAAGGTGGTGGGAATCTCGCGAACATGAAAGCACACTGTAACTACCAGTGTAACAATCTCATGACTTCCTCCAACCACATACGGTATACCAGACCACAAATATTATCCATGAGAGGTATAGACTTCCTAACGTGGAGAAGGCTTTGAAAACATCCGAAAGTTAGTACGTCCATAGGAAAAGGAGGGGAACCTTTGCTAGAAGGTGCTTCATGGATAGTAGTACTAGTAGCACTGGTAGTTCAAGAATTGATCAGTGAACTACTGCAGACCAATAAGGATAAGTATCACTTCAAATTTGAGCGAATAGGCAGTACATGCGACGGGATTATAACTGCTGTAAGGCAATTGTTTTCCTGCTACCAGACCCTCATTCCTGCTTTGCTTGCGCCGTACGCTCTTGATATCTGCCAGTGTAGCAGGCCAACATGATAAAGATACATTAGATTTGAATATTCAATGCTTTATCTCAGCTGATATGGCCGGGGCTTGAAAAGGACTCCCAGTCTAATACTATCTAACATACCCAAGACTTCTCCGCGACCACAACCTGTCGCATCGGATATTCAAGCAATACCTGGGACTTGAACGAAGACTTGTACCTAGAATCCAGTCACTCTTGAACTAGTCTTTATTTTTCAATCGACGGGAGTCTATCGGTCCGTAAGCATGAATAAGATGATCTGCCGGCCTACTACTAGTAGTAGTATATTAGCTGGTCAGATCAAATGTAGGCAACTGTTTCAGATGCGTTTTCCCAAAACTGTGGTAAAGCTCCGAGAATAATGTTTTACGACTCAGAGCCATAGACATGGACATTCAAAAAAGCATGACCTTTAATTTCAGAATAAAGTTCGTATGTATACTCATATCATCTGCATGGCGCTGCGATGTATCAATAGCAACACGTGGGGCTAGGGGACTCCCCAGAGTGGTGAGTCATTTAGCACTACTGCTTAAATTAAAATGAGGGACCGCGCCGCAAGATCCATTGTCTGTCTACAAAGACATCATTTATGACTATCTACAGTGGTTCCAAAGACGAGAACCGGATATCAAAGAGTCTGCAGGTAACGCACACTTTTCCAGAGCGATCTCTGACTGCCTCCAGATGGTCAAAGCAATATCGCCGACTCTGTCGCAAGCGTTGCCGCTCGGTCACAAGGCCGCATCGGAGACCGCCGGCGCAATGTCCATTCAGCAGCAGTTTCAATGTGTTTCCGACGACGATGACGACAAAGTCAGTCTAAGAGTAACTCTCTTCCTACTGGCCTGTTAATGATAGGACCAATTGCTTCTTGACACTGAAGAGCATCGAGTGTTGCTCTCTGGTATCTTCAAGAAACGCCTGGCTGATGGGCGTGGGGAAACACTGTTCGAGATCGGGTATGATGGTAAGCTCATATCGCGAGTAATTTTAATATCTAGAGGAAGGGGTGGCAATGCAACTGTCTGAAGATGAGCTGTCAGTTGCCCTCAACACACTTGTAGAAGTCGGCGCTGGCCTCCAAGCGGACTGCAGTTTGATTCACAAAAGGAAGCACCTTACCGGGGGTTGGGTGGGTGTCGTGATGATGAGAAAATACTCGGACGCAGCAGAAGCCTTGGAACTCCGCGTTGCGTGCATGTTTCCCAAGAAATGTACACTAACATTCGTAGGTGTTGGAAATGTTGATGCAGGGAAGAGTACCCTACTTGGTATATTGTGCTTCGTACTTCGAAGGCTGACTGCAGGCGTTTTGACTAAGGGAGCGTTGGATGATGGACGTGGGAAAGCGCGCGTCAATCTGTTCAGGTGTGCTTGACTTTGAGTTCTTCTGAAATGTAGACATCAGCATGAGAAAGAGTCTGGGCGGACATCGTCCGTGGGCATGGAAATCCTTGGATATTCTTCAATGTCGAAGCCGATACTCACATCGCAGACTACTGGCAGGAAGCTTACATGGGAGGAAATCTCAGAGAAATCCTCAAAGATTATCTCGTTCATTGATCTAGCCGGGCACGAACGATATCTACGTACCACAGTTTTTGGTCTGACGGGCTGTGCGCCGGACTATGTTATGCTCATGGTCGGTGGAAATGCTGGATTGATTGGAATGAGCAAAGAACATCTGGGCATTGCTGTGAGCCTTGGTGTCCCTGTGATGGTTATTATTACCAAGATTGATATGGTATATTCCTCTGGAATTCCTTAACATGTAGACTCCTAAAAATGTTTTGGAAGAAACGGAAAAACAGTTACTGAAGATTTTGAAGGGAGGGGGGTGCCGGAAGACTCCGATGTTCATCGACAACATTGATGCCGTTGTCGTTGCATCTGTATGACGATTGCATGGTTGCACTGATGAGCAGGGAAAGTTCACGAGATCAAATGTATGTCCAATCTTCCGGATATCGAATGTCACAGGAGAGGGAATCGACCTTGTAAGAACGTTCTTGAACATACTCCCTTTTCATGGCCAATATTTTGTCGATAGGCCTGCGGAGTTCTTGGTCAACGATACTTTCTCGGTCCCTTACACCGGAGCCGTTGTGGCTGGAGTGGTGAACTCAGGAGTTATTCACAATGGAGACACCATGTGGATGGTAGGGATCCAATGTGAAGGTGTTGACCTTATAGGGGCCAAATAATACCGACGATTTCATCCCGGTGACAATCCGGAATATTCAACGAAAGCGTGTCAATGTTCCCCTGGTTACCGCTGGACAAAGTGCCAGTTTCGCTCTTAAGAAGGTCAGACGTCAAGATATCCGCAAGGGGATGGTGATGTTGCAGAAGACGGAGCTGCCACCTAAAGCAGTACGAGAATTTGTTGCTGAAGGTTGTCCGCAAGAGGATCCAACTCAATGATAGTTATGATCTTGTACCATCAAACAACGATCAAACCCAAGTATCAAGCTATGTTACATGTCAATGCCACAGCTCAGACATGCCAGATTGTGTCTATTGATCACATACACAGAAAATCCAAAAGCAATGCTGATGGCCCAGACGAGGCCGGGGCACAGATTTTACGGACTGGCGATCGTGGTTTGGTGCGCTTTCGGTTTATGCAACGGGCAGAATTTCTCAAGGAAGGAACAAAACTGATTTTCCGGGAGGGGAGGACGAAAGGCTTGGGAACCGTCAAGGAGGTTTTTCCCGTCAAAGAGTCTGCAGCTGCGTCTTCACCCTCCTCTGTTCCTGAAGGCGCCGGACGGGCTCACACTCGCTCGTCGACTAGGGATGCCAGTGTCAAACCCCCGGCCCACACTGGCAGATTTTCGAAGAACCACAATGCCCCAACTAGAGATGCGGGGGACAAGTTGATGAAGTAAGTGGTTTGCCTTTGGTTTGCCTTTGGTTTGCTTTCGGGATGTAGGTTGTAGGGTAAGTTTATTCCGGCGTGGGGTTTGGTTAATGAAGCATCAAGAGCATTTCATTCTGTAGATACACCGATGTGCATCCATGCAGTTAGGGAATGGAGAACCATCTTGCATCAGAACTCGTATATTCGTTCCAGGCACGCTTCCCAGTGAATCTATTTTGCAGCTTGTCGGGTTTTTTCCTCCAGTTTGGAAAGAACCGCCCGCACTTTCGCCTCGGTTGCTGCCTGTTGTTGTGCTCTCAACTCCCTACTCTCCACCAATTTATCTCGCAATCTTTGAACCGTTTCCCTCTGTCGCTCTTCAACACCATCCATCCAATATCCAAATCCGGCGCCCACACCGATGAAAACTGCGGTCCTGCCCCAAGCTGATGTTAGTGACCTGGGCATATGATTGCTACCTCCAGGAGAATGGAAATTTCTATGACAAAGGCCAAGTTGAATGTAACGAGTGAAAGCCCTACTGCGTCAATCTGTGTCCGAATTTCAGAGGCCGGGAAAGTACGACCAAGTAGCCCATCCAACCATGCTCGCCATGACAGGCATGATTGCTGATTTGGAGTGCCGAATGCTTTCGCCCCCGGAATGAGCTTGAGCATATGGCTATTGGCCGGTCACTTTCGAAATGTACGTTGGCGACACTGGCATCACCTTCTTTTTTCGTACAAGAAAACACCATAGCTGACGACAGAGGATTTGAGAATAATGCGATGCTATGGTCTAAGTTAAGGCTGCATGTGGAGACTTATGAGGTCTCAGATTAAGGCATTTGAATAGGACATTTAATGACGAAATGTTTTCATCAATAGTATATACACTTCATAATTCAAAGAGAGTAGGGAATGTACGCAATTTTACCAAAGTAATAAAATTTTGTGATCGTGCTGCAAGAGCAGATACTCTTGTCATGAATACATATTTGAGGGGGGGTCTCTAAAAGTGGTTGCAACTTTACATCCTTCGCGTCTCGTGAGATGATGAGATCGCCGATCGATGTTCAAGAGAGCTAGTGTAGAAGGGCACCTCATCGAAGTTTCTACATGCCACCAGTTCCAACACAAATGGTAGAGAGAGTTTAGTTGTTGTAGGAAGTAGTAAATGGGACCCCCTAAAATTCAAATGATACTCTCTGACGAGGATTTGGATACAATCTATATATATATTGTGACTACTAGACCTATGAAACTGACATTTAGCTCCGGTTAACTGGAGTCTCTGGGACGTTTTCTAGTTTCAGAACCTTGATAGCATTTTCGCGTCCCATTTTCACCTTCTCTTCGGGAGAGAGCCAGTCGATGTTGTCCCACCATTCGGCACCTTCTGAACACCACTCATAGGCTGTATCTATACTGTAGATAATTCGATCAGAACCCAACCTACCAAATTAGAAAATTCAAGATGGAGTATATACACGTCCATACACATTTTCAAGGCTTCATCACTATAATGACCGGAAGTGGTTATATGGATGTTGTTTTTAAAGTAATAAAGCAACGATTTCTTGCATTTCACGCGGACATGCATTCCCTTTTGTAGCCCTTTATAAGGTAAGACACAGTCCAAACAAAGCGGAGCAGGGCTTTCTTACAGTGATCAAGTCTCCAAATATCCGCCGGAAGGCCTTCCCCTAGATGGCCAATAATGAATTGGACCTTCGGGAATCGGTCAAACACACCGTTCCCACAGAGGCCCAACGTGTGGATGCTGACGCCAGTAGAAAACACTTGAGGACCCCAGCCTGGACGACCTTCCCAGAGCTGTTTTTGAATTGTTGGAGAAGCGAGCCGAGGGTGCATGTACACAGGAATATCCAGGTCCTGGACCGTTTTCCAGAAGATGTCGTACTTATCGGAATCATAATGTAACATTGTGTCGCCGTTAGGTCCACTTGATTGCCCTAATGGAATTAGTTGTTTGGTTTACAGGTGGTCTACAGTCGTTCAACATGCACCCTTTCAGCCCAAGCTTCTTCACAGCGCGAGTAAGTTCCTGTGCTGCCTCGGTTGGATCGTGCATGCTGACAGAAGCAAATCCCTGAAAGCGAGTAGGATTCTTGGAGACAATGTCGGCCATGTAGTCATTTGCCCGCTTGGCGAGAGCCTCGGACTTTCCCTGATCTGCTTCCCCTTGACATCCAGGGGAGGTGATCGAAAGAACCATCATTCCCACGCCGTGTTTGTCCCTGGCCATGAGCATTGCATTAACGGTGAGATATGAGATGTGTGTTTACATTTCGCCAAGACGAGTTGGGCCATGAACGTCGAGCAAACGGCTGGCAAGTCTCCATTCCTCGGGGTAATCCTCATCGTCAGGCAGTTTATAATTGGCCGCCTTGCGTCAGATATAGATTCACGAGAATGTCAAGATACCTGATAAACAAGCTCCGGCATTGTGATTGCCTCTTCAATTGCGATTTTTCCTTTCATGATTCAGAGTGTTACAGATCAAAGACGATTGTCGTGCCACGAGAGACGCTGGGTGGCTATTTATGCAAACGAGACACGCCAGCAAAGAAAGAGTGTGGGGTATTGATTTGGTGTGGAGACCCGGCCGGCGTACTCGCGTTAGATCTGCCGACTGATCGGCAGAATTCCCGCCGAGTCGGCAGCATGAATCCGCGAGCCATCATTCAGTCATATTCGCCATGAGTGGTATTCAAATAACCTTGGTATCGAGACTTGTCTTGACTACGTTCTCTCCATTCATTTCCTTCTGGTATCTCTCAATTTATGTCCTAGGTATCCTGCCATTTGAATGTACCCATTATCAGAATATTTGTAATACTCCCTTTCATGAGCTGCAAGACTGTCAACTTTTGCTTGATATCATCCACATCCGATCTACGCAAATCAGTTTACTTGACCCAGAGCAAGTCTTACACGAATATAAAACCTAGGATGTTCGACTCTAGAACTCCCGGAGATCCTCATCAATGCCAACTCCTGTAATACCAAGGATAGAATGCTGCAGCACTGCCGGCGATTTGAGCTGAACAAGCTCGATCTCTGCTAGCAATACAGACTGCTCTTGACCGATCGGCAAGGCGAATGCATGAGTATTTTCATTCCCTATGTGAGAGTGAGCATCACCTCTGTGAAGGCTTACCTTGGACTAAACGAAAGACCTTGACAGTTTTAAAGTCCAAAGTACGCGACACAGAAGAGAGGATAGTCTTCATTTCGCCGTAGAAGTACTTCTTGATGATATAGTTCTGTGTCTGCTCAAGGTAGTTATCGTTGACCTCCACAGCACCACTAAATCTGGCCAGCTTCATTACAGCCACACAAGATTTGTCGCCAAACCGCTAGGCCATATCATTGAATAATCGTTCATGACCCAGTACAACAATAACGGTAACCGAGAACTCCGCAACTATATCGCGTATCATCTCTGTCCCTACGGACTGTTCCAGAATGCCGAGTGTATCAATTATGCAACCTGACGACATTTCTAACTCCTTAGCTGAGTAGCCCAGTAACATTGAAACCTTGAATATCTTCCTCCAACCGGGAAGTCATTGCAAGAGTCAGGCGAGACATATATTTCCTATACAGCATTACATTTTCTTCAGGGGACTGATGGCCATAGTAATAGACTAATGGGGTCTTTGTAGGTAGCTGTGAATAACCATCAATAGTACTTGACCTAAAGCCCTCCTCAACATCCAAAGGATTTAACATAGAGGTAGCTGTCAATGTTCCGGGAAGCGAAAGAATTGACTACAATCTCAGTGAGCGACATTGGAGTGGTACCTGTTTGGGGTCAAGGCCGATGAGAACTGGTCTCCGCCCTTGACGAGTAGCATAATTTGTCAATATCTTGGCCAAACTGGTTTTTCCAGCATCTTCAGAGCCAAGTATGTCACGGTACACGTGACCCATAGCATGTAGCTCGCAGCTCTCCTGGATCATCATCATCATCTAATCTATTTATTCTTGTCATATCTTTATTCTGCCGGCTTCCCTTACATTGGCGCCCCCATACAGTTTACCAGAGGTTCTTTGAACTACAAGGTACCACCAGCTTCTTACTCCACCATCGACTGGAGTACAGCAACCAGCGTTTACACAACCTTTCCCCCGTCCAGGCCTGTAAACGAGCTGAGCAAGCTGAGAATCGGCTATTCTCAGACTCATCTCGGAGTCATGAGCGCTCGTCTCGGCTCGTTCTCGGAAATTAAATCGATTCTCAGACTCGGCTTACATTTCTCGGCAACTACGCCAACAGTCTTGGTTGCTATAGTAACACACACAAATCCCTGTAGCACACACATTCTTGTAGCATACAAATGGCCCTTATATTGTGGAAAACGGCTATTTTGAGTGCTACAAAAGCAGTCTACGGATACTATCAAGGAATACACCCGTTCTGAGCATCCCTTCAATCCTCGTCAGCCTCGTCAGCCTCGTCGCCTTCGGCAAGGCCTACTTGGGTGTAGTACCTGAGTCCTGCCTGCCATCGCTTTTCCCATTTCCTTCGGATATCGGCAAACTTTTCCGTGACTTGTTGGACTGGTGTCTCATCCTCATCTTCTGCACGCTTTCCTCCACCCAACGCTACCTCCTCCATTGGTTCTCTGTCCAATCCTCCAGCCCTTTCTCCGCCATCGTCATCAGACTCACCACCGTCGTCTTCATCGCTAACAACCTCTATCAACCTCTTCCAAGATTCCTTCGCCTGTGCCAATTCCTCAGCCGCCGCCTCAGAGCAATCCACTTTAATTTGTTGAATGGCTTCCTCTTATGCCGCAGCATCCAACAATTGGAAATGCTCTTCTTTGACCAGCTTGTCGATTGCTCTAGATTTGCGAGTACAGTACTTTGTCACGATTCGACAACGTTCTGCTTCAAAACCGAACTGAGCCGGGCGGTATTCCCTTGACCAAGTCGCTTCTGGGTTCTCTGAGACAGGTAGCGCTCTCCTCGGCTTTGGGGGTGCAAAACGTTTTGAAATCGGTGGCATAGTGTTTGCAACAGGTCTTCGCAACTGCTTGTCAACCGTTGATCCTATCTTTGAATGAAGATGTGCGACGTTATGCACGTTGAAACAGATTTGGTTTCAAACTGTGGGTCTGTGCGCTTCTATAAAAGTTGTAGCACACATCTTTATCCTCTTGACTTGCGACAACGTTGATTTGGATGCTACCAACTTGCATGGTCTACAGTATACTTGATAAACTACGCTCATCTAATAGCAGGCTCAATTAGTTCCTCTCCTCTGTCTTCAGCGCCTTCAATTAACGACGCTAGGGAACTTGGTGACGGTGACGACATAGTCGATTCTAGCGAAACTTCATCCAAAGAATCTCCATCCAGCAGCGAAAGGTCCAGGAACATCGAATCCAGTGATACTTCATCCAACGTGTCTTCATCCAGCAGCCCCAGGCCAGGGAACATCGCTCCCATGCCTACTTCACAGGCAATGCAGACCGCTAGGAAAACGGTCCACACTCCAGGCCGCACCAGACACACTGTGAATGCATATGGCCAACACATGAAAAAGTGACCGGCGCGTAGTGACATAGGTCCAAAGACGAAGACTCGAAAGTTACCTCTAGTGAACAGGGGAGAGGATGGGAAACCACTCAGACGCCACAATTATAACTGTTCATCCCTTTAATCCATCCATCTTACACTAGCAAATGTCTTGAGGGAGATACGTTATTATCAGAAGGAAGGGGGTCTAGTGTTCTCCAGATCCGCATTTAACAGGCTCATCAAGGAATTGTGCGACGACTACGCCCCCCTCAGCGGCCACATGAGATGGTGTGCTTCTGGTTTGGCTGCATTGCAATACGCCGCTGAAACTGCAATATGTATGCACTTTGAGATACTGTATATACTGATTCTTGGTCCATGCTAACTGCCAGTAATCACTCCGCTTTCTATGCCAAACGAGTGACTGTTATGGGATGCGATTCATCCCATATCAGGGATATCATGCGTATTTACGATCCGGCTTCCTTCCTTGTCGTCACTCCAAAGGGATACTAGGGGAAGAAATGTGCGGTGCCTGGCGGCCATCCTGCGCCACCAAATCCGCCTCCTCCTTCCCAATCTCCAAGTCCCTCGCCTGATCGTCCACGTAGACGTAATTACCCAAAGTCGACTGGCACTGCTCCCCAATATAATGAGCGTTTGAGGAAACGAGTTACTCGAAAGTAGGAAGTTTGTTGTGGAGTTGCTGCGGAGTTACTGTGGAATTTGATTAAAATAGCTCATATCACACAAATTGTATCTTAGCCTATGAATGCGCTCCATTTGTCTGATACAAAAATTTCATTGGTCTACTGATGTTTTTACGCGTACATTCTGTATGCCCTCTTGGCAAACATTGTACCACGTACTCCATCGTTATGAATGTCATTCCCTTTGATTCTCAGGAAGACGAAGAAGACCTTTATGGCTTCGACCCCATTTCAACTTTCTCTCAGTTGAGCAACGCTGTTGACTCCATCGCACCATCGTCATCGATATCCAATGCACCTGGCAGTTCTTCCAGTATCATTACATCATTACGCGCCTCCGGATCTGCTGGCTGCGCAATCCGTGTCTCCGATGAGGAAGGTCTGGAGGCTCTGAAAGGGTACAAGGTGCCATTGTCATCGCACTTCAACTAATTCAAGTTATCTGAGAACTTTGCTTGGCGTTATAACCGAGCTGTCCATTCTCTCATGTGGTCTGAGTTTTACGAAGCGTTTGATACTCAGAGCCGCATGCCAGTTTTAGAATGCAAACATTGTGGCAATTTCATCAAACACCCACTCCTTGTCGGTAAAAACGCTGTTGTTCGGAGCAGGTCTGGTGTCACATCTGGACTCATACGCCATCTAGAGCTCTGCAAGCCGTATCTGAGATCAAAGGGCAAGGACCGGGGAATCATGGACAAATTCCTCGCTCAGAACGGCACGAAGAAGAAGGCTCTCATTACTCAAAATGAGGTTATGGACTGCGTTCTCAAATTCTTTATTTCGGGTGACATTACTTTCAACCAAACCCACAATCCATACTTTTGCGATCTAGTCGCACTCATCACATGCGACAACGACATTAACGTAAGAGTCAATCGTTCGAATGTCACTACTCGTCTGCACAAATCTGCTGCGGATGCCAAATCTGATCTTATGGTTACTTTGATGGAAAACGAGTCCAAAATTAGCCTTGCATTGGATTGCTGGACAAGCCGAAACAATATTGCTTTTCTCAGTATGTTCCTGTATCACACAATTTGGCATTTATTTGGCCAGTTAGCGTCTATTTGTGTGCTACAAGTGCTGACCGTGCTTAGGGGTTACAGCTCACTGGGTGGATAGTGACTTTGAACTCAATGAAGCCCTGTTGAGCTTCGAACATCTTGGGGGAGTGCATGACGGAGCAAACTTAGGACTCGCCATTTATAATATTCTCGATTCGTACAACATTGTGGACAAACTGTTCTGTATTACTACAGACAATACAGGCAACAATAGAACATCGTTGGAAGTTTTGTAGGACTTGATATGGCGGAACAAGGGAATTAGATGGGACTACAAAATCCATCACATTCGATGCATGAATCACTGTATCAAGCTCGGAGGCCAAGTATTTCTCAAGACTTATAAGGTTTTGAAAGATGTTGAGGGTGTGGAAGACGAAGATCTTGCGCCTGTAGAAGAAGACGACAAAGAACCAACAGAGGAGGAACAAGAGGAAAGACGAGATCCTACTTGCGTGAGAGGGAATGCATCATTTCGAAAGGATGTGGAGGCTGCGGCAGAGGGCTTTCAATCCACGATGTGGAAGTTGTGGGAGACTGCAAAGGTATGTCTTAGTTGATGTATCACATAAAGTACGCCCAATCCTTGTCGAGAGGTGCTATTTGTGTGCTACAAAATCGCCAAGCCCAGAACCTCACACATTCGACTAACATGTAGGAGTCACAGGGCTCTCCTCAAAGACTCGAGAAGTTCAGAGCAAGTTGCTCTTTGACAGGACTCAAACCTCTGAAAATGGAGACCGACGTTCCTACTCGTTAGCCGTCCGCGTACAACATGCTTGATCGAGCAGTCTACTTGCATTCAGCAATCAGTTCATATCTCGACTAAAGTCCGAACAGGGATAGATACAAGCTGCCAGACTCGGAATGGGAACAAGCAATATTTCTTCGCGACATTCTTCTCCCTTTCAAAGCCTGCAACGATCGAATCGAGGCATGGACCCGTGTGGGTATTGATAAGGTGTTCCCCATATGAAGTCCTGTTCAACGAACTCGACAGACTTCCGGATATTTTACGAGATACTACACATGGGCATCACAAATGGATGAACGCCAATAATGGCATTCGGTCGGTCCAGGAGCCGAGCCGAAACCGGAGCCGACCTGGTCAGGTGATTTTCGACTCGATCTTGGTTCCAGCAATGTCAGAGCCGGCCCGGATCAAGTCCTAGAAGAGCAGGACCGATGTGCCCTCAAACCTGGACCGAAAACCAGGTACAAAGACCTAGTCGGTCCTAGAGTGCGGCGCCGAG
>Ga0302325_10018715_pt1 | contig 14583 bp, 9 predicted proteins | sample Palsa_T0_2_FD_201948 | JGI IMG/M metagenome (GOLD analysis project Ga0302325, IMG submission 201948) | Peat permafrost microbial communities from Stordalen Mire near Abisko, Sweden - Palsa_T0_2 | ecosystem: Environmental > Terrestrial > Soil > Palsa > Peat permafrost | place: Sweden: Abisko... | reverse complement strand
TGATGCTGCGCGCGCCTTTCTCGCGGTGGCAGAAAACTGTCGACGATCACCCTAGCGAAAACGCTGAGCGCAGAACGCTTGAAGCGGCACTCCGATCGATTCGGACACAATCCCGCTGGCTGACAAGGAGCTTAGGGCGACCTGCTCGTATCGATAGTTTTACGGATGTGACGCGCGGCGGGTGCGCTATTAAGTGTGCGCTGGCTTGCTTTTTCGATGGGACGTAGAGGTACGTCCAGCGAAGGTTGCGCGGTATGTCCCTCGTCCGTTCACGGGTGGGATCGTTGATAAAAACGGCTCTTGTACAAGGAGCCGTTACGCTTCTCATTGCCCCTCCGGGTTTTGGCAAGACGATCGCCCTACGCGACACAATCGGCGACGACCCAACCGTAACCTGGATTGAGTTCCAACCGGGCACCCGGCTCGAAGACGTTGTCCGCGTCCTTATCGAGCGAATGGCGCCGGCAAGCCTGCCGGCGGTAGCGGCGCTGTTCGATAGCAACGGTGAGCCACGTGATGTCAGGTACACGTTTGAATGGACGGAAACGCGTCTGCGCATCTATGACGGCACTGTCGTCGTCGACGATTTGCACCGTTCCTTCGACGACCCGAACGTTATCGAGTTTCTGACGCGCCTCATCGAGGCCACGTCCTCGTATATCAAATGGATTTGCGCGAGCCGCGAAACGCCGCTGATGCCGATCGGTACTTGGATCGCGCGCGGTTTGATGGCGCTCCCTATCACTGACGACGAGTTGGCGTTCGACGAAGAGGAAGCCGTGGCGCTCGCAGCATCACTCGATGTTAGCGTCGATCGCGAGGTGTTAAACGCGATAGTTGAAGATTCGGACGGCTGGCCGATGGCCGTACACCTCGGACTTCAACTCTGGGATCGCACACGGTCCCTTGCTCCGCTCAAAGTACGCACACGTGAAGTCCTGTTTTCGCAGATCGAAGGCGAGTTGTGGCCCGCTCTTGACAAAGAGTTGCGCGAAGTCATCACCGCCTGCGCATTGTTGCCGGAGGCAAATGCTGCACTGCTGAGCGCTGCCGGCTTCTATAACGCCGAGGCTTTGCTTCAGCGCGCGCATCGCACAATTCCGTTTGTTCAAGAAAAGCTCGACGGCGCTTACGCGCTCCACGACCTCTTTCAAGAATTCATTCAGCGCATGATCAGGCGCGATCCCGAGGCTACCGCCGCAGTACAGGCGCGTTTGGCTGCGGCCTTCTTAGAGCAAGGAAAACCGGTCAACGCGCTGCGTCTGCTCGTAGCGAGCAGTGATCGTAAGCGGACATTGCTCGCCTTAGCCGAGCACGGATTTCACCTTCTCGAAAACGGCAATCGCTCTGCTGTTTCTGAAGCGCTATCGTTTCTGAGCAATGCGGGGCACCAGAACGATCCGATTGTTGCCGCGCTGCGCGGAGCGATGAGTTTTGCAGATGGGAGCGCCGCGAACTCGGAAGCATTGCTAACATTCGCTTTCGAGCGTGGACTGCCGCCCGCAATGCGGATCGCGGCCGGTGGGCGCTTGGCGAACATCTATATCAATAAAGGCGACGGGGCCCGTGCAGCGGCCATTCTCGAACCAATGATTGGTGACGCATTAATTCCGTTTCCGCAGCGCGCGGAGATTCGCGCGTATCTTTGCTCAGCGCACGCGGTGGCTGCGGACTTTGATGCGGCGCGTACCGCCATTGCGACCGTACTCAATGAATTGCCGATCGCGCCACCTGCCGGTCGCGTGCGAATTCTGCAACGTCTTGGATTTGCTTCATTCTATCTTGGCGATTTATTACAGGCTGCCGAGTATTCGCGCGATGCGGCGCAGCTGGCAACCAGCATGGGTATGGACCTATCCGCCGCCCAAGCTTATAGCGTCCTCTATAGTTGCGCTTCGGTCACCGAAAGCGACTCAAGCGTGGCGCTCGCCTACGCGCGCCTGCTGGTCGCTTCTGCAGAACGCGCTGCGGATCGAGCTTTGACTGCGCTTGGGCTCCGCGCCACGTATGTGCTCCACGCCGATCGCGGCGACGAAGCAGCTGTCGATGAGGCAGAAGCACGCCTCGTCGGCTTCAACGACATTCGATCGTTTCGAGACGCGTTCCCGACCCGTGTCGCACGTGCCCTGTCTGATGCAGCGCGTGGTGCACATCACCGCGCTGTCAGCACGCTCTCGCTAACGGACAGTACGAATCTGACGGCTTCAGAACGTGCGCTCAAAGACGCGTATTTGGCACTAATGCTGATTATCGACGAACGTCGTGATGAAAGCCTCACTTTGCTCAAGGCCCCGCTGCTCATCGAGGCAAGCGACGACTTTCTGAGTCGCCGTTCCATGAATTTGGCACACGCTATACGTGGTGTCGCACTCTGGTGTCACGACCGAACGGCGCAGGCGCGTCGCTCGTTCACGGCCGACGAAGGCGCGCTCGCCGAACGAGACCGCGTACTCTTCGGTGCTTTGAGCGAAATCTGTTCGAATTCTCGTTCTGCCGTAACTCTTGAAAGCGCACGCGCCCCGCTTTCGCGGCTACGCAACTACGGCTGGGGGGCATACGCCCGCCTCGTTGAAAAACTAATCGATAAGAATAGGCTTTCGGTAATGCTTACTCCGGCGGAGCTTAAGACTCTGCGCGCTTTCCGGCACGGGGCAAATCAAGAAGAAGTAGCACGGACACTCGGCAAGTCGCCTCACACGATTGAGGCGCAACTGAAGTCAGCATATCGGAAGATTGGATGCACGAGTCGCTCAGAGGCCCTAGCGTTCGCGCGAACGCACGGCTGGCTTGACGATGCGGTAGGCATACCGGAAACCCGTTAAATGCGTTTCTATGATCCTGGGCTAGCATGTGGTAGAGAATCTTTTGTCACCTCTGCTCACTAAGGATTAAGTCTTGCTCACTGCGCTTATTATCGCAGCAGCCTTATCGGTTGCGCTTGATACCCTCGTCCCGCCAGCTAACGGCTAAAGGGATAACTAGATTATGGCTCTTGCACTTGCTGTTCAACCGGACGAACCTGTCCGTCAACCCATGTCGCCGATCGTGGCGGATGCGATGACGCGTATTCCGTCTGCTAACTTCAAGAATAAGGCATGGGCCCGATTTGCCACGGAAACGTGCGCAAAAATGATCACAGAAGCCATTGAACGCGGCGACGAAGGTCGCCTCGAAGACTGGATGCGGGACGTCACCCACGCTCCCGACACCAATGACATTGTTGCAGTCATCTCGTCCGTTTGTGAATCCGTCATTGCGGACGCATTCAATCGTCATGGAGATATTCAAAAAATCACCCGTTGGGTCGCCGACTATGAACAGGATGTTCGTTCTGCGGTCTCAGCGCAACAACGACGCAAGGACGTAGATGTCATGATTGATTCTGATAAGGCAGAACTTGCCGCCAGCCTCGTACGGGTCGTCGGGATGCATGACAAAGATACGGCAACGCATCTTGACGCAACCGCAATCCTCGCGCGGCGAATCGCGCTCCAGATGGACCTCGCACCCGAGGTCATCAATACGATCGAACTTGCAGCCCTGCTGCACGATGTCGGTAAGGTCGCCGTCAGCCCGGATATCATCCGTAAGCCTGACGCGCTGTCGGCCGATGAGTGGAAAGAAATGCGGCTTCATGCCGAAGCCGGCGCCTCGCTCATTTCGGGAATCCCGAAACTGGCTTATCTTGCGCCGATCGTTCGTGCCCATCACGAACGTGCGGACGGCTACGGTTACCCCGACCGTCTCCGCGGCGAAGACATCCCGATCGAAGCGCGCGTGGTCGCCGTGGCCGACGCGTTCCATGCGATGACGACCGAACGGACGTATCGCAAGGCACTCATGCCGAATGATGCGCTCACGATTCTGGAAGAAAATTCCGGCACGCAGTTTGATGCCGACGTGGTCGCTGCGACCTTGCATCTCTTCCGCTACACGCGGCGCAACCGCAGGGCGGTCGCTTCCTAAAACAACGCGATTTCTAGACCCACCCCGGGTGTGGGCCGTGAGAAAAGAAGGACGCCGGCAACATGGCGTCCTTCTTACTCTATTGAGATGCGTTTGGTTTGCTATCCCTTCGACGCGCGTGAAATCAGGCGCAAGTACTTGCGTTGTTCAAAACCGGCGTCTGCATCGAGTCGTTTGAACGCCTCGTCCCGGACTTGGCTTGAGAGCGCCTTTCGTGCAGCCAGTGCGCGATCGAGATTGCGGAAGGCACGCTCAAAATCATCGCCGTCGAGATGGCCGATCTCGCGCTTGAGCCGATCGATCTCGGCATTGACCTGGCCTTGCAACTCATGGCTCACTTCGCCTTCGATACGGGCAATGCGTTCCAGGAGCACACCGAGGTCTTCGACGGTCGGCAGACCGTATGCGCCGCGCGGCGCATCGCCTCCACGTGCCGGGCGGCCGGTCTTTGCGGCGCCTTTTTTCGGGGGCGGCGCATCGAAGTTCGGGTACACGCGGATGATGGACGGGATCTTCTGCGGGCCCTTCGGTGACTGCAAGCCTTCGGCTACGCCCGCATCGATCAGCCGCGAACGCAGGGCCGTATCGCTAATGATTCGCAGATGGTCCGCACTCGCACCGGATGGTCGCCGGTTGCTGCCGAAGAAATCAGCATCACGCGCTTGGGGTAGGGTCATCACTTTTTCGAGTAAGTCCGCTCGGACGTTACGTGTAGCATTCACAGTGACTTCCGAGTTACACCGCAGTGACCGGGCGGCCTGTCCCAAGCGTTACCAACCCTGATGGAACTGTTACGATTTACCGGCCTTAGCCGCCACTATGGGGCAAATGAGGTTTTTACCGGGCTCGACGGTGTCGTGCGCGACGGCGATAAGATCGCGCTCGTCGGTCCCAACGGCGCCGGGAAGTCCTCGCTCGTCCGGCTACTGGTCGGGCGCGATGAACCCGACGGGGGCACAATCGTCCGCGGTCGCGAGCTGCGTTTGGGATATTTGGCGCAAGACGCCGCCGAAGGCGGCCCGCAAACGCTGCGCGCTGCCTTCGAAGAGGCCCTCGAGCGCGGCGATGCGCACGAGTGGGAGATGCGCGCAACGCTCAATCGTTTTAACTTCGCCGAGAGCGACTTGGATCGGCCGCTCTCCGAATTCTCCGGCGGCCAGCGCACGCGCGCGCTCTTGGCGCGCACGGTGCTCGAGAAGCCCGATTGGCTCGTGCTCGACGAGCCGACGAACCACCTCGATCTCGATACGGTGCGCTGGCTCGAATCGTTTGTCGCCGGCGATGCGCGCGCATATCTGATCGTGTCGCACGACCGGTATTTCCTCGAAACGGTCGCTACGCAAATCTGGGAACTCGATCGCGGGGAACTCGTCGTGTACGAAGTGCGACCCGGTACCGCCTACACCGACTTTCTCGAACAGCGCGCCGCCCGGCGCGAGCAGCAGCGCCGTGACTACGTCGCTTCGCAAACCGAACGCAAACGCCAGCGTGAGGTGATCGAAGAACTCAAAACGCATGGCTCGCACAACTACAGTCATGTGCGCAGCCGCGAGAAGGCATTGGCGCGGGTTGAAGTCGCCGACGCGCCGCGCGCGGACCGCCGCTCGATCGGGGTCGCACTGACCGCCGCCCGCCGCGCGACGACGGGAATGGCCGTTGAAGTGACCGGCATCGGCAAAGCCTATGCCGAGCCGCTCTTTGCCGACGTCGATGCGGTGTTCTCGCGCGGCGAGTGCGTTGCAATCGTCGGTCCCAACGGTGCCGGTAAGACGACATTTTTACGCATTCTCACCGGCGAGCTACAGCCCGATCGCGGCAGCGTGCGTTACGGTCGCGGCCTGACGACGGCGAGCTACGCGCAGAGTTCGGTCGACGATTTGCCCGAGCGCGCGACGGCGGCCGAAGCCGTAATGCAGATGGGCGTTACCGATGAAGAAGCGCGCGGTTTGCTCGGGCGCCTGAATCTCGGCGGCGATTCCGGCGATAAGCGCGTCGAAGCGTTCTCCGGCGGCGAGCGCCGGCGCATCATGCTCGCGCGACTCATGGCGCAACGTGCGGATTGCCTCTTCTTAGACGAGCCGACCAACGACCTCGATATTCCCAGCCGCGAAGCCCTCGAAGACGTGCTCGCATCGTACGATGGAGCGCTCTTTGTCGTCTCGCACGACCGCTATTTACTCAAGCGTCTGGCCGAGCGCGTTCTGTCGATCCGGGACGGCACGGCGTCGCTCGTTGACGGCGACTATGCGACGTACGAACGCATTCAGCACACGTCGGGCAATGATGCGGCGGCGAAAAGTGCTGCGAAGGCCGATCCGGTGAAGCTGGATCGCCAGGCGGCGCACCAGGCGAAACTCGATGCCGGGCGGCGCAAGCGCGCCGTGGCGGATGCCGAACAGCGCGTCGCGGATCTCGATGGCCAGCGTGCTGAACTCGAACGCCGCTTTGCCGCTCCGGACTTGTACGACGACCCGAAGGCCGTCGTTAAGCTGCAGCATGAACTCGACTGGAACCGCGCCCAGAGCGCAAAGGCGCTGGACGCCTGGGAAAAGGCGCTGAGCGCACTGGAATCCTAGATGTCTTTACCCGCGAGGCCTTCCTCGATTTCCACCGCCGTGATGAGGCGCTCGCCGGCGATCATGCCGGTGGCATCAGCGGCAATGACGGCGTCGTCACGGTCATCGTCGTCGGGAGCGGGTTTTGTCGGTTTGTCTTTCATAGACGCTCTATACCCCATTTGCCGTCATCGCGCAGCGCTAACATCCGGCGGAAATAGGAGATAGGTGCTAAGGGCGGAAGCCGCGCCTTAATGAAGCTGCGTTTCGTTTTCATCGTCGCGCTGGCGTTTGCGTGCGCCGGTATTCCCGCCGTCGCCGACGACGGCGCGTCCCTTCCATCGTTCGCCGAGCCCGGCATCTCACCCGACCATAGCGAGATCGCATTTGTTTCGGCCGGCGATATTTGGACGGTTCCCGCCGTCGGCGGAACCGCGCGATTGCTCGTGTCATTCGGCGGCGCGCAATCACGGCCGCTCTATTCGCCCGACGGCAAGAAGCTGGCGTTTACGTCCTCGCGAACCGGCAACGGCGACGTATACGTCGTGACCCTCGACGGCGGCGACCTCAAGCGCCTGACATACGATGACGGACTCGATCAAGTCGAAGGTTGGTCGCCCGACGGCAAGTTCGTCTATTTCGTTTCGAACGCGAAAAATATTGCGGGTAGTTCGGACATCTATCGGGTCAGCGTCGATGGCGGTACGCCGATGCCTGTCGTCAACGAACGCTACGTGCATCAATACGAATCTGCGGTCTCGCCGGACGGTTCGCGCATTGCGTATGTGGCCGGCGGCTTCGCCGATTCGCAGTGGTGGCGGCGCGGCCGCTCGCACATGGACGAGTCGCATATCGCAATAAAATCACTGAGTGCCGAGAACTACGAAACGGTTACGCCCGGCGGCGCAAAAGAAATGTGGCCGATGTGGGCGCCCGATGGCCGGACGCTGTATTACGTTTCCGACCGCACCGGCAATGAGAATTTGTGGACGATCACACCCGGCGGAAAACCGCGCCAACTGACATCCTTTACAACGGACCGCGTTCTGTGGCCGACCCTCTCGCACGACGGGCGGACGATCGCCTTCGAGCGTGAGTTCGGTATCTGGACGTACGATATTGCCGGCGGCCAAACAAAGCGCCTCGACATCACGCGGCGCGGCCTGCCCGCGCATCCGACCACCGATCACGTGACGTTGACGAATCGCTTCGTGGGTTTGGTGTTGTCACCCGACGGTAAGAAAATCGCCTTTGCCGCGCGCGGCCAAATTTTCGCTGCGTCCGCAAAAGACGGCGGCGATGCTGCCCGTGTGACGCATTCCCACGGCAACGAAGCGACGCCCACTTGGTCGTCCGACAGCCGACACCTCGCCTACGTTTCCGACCGGGCCGGCGGTGAGAATATTTTCTTTTATGATTTCGCGAGCGGGACGGAAACGCAACTGACGCAGGGCAACGATCGCAATGCCTACCCGAAATTCTCACCGGACGGTCGCAGCATCGTCTATCAGCGCAACGCCCACGAGTTACGTCTCATCGACGTTGCCTCGAAAGCCGATCGCGAAGTGAGCGCCGCCGTTTTCGGGCCGTACCCGATGGGGACGTCGGACGATGTGAATTTTTCACCCGGCGGCGAGTGGCTCGCATATCTCTCACTCGATGCGCGCGGTTTTCAGACAGCGCGAGTCGTGCGCAGTACCGGCGGAACATCGCAGCCGGTAAGTTTCCTTGCCGACGGGAATGCCGGCAGCCTCGTTTGGTCGCCCGATGCAACGCGCCTCTTTTACGCGGCAAGTCAGCGTACGGAGGAAGGCGTCGTCGCGCAAATCGATCTCATTCCGCGCGCACCGAAATTTCGCGAGGACGCCTTTCGCGACTTGTTTCAAGAGCTGCCGTCTCGCACGGCACCGGCACCGCGACCCAGTGCAAGTCCCGTGCCCACCGGCCTGAGCGCCACTCCGGGACCGCGCCGCGTGGCCGATATTGTTTTCGATGGTATTCGCGAGCGCTTAACGCTGCTCTCAACCGGCGTCGACGTCATTAGCGAGCGCGTTTCGCCCGACGGGAAAACACTGTTGCTTAGCGCGAGCGCGGCCGGACAGCAGAATCTTTATAGCTACTCGATCGACGATCTTACGCCCGGACAATCGGTAGCGCGCCAACTGACATCGACCCCCGGCCGTAAATCCGACGAGCAGTTTTCGCCCGACGGACAAACGATCTATTTCCTCGAGAACGGTCGCGTGTTCACGGTCCCAGCCGACGGCCGCACGGCCGCCCGGGCGCTCGCGCTGACGGCGGAAACCGATGTCGATTTCGACCGTGACAAGACCGAGATGTTTGGGCAGGCGTGGACATACCTCGCCGACCTCTACTACGATCCGCACTTTCACGGTGCCGATTGGAATGCGGTGCGGGCGGCGTACGAACCGCATGTTCGCGGTGCCGCAACGCCCGAAGAGTTACGCCGCCTGCTGAACCTGATGGTGGGCGAACTCAACTCGTCGCACAGCGGCGTCGGCGGGCCATTTGGCGGCGGCGGTGCGGTCACGGGCTATCTCGGCGTTCGATACGATCCGGTGGTTTACACGCAAACCGGTCGCCTGAAGATCAAGGAAATCATTCCGCTGGGTCCGGTGGAGCTCGCGCGCAGCGTCAAGATTGGCGACGAGATACTGGCAGTTGACGGCCAAACGGTCGATGCACATACGAATATCGAGTCACTCCTCAACAACACGATCGGCAAACGTACCGTGCTGCGGATTGCACCGCAGGGCGACGCCGCCGCGGCGCGCGACGTGCCGGTGCTCCCGACCGATCGCAGCACCGAGAAGGCGCTGCTGTATCGCGCGTGGGTTGCCCATAACCGCAGCTACGTCGAGCGCGAAAGCGGCGGAAAACTCGGCTACGTCCATCTCTTCGACATGGGCAGCGCTTCGCTCGATCAGCTCTCTATCGATCTCGACGTACAGAACCAAGGCCGCGAGGGCGTGATCGTCGACATCCGCAACAACAACGGTGGCTTTATCGACCCCTACGTCGTTGACGTCTTTAATCGTCACGATTACATCACGTTTACGACGCGCACGACGGGTGCGCTGCATACCCCGGAACGAAGCAGCCTGGGGCAGCGCGAACTCGGGCACACGACGGTCCTTTTGGTGAACGAACACTCGCTGTCCGACGCGGAAAACTTCACCGAAGGCTACCGCCGTTCACATCTCGGCACCGTCGTCGGAGAACCGACGGCCGGCTGGATCATCTTCACGTCGGCGGCACAGTTGGTCGACGGTTCCACCGTCCGCATGCCGATGTTCGGGACGTACGCCGCCGACGGCGTCGATATGGAACTCCATCCGCGTCCCGTCGACGTTCGTGTCGAGCGGCATCTGGGCGAGGCGGATGCGGGCCACGATGCACAATTGGATGCCGCGATTCAGCAGTTGACGCGGGACGCCGCAAGGCATCGCTAGCCGTGTATCCTATTTTGAAGCACGCTCTCGCATGCATTGCGCTAGGCCTGGCGCTGGGCGCGCCGGCCCGTGCAGAGGCGCCGTTCAACTTCGATACGACGCCCGGCCGTTTGCCCAAGACCGTCGTTCCGACGGATTACACGATCGCCGTTGTGCCGAACGTGAAGGCGCATACGCTCACCGGTACGGAGACGGTCGTGTTGTCGGTACGCAAGCCGACGCGAACGATCGTCTTTAACACACTCGATATGACGATCGGTTCAGCACGCATTGATGGTATCGCGGCGCGCGTGCGCACGGACAATGCGGCACAACTAAGCACGGTAACGCTTGCATCGCCGCTAGCGATCGGCACGCACACGCTTGCGCTCGCATACCGCGGCAAGATTCAGCGCTCGGATGAAGGCTTGTTCTATCAACCCTATCGCACGCCGGACGGTAAGACCAAAGAGATGCTCGGCACGCAGATGGAGTCGACCGATGCGCGCCGGATGTTTCCCGGCTGGGACGAGCCGGCGTTTCGCGCAACGTTCAAACTCACCGTCACGTTGCCCGCGAAGTATGCCGCGGTCTCGAACACGCCGATCGAGTCTGCCGTGACGAAGGGCGCGCTCAAGACGACGACGTTTGCGCGCACACCGAAGATGGCGTCGTATCTCGTCGTGCTGTGTGCGGGCGATCTCGAATCGATCTCCGACATCCAGGATGGCGTGAAGATCAGCGTCTGGACGACGGAAGGCAAGAAAGAACACGGCCGTTACGCACTCGCCTCCGCCAAGAAAATCCTGGCCTACTATGACGACTATTTCGGCATTAAATTTCCGCTGCTGAAGCTGGATCTGATCGCGATTCCGGGTGGTTTCGACGGCGCGATGGAAAATTGGGGCGGCATCACATTCAACGAACAGATTCTGCTGTTCGATCCGGCAACGGCGTCGCTGCGACAGAAGCAAGACGTCTTCGCGGTCGAGGCGCACGAGATGGCGCATCAATGGTTCGGCGATCTCGTGACCATGGCGTGGTGGGACAACCTGTGGCTCAACGAAGGCTTCGCGTCGTGGATGGGCACGAAGTCGACCGATCACTTCAACCCCGATTGGCACGCGTGGCAAGGCGCTCTGCAAGAAAAATCCACGGCGATGGATACCGATGCACGCTTGACGACGCACCCGATTCAGCAGAAGATCGACACGGAAACGCAAGCTGCCGCAGCTTTCGACGATATTACCTATCTCAAGGGCCAATCGTTCCTGCGCATGCTCGAATCATATTTGGGGGAAGCGCCGTTTCGCGCGGGTATCCGCGCGTATATCGCCGCGCACAAATATAGCAATTCGACGACAGCCGATCTGTGGAGCGCCTTGACGGTATCCTCCGGCAAACCGGTTGCCGCGATCGCCCGCGCCTGGACCGAACAGCCGGGCTTTCCGCTCGTGACCGCGATGGCGACGTGTGCCGGCGGCGCACGATCGTTCCGGCTGGAACAGAATCGTTTTCTGCTTGGGGGCACCGAACCTGGCCGCGAGCACTGGGATATTCCGCTCGGCGTCGAGCCAATCGGAGGCCCGCGCACGTATACCCTGATGCGAACGGCGACGACGAACGTTTCCGGCGGCGCATGCGGCGACGCGATCTCCCTCAACGCGCGCGACATCGGCTTCTACCGCGTGCAATACGATCCGGCGACGGCCGGCACCAATCGCAAAAACTTCGGCACGCTCGCAGTCGAAGACCGTATCAGTATGCTCGACGACAGTTGGGCGCTCGTACAAGCGGGGCGGGCGAACGTTCCCACCTATCTCGGCCTTGCCGCGCGTGTCGGAGCCGATCCCAATCAAACGGAGTGGAACGGCATTCTCGGTGCCCTTCAGACGATGGCCCAGGATGAGAGCGGCAAGCCGGGTGAAGAGCGCTTTCGCGCCTACGCCCGCGCGATCGAGCATCCGGTTTTCGAGAAAGTCGGCTGGGACACGAAGCCGGGTGACGACGTGCCGACGCAGCAGCTCCGGCAAGCCGTGATCGGCTCGCTCGGTGCATTCGGCGATCAGGCGATCATCGACGAAGCGCGCAAACGCTTTGCGGCTTTCGTGGAAAACCCCAAATTGCTGACGCCGAACGAACAGGTGGTCGTAACAGGAATCGTTGGCCGATACGCGAGCCAGATGACATACGATCAGCTTCACGGTCTTGCGAAAAATGCGAAGACGACCGAAGAGAAGCGGCGGTATTACTTTGCAATGGCGGGAGCCAAGAGCGACGCGCTCGCGCAGGAAACGCTGCATATTACGGTTTCCGGTGAAATGCCGGCGGAAATGGCGTCGGTGCGGGTAGGATTGGTTCAAGCCGTTGCGACCGCCGGTCACCCAAAACGTGCCTGGGAATTCTACAAAGCCAATTATGCCGTGTTGATGTCGTCGCTCTCGACGTTCGAGCAAGTACTCGGAATTGCGCAGGCTCCCGATGCGTTCTGGAACGCCGCTCCGGTCGCCGACCTCGAAGCGTTCGTTCGGAAATCCGTCCCGGCGGACGCGGCGCCGCAGGTGGCAAAGTCGATCGAGCGTGTGAAATTCCGCCGGGAATTGCAGGCGCGTCTCGTCCCGCAGCTCGACGCGTACACGGCGAGCATCCCACCCGGCTCGAAAGTATGACGACCAAAAAAGCCTGCCGCCACGGGCTTTCGCGGAGCGCATAGTACAATTTAACGATACTCGGCGACCGCCAACGAAATTGATTGTGACGGTTTCGTCAAACTCGTACGTATCGTAAGCACGATCACATGTCATGCTAACGATCGCTACGCTTGTTTCGTTACACAAACGAAATAGGAAAATAACCCGCGCCACAGCGTGAATCGCGGCCCGATCGGGACGCTGCTGCTACAAGCTCTGATACAGGGTGGTTTTCACATGTCCAATAGCGAGTTGGCTATTCTTTTCCACCTCACGGAAGGCAAAACGAGCAAAGAAATAGCGCGAGACGTCTGCCTTAGCAAGGCGACGGTGGACTTGCGAATCCGGATGTTGTGTCAAAAACTTCAAGCACGCTCGCGCGCGCAACTCGTTGCCATCGCGATCCAAGACGGCCTCATCAACCGCTAAGGTTAGGTTCCCGTCCACGTGACACGGGTTTTGCCGAGGAAGGCTTCGACGCCGCTGCCGAAGTCGTTGCTGCCGTAGCACAAGCGAATCAAATCTTCGGCATTGGGTAACGGCGTAGCGGCGGCGAGACGCCGGCACATCTCCTTGGTTGCACGTAGCGTTAGCGGCGCAAGTTCGGTCATCGCCATCGCGGTCGCCTGCGCGCGCGCGAGCAGTTCGCCGTCGCTTGGGGCGAAATCGTTGAGGAATCCGATCCGCAGCGCCTCGCTGGCGTCGACCAGCCGTCCGGTCAGAATCAAGAATTTTACTGCGTCAATTCCGATCAACGTTGCTAGGCGTGCACAATTTTTGAGAGCAATAACGTTTCCGAGCGTACGCGCGATCGGAATCCCGACACGCGTACCGGGGGACCCGATGCGGATGTCGCACGCTCCGGCGATCGCGGCGCCGCCGCCCGTACAAACGCCGCCGATCGCGGCAATCGTGGGCACGCGAATCGCGTCGAGCGCGGTCATTACGCGGTCCATGCGTGCTTCGTATGCCACGCCGTCATCGGCCGTGAAGCCGCGAAACTCGCCGATATCGGTACCGGAGACGAACGCCGAACCGCCGGCGCCCGTGAAGACGACGACGCGCACGGCATCGTCTGCATCGAGTGTGCGAGCGATCTCGCCGAGTTCGTCCCACATCGCAAACGTCATCGCGTTGCGCGCTTGGGGCCGGTCGATCGTAATCCAGACGATGCCGCACTCGCGGCGTTCAACGCGAATCATACGACGGCCGTGATGCCGGCGTGCGCGAGCCGCGCAACCTCGGCGTCGCTAACGCCGATCTCGCGCAGCACGGCCGCCGTGTCGGCACCCAGGACGGGCCCGGCGCAATCGATCGTCGCCGGCGTGCGCGAGAAGCGCATCGGCGAATGCATTTGGCGAACGGGTCCGAGCGTTGCATGAGGTGCATCGACGAAGAAGTTGCGCTGCGCGAGATGCTCGTCGGCGAACACGCGATCGAATGACCAAATCGGCCCGCAGGGAATGCCCGCCGCCGTGAGCCGATCGATCCAATGCGCAGCCGGTTGCGTGCGTGTGGTCGTTTCGATGTCGGCAGCGAGTTCGTCGCGGTGCGCCAGGCGGCCGGCGTTGGTCATGAAGCGTTCGTCTTTCGTCAGGTCGTCGCGGCCCAGCGCCGCGCAGCATTGCAACCAATGCGCTTGTGAGTTGGCGCCGAACGTGAAATAACCGTCCGCGCTGCGAAACGCTTGATACGGTGCAATCGATTGATGCGCCGAGCCCGAGGCGTGTGGCACCTCGCCCGTTGCGAAATAGCGCCCCGCTTCCCAAACGCCGAGCGAGACGGCCGACTCCAGGAGCGAGACGTCGATGAATTGCCCGTGGCCATCGCGGTCGCGCGCACGCAGCGCCGCGATCACGGCGATCGTTGCATACAGCGCGCACGTGAGGTCGGCGATCGGCACGCCGACTTTCACCGGTG
>Ga0302325_10018714_pt1 | contig 14584 bp, 17 predicted proteins | sample Palsa_T0_2_FD_201948 | JGI IMG/M metagenome (GOLD analysis project Ga0302325, IMG submission 201948) | Peat permafrost microbial communities from Stordalen Mire near Abisko, Sweden - Palsa_T0_2 | ecosystem: Environmental > Terrestrial > Soil > Palsa > Peat permafrost | place: Sweden: Abisko... | reverse complement strand
TCCAAAAGTTATTTTCTTCTTAACCCATTCTGTAAACTGTACTTTGGGCTGGACATGATGAATGTTCTGTACTATAGTTGTAAGAATCAATGACGAATTTAGCAAAAAGTCTGTTCATCATCGAGTTTCCGTTTTCATTTCTTGATATAGTTGGAGTGAAATGAAAGGTCGTAGGATGATTTTGATGGCATAAGAGGAGTTGAAGCCGAATTTGGTGGGAACCAATTTCGGACGATGGTTTGGCAGTTAACACGACGACCTAACCCAGGCGCGAAGAGCCTGCCCAGAGGCAGAGGGAATCCTGAGAGGTCGACAGTATTCGAGCCCGCACTGGCCCCAACAGGTAGAGACACATTCTTCATTCCCTTGGATGCGAAGCGTTGGGGGTAAGGAATGTCACCTTCGATACCAGGCAAATCCTTCCCAATCTTGAACCCACTGCTGAGAGGAGAATCCTGCAATTCTGGGGTTTCCAAATTAACGGAAGCAGCATCCTCAGAGATGTCATTTTCGTTCGTCCCACGATCAAGAATGACCTCCTTTACTTCGTTCATTCCAGATGAATTTGATCCGCCATCAGAGCCAACAACGACTTCCTGTATCGCCTCCAGATGTTTCTGCTGCTTCCTCTTCTTCCTCTCTCCTCTCATTCTTTGATTATGCAAAATAATTGCGAGATCCTCCTGCTCTCTTTCGACCTGATTTGGAACTTCTTTCTCGCAATTATTTGCCCGTTGTATCTTTCGCTGCTTTGTCCTAATCAGGCGCTCTGCCCTCAACCTTCTCAGCATGCAATATGGCAGCTGCCTCTGTCATCTCTTGGATTAAGCCTAGGTCTTCATGATGCCCTGGGCAAAGACTGGCGCCACCTTTTGCAAGGATTCTGCTCTGCTCCACTAGCCAGCCACTATTCCACTGCGGAAAGAATTAGTGTCTATACACATCTGTAGGAAAATACTATAGTCTCTGCCTAAAGAAATTCTGCAACATGCAATGAAAGGAAAGGAATGCAAATTCTATACGCAGAGTAGAAATGGGCCTTAGTTTGAAGGGAAATCGAATGAACATACCTCAATATCGGATTTTCTTCCCGCAAGAACGTTTTTGAATAGGATGTTGACTCTATCCCCCGACATGACAAGATAATCTCCGAGTCGCTTTTCAAGATGTTCATACGTAAGAGATGAATCGAATGTTTGGACGATTCTAGCCGCTTCTCTCAGACGAGATTGGAGGTGAGCGATTCGCTCTTTAGTCGCAAGGAGGCCGCCATTATTACACTGAAAACGAACGGTGGACGGGCCTACAACAGAATAGACTGCCAAATCTCTAAGCCTGATGCGGAGAAGCAAATGTGCTGGCAAGCAGCGCGCCTTGAGGGAAGGGGCTGCAAGGAGAGCACTGACGAAATAATTTGCACTCTGCTGGCGGCGTACTTTCTGCATGACATTTTCTCCTTCAACAGGGGCCACCGGACCAAGAATTAGACTTCCAAAAAGTGAGTGTTTCACAGACAGTTTCTTTGGAGGAACACTTGCTTCAAGGCCAAATGATCCTGATTCCATTTCATGAGCGAAGTCAGGACTGGTAGCGTGATCGTCCGATTTCCAAACGGCATGAGAGAAAATACCAGGGATGTAGGTCGGACGAGTCATTGGATCTGGAAAAACTTGCTGATTTATCATTTCCATAATTCTCATACCCTTCTGAGTGAAAAGAATAGTCGAATCGCGGTTGAGTCTGTGCTTTTGCGACTGCAGAGCGTGAACCACAACCTGTGCGTCGACTGCACATACGAGATTTTTGATAGGACCCAATGCTTTTTTGGCATCCTCATTCTCCAGGAGCAAGAGATCAGATGTGCTTATTTTCCGCTCATGAGACCTGGATTCAACCACAAGCTTCCCATCTGAGCCATATCCTAATTCGGACGGGTCATTATTGAATTTAATGGGTTTCCCATAGTCGTATCGAGAAAAACCTCTAAAAGGCAAGTATGAGTCTTGTGGTTGAGGTTCGGTCCTAATGTCGAATTTAGTTTTCGCCGGTAAAGTCAGGGTATTGAATGACAGGTGCTTTCTTGATGGACGCTCGAAAATAGACTCGATGGGGGGCCTTTCCATGGCCTCAACATCAAATCCGTCTGTTATATAGTGATCATCACCTTCGATGACTTCAATCTCGCCGTTCAACGAGGCAAGTTGGATGACACGCCAGTTTGAAGGCACAATATATGTCAACGGTGGACGTGCTTGGAGGTTTCCAAGTGAGTGCCCATATAGCATGCCGCAACTGTTTATACCCAGAATGTGGATTCTTGTGCGGTCCTCTTCAGACCATTTTGTCGACGTTGACACTTGCCGTTGAGTGGTGAATGTCACCTGACTGGATGGGTGCCGTGGCCGAGGAGGCTGTTTGTATTCCGAGCATGCCGAGCATTGGACACGGAGCTGATATGTTTTGGTCCAGATTGACGACCTCATGACTCAATTGAAACTCGATTAGTTCTTTGGATGTTACGGAGGAGGCCCACCTCCTGATTGGCACTCAAATGGGTAGGTATGGCCGGTGTCGCGACCAAGGTTCCTCGGTTGATGGGCAGCTGCAGCTACCGGTAGCTGCGGGTGATCCCGCCTCAGGTTATTTTCCTCCTCAATTCAAACCGATTGTTCTTTCTCATGCGAACAAACCTCTGCTTGTGGGTGTTGCACAGCGTGTACCCGTTGGGTCCTTTTGATAACTGCCAAACCGGCTACGAAGTGAAGCAGCGCCGCAAGAAGCATTAAGGCTAACTAATAATTGAAAAACTTTAACCAGTTCCAGTGTTCCGTCATTCACACTAAAACGCTTAAGGTTACTTTAGCCCCGCTAGGAACATTAACAAATTGAGGTTCTTTTCAAAGGAGTCAAAGTTTTCTAAATACTTCACAGACTATACGGAATACCCCAAGGAGTGCCTTAAATTATTTTTCTTTCTTTAAGTTTTAGTGTTGTGGCCAACTTTGGTTTTGAGCATTTGAGTTCTCTGATCTTACTAAAGGCTGCGCGACTTGACGGAACACTCGAAATAATTGTCGAGCTAACTACAGAGCTAGGACGAATGAAAAGAAGATGAAAGTGTAGAGCTCAATGCGAAGTTCTTCTTACTAAAATTGGCTTTTTTGAAATTGTGCTGCGTTGTGAATTTCAGTGGGATTGATGATTTCGCGTGTTGGGTGCCTAAAGCAATCTTTCCTAATCCCTCCTTCATCCACCAACGCCAATAACACCGAGCCCGAGAACATTTGTTCAGAAGTATGACCTTCGGCTTGGTTACAATGGTGGTCTCAGGGATTAAATCCTACGTGATAACAAGTTATCAACGGCTTTGGGTGGTGGAAGATTTATTGGACTGCAGGCCAACCTTGCCAGGCAGTTTGGAAGTACTGCAACACGCCGCGCTAACGGGATCCGTGCCCGGGCCTGCTCACAAGAACTCTGTTGTAGTTCTGAGCACATCACCAGCACCTGAACCTGTTCTTTCGATGAATGTGTCAAGTTTTGTTAATAGCATACTCCCACTGTTTACGTTGACAATTTTCAACCTGAAATCCGTACCAAAGTGAGCGTTCTCACATGCCAAGCGGCGGGCAGAGGGGTACGGTGTTGCACAGCATATTCAATAACCTATCTGACTGTTTTGAAGATTCACCGGGGCGTAGTACAACGGCCCCCCGCCCCCACCGCCCTCCCTCCACGGGTTCATATGTTGGTTTGCCACAATTATGCAGATTTGCTGCTTTGAAGAGTGGCTGGGCCGTTCATAGTTGATAACATCGTGCCGAAGGAACAAGCCGGGCCCAGCAGAGTGGTTAGCCGCCCAGATGCCCCATACTATCACCCGAGAGTCAACAAATGCATACCTACCTCTGTGCTGTTACTGTACTGTAGGGATGTGCTCTAGAAGGAAATGCCTGGGATGATGGACCGATTGTTGGACCAGGAGAATACGCCGATAATGCCGAAGAGCCAAAGGATTCTAATGAGCTAAAGGCTCCGAAGAACTTGGTCGCATAGAGGGCCGACCAGGAGTAGACAGGCAAAATGAGTTGGGTCCGCATGACACTCAGGTCGGTTATAACTACGGAAGGAGGGCGTCGAGAAGCCAAGTACACCCCGGTTCTGGCACAGCTGAAAGAGGAATTTTGCGGGGGACGTCCAACATCCTATCTTGCAGCCTTGCTGCGGATGCGATTAACTTCTTGCGAAGTTGCGACCCCCTTTCGTACGAAGACGGGGGAATTCCTCGTTCGGCCCCTCGTCAGTATCGAGAACATCCGCTTTGTAGATGGCCAGAGAACCAGCTCACCGGTACCGCTCAGCCAAGGTTTACTGTGTGAATGATCGACTAACTGACCGACCAAAAGAAGGATTGACCCCGCGATACGAAACAGGAAGCTGCATGTACTTGGTATGCTCGGTCTCTGCTAGGCTGGCAGTCTCATGACATTGGCCTCGCTTGAGACGTCACATCAGTCAAAGGCATCTGGAGGAGGAAAACTGATGCAGGAGATGTTGGCTGTTGTAGAGTGTAACCGACTGTTGACTGAAAGATGCCCACAACTAAACGCAAGTTCTGGGTAATTTCCGGCAGGTTCTCGATGTGACGGCAGATCCAACAGGGTATCTATATCTCTCGATCTGTGGCGCAGCGACGTGGCGTAGGACTGAGCACTGAAATCCACATGGAGGGCGGGCGAGATCTGTCCAGATCTAAGCACCTGAGAGGCTCTTCGTGACGATGTGACACTTGTCTTACTCTATTTACAGTGACGGAGATTTTGGAGATCAAGACTTGATGCAATTTTATTTTGGGGAATTCTTGCAGCCCACGCAGCCACATTGCCACAATCACATTTGCCGCAGCCACCCCGTTTCAGGTGGGTATTAGACGCGATGCAAATGGTTAGTAGCTTATGTAAGGCTAAGGGAAATCCCGAAAGCTCACTGTACTCTGCTTTCCCCTGCTCACGAGCTCGGTTCAAGCGCTTAGAGTTTCTTATAGGTCAGATTATTTTTCTCTGTTGTTTGTCGTACAAGCCTTCGCTCTCTCCACCTCCCCTACCAGCGACGTCTTACGAGCAGACGAATGGGGCCTGGTTGCAGCATGCGAGCTTCGCCCAGCTTCCTGAATGTCATGATCTGCAGTCGGCTGAACGGTCGACGATGGTCGACAAGGGTTCAGACTGCTGGGGTGATTCTCAGCGCTAAACTCGCCCTCTCACTGGTGCGCTGCTCTCAGCCGCTGCAGGAACTCGTCCACTGGCACGCTCTGATTGCGACATGCAGATATGACCAGGGCCGTCGAGGCTGCCACACTAATCCTTGGTTCTCGTCGAGGCTGTTCAGCCGTGATAGGGTAGTTATCGCCGCCGACCAATCCCGCGAGTCTTATCGTAACACCTCGCCGGAGTTCACCTCCAGGCTCCATCAATGAGCTTCAAGCGCTCAGACTTTGGACCCGAGGCTGTGGTACATGGCGACTTGCCCTGCTTGTTGGTCTGTCAGAAGCGCTCCTGACTGGCGGAGAGAGTTCTCTGTGCGGCGCAGACCCCTGCTAACAACCATTTGGATGATTGGCAATTGAATACTCCCCGGCCATGAACGAACTGCAAGTGCTGGCTAGGCGGCAACCAGCGTCTGTGTGCTATTTGGGGGCTGCCATGGTGGCCGGGTGCAGATGGCGGACAAGCCCCCATATATCGTCCGGACCCCACAATGTTTGTTTCTTCTTTTCTTTTTAATCTCATGTTCTGGATCTCGAACATCGAAACAATTCCTTCACGATCGGTGTGTTGGTTTTGGATGAGCAAGAGTTATCTAGCTTTGGGATACTCTCGGCTTTGACAAAGCAGGAAAGACTTCACAAAATCCACAGGACTCTCGGTGGCCTCGAGGCCAGAACAGACCCACGGTCCTCAAATGGTGTTTCAGGAAAGGCCGGGCCCCATCACTATCCACTACCAGCGCTCATCATGGCTTCTATGCGTCTGAGCTCCCTGTTGACACTCCTCTTCCTCTCAGGACCTACTCTTGCACTCCAAGTCTCTTCCAAATCACCATGCACCTCGCTCTGTCTCGATGCCAGCCAAAATACCTCCAGTTCGTCAATGACTCTTGGAAGTGATATCTCATGTCTTGATTCAGACTATGCTGCAACAACAGGTGGGCGGAAGTTCATGTCTTGTGTTAGCTGTCTACAAACCAGCACAGCATCAGATGAAAATGGATCTGACCAACGATGGTTTCTCTGTAAGCTTCCATACAAAGTCACTTCGGATACGACTAAAATTGCTAAATAGATAATCTACGTTTTGCTCTGGATTCGTGTTTATTTGGATTTCAACAACCATCCGATTCTGTCAGTAGTCCATGTTCAATGAGCGCATCATGTGGCCCTCTCCAGGTGGCTTTCGGGAATGGTAACCTTGTCCCCTCCAACGAGAGCGAGTATTCTTACTGCTCAGCGGGCAACGATGCGATCTTAGGCAGTTCCCTGGATTCATGCAAAGACTGTTTGAGTAGCACCCAGGACGAGAAGTACCTTCGCAACTGTCTGTATCTCTTCTCCGTCATTCCCTCGATGTCTGAGGCTAACATCTTATTCTAGTTCTCACGGCACTACAAGCTGGGTGTGATCAACAGCCTCCCACGGGCGTTCTCATTGGCCTCGAAGGAAGTGTTTTCTCCACCGCCGTTGTCAATGTCACCTATCCCGGCTACAATCAAACTTCAACATCAGCTTCGAAGGCTACCCACAAGAGTGGTCTCACTCAAGGTGCAATCATTGGCATTGCTGTGGGGCTTGCTGTACTATTCCTCGTTACCATCGCCATCCTCATCATTTATGCTCGGAAACGCAGGAATTGGAACCGGTTAAGAAAGCAGCTCAACTCCCCATTGCATTCCCGTTTTGGAGCCCCAAACATCACTGCCCCGACAAATGGTGCTTACGGAAACCCGTATGCTCCTCCAACAGCCGTTAACCAGCCTTTCGATCCATCTGAGTATACAGTCAAGGAGCTCACTGTCTTGGACAGCGCTCGGGCAGTACTTGGACAGCATCAGAGTCCGATAGATCTGAAAGATCCCCAAGGCTGGTATACCAATCGTCTAGCCAGTCAACTCTCAAACCCACCGGGACCAGCTATCCCCACACACCAAGCCTACATCCCCACCTCATTCTCCCCAATATCTCCATCATCTCCAACGGTAAGCGATGCGACCAGCGACACGTATCACATAAAGGAAGACCGCTCACCCCGCTCATCACCCAAATACACACCCAAACACACACCGCCACCGCTCATTCTGGAACCCAAACCACCGTTGCACAGAAGATCACCATCCATCCAAGTCCAAATGCAGATCCCAGAGATGCGAGCCATAGATTCGACACAGGGCTTCCCTCCATCACCTCCACAAGCTATCTACGAGCCTCAATCGCAATCTCAACCTCGCTACGAGAGGGATCGCTCTCTCAGCCGCCCTCGGGCTGAAAGCAGGACCCGCGACGAAAGCCGCCCTCGTAATGAGAGTCGAACGCGAGCAGATAGCCACGCAGACGGCCGTGCAGAGAGTAGAACCCGAGTAGAAAGCAGATCAGGAAGCAGAACTCGCAACGACAGCCGAGCACAAAGCAGGACTCGAGAGGAGAGTCGCGACCGATTGGAGGATTTTGCCCGAATTTCACCGCCTGGTCTGCATTCCCAACGCATGGGGTTCGACGAGCAAGGTCCGAAGCGGTCAGCGAGCAGAGCTGATAACTATAAACGAACCACCGTCCGTCCTGGAATCAGCAATACGAACGCCAGTAACGACGCACCACTCGTCAGGCATGGTGGCCGCTTCGACTTCGAATTGGCGGAAAGAGAGAGACTTGAAAAGGAGAGGACGGAAGCATTTGCGAGTATCACGAAAGATTCGTTCAAGAAGAAGAAAGCTAAGCCGGAGGATGCCACACCTGTCAGCGCCGAAAGTGCTGAGGAACAGTGGCCTGGCAGCTATTGATTACATTTGATTCTCTAACGACTTCAGTGCCGAAGGGCGTGAAGTATTTGAACTTAAATTCTTTCCTAGCAATAGGAGTTCTGGAGTTGGGGGGACCTAGTTGTGGGACTGGATTTGGACATGAAATTTGGGGCGTATATAGGTGTATAGGCGTCAAAAGCTCCTGTGATCTGGAGAATGACGAACAGTATCTATCTTTTTACCGGTTCGCTGTATATATTCAAACTATTACCAAGTTGCAAACGGCCTACAATTTCTCAATCTTCACCTGCATGAAGTAGAGAAACAAACTCCGGATATTCGGCCATCTCAAAATCCTCATCCTTGGAAGGTATTTGTTAATCGACGATCTTGTTGGTTTTTCCATGCAACTGATTGAAAACGGACAGCACACCTCACTGCATGTACAAGGTGACACTGAGTTTGCCCAGATGGGGTCCGGTATGGGGCCGGCCGGGGCTGGAAAGAAGGAAGACCTTGTGAACTGTATACCTGGTATTCGCCCCTTACCCCTGTCCTCTCACCCCCCAAGTTCCAACCGATCCTCCAAGGAACTCCCAGCATTGGCCCCCTCGTTTATCGTCCTCTCTACGCCGCAGCTAGTGCTCACATCTTTCCAGCTCACTTCTCGAAGGTACACGGGAGCGCGAATTAGAGCCTCAATCAACGGCGTGAGCCTTTCCCGTGAGGGAAATGGATGAAAAGTTTTGTTGCAAGTCGTCAAGTTTTGCTAGGCGCTCTCTCGCTCAGTAGTAGCAGGGGAAAAGGTGTGAAGCACGGGTACGGCTACTTCCGCAACCGAGAGGTGGATAGGGTGCTCGTTCAGGGGGGCATTTAACCCCGCATGCCTGCATGTGAGGAAAGAGCGGGCAGTTAGCGTGTATGCATTGTTTACGAGGGAGTGGTATGTACCGCGTGGGCTGGGATTAGATGACTGCGCACTTGGACTTGGATTCTGAAGGATGTAGAAGGATGTAGTAACCGTTGATCCGTGCGAACACTGGTCTCGAAAGTTAGAGAGGGAGGTGCAAAAAAAGGCAAGGAAAGAGAGAACTTTGGTTCAGTGGGTCGAGTTACGTTCAGAGTAATTAGGTAAACTCCTAGGGGAGCGTGATCAGAGAGCTCTCGTGGCAGGAGAAACTCTCGGTCGGGTATCGTGAAGCGCGTACTGTACAGACATCGGGTCTCCTTCCTCCTATCCACCGGAAACCCACCCACCCCATTCGCCATCTTTCCTTCCGTCCTATCATAACCTAGATCCAGCCAAGGAAATATAATCAGACTCCCGCTCAAGAACGTGAACAAAATGAATTCAATGCTCAGATGTATGAGTCTAGGTTCGAGGATTTATGAGGTGACGTAATTAAACGGCGTTTCCCATTCTGTAATCCTCCTCCGTCAAGGGAAGTGACTTCGTTGAGGTATTTGAGCCATGTCTCCCATGCCCAGGATGATGCAACACAGGCGCCACACTCTGCAACTCAAAATGGTCCTGAATCTTCTGCTCCCGCTTTGGACTTTTGCTCCTCTGTCTAAGCTGCCCGGGTCCAAACCTCGACGACTCACCCAAACTTCCCTTTCTATCCAAGGGCCAATGCTGTCCGATGACTTGGATTTGATCTGTGGCGCTCACCGGGGAGTTGTATTGGGAAGTGTAAGGGGAGAAGTATGCTTTCTCGGCTGGACTCTCGTCTTCTCTTCGTACCGGGACCCCCCACGCCATGTTTGAGACAAGGGGTCTTTGGCTGAGAGGGCTGTCAAAGAAACGTCCTCCACTTTCTCTGCTAGAAACGGCGCTCACACCGCCAGTATTCGTTTCTGACATCCCGCCATCATGGGGTAAGGATGGCGTAGGGGGCATGCTGCGGTGTTGTTGAGCGGCGACCCATTCTGCGTACCCGGTCTCTTGTTGATGGCGAAGGAGGAAGCTGCGGCGGCGGCGCTTGCCCCGCCAGATGATGCAGACTCCTGCAATTGCTAGCAAGACAATGATGCCACCTACAGCGACTCCTATTTTGGCGCCAAGCGTGAATGTGGAACTTGAGGGCGTGTAGGTGCCAGTGGGAACGGCGGTGGGATTAGTTACATTGACCACAGTGTTGGAGAATATAGAACCGGAAAGGGAAACTGTTTTGCCTGGGACGGGCTGCTGTGTGCATGCTCCATTGAGGGCTATGACGACTTTTCGATAATTAGTAAGACGTGGCATAGGTTGTGAAAGTAGAGACATACAGTTATTGGTGAAGTTTTGGGGCCCTGTTTGGGCGAGACAGGCGTTGCACTTTGGGACCGAGACGGGAACCATGAGTGCGCAGTAGCTGTAGATACTTGCGGCTGCACTGAGCGAGTCGAACTCGAAGGCATTCTCAAGAGGTCCACATGCCGTACTGGTGTTTGTTAGTCCCGCTGTATTACATGTTTTGGGGGTACGTACGTTGTTATACATGGTGTGTCGCCAACTTGAGTGTTGTTTGGATATCCAAATAGACACCAACTTACGGCATATCTCAGGTTGTCTGTCAAAAAGTTATTAGCAATCATTTGGAGAATAGAAGTGTTTCGATGAGGGATACACTCACACAAGCCCAATTGCAAATCCGACTGTTTGGAAACAGGATCAACATATGTGCTACCTAATTGGCAAGTGACACAGCTCTGAAAGGTTATCCCCGCGGCTGTTGACGTGTAATCCCCATTGTTACAGACGATGTCCGAACCACTTGTGCTGCTGAGGACGTTTCCACATTGCACCGCGCATGGCGAATTGGAGAGCGCATCCAACGCTATAGCCGTCGATGTGAAGGTTGTGACGAGTAAGGACACTGTTGACACCATAGAAGGTCGCATCTCGGCGGCCCGGCCGTCGTCTGAAGTCGTGTTTGCTGAACGATTGTATTCCTCTACCTAGCCACGGCGTTACGAGGGAATCGCGAGGCTCCTCAACATCTAGCTGCTGTGACCTTGACCGGCAAGATTCAGATGGCAGACAGTCGTGCTGTAGTCCGGCGGACGTCGGCTGGGTGTAGGTGGAACTTATTATCGCGATCGTTGGAGGAGGTGGTCTGGAGTTGAAGAAGTGCAGCGCGACCGCACTCTATAAGGCCGCACTTATCATGCATGTCCACAGAGTTCGCCCAGCAGCTGCACGCAAATGGTCGCAAATGGTCAATGGCGGTACGGCAGAATGGCCGACCTACCGATACATCACCAACCGCAGAGGGTGGGCAGAGTCCAGGCATGCGAGGTACCCTGCATGGTCACCCTGCAGCAAGGGGTCGGCGGGGTATGGACACGTATTTGCCAGGGTTGCAGGGCCTGTGCGGCATGCTGATTGGCGATCCCTCTGGTCGATAGCGGAGCGTGGTGTCCACTGGAGGGCCTGCCATTGCTAGCAATCTGCATTGATCACACCAAGGAGAGCTCGTCACACCCATCACAAGACTGTATAATTCGATGATTGGGGGCCTTTGAGGGCTGACCGTTCTCGGAGGATCCCAGACTCGATTTATTGGCCTTACGCTGGGATGAGAAGGGCATCCCTCGCAGCTGCTGTGATAGTGATTAATCCTCGGCGCAAAAAAGCAAGTCAATTCTTGCTGGAAGGTTGCAGTTTTCAATGTGGGTTGACGCCGAGGACGGTGAAGAATCGCTATCGATGTACCGATGGTGCTCACCTCGACCAGTTCGGGCGGCGTGGCGTGGTGATGCTGCTGTCTATTGGTGCGGTACGGCCCGGCAGGTATGGGCAAGCATTGGCAAGGAGGCGGAGAGCGACTCGGGCGGCCATCTCAGTGGCCACCCCGTTGAACCCCGCGCTCGCATGTCGATTTGGGAGTTGTGATTCTTGGCCCCTATTCTTGCGAGGCTGCAGTGTCCAGAGCAGGCACACCCGTGGCGTGGGCCTCCACTCCTCCAGATAGCTGGGTCGACTACCGGGCGCTTAATCGTACTCAGAGCTCGAATCAGGGGCGATGGTTTTGGATTTCTCCTCTTTCTGAAGTTCTGATCCCCTTTACTTGACCAATAGATAACGTCGCTGAAAAGCCCACCAACATTTGGCCCACGGTAGTGGATTTCACCATACAGGTCTTTGTGTCCGTCTTGTGTACCTCCGTACTGCACTCCGTGAGTCACATTTCTGCTGGTAGAAGTTACCTCTCTATCCAAGAACTTCCAAGCGACGAGCCAACAAAGCGGGGCGGCTACACAGATTTGGGTGGTTCTGAGATGTTGAGCAGATCACCTTCATTCCCTTTCCAGTAGATGTAGAACTGTATTCGGGACAATGTGGCAAATGAGGCAATGAAAGCGCCAGCGAATCCCCCAAAACGGGGAAGCGAAAGCGGAAGACAAATGAAAACAAGACAGTTTGAGGTTGGGTATGATGGAGACACTGGCGGATATCGGTATTCCAGGACCAATAGCTACGCAACTGCTGACTGAATGATGTGAATGTGTTCAATGCTGAGCAGATTTATGAACCGCAGGGAAACTGTTCCTTGTTCTCTTAGCTCGCACGCCTCGCCAATTCTGAAATCTTCACTGGAGATTATGCACCTTGATCACTTCACGGAACGACCTGAAGCGTCAATCCCGTGAAAACTGCCGGCCCGGGTACCACATAATTCGTGATTGGGTTGTAGATATCGATGAGGATCCCTGAATTGGTAGCAGAGAAGGCACCTCGAAACGACTCCCCCTCTTGGGCTAGCCGCGCCGGTCCCAGTGATCTTGACCTGATAACAACTCATGTAGATTTGAGTACCGCCAAACAGGTTTGTGCGGCATGCAGTGGAACAGCTTCTGCACGTACGAGATATGCTCCTGGTGCGATGGATGCAGGAACGTTGAAACTTCTGTGGCCGCAATTGCTGTTTAAGATATCCTGGGATCTTCAGCACACTCTCCTCATTGTCAAACTGGGGGCTGAAGCCCAGACAAAAGAGATAGTGGGTCACTCATTGTGCCCCATTCTTAGTCGCTGTGTTATATTCCTCTTCGTCAATCTTGAACCATGAACCAGAGTCCACCTCCGTAACTGCGTTAGTCACCTTTGACATGTGGATGAGGACTGGCCCATAGTGATTCCCTCTGATTGCGTGATTTGCACAAGACCTGTCTCCTATTTGTGCATGCATCACGACAGTCATATTTCCCCCGGCTGACATAATTCATTAAGTTTAGGAGAGTAGCTGACTATCGTTAGACCATACCTTGGGCCGGGCAAGCCCCAACAACGCCTTTACTTCCCCTCACATTGCATCTTAGATCTTCGGACGAAACACTTGTGACAGGACTGTTATTGGGAAGCATCCGCGTGCAAGTTGTTGAATTACTGAGACTACGAGAATCATTATTAGCAAGAGGAGCGAGTTGACAAGAAAGATGAAAAGTAAGGCCGTACTCATTGACCCATATGTCCTGAAATATAAAATGATCGACAACGGAACTGGTGGAGGCCAAGAGGCCAATTGCTGTGATAAAATTTCTCATGATAGAGAATTGAATAGGGAAGATCAAAATGAGATCGACAGAGTGAATGAAACGTTTTTGAGGTGAAGTTGCACAGTACTTATATGGATTGTTCTGTGTGTCACGAAGAAAGAAGAGTTCTAGGTAGACCTACCAAGCCCATTGTGTTGTTCGCGGGTTTGGGGCTCGTCTGGGGTAGCACTGGCTGTACAAATTGCCCCTTGTTCGGACCCGAAGAAACTCGCACGTTCCGCCCAAACAAGATACAATAAAAACAACTGAACAACAACGAAAAAGATAGATTGAAAGACTTGACAAACTGCAAATAAATAGTTGAAAGCTTGTTTCTTGAAACCCGTGCCTTGCCCGTGGTTGATAGGTAGACTCGAGACGCGAACCAATCAAGCATTGAGAGCAAAAAGGGGACAGTGGTTTGGAGGGGGAGCTGAGTGAGCCATGAGGCGTCTTCACCATTTCTGGCACGACGGTTTTTGGTCCGAAAGGCTCCCGTTCAAAGGAACTTAGAGAGGCCTGGATGACGAGGAAGAAGATGATAGCCTTGTACCATAGGAAGTGCCTTGTCGACGGCAACCAGGTGTCCAAGACTGGAGGCCTTGTGAGATTTTGAGCCGAATCGACATTCGAGGACGGTAGCAAGATATGCCCAACAGCCATCAGCACCAAGTAATCGAGGTGTGGGACGAAACGTATATTCCAAGTGCTTTCCAGATGGTGTGATGCTGCGAGCATAGCTGAGTGAGCGTCGAGGTTTTTTTTTCAAGCCTCGGCCCCGGAGGATCCCTCTTCCGTGTCTTTTTCCCAATTGAGTCTAGCGAAGCTATAGAGCATCCTTTAAGTTGACTTCGTCATGTCTTGTCCCAACGTCTTTGCAAACCTCACTTTTAGCAACTTCTCTACGCAGTTTGTATTAGATGTTCCACGTCTTTTCGAATATTAACGTAGGCCCATCTGGAGTTTTGGGTGCTAAAACTCAGGATCGGGAACCAGAACCCTACAAGCGCAAAGCAGCGTTATCGTCCAGGACACGATCATGTGCGGAATG
>Ga0302325_10018713_pt1 | contig 14585 bp, 8 predicted proteins | sample Palsa_T0_2_FD_201948 | JGI IMG/M metagenome (GOLD analysis project Ga0302325, IMG submission 201948) | Peat permafrost microbial communities from Stordalen Mire near Abisko, Sweden - Palsa_T0_2 | ecosystem: Environmental > Terrestrial > Soil > Palsa > Peat permafrost | place: Sweden: Abisko... | reverse complement strand
CGGACAGGCTTGTCACCCACCACGTACCCGGGCGCTTCGTGGGGGAGCTCAACCTGCTGACCGGCCAAAGAACTATGGTGTCGGCGGTCGTAGCCGAGCCGGGCGAGGTCCTGGTGGTCGGCACGGAGGCGTTCCGGCAAATAATCAGGACCGACCCGATGGTCAGCGACAGGATCCTGGCGGCCTTTCTCGCTCGGCGCTCGTTGCTTTTCAGTGCCTCCTCGTCCGCCATTCGCGTCGTCGGGTCCAGGTACTCGCCCGAGTTGACCTCGATCCGCGAGTTCTTATACCGCAGCCGCATCCCGCACTCGTTGATGGACCCGGACCAGGACCCCCACGTCGAGGAGGTCCTGCGTGAGTTTGCAGTGACGCCAGACGAGCTCCCAGTTGTGATCGCCACGGGTTCGGTCTTGCGGCGCCCGACCCCGGGGTTGCTGGCGGAGTACCTCGGCCTCACGGTGGAGAGCCTTCCAGGCCGCTGTTTCGACCTCGTTGTGGTTGGTGCCGGCCCGGCTGGTCTAGCGGCTGCGGTCTACGGTGCCTCGGAGGGCTTGGGGACCTTGGCCCTCGACATGATCGCGATCGGGGGCCAGGCTGGGACGAGCTCTCGGATCGAGAACTACTTCGGTTTCCCGATCGGCATTTCCGGGGGGGACCTCACCCAGCGGGCCATGGTGCAAGCGGAGAAGTTCGGTGCCCACCTCGTCAACCCGTGCGCGGCTGTATCGCTGCGGGAAAAGGCGGGGCATCTCGTGGTCGACCTCACCGACGGCAGCGCCGTCGCCGGCCGGGCCGTGATCGTCGCCACCGGCGCCAGCTACCGGCGCCTCGATGCGGCGCAGCTCGACCAGTACGAAGGCAACGGGGTCTACTACGCCGCCACTGACATGGAAGCCCGGCTCTGCGCCGGCTCGCCGGTCGTGGTTGCTGGCGGGGGGAACTCCGCCGGTCAGGCGTCCCTTTTCCTCGCTGAGAAGGGGTGCCATGTCACCATCGTGATCCGTGGCCCTGACCTGAGCGCGAGCATGTCCCGCTATCTCATCGACCGGGTCGAAGCGCACGAGCGGGTCGAGGTCCGTTCGAGCACAACGATCACCGCCCTAGGCGGTGACCAGTCGTTGTCGACAGTGCTGGTCACCGGCAAGGACGGCGATGACGTCATCCCCTGCGTAGGCCTGTTCTCTTTCATTGGTGCCGACCCGTCGTCGGGTTGGTTGTCGGGGTGCGCGGCCCTTGACGAGAAGGGCTTTGTGCTCACCGACCGCTCGCTCGGCCCCGAGCACCTCGACAACCGGTGGGAAGTCTTTGCCCGGTCGCCGCTCCCGTTTGAGACCAGCCACCCCGGCCTGTTCGCGGTCGGCGACGTCCGGTCAGGCTCTACCAAACGGGTGGCCGCGGCGGTCGGTGAAGGGTCCGCCGCGGTTCGCTCCGTCCACGAGTACCTGTCCTTTTCTCGCTGAGTCCTAAACCTCTAGTCGAGGGTTAGGACGCCAGCGGAAGGTACTCGTCGATGTCGGTTTCGCCCAGTCGCGGCGCCAGGGCGACGGCCAGGACCTCACCGACAGTCGCGGCCAAGGTGAAGGTCATCTTGGACCGCACCTCCTCGGGTACGTCCTCCAGGTCCGGACCATTGCGTGCCGGTAGCAGGACCTCTTGCAGGCCTGCTCGGTACGCGGCCAGCACCTTCTGCTTGACGCCCCCGATGGGCAGCACCCTGCCCTGGAGGGTCACCTCGCCAGTCATGCCGACCACCGGGCGCACCGGACGGTCCAGGAGCAGGCTCACGAGCGCCGACACCATCGTCACGCCGGCCGAAGGGCCGTCCTTGGGGACAGCTCCTGCGGGGACGTGCAGGTGGAACCGCTTGTGAGCGAAGGCGTCCTTGTCAATGCCGAGCTCTGAGGCGTGGGCTCGTACGTACGACAGAGCGATCTCGGCAGACTCCTTCATCACGTCGCCCAATTGGCCGGTCAAGGTCAGCCCTTCACCGCCGTCCATGGCGGTCGCCTCGACGAACAGCACGTCGCCACCGGCCCCGGTCACGGCGAGCCCGGTCGCGACGCCGGGCACGCTTGTGCGGTCGGCGGCCTCGAAGAAGAAGCGAGGCCTTCCGAGCCATGTGCGGACGTCGTCGGCACCGATCACTACGGGGGCCTGCGCCGAGCCGGCGGCGAGCTTGGTCGCCACCTTGCGCAGCAACCGCCCGAGCTCGCGTTCGAGCGAACGCACGCCTGCTTCCCGTGTGTAGTCAGCCGACACGACAGCTAGGGCCTCGTCGGTGATCTCGACCTCGTCGGGGCGCAGCGCGGTCCGCTCCACCTGCCGGGGCAGCAGGTGGTTGCGGGCGATCGAGCGCTTTTCTGCTTCGGTGTAGCCGTCGATCCTGATCACCTCCATGCGGTCGAGCAAAGGCCCCGGGACCGTGTCGGTCACGTTTGCCGTCGCTATGAAGAGCACCTTGGACAGATCCAGCTCGACCTCGAGGTAGTGGTCGCGGAAGGTATGGTTCTGCGCCGGGTCGAGGACCTCGAGGAGCGCCGACGAGGGATCCCCGCGGTAATCGGAGCCCACCTTGTCGACCTCGTCGAGGACGATCACGGGGTTCATGGTCCCCGCTTCACGAAGAGCGCGGGCGAGCCGGCCCGGTTGCGCCCCGACGTAGGTACGCCGGTGCCCCCGGATCTCAGCTTCGTCGTGCACCCCACCGAGGGAGACGCGCACGAACTTGCGCCCGAGGGCGCGCGCGACCGACTCGCCGAGGGAGGTCTTGCCGACTCCAGGGGGCCCCACGAGCGCCAAGATGGCGCCGGCGCCACGCCCGCTAACCGGGACCAGGCCACGCTCTACCTGGAGAGCTCTTACTGCCAGGTACTCGAGGATCCGTTCTTTGACGTCCTCCAGCCCATCGTGGTCCTCGTCAAGGGCCTGGGCGGCCTCTTTCACGTCCAGGTGGTCTTCGGACGTCACACCCCATGGCAGCTCCAGCACGGTCTCGAGCCATGTCCGGATCCAACCGTGCTCGGGGCTCTGTTCGCTCGTGTGCTCGAGCTTGGCGATCTCGCGCTCGACCGCCCGGAGCACGGCTTCAGGCAGCTCGCGCGAGGCGATCAGGCCGCGAAAGTACTCCGGTGTGCCGTCGTCGGCGTTGCCGTCGAGCTCGCCGAGCTCTTTGCGTATGGCGTCGAGCTGGCGGCGCAAGAGGAACTCGCGCTGGGTCTTTTCCATGCCCTCTTCGACGCTTGTCTTGATCTGCTGGCGGAGGGAAAGGTCCGCGAGGGTCTCGCGGGCCCATCCAAGGACCAGGCGCAACCGCTCCTCGACGTCAACGGTCTCGAGGACTTGGACCTTCTGAGCGAGCGACAGGTCGGGCGAGTAGCCGGCCAGGTCGGCGATCTGCGAGGGGTCGGTGACCTCCCGGAGCCGCTCCGCGAACTGGCGGGCGCCCCTCGTCAGCAGGATGTTCTCCAGGACCGCCCGGTACTCGCGGGCGAGCTCGGTGGCGACCTCCGGCGCTTCCCCCTCGGCGATCGGGTCCACCTGGACCCACAGGGCGCGGCCGGTGCCGGGGACGCCTGTGCCTATGGCAGCGCGTTCTAGGCCGCGCACTACCATGGCGGGCGGGCCGCCAGGCAGCTCGCCGCGCTCAACGATCTCAGCGACGACCCCGACCGACGCGTACCTCCCCTCGATGCGGGGCACGAGGACCAAACGGCCGCCGGCATTGCCGGCGGCCTCGGTTGCGACCTGCGCTTCCTCGGTCTCGAGGGCCATGGTGAACACCATCCCGGGCAGGACAACGCCCGAGGTCAGCGGCAGTAAGGGAAGTGTCTGAGTCATCTGTTGTGGCATGTGAATCTCCCAGCTAAGTGATGTTGTTACAAGTTTATTGCCTGTCTGTGCAACAACTTGCTCCTCAGATTCGTTCCCGGAGCCCGGAGCAGCTCCGAGGGGGCCAAGGCACTCTCCGCCGGCGGGCCGAAGCGGGTTTGTGCTGCTTGCAGGACCTAATTGCTTCCAGGTCGCATTTATGCCAGGCTGGGGCGGGAGCGGAGGAGAAGGCGGCCCGGATGGCAACTGAGGTGGCAGCGCCGCAGATGAGCACCAGGGAGATGCTCCGGCTGTCGTTCACCACCCTGAGCCCCCAGGAGCGCTTCAGGGTCATGGCGATGTACGGCTCGATCGTTGCGTTGCACGCCGTGGGCTTCTTCGTGTTCGCCGTGTTCGTCGTGCCCGCCCACTACAGGGGCCTCGGGATCGGCGTGAGCGTCCTTGCTTACACCCTCGGGCTCCGCCACGCCTTCGACGCCGACCACATCTCGGCGATCGACAACACGACCCGCAAGAACATGAACGAGCGCCGAGGCACGGACCAGCCGCGCCCTCTTGGCTTTGGGTACTTCTTCTCCCTTGGCCACTCCACCATCGTGGTCGTCATCGGGGTCGGGATAATCATCGCCGAAAAGACCGTGTTCTCGGCCGTTTCCCACAACAATTCCGGCCTGGAACAATTCGGCGGGCTGTTCGGCACGATCGTGTCGGCAACGTTCCTGTTCCTGATCGGAGCGCTCAACCTGGTGGTCCTGGCCGGGATCGTCAAGGTCTTCCGCTCTATGCACCGCGGCGAGTACGACGAGGCGGCGCTGGAACGTCAGCTGGATAACCGTGGTTTTTTCTACCGCTTCTTTGGCAGGTGGATGAAGGCCATCAACAAGGAGTGGCAGATGTACCCCGTCGGGGTCGTGTTCGGGATGGGCTTCGATACCGCGACCGAGGTAGCCCTTCTGGCTACCACGGCGCTTTACGCATCCCGCCACGTCCCCTGGTACGCGATCATCTGCCTGCCCATCCTGTTCATGGCAGGGATGACGCTCATGGACACTACAGACGGCTTGTTCATGAACCTCGCCTACGGCTGGGCCTTTTTCAACCCGGTGCGGAAGGTGTACTACAACTTGGCGATCACTGGCCTGTCGGTGGCCATCTGCTTTTTCATCGGCGGTGTGGAGACGCTCGGCTTGCTCCCAATGGAGGTGCACAGCCTGAGCCGGGTGCACGGTTTTTGGGGCTTTATGTACAACTTCAACATCAACACGGCGGGTTTTGCCATAGTCGGGATGTTCATAGCCACCTGGGCGGTGGCGATGTTGGTCTGGCGCTACGGTCACATCGAGGAGAAATGGAGCGCCCGCCTCCAGGGCGGTGCAACGGGCCTAAACCTGGTCCCTGGCTCGGTGATCGATTTAAGTGCGAGACCCGATGTGCACTCGTTGAGCGATTGATTTCAGAAAATGCTGAAAAGGGCCGCGCCGTGTGGGTGGGCGGTAGTTTGAGATCCTGAACATGCACGAAGAGGGCCTGAGGGAGTTGTCTCCCGCGTCGAGCGAGCTCGTCGAACGCGGCGACCTCGACGAGCTCACTCGCCATGTCAACCGCCTCGTGGCCAGCGCAGATTGGGCCGAGTTGGCCGAGCTGAGGGTGCGTTGCCGCCTGGCCGTCGAGCGCGGCAAACAGCTTTGGGCTGTGGCGGCTCACATCGAGTACCGCCTCGCCCTGGGGGCCCCGGCCCGCTGGGCAGCAATGATGCTCGAGACCGGCCCGGGGCGCTTTGCGCTCGGGCCCCTCCCCGAGGTTGCAGCCTCGACGCACACCTGGGAACAGCTTGCACCCCACGTTCACCCGACGCCACAAGCGGCAATGGCAGCCCACGAGAGGGTGATGCGCGGGGACGACCTGACCAACGATGCCGACGCCATGAAGTTGCCTGACGTGCTCGACCTTCCCTGGTCGCTGCAACCGTGGGAGCCGTCCTACGCCTTGGCCGAGTACGAGCCCGACCGGATGGACGCCCCCGCGCCAAACCTGCCGGCGCTCGGGCTGCTCGGAGCGGCGCCCCAGGGGAGCGAGCGGACCTCCCGGGGGGCCTCACCGCTCAGTCGAGGCGAAGCCGACGCGGTGGCCAGCTCCCTTGTGGACCTGGTCAGCACCTGGACAGAGGAGTCGAACGGGCGAGCCGAGGCCATCGGAGCCCGTGGCGATGCCCTCAGCGCGATTAAAGCGCTTGGCGCGCGTCCGAGAGAGATCGTCGAGCTCGAGCCTGCCGCGGCGCTCGCGGCGATGGGGTGGGCGGCGGCCAGCGGCGGAGCGTACGGCCGGCGGCGTGGCGCCGCCCCGGGCCGCTTTGCGGCATGGTTGGTCCTGGTCGCCCTTGGCGATCTATCGGCGAAGTGGCCGCTCGCTCCCGACCAACTGGGCGAGGTCCTTCACCAGGTCCACTGGTACGCATGGGGTGCCGGCGAACCTTCCACGGGCTGGGCATTGCGCCTCGCCGTCGAGGGCACGGCCGGCCCGAACAAGAACCGGTCCTGGGCCGTGAGCGCTACGGACGCTGTGTAGAGCTCGACTGCAGAGCCGCTTCCACACGGCGGACCTGGGCCAGCGGCGCAGTAGCTGACAGGTCTGGGGTGTTGGCCGGAGCGGTGCTCGCCGCGGTGCCCTGCGTCCCACGTCCCGGGGCCAGCACCGAGGCAATGTGGTCCGAAAGCATCTCGAGCGGGGTGACGTCGTCGCCCGTCAACTGCACCGGCCGCGAATGGGCAAGCACGATACTGCCCAGCCTGCGCCGGCGCGCCCACAAGGGAAGGACGACGACGGCGCGAGCCCCCCCGTCGCGAAGCGACCCCGTGCCTGCAAACCCCCTTCCGGATGCGTCGCCGGCTGTGTAGCACGACCTGATGTCGCCGACCAGAGACGAGAGGGCGTCGATCTCGTCGGTGCCTAGCCCGGACAATGGGCCAGCGAGAGGGCCGATTGCTGCGGTGACGCGTTTGCCCTCCGGCCCGTCCAGGACCAGGGCGGCCGAGTCCAACCGGGCCGCCGCGCTCAGGTGGCCGAGGAGCAGCTTGGCTGCCTGACCGCCCCCGGTGACGCCTGAGATCGCGACCGACGCCTTGACAGCCCGCTGCCAAGCAGAGTCGTCTACGGCCCCGCCGATCTCACCGAGACGCAGTGAGAGCAGCTCGGCGCAACGCTCGAGCAGCTGCAAAGTCCCCGGGGGGAGCGGCACGAGCGACTCGACGTTCAGGGCCCCGAGCGGCTTGGGGCCGGTGCCGATCGGCACACAGATCTCGGCGGCTACTCCGGGTATCGCTTCTAGATAGTGGGGGTCGAGCCGGACATCCGGGACGACCACGGGCTTGCCAAGCTTCCACGTACGTCCCGTGATGCCCGCCGAGCCGGGCATCCCGTCGAGCACTTGCCACAAGCCGCGCTGCGCCATGCAGCGGAGTTCGCCATGGCGCTCGAGGTAGACGCTCGGCATCATCTCGCCTTGCCTGAACAGGTACTCCGCCACAGCAGAGCAGGCGCTGCGAGTGTCTTTGGCCTGTACGAGCGATTCATGGAGCCGGTCAAGAGCCGGGTTCGCGGTGGGTTCGAGCCCTTCTCCTGCCATCGCGATGGACGGCCACGGCGGCCCCGGCCGCGCCAGCAGGTAGCCCTGGACGAGGTTGACGCCGGCGTCGCGGAGGACCTCCAGTTCCCTCGAGGTCTCGATGCCCTCGGCGATGACGCTCGTCCCGACCTCGCGCGCGAAGGCTAGGACCGACCTAACGAGGGCACGGCGAGTACGGTCCTCGTCGATCCCCCGGACAAGTTCTCGGTCAAGCTTCAAAAAGTCCGGCGACAACTCAATTACGTGGCGCAGGCTCGAGTAGCCCGCACCGGCATCGTCGATGGCGATCCGCAGGCCTTGAGAGAGCCAACGCGTCAGGTGCCCCCTCAGCTCGGCGTAATCGATCACCGCCTCCTGCTCGGTGAGCTCGACGACAACGCGCCCCGGGAGCGAACAAACGAGGGCGAGCGCGGCGGGGTCGGCGAGCGTCGAAGGGCTGATATTTATGAAGAGCAGCCGCCCTTCGGGGAGCGGGCCGAGGCGGGCGATGGCGGCGAGACAGGCAATCTCCAGCTTTCGCCGAAGACCAAGCTCCTCGGCCCGGTCGAGCCACCAGTCGGGCGGGCGGGTCGGCTCTATAGACATCCGGGCGAGCGCCTCATAGCCCACGATGACCTGGTCGCCAGGTCTGACCACAGGCTGGACCACGATGGTGATCGCGCCGGGCTGGCACAATTGTTCAACAAGCTCGCGCATTGAGTGGTCCTGCGCAGGCTCCTCGGCGTGCTGCAGGGCGCGCGAACTCACAGGTACTTCTCGGCTGTCTCGCATGCAAGCTGAACGGTTCGTCCCCTGGGGATGCGACGTGATGTGGCCCACGCGGGGCTGTTGGCTAGCCTTACTTAATGCCTGCTCACGCAGCGGACGACGCGAAGGACCAGGTAGAGGCTCCTAGCCGGCGGTGGTGGCCGGGAACCCCTCATTCGGCTCTTCACTTACAAAGGGCGCTTGCAGGGGGAAGTGGCAGGCGGCCTCGTGCCCGGGATTGAAAGGCCGCAACAATGGCTCTTCTTCAGCGCACCGCTCCTGGGCGGCTGGGCAACGGGTCCGGAAACGGCACCCCGACGGAGGGTTGACCGGGCTCGGAAGTTCGCCGGCGATCGGACGGCGCCCGGTCATCGATGATCGGGACGGTGTGGGATCGGGGACTGAGGCGATCAGTCCTGCGGTGTAATGGTGCGCCGGCCGCTGGTAAATGTCTTCACTGCTCCCCGTTTCCACCAGCTTGCCCAGGTACATCACCCCAATGCGGTCCGCCATGTACTTGACTACCGCCAAGTCGTGAGAAATTACGAGGTAAGTGAGCCCATGGGCAGCCTGCAGGCGCTTCATCAAATTGAGGACTTGGGAGCGGATCGATACGTCCAACGCGCTAACTGGTTCATCGGCCACGATCACCTGCGGGTTCAAGGTGAGTGCGCGGGCCAACCCGATGCGCTGGCGCTGGCCACCCGAAAATTCGTGAGGGAAGCGTTCGACCGCGTTGGCCGGCAGGCCCACTTCACGCAGCATGTCCACGACCACCCGGTCCTGCTCCTTCCGCGTTCCCACCCCTTGTAATTTCATAGGCTCGCGCAACGCGGCGCCGACCCGCATGCGGGGGTCGAGGGAGGCGATAGGATCCTGAAACACCATCTGCAGGTCACGGCGGAAATGGCGCAGTCGCCGTTCCGTGAGCTTGCTGAACTCGGTGCCGCACAAGAACACACTGCCGCTGTCCGGTTTTTCGAGACCGACGATAATTTTCCCCAGCGTCGTCTTCCCACAGCCTGATTCGCCAACGAGGCCGAACGTCTCCCCCTTGCCCACTTGGAACGAAACCCCGCTGACTGCCTTGACCGAGGCCACTTTCCTCTGCAGGATGACCCCGGCCGTCAAGGGGTACTCCCGCACTGCGCTGTTTACCACCAGCAGGTCCGGCTCTTGAGCATCCGCGGCGGACTGGGGGGTAAGGCTCGCCACAGGCACCGTTCGGGCCACCGGGCCGTCCACAGGGTGCCAACAAGCGAAAAGATGACCATCGGTGCCACTCAGCGGCGGCTCCTCCATGTGGCATTGCTCGGTGGCTCGGGGGCAACGGGGGGCGAACCGGCACCCCGGCGGCGGCTCCGTGAGGTCGGGGGGGAGGCCGGGGATGCTGTAGAGGGGTTGGCGGCGGTCTTGGGTGAGCGAGGGGATGGAACCCAACAGGGCTTGCGTGTACGGGTGGTGCATGTGCATGAACAGCTCGGCGGTCGGCGCCGATTCCACCACGCGGCCGGCGTACATTACGTTCACTCGGTCGGAACGGCCGGCTACTACACCCATGTCGTGGGTTATGAGGAGGACGGCCATACCCATGTGGGCCTTTAGTTCGTCGAGCAGTGCGAGGATCTGGGACTGGACCGTCACGTCCAGAGCTGTGGTCGGTTCGTCGGCGATCAGCACCTTCGGCTCGCAGGAGAGGGCGATGGCGATCAGCACCCGCTGACGTTGTCCGCCCGAAAGTTGGTGTGGGTAATAGCCCAGACGTTCCCCGGGCCTTGGGAAACCGACGGCAGAGAGAACCTCGGCGGCGCGCTCCAATGCTTCGGGCCTGGTGACTTGCCGGTGCCGTACGACCTGCTCGGCTATCTGGTTGCCGATGGTCATCGTCGGGTTCAGTGAGCTGCCCGAGTCCTGGAAGATCATGGCGACGTCGTTGCCGCGGATGTCGCGCATCTGCGGCTCGGTCAATCTCACCAAGTCGGTCGCCCCCAAGCTAATGGAGCCCCCGACGATGTGGCCCCCATTCGGGAGCAGGCGCATGATCGACAAGCCCGTCATTGACTTGCCACAACCCGACTCGCCGACGAGGCCCAGTGTTTCTCCCGGGCCGAGGGAGAAAGAGACATTGCCAACGGCATAGACCACCGACCGCGACAACTTGATGTCGGTCGACAGGTCGTGGACGTCGAGGACCGGGGCCATGTTCTCGGGCTCAGCGCCGCCGCAGGCGGACATCAAAGGTGTCCCGCAGCGCGTCACCGACGAAGTTACAGGCCATCACCAATGCCACCAGGCAGAAGCCGACCGGGTAAACGCACCACCAGTAGCCGTCCTGCAGGTAATTGAGCGCGCCCGAGAGCATGTCGCCCCAGCTTACGTTGGGGTAGGCGAGCCCGTAACCGAGGAAGCCCAAGATGGCCAGCAGGTTGATGGCGTCGGCCACCTGAAAGGTGATGTTGACGATCACTACGCCGATGGCATTGGGGATCAGGTGGCGGTAAATGAGGTGACGTTTGGTGGCGCCCATGGTACGGGAGGCGAGAACAAAATCACGGACCCGCAAGCTCAGCACCTCGCCTCGCACCAGCCGGGCCGACACCAACCAGGAGAACGCCCCGATTATGAGCGACAAGCTCACGACTGTGGCGTTGTTGTAGCGGTCGGCCACGATCAGGACCACGAAAAGCAATGGCAGCGAAAGGAGGATGTCGACGATCCGCATCAACGTGGCGTCGACGAGGCCGCCCAAGAGCCCGGCCACCGCTCCCACCAAGGTCCCGATGATGGTGGCGATAAGGGAGGCAAAAAAGGCGATCTCAATGGCGGCTTGCCCACCCTTCATGATCCGCCCGAGCTCGTCAAAGCCGTTGGCGTCCGTGCCTAATGGGTAGCCCCCGCCGGGTGGGAGGTAAGCGTTGAGCACGTTCGCATTCGTCTGGTCCGTGTGGTAAAAGAGCGGGCCGACAAAAGAAAAGAGCACAAAGAACAGAATTATCCCGGCCCCAACCACCGCGAGCTTGTTTTCGATGAACGACAGGATGGCCAGTTTCCAGCCTGCCCGAGGCCCCTGGACTCGTCCACCCTCGGGGACGGGCGGGGACAGCTCCTCTGAGATCTCACCGATCGTGAACGACATCCTCGCCCCTACGCCACCCGGATGCGAGGGTCAGCGACCGTGAGGGCGACGTCAGCGGCCAGGTTACCGAGCACCGTCGCGATCCCGCCGAGGAGGGTAAGGGCGATGACCGTGTTGAAGTCGTCATTGCCCAGCTCGTTGACAAACAGCAGCCCGAGGCCGTGCGAGTTGAACAAGTCCTCGACGATGAGGTTGCCGCCGATGAGAGCGGGGATCGACAAGCCGATCAAAGTGACCATGGCCAAGCTAGCGTTGCGGAACAAGTGCCGGCGCAGCACCGTACGCTCCGCAAGGCCTTTGGAGCGAGCCAATTTGATATAGTCCTGGGCCAGGGCGTCGAGAGCCGAGGAGCGCATATAGCGCGAGTAGCCGGCCACCGCCGTAATGGTTAGGGTCGTGATCGGAAGGAAGTTGGCCCGGAAGGCCAGGATGTAGGGGACGATCTTCTCGCTCTGGCTGGCCTCGAAGGGGAAGATGTGAAGGGATATGGCCAGGCCGCCGATGAGCAGGATCCCGAGGAAGTTCTGCGGCATCGAATAAGCGGTGAAGGCGACGGCCGTAATGCTTTGGTCGGCCAGCGAGTTGCGTTTCACTGCCTGGAAGATCCCGAGCGGGATGGCGATCAGGATGGACAGGACGAGCGAGCTCCCGGACAGCCACATGCTGTGGGGGGCGTTCTCGATGATGAGCGACGCGACAGATTGGTTGAGATGGTACGAGTAGCCGAAGTTGCCATGGCAAAGTTGCCACATATAGGTGAAGAACTGGTCAATGGCGGGGCGGTCGTACCCTAGCTGGCGGTTGAAAGCATTAACGGCGGCCAGGCTGGCTTTGAACCCTAGGAGGGCGCGGCCCGGGGAGGGCGCGATCACGTGGAGGGCCATGAACGACAAGAGGGCTAGCCCGATCACGACGAGGACCGATACAGCTGCACGCCGCAAAAGGTAGGTGGTCAAGGTACAGCCGCTTTCTCAGTTGCTCGTAAACGTTGACAAGGGCCCGGGAGCCCCCTCCGGGCCCTTGTCAGTCGGACGTCTCGCGTAGCCCCGGCCTAGCTGGCGAAGTACCAGTACTCGGGGTTGTACACGGCGTCTGAGGGAAGGTTCTCGAAGCTGAACGACGGCCCGACTACACCCTTCTTTACTGCCAGCAAACGGTACTCGTTGGGTAGGAACAGCCCCGGCAGGTCATAGGTCTCGACGTAGATCTCGTGCTCGAGGGCCCGGGTGTTGGTCGAGAAGACCGAGCCGTTGATGGCCTGGTCTACCGCCGGGATGCTGATGCCTCCGAGGTTATCGGAACCGGTCGTGTTGAACGTGCCGAAAGCTGTCGGGTAGAGCGTCTGGGTGTAGTACCCGAACTCCTCCATGCCCCACAACTTCTCCTCCGTGGGTGCCGCTGGGTCGTCCAGGGTGGAGATCATGTAGTTGAAGCCCTTGCCGATCAACGTCAACTTGATCCCGACTTTGGAGAAGTCCGACGCCAGGGCCTCCCCGATGTACCCACCGATCGGGCTGTTGTTGGCGTAGTAGTAATTGGTCTCTAGCCCGTCGCCCTCTTTGATCCCGACGCCGCACTGCTTGGGCCCGCTACCCGGGTTGATGCAGGTGCTGACCCCGCCCGGGACCACTTTCCACCCGTGGTTGACCAGCTGTGCTTTGGCGTCGGCGATACTGAAGGGGTAAGGGTCGATCTCGGCATCACCTGGTGTGGTGAACACGGTTGGCGGCGCCGTGGAGAGCGGACCGTAGTCGGGCACGGCCAATCCGCCCCAAATTGCCCGGGACTTGATGATGCCCTCCTGGTCGACGAGGTGCTGCATGGCCTGACGTACGTACAGTTGGTTGACCATGTGGCCCCAGTCGCCGGTGGGGTCCTTGAAGTTGAGGACCACGAACCCGAACTCGTCCTCGGGGTAACCCCAGATGGTGTAGCCCTTGGCCCTGAGGGCGGGTATCTGAGCGGCAAAAGCGTGCGGGAAGAGGCCGACATCGATGTCCCCGCTTAGGTAGGCGTCGACCTCACTAGACTCGGAGGTGAAGTACAGGCCCTGTATCCCGGCTATCTTGGTCTTCACCGGTCCCGAATAGTTGGGGTTGGTGAGCATGGTGAAGCCGCCAGTGGCGGGGTCGTACGCCGAGATTTTGAACGGTCCGTCCACCACTTGCCACAGAGGGTTGGTCGCGTAGGTCTTCAAGTCCTCGGCTTGGCCGAGCGGCCCCGACTTCGGGTTGGAGTTAGCGAGGAAGTCGTAGATCTTCTCGGCCGTCTTCAGGTTGGCGAAGTCGGTGATGATCGGGCCCTTGGCACTGGTCTCCGCCCAGGCATGAGCAGGGAGCGGAATTAGCTCACCGAGTTCGCTGTAGAAGGCGAACAACTGATTGTGAGTAGCGTTAAAGTGCACTACTACCGTCGTCGAGTTGGGTGCCGATATCGACGTCACATCGGACGGGAAGAACCCGGGGGTGTACCCGGCGGCGTTTTCGGGGCTTAGGGTGATGGCCGCTTTGTAGACCCAAAAGTCAAAAAGGACGTCCTGCGATGTGATGGGCTGGCCGTCAGACCATTTCCACCCGGACTTCAAAGTAATGGTGGCCGTCTTGTTGTCGTCGGTGAACACCGGCGCGTTGGCTAGGCTCTGGGTCCAATCGACGGCGATCTTGGTCCCGTCCGGGTCCCACCACAACGGACGCCAGGAGTAATCGGTGAACGAGATCGTGTCGGTGGTGTAATTCGCGCCGGGGACAATAGGGAAGATCCAAGCGGGCCCCGAGCCAGGCTCAAGCGGGTAGGTCAATATGCCTTGCTTCGAAGCGGGCGTCCCCGATGTCGGCGGCAGCTGACCGTAGGAACCAGGGACAGCTGCACTGGCGTCAGCGACCCGGGGTGTCGCACCGGAAACGCTCCCGGCTGCGACCAACCCCAATGTCGTCGCGGCTACTGCGACTCCGACGCAACCCGCTTTGCTCAATGCCCGCATGTCGGCTCCTTTCAGGTCAATTTCACGCGGCGTTAAGGTTTGGCCGCACTGGTCGTAAGTTACTCCAGGTGGCGGGTTTGATGGTGGCACGGCCAGCCGGAGCGTCGGTGCGTCGTGCCGGCCCTGCATATCTGCGTAGATGCCTAACTAGACATCCCACGGCTCCAGTTGTCAAGCGGCGGCCGACAGGTTGTCTTGTGAGCGATGCGCCCAGGCGACGTTCTCGTCGTAACTGACGTGGTGCACGAGGCAACCGTGCAAGATGCCGACGA
>Ga0302325_10018711_pt1 | contig 14586 bp, 16 predicted proteins | sample Palsa_T0_2_FD_201948 | JGI IMG/M metagenome (GOLD analysis project Ga0302325, IMG submission 201948) | Peat permafrost microbial communities from Stordalen Mire near Abisko, Sweden - Palsa_T0_2 | ecosystem: Environmental > Terrestrial > Soil > Palsa > Peat permafrost | place: Sweden: Abisko... | reverse complement strand
ACGCGAATCGAATCGAATCGAATTGAGGCCTATAAATTCGATTCGTATCGAATCGAATTCTTAAATTAGCCTATTCGATTCGATCCGATTCGTAAAAAATGAAGCTATATAGAGAAATATTATCACGTGAAGCTAAAAATAGTGATTTATTAAGATCTTAACCACTTTCTCTTATACTAATTCGTCTAAAACCGTAATAATAATCATTTACCGCCTAATTAATATCAATTTCCTCTTTCGGCGATTTTGCCAATATATATACATAAAAGAAACACCTATCACTTCTTCTTCTTCTCTGTTTTCTTCTTTTCGGCTTTATTAAGAGCATCTCTTAGTAGAATAAGAGTCCTAAGGGTATCTATGCTCATTAAGAAGCGTCGAATACCCAAGATATCTCGTCCTAAACTAAATAGCTTCTCAATATTAACCTCTAAAGCTAGAATCGCTAAGTAATCGCGTGCCACTTGTGCTATACACGGGTATTTGCTCTTATTAGCCTTCTACTAATTCAAGATCCATTGCGTTTGATCCTCCTTTGCCTTTAGCTTATATTTGACGCGCGGGGTATCGAGATATTTGTTAATATCGTGTTTATCGTCTATATCGACGTCGACGGAGTAGGGCTTAAGGAAACGGTATTCGAGGCTCTTGTATAGTTCACCTTCGTCGGCGGTGGGCAATTCGACTTCGCGATGATACGTATCTTTAAAGAACTTGCAGAGGCGCGCGATTACTGCGTTTGCGTTATTGAGGTTATCCTTGATCTATTGCGTCTTAATTCGAGGGTCGAGGAGGGTAGCTAGGAAGTAAATGTTATTGCCTTTTATAATATTAACGTATTCTTCTAACTTCTCTATGCCAACTTTAATAGCGTGAACGAGGTTATAATCGAGGTTTTAGAAGGAACCTTGCTTTTTAGAAGCTTTTGTTAGCATAGCTTAAAGCTCAAGATATATACGCGCCGATATTTGTAGAGACGGTTGCTCTTGTGATACGAACTTTGTATACTCTCCGAATGGCATCAAGAGATCGCGGATAACCTCGAGTTAGTACTAGTCTTCCGGCGAGAGCTTAAGGTCAGCCAATTCGGGATAGTCATCGACTATATCGTTAAGAGCCGCTTTGCATTCGAACGCGTTATTAATTATACAAAGGGTATAGTTCTAACGGGTATCGACGTCGTAATTAACCTGCTTCGTCGTATTAGATCGGTGGTCCCATTCTTGCTATTGTTGCGGCGATCGATCGATCCAAAGAACAATTATACGCAACTTCGCAATAACGCTTATAGCGCCAAGAATGGTAATCTTCTTCTAAGTCTTCTTAGAGATATACTTTAATGCCCGATCGAGAAATGCTACCGCGTCTTTGTAAGTACTCGAGCCCAAATCTTGTAGTATTGCCTTTACGACGAGGTTTAAGATATGACTAAAACATCGAATTTGTAAAGCTTCGCCTTTAAATCGCATAGTGCCTCCCCTAAAAGGGAATTCCTTAAGGTGATCGTCGTACTTGCGAGCTATGGAGTTGTAAAGATGGCGACAAAGAGTGTCATTATTCGACGCATTGTCGGCCGTAATAGAGAGGAGCTTTTGTAGTAAACTATGCTTCTTGAGGGCTCTTTCGAGAATCTTGGCTAAGTTCTCACTTGAATGAGAACCTTCGATTTCGACGAACTCGATATAACGCTTATAAACCTCAAAGTTAGGGCCTAAGAAGCTCACATTGATGGCGAGAACGGAGTAGTTGTTCTAGCTCGTCTAGCCATTTAAGGAGACTGCAATTGTTGATAATTGATTTACGAATAGCTTCGTGTTTTTGTCCTCGATATAGCCCACTTTAGCTGTTAGTCTATTCTTTACCGTATCGGCGCCAGGAATCTTCGCACTGCAGTTGCCAGCGCGAAGCATTCTTTTGAACTACTTGCTTTCTATAGTGACGAATGGTTAGCATTTGTATATAATCCAATCGAGGAGAGCTTCCTCAAAGGTAAGATAATTGTCGTCGTCGCCGTCTAGCCAAGTGTTAAAGGCTATACAATTTAAGGCTCGAGCAATAGCTTTATTTATACCTTCCGGTATCTTGTAAGTAATAACGATATGATCTTTTAAAGCACTAATAAAAGTATGGAGGTTGCTAGCGTATCGATTAAAAGGATAGCCCCTCTTAAGGTTACAAGTATAGTGTTTATCCTAGACTTCTTCTCCCTTTTAACCCTTTTTGCCCTTCTAAAACTTGGTATCGAGTATTCTAGTGTCAAAATATACCTACTACTATGCTCCTTTCTTGATATTCTTGTCTTTCTTCTTCGCAAGAGGTGTAGGGGATAGAGGAGGCTTAAGGTCGTCGTCGCGGATGACGGTAATCGATTTTTCGGCTTTACCGCTAGTAGCAGTTTAAGGTGTAGGCCGAGAGCTTCTTGACGTATTTGGACGAGCTCTTTTCGTAGGACGAGATGCTTGTGATAAGGAAGCATGTAGAGATCCTTAGAGGCCATGGTGATGAAGGTCGTGGTAGTTTCGTTGACGTTTCCTGGTGTTAGGGGTGCTAGGCGACCCTAAAGGAGGAGTCTCTTGTCTCGCACGACTAAAAATCGCTGCAAGCTTGGGAGGCATAATTTTGAACACAAGAGCGTATAATAGGGATAAAGACGATTGTTCTCGCGTATTTAAATTGATAGAAAGACGTTGCGTTAAGGGGGAAGGGGGGAGTTGTAAATGCTAGGTTTACGAGGGGGATTGCGCCCGGGAAGAAGTTTTTAGACTTAGTCTCGTTTAGGCTTAGCGGTTACCAAATCGGGTTAGCACGTCACGTTTTTAGTCACGTGTCCCGCTTCGGATCGAATCGAACTCTGATTGGACTAAATTCGATTCGTACGGATATCAGAACCCCTAAATTCGATCCGATTCGATTCGATCGGAGCTCTATTGCACACCCACTAGGAGGCGCTAGTACCTCGCATACTGGGTTGCTGTGGATGCAAAGGGGACAAGGGTATTCGTGTCTACATTTACCCTGAACATGCTCCAGAAGCCGATACAGAGCAAGACTCTAAGAGCTCCGAGTCCAGCCAGATCTGAGCCAATGGATTCCCGCCTTCTATCTTGTCCCACCCAAGGTGGGGAAAGGTTTGCTGGGGCGTCGACTTGCCAGGTCCAATTTGTATTGTTTGCTGCATAGTTGCCTCAACTTCACCATATTCGGATGTATGTGCATGTTTGAGGCGCCAATTTGGTCCCGCGCTGGATTTCTTTGGCTTGCCAGCGCAGCATGGAGATACACGGGTCCTGTGATGTATGGCAGTGACACCAATTCTCCGACTAGTTGCATCAAATAGATAACAGCTTGTGTGAGCATCTATCTACAGCAAACACTTCCTTCCTAGCGTTCATGGCTCTCCTATCGATATAAAGCCTGTGGCTACTTACATTACACTTGTTGTTGGCACGTCCCTCAAGTTACCGTTGGTGTTTGTACCTTTGCCACCACAACTTTGTGTTTCCTGAATTACAGTATGTACTTAAGTTTCTTTGTTCTTCGTTTTCAGGTGTCTAGTTGATTGTTCAAAATTATCCATTCCATTAGTCAGTTTTCTGTCCTACATCTCCCACAAAGCCTGTACAACTTTCTAGTCTATTCAACTTGGATATCAATACCGTAGTACCTACAAAGTATAGGCCCTATGATTACCGAGCACGAGCTTTCCAATCCAAGCAATGTTTTCAGACAGATCAAGTCATTGTCGTTCAGGTGATAGGTGTCATTCCCGAGGCAGCCGTTCTCATGGACTTGGTGGGCTAGGATCCGGAGGTCGAATTGACGACATGGAATTTGGTGGTCGACCGTCACCCTTCGGCCGACACAGTAGAAGTGTGAGAAATGGCGAGCACATTGGCTGGGGTCGGGAAGGTGCTGTTCGGCCTGAAGACACGCCTATGCTTCGGCGTCGTCGCGGGTCGCTGAGCGTACTCATGGATGGAATTGGAGGTATGAACCCGGGTGGAGGCTTAAGAAGTCCCCTCATGTCCCGAAATCCATTGGGGTCACCTCGTGGCCCGCCCTTATTTTGTGGTGGGAGATCGCCGTTGGAAGATGGCCTGTTTGGTGGCGGGGGCCATCGTCGTGGCTCACTTTTCGGACCGGGCATGGGCATGGGCATGGGTATGGGAATGGGTACGGGTGGAATGGGTTTGACTGGAATGGGTTTGGGCGGGCTTGGCTCTCGAGAGCGTCTTCTCAGTCCAAGAGCAGGGTTGCTAGGAGGCGGTGGGCTCGGACCTGGGCCACGTCCAGGTTCATCCAGAGCAAGTAGCATCTTTGATCCTCAAGCCCTTGATCGCCCTCGAATGCCATACGGGCCTCTCGCTCCGCGGCTGTCGAACTATCGCTCTCCGTATGTGGAGGACTACTTCAGCGAGATCGACGCTGCAGAACTGGCTGAAATGGAGGAAATGGAGCGAAGAGGTCTTCCATTTTGGTACGAAGACTATCCGTACGGTGATGATTTAGGTATGTAGAGAGGTGTCGTCAAAAGTTTCACTCGAGAATAAAATGTAACGGATTCATCAATAGACCTCACGAATTCCTTCCAATAGAATCCTTTCCATCACTAATGAATAGAGAAGAGTTTGACTCTCTCCACCACTTTCATACAGTGTCCCATTCCCATACTACCTTCGAAAGTTGAAATCTAGTCCTCCTTCTCCCCTTTCTCCCCTCTCGCCCCCAGATCCGCAGCAAACAACACTATATACGTCGAGAACAATCCCAACACCAAACCATTCGCCCACAATGATTTCATACTTCCATACTCCTTCCCCCCACCGCACAAATCCCTAATCACATACACCTCCTCCAAGATCCGCGTAACCAACTGCAAGTCCCAGTCCAAGGAAGAACATCCGAAATGATAGTTACACCGCCAAAATAAGCGTACATAATAGCACGATGCATCGAGGGGTAGAGAATGACTCTGAAGTAGGTTTGGTACATTGTCCTTAGAAGCTAGTTCCAATCTGTGAATTAAAATCTTAGATTAAGGAGAAGCAGCACGAACGTGCAGTGAAATGATGAATCCCAAAATGCTTATTAACCACCCCACCCGCAGCAAGGACATTGAAGATATCCACATACTCGTACAACTTCGAAGCATGGAAAATATAGCGCAACTTCTTGTCGAAATCTGAAGTCGGGGATGAACAGATCAGAGTCCGGATTGAGGGAGTTGAAGCTGAGATTTCGTCTCAGAGGGAGGCTGTGATGGCTATGTAGAGGAGAGAGATTATTGAGTATAGGTTGCTGTTTTATTTTTTTCACAGTTGGTGTAAAGAAAATTGGGCCATTCTTTCGAACGTGGGAGATAATAGCACGTGCGATGATGAAGGAGAGTATGCTCGTGATGTAGAGGATAGGGGGATGAGAGGGCATTTTCTAGCGTGGATGACATGATTCTAGTTTTATAGGTATGACGCCACAAAGAGAGAAACTGTACCTGGCTTTAAAAAGTTTGAATTGAGGAAGAGAAAGTTGAGTCATGCTGTGGAAGCATGTGTGTCACGTGATTAATGCATCACTGATTTACACTTCACTGCTTCTTTCAGAGGCATATCCAGTGGCAATTAGGTGTCAACCCCATGACTTTTAATGCTCAGAAATTCAGGGAACATTCATTTTTGATCATGTGAGTGGAGATATAGGCCCCGAGGAGATGTGGCTAATTACGCGTGGATTGCAATTCCAGATTTCAGTTGCGGGAGTTTCAATTCTTCCTCACTATGGAAGTTCAGCAACTATATAGTACAATCTAATCATGAACTAATGGACAGATCCATACATTCAAGTTTCTGGATGATTTGTGAAAGGAGAAAGCATGTCTAGTCAAAGTCGTATGGAGACTCCTAATCAGCTCTAGGGCACTCTAGGAAACGTTGCAATTCGATCCCGCATCATTCGGGAGGTCGCCTAACGCAAACTAACGTCCATTGCCTACTGCTGTGCCCTAGACTTGCTCTTGAATTAGAGAGGAGTCCCTCGTCAGCTTAGCATTTAATCGGGCTCAACGTGCAGCTGCAAGGTGTGGAGAGTTAGCCGGCGCCGACCGATCATAGATGTTATCAGATGGTGATACTTTGATGTGAAGACTAACTGAAACCACATTCTTTGAGATGAAGAGTTGTACAAAACGCTAGCAAAGGGGAGAAGAACGACTGAACATTTTAGCTGCAGAGAACTTACTTAGCACGGTGTAGAATTCAGTTGCCTGAACTTTCAACAGCTGTTATCTAGCTTGTAGCTACGCGGATAAGGACTTGTATTTAGATAACTTAGTTACATGTCCGCCGTTTAATCCGACGAATCGTAGTGATTTGAAGCCTACAAAAGCCAGAGTCATTCGAGCTGATTCCCATCACGTGATTGTCATGTGATGATTTCGTCATATATCTTGAACATCGCCACTGCTTTGGCCACTTGATGATGAATAGCAGCAATTTTCCTCATCGGTTTTACAAGTAGCCAGAAATATCTTAAGCATCGCAAATCAGGATGCGTCCCAAACGCAGACGGCGTGGAAGGATTTTGAATGTCCAGTTTTGAAAAAAAAAAAAAAAAACTTTCGCTTCAGAGAAAAGGGGACGGAGAAAGGAGCTTCTCCGTACAGAAACAGTAGCAAGGTTCAACCCTGCAACATCGAAATGTTTATGTTTGAAAAGTGCGACAATATTTCAAACTGGTTAGACTGCTCATGCTGGTGCTGTGCTCCACCTCTTGGCCAAATCGTATACTTCGTGTTTTCCAAGATCGGTAAAACAAATGATCTCTTCCCCAAGAACTCTGCCAAGATTAGGACACTCACATTGATGATTGCTACAGAATGGTACAATAAGTCTCTCCCGATCTCAACAGAGGATGGAGGAAGTTCCCGTAGGGCTGTGCAGCACACTAGCGTTGCTGCGGCGCAGTCTGCAGGTGAAAGAAAGTGGCGCTTCCAACGAGTACGAATCTCCACGCTCGCGCGAAACTCGCAGCTCTCAATCCTCGGTCCCGGAATCGTCGAGGCTCTCGGCGGGCCCGAGGACTGGCAATCCACTCGTCATTTAAGGCGGCTCAGCCTCGCCCCAAAGCTTCCGTGAATGTCTTGGGGCGTGGAGATCAGAACTCACCGTCTGAACCACAGCCACAAGCCAATTTGCGCAACGAATACTGTACGGTACCCTCTGATGTGCGAAAGCGCAGCAGCATCGATGATCGATCACCCGCACGTTGCAGGCGTCCCTTTCACAAAGCTCCAAAGTCATTCGATGGCGTCTGGCGTGCAGGGAGGGGATGCTAAGCGTATCATTCTGATTAGGTCTGGTGTGGTAGGCTGCGAAGAGCTTACCAGGGCCCCTCTCCTCACTAAAGCACGTAATACAGTTCGTAAGTCAGCGCAGCACACATTCACTGCGGTTGAAGGGCAAGCCGGCCGTCAGGTAGGGTATATTAACCTCCTTGTGCATCTCATGTTCCCTTCCTGTTCCAATCTCCCATCAGCATCAGAACATTCATCGTGACCTTCCACCTTACCTCACCTCACACAACTTGTACAGACCATCACAGCAGACATGTCGAACAATAGCTATTACGGAGGCCAGCCTCAATACAACCAGAACCAGCAACCTCCCTACGGCCAGCAACAGCACCCTCCTCAAGGCCAAGGCCAAAACCAATATCCTCCAGCTCCGAACTACGCGCAGCAGCAGGGAGGCTATCCACCTCAAGGTCAATACCCTCCTCAACCGAACTATGGAGGTCACTCTCCCGCACACTCCCCAGCTCCATATCCTCAACACGGAGCGCCTCCCTACCCTCAGCAAGGCCAACCGCCCTACGGAGCCGCACAAGCATATCCCAACCAACCTCCCTACTCCGACGACCGCAGTGGCCCTAACCAAGGTCCCGGTAACACACCCGGTCCAGATGGGGAGAGAGGTCTCGGAGCTACGCTCATTGGCGGAGCCGGAGGAGGCTTCCTCGCCCACGAGGCAGGCGGCGGTGCTCTGGGTACAATTATCGGATCAGTTGTCGGAGCAATCGGGGCAAATACTCTTGAACATAAGCACAAGAAGCATAAGGAAGAGAAGAAGTATGAACAGTCGATGCAGGGAAGTCAGTACGGCGGAGGAGCTGTGGGCGGGTTATATCCCGCTTATGCGGGAAGCGACTCGGGCAGCAATCACGGTCATCATCACCACCACCACCATCACAGACATGGTAGCCGGAGCAGGAGCAGATCCCGTGGTTTAGATGGTGATAGCGACTAGATGATGCAGCCTACTTGGGATACTCGCAGGCCGCGTTGCGGACAGAAAAAGGGGCTCTAATTTTCATTGTCCCACACCAAGTTGGAACATCGAAAACCGGAATATTTTTACTCTCCTTCGCGAGCGCGGGGAATATTTGATTTTCGTATTATGGCAGGCTGGCATGGGTTTTTTTTTTTGCTTGAATGCGTTGCAATTCGTCGAGCACTGGGAGTGCTTCGACTTTTATGAATAATGAGATATTGGGAATGATATCACACCTGGCTCTGACGAACGAATTTTCTTGAGAACAATGCAAAGTGACTGGATCATTCCCTTCTTTGTGACTGCAGTTTAGCCCTCGCAGGGCTCTTCTTGCTCTATCCTATCAGATGTGCCGCGACCGAATACTCCACCATCTAATATGATTGCTTCGTTATCCTCTAAATTATCTTGTACTCTCCTCCACGTTTTTCTCCTACCCTCTCCCGCCCCTGTATCTGTTTCCTTCCCCTTGCCACTGTTATAAATAGGCTTGATCAAGCCTCCCAATAACGGATTGCGACTAAAAGTTCCCGCCCCTTTATTCCCACTAACATCACTTAACGGCAACTCCTCGACCTCCTCCTCATCATCACTCTCCACCAGCTTCGGCTTCTCCCTCTCCACAGTCGCCACACCCATTCTCTTAACTACCTTCCCCTTCTCAAACCCAATACTAAGCACCGTCTTCCTCTTCTCATACTCTGGCCTAGCATTCCACTCCTGCTCCGCGAGCACCTTCTGCTGCCTCTTCAACTGTCTCGCCCTCTCCGCCGGACTTGCCCACATATTAACCCCCGCCGTAATCGGCGTCTCAAAATCCGCCGCCTCATCCCTCACCGTCGTCCTCTTCGCATTCTGCGCCTGGAACCCAAGCAGCCTATCCCTATGCTCCTTGGCCTTCAGCTCCGCAGGACTCATATCCACATTCCTCGGCGCCGTAAACGGAGCTGGCTTCTTTGACACCTCTGCCCTCCTATTCCCGGCATTGTCTAGGAGCATCTTCTCCCTCCCCCTTTCTTCTCGTAGTTCTCGTATCATCCCTTGGATTTCAACCGCTGTTAATAGTGGTTCGCCGCAGAATGTACAGGGTCCAAGGCCTTCTTTGACGCAGATTACTTTTCCGCAGTTTAAACAGTTGGGTGCGGCCGTGAGGAGGGGATGACGTGCACCGATGCAATTGCATGCTCGCTGGGCTGCGGGCAGAAGGAGACTGCTGTTCGTGCTTATTTCGAGACTGCGGATTGCGGCGTCGAGTTCAGAGAGCACGGCTGAGGCGCCGTGCATCGATGTTCCGCCTGTGATGTTAACTTTTGTTTTCGAGCTAGAGGGAGCGGGAGAGGAGGTTTGTGAGGTGGGAGTCGATTTTGAGGTCTTGAAATCGGAGGTTAGGGGTCCTGCTGCGGAGGGTGGTGGGCGTGGGATGGGTGCTTGGATGGCGGCGGGTTTGGGTTGGAGGGTGAAGGCATTGTTGGATGGAGCGGGTGCCGCTGGGGTTGACGGTATGGGCTTCTTTGCTATGTAATCATCGTCTTCATTCTTCTTGATGTATGCTGTACCCTGCGCGGCGTATGTATCTTGAATCTGTCTTGGTGCTGGGGTATGGAGGGGAGCTTTCGTTTTGGGTGCTTTGCGCGTGCTTTTAGGAACCCCTGAGGTCTCATTTGAGGGCGGCGTAGCTTGCGATTTCGATGTAGAGGCGGGATCTTGCCGGCGAGAGTTGAAGGAGGATATGAACTCTATCGATTGGGGCGTTTCGCCGAGGAGGTTATTAAAGTGGTCTGCTGCATCTTCCTTCGATAACGTTGCTGCGTAGTCTAAGACTTGCTGCAGGTCAGGCTCCGGTAAAGGAAGAAGTCGTGATAGCTGTACAAGAGACATTGCGGGTATTGATCATGATATGTGCGTTTTCAGAGGTTGGCTTGTCGAAATCCCAGCGAGAAGTGCGAAGTATACTTCTGGTAAATTTGATGCTTCGGATGCGTCATTGAACCCCTGAGCTTCTTCGCTTTGCATCGGCGAAATTGCCGAGGGGGATAGCTCCAGAGCTAACCCCCCGATCAAAACATACTTTCCGCCCTTGATTTGACATTATGCTCCGAGGTCGCAATGATGTGAATTGACTCATTCACGTATGCTCACATATGGTACTGGAGGTGTTGTTTCCTTGCTTATCTTTTGCCATCTCACCATTCTCTCACTTTCTCAAGCTTCTCCTTCAAAGCCCTCTATCTTCGTAAACTCAATTCTTTCCAATCCACTTGCACCATAAGCCCCACTTTCACGATGGGAGATGCATTGGATGCCAAGATGGGAGAAGTGTCTCTCGACAATGGACCTACACCATTTGGTAAGGAGATGCTGAAGCATTTCCAGATCGACTCCAGGTTCAGGAATCTCAATCACGGTATCTTCCTATCTCAATTGTCCCCAATTGGGAAGCTGACACCAATTGCCAGCTTCCTTTGGTACTGCCCCTCGAGTTGTCCGCCAGAAGCAGCGGGAATACCAGGACGCCAGTGAGTTGGCTCCTGACTCATTCATTCGCTACGATTATCCCAAACTCTTGGATGCGTCTCGAGCGGCTATGGCCAAGGTCCTCAATGCTCCGGTTTCAACAGTGGTGTTCGTCCCGAATGCTACAACTGGCGTGCATACTATTGTTCAGAATATTGTGTGGGATAGTGATGGAAAGGACGAAGTCCTCTTCTTCTCGTATGATTCATAACCATTGCAATAAATTTTTGTTCTGACCGAACCTATAACTATCTACGGTGCTTGCGGAAAGGTCGTTGAGTATATCTCTGAGGTTCACCACAATCTTGTTCAGCATCGGGAGATCAGCTTGTTATATCCTATCGATGATGAGGATCTTTTGAATCAATTCACAGATGCCATCAAAGCATCCAGAGCCAATGGCAAGAGACCTCGTCTCGCAATATTTGATACCGTGTCGTCGCTTCCAGGTGTCCGAATGCCTTTCGAAAAACTCATAACGATTTGCAAGGAAGAAGGAATTCTCTCTCTTGTCGACGGTGCCCACGGGGTTGGACATCTACCCCTCGACTTGTCAGCTCTGGACCCAGACTTCTTCACCTCTAATGTGCATAAATGGTTCTTCGTGCCTAGAGGATGTGCAGTGCTCTACGTTCCAGAGAAAAATCAGCATCTGATACGATCCTCACTTCCCACATCCCATGGATTTGTATCCAGGTCAGGAGGTACTCGCACCAATCCTCTTCCGCCAAGCTCCAAGAGTGAGTTCGTGAACAACTTTGAGTTCGTGGGCACAATTGATAACACCAACTACCTTGTGATCCCCGAAGTTATCGAGTTCCGGGAGAAAGTCTGTGGTGGTGAGAAAGCTATTATGGAATACATCTTTAAACTTGCCAAACAAGGTGGTAAGGCGGCAGCAGAGATACTGGGCACCACTATCATGGACAACAGCACTGAAACATTAACAAATTGCGGCGTTGTGAATGTCCTCCTTCCGTTGGAGATTAGCCAAACTAAGGTTCCCGGCAAAAATTGCGTTGATCCTGGAAATGGAATGCTCGCAACACAGTGGATGCAAAAGACCCTGATTAAGGACTTCGATACCTTCATACCAATCTACTTTCACCAAGGGAACTGGTGGGCGCGTTTGAGTGGACAAATATACTTGGAGCTCGCGGATTTCGAGTGGGCGGGAACAACGCTCAAGGCAATTTGTGAGAGGGCTGGGAAAGGGGAATTTCTAAACGTTGGTGAAAAGCTCGATAATTAAGGGGGCATGTTTGAGGATGGTGACTTAGCAGAGGACGGCATTTGGGCTAATGCCTTAGTGACGGTGATCCAGGTACCGCATAGAGCGTTCTATTTTAAAAAATTTTTTTATCAAGTTAGCAGTTACTACTCAGTACTCGTTCCTTATTGTGAAAGTCTCGTGATGTATGGTCACGTGATTTGGCTTTGTCTCGTCATTTCCGGGTCGCGAAGACTTCTCTCGACGACCTCCACTGCACGAAGTTCAGATATTCTCGCCAACTGGCACCACAAACATTTGAACGGCATGCGGGTCACGAAATTCGTCGTTTCACATTGCTGTGTTGTCATCGTGTTTCTGTAATCAAGGAACACAAGAGAGCCGAGTTCAACGGGTTTCAAACACTGAATCTCTCCTATTATTTCTCCTAGCTGGCTCTACTTGCCTTGTCTCGCCGGATTGCCAGTGTTGGGCAGATATGTGACCTCCTTCGAAGCTTCTTTCACGACCAAATATCACTCCTGGCCTATTCTCCTCACGTTTAAGTATTTTGCATGCGAAGATTCCAATCCTCGCTTCTTAAAGGTTCTGTACTTTTCCCCCCTAAACAGTCTTTAGGCGTCTAATCTCTTGAAAGCTTTTAAATGATCGATGGCGTTGAGTAGAAGTCTGTTGAATTCTCTTGTCCTATATTCAGTCCTATATATGAAGTTATTCTCCCTTAGCTAGAACAAAGTCTATATTCCATAATATTGACATTCCCGCGTTCAAGAAGAAAATTTTGGGATGCAAGATACCAAAATTTCCATGGACGAATTGCGTCAGCATCACGGAATAATGGATGTCCCAGAAGTAGGGATATCTGGCTTCGCTAAAAACGGAAGGTACGAAGGAGCCAATGAAGTCATTGAATCTGAGTAGATAACTGAGATGATTTCAAGCAATGAAAGATGCATACGTTCCTTTTCTACGTTCTGATGACATGGAACGCCGTGGTTCTATGGCATGATCTGAACTGCAACTCTGTATCCTAACATGAATCAATTTCTGAAAATAAGAAAAGAGGGATTCGAATCGTCCTCGCTTCGGAAACCAGACAATATTCTTTGAACAGGAGGATACCCTTGGGTTGCAGCGACATCCTTCTCATTCACAAGCATGACTGGGTGTTGCGCCACTTCTTTGCTCATTAAGTGTCAAATTAGAGCATGGGAGTATATTTGTCATTGGCTGATAGCGAAAGGGGCTGTTAGCGAGCTTGCATCCCCCCTGGAGTCGACCCCATGAAACAACTCCATATTTTTTGCATGTCGCGTATCCTTCAACCACAAGCAGGATAAATTCTGATCTTCAAGTTGAGTTTTCGGCTCCGGTTTTAGTTTTAGTTTCCTTACCTTTCTTCTAGTGCTCAACGTTTATCAATGTTGATCGCTAAATATGGCTTCCCGTACTGGGTTGGGCCCTCGAACTCGACCCATGGAGGTGCCGGTCCTGGAATTGAGCAAGACCAGCAAGTTTTGTTAGTCATTGCCTTCCTTCGCTCATCTTCAACTATCCAAGTGCTGACTGCTTCAACAATTAAGAAAGCACTCGAAGACTTAGGCTATATCAACACCTATCATGCTTCCGATATATTCAGGAACCCTCACGATGCCGAGAAGTAGACAGCAGCTCTCGAAGACAAGTATGAAGGAAAAGGAAAAGAGTTCAGCAGAGAAGAATTCGATGATATTCTTGGAAACTACAGTGTTAGAAATCGGCCCCCTCTTCCTGATCACATGCATGAGCTCCTCTTTTTAGGCTTTGATTGATATGCCGGCTTCTGGCTTCGCTACCGAGCTCATTGTCGCATATCCCAAAGCAAAGATAATCCTATCATCACGCTCCCCAGAATCCTAGTTTACGTCGATGAACGAGACGTTGCAGGCCACTGAGACTGATCCGTTCAAACCCTAGAAAGTTTTCTAGGCATCTCCTGTCGTCAAAGGGTTTGCGAGATGCTTTAAAATTGTATTCGAAACTTACTTCTATGGTAATTTTCCACGATATGTGAAGAGAGTATTTCGGAAACATAGTGAGAGAGTTAGAGCTGTTGCACCAAAAGATCGATTTCTGGAATTTCATCCGAAGGATGGGTGGGGTCCGTTATGTGAGTTTTTGGGAAAGAGGTTCCCGAGGGGGACTTTCCCAGACTGAATGATACGAAGACTTTTCAACAAATATTTAACAGTGGGCAGAAATCGAATAGGATCAAGAAAATTGGTATTGCGGTTGTTGTGACTGTTTCTGTCATCATTGGTACAGGTTTGATGTGGAGAAGAACGATGGAGAAAGTGCGAAGTGGCTGCATGAGGTATTTTTTTCAACTAGCGTCATCAGAATTGCCATATGAGTCGTATTCCTTAAAGGCCTTGTAGCCAATTAACTGTAATAAGTTTCTGATTCGCCTTCATTTGCAAATTGAGATCTTTCGAGCAAGATGTACGACTGAGGTCACGTGTGCGCCTGCTATGGAGC